>Ga0210144_1000187_pt1 | contig 35993 bp, 32 predicted proteins | sample Muzzi_PWA_D2_FD_185532 | JGI IMG/M metagenome (GOLD analysis project Ga0210144, IMG submission 185532) | Wetland microbial communities from San Francisco Bay, California, USA, that impact long-term carbon sequestration - Muzzi_PWA_D2 (SPAdes) | ecosystem: Environmental > Aquatic > Marine >...
GTGTGCTCGACATGTGCCGGACCAGCGTAAACGTGTTCAGCGATTCCTGCGGTGCGGTAACGATCGGCCGCCTCGAGGGCGAGGCCGGGATACTCTCGTCCGCGCCCTTCAGCCGTCCTGGCTGAGCGGCGCCATGCCGACGATGTTGAAGCCGCCGTCCACGTAGGTGATCTCCCCGGTGATGCCGGAGGCGAGATCGGAGCACAGGAACGCGGCGGCGTTGCCGACGTCCTCGATGGTGACGTTGCGGCGTAGCGGGGCCGTGTGAGCGAAGGTGTCGAGCAGCTTGCGGAAGTTGCTGATGCCGGATGCGGCCAGTGTCCGTATCGGCCCGGCGGAGATGCCGTTGACGCGGATGCCCTGCGGGCCGAGGCTCTGCGCCAGGTAGCGTACGCTGGCCTCCAGACTGGCCTTGGCAAGGCCCATGACGTTGTAATTGGGTATCGCCTGTACTGCGCCCAGGTAGCTGAGCGTCAGCAGGGCCCCGTTGCGTCCCTGCATCAGGGGCAGGCCGGCCTTGGCCAGTGCCGCGAAGCTGTAGGCGCTGATATCGTGCGCGATCGCAAAACCCTCGCGCGTGACGCAGTCGAGAAAATCGCCGGCAAGCTGCTCGGCCGGCGCGAAGGCGATCGAATGGACGATGACGTCGAGCCCGTCCCAGACCTTGCCGAGTTCGGTGAACAGGGCCTCGATCTGTGCATCGCTGCCTACGTCGCAGGGCAGCACGATATCCGTGCCGCACTCAGCGGCCATCTTCCTGACCCGCTCACCCATTTTTTCGTTTGGATAGCTGAAGGCCAACTCGGCGCCTTCGCGCTTCATGGCCTGTGCAATGCCCCAGGCGATCGACCGGTTGCTGGCCAGCCCGGCAATGAGTGCGCGTTTCCCGCTCAAGAATCCCATGGCAGTTCCCTGGTCTGTCGGTGTGTTCGGGTTCGGGCCGCCGGCGGCGCCGTCACCGAGGCAAACGGAGCCGATACGTTACCGGAAAAGTCCCGCCAGTTGAATACATGAAATACATGAATCCGCCCAGGGTGGCCCTTATAATAGCCGCCCATGCGAGCAGACGCCTTACACGGGGCCACGCCGGGGCCGGGCTTGCCGGCACTGCCCCTGCTTGCCGCTGTACTCGCCACCGTGCTGCTTGCCGCGTGCGGCGTCGAGCCCTGGAACCGGCCGTATCCGGCCGCGGAAGCCGCCGGCAACATACTTTTCTCGTCCTTCCAGGAGCGGCCCAATCATCTCGACCCGGCGCAGTCCTACAGCTCCAACGAAGTGACGTTTACCGGCCAGATCTACGAACCGCCACTGCAGTACCACTATCTGAAGCGGCCCTACCAGCTGATTCCCCTGACCGCCACGTCGGTGCCGGTGGCGCACTACCTCGATGCCGACGGCAAGCCCCTGCCGGATGACGCCGCGGCCGACGCGATTGCCACCACGTACTACGACATCGAGATCAAGCCCGGAATCTACTATCAACCGCACCCGGCCTTTGCGCGTGACAGCGCGGGCAGGCCGCTGTATCTCGCGCTGACCGACAGCCGGCTGGCGTCGATACACACGCTCGCCGACTTCGAACGGACCGGGACGCGTGAACTGGTCGCCGCCGACTATGTCTACCAGATCAAGCGCCTGGCGCATCCGAAACTGCACTCGCCGATTTTCGGCCTGATGAGCGATTACATCCTCGGCCTGAAGGAGTACGCGAAGACCCTGGAGCACGCCTGGGAACAACAGGCCGGGGAAAACGGCGAGGCGTTCTGGTTCGACCTCTCGGGTTTCCCGCTGGCCGGCGCCCGGGTACTGGACCGCTACCGCTATCGCATCTCCATCCGGGGGAAATACCCGCAGCTGCTGTACTGGCTCGCGATGCCGTTCTTCGCGCCGGTGCCGCCGGAGGCGGATGCCTTCTACTCGCAGTCGGGCATGAAGGAGCGCAACATCACGCTGGACTGGTACCCTGTCGGTACCGGACCTTATATGCTCACCGTCAACAATCCGAACCGGCTGATGGTGATGCAACGCAATCCGAACTTCCACGGCGAGACCTATCCGCGCGAGGGCGCCCCGGGCGACCGTGCAGCCGGACTGCTGGAGGACGCCGGCAAGCCGCTGCCGTTCATCGACAGGATCGAGTTCAGCCTGGAAAAGGAGGATATCCCGTACTGGAACAAGTTTCTGCAGGGGTATTACGACACCTCGGGTATCACCTCGGACAGTTTCGACCAGGCCATCAACATCGGTGCCGGCGGTGAGGTCAGCCTCACCGGTGCCATGCGGGCGCGGGGCATCGTCCTCAACACCGCCGTGTCGGCCTCGATCTTCTATACCGGCTTCAACATGCTGGATCCGGTCGTCGGCGGTTATGGTGAGCGTGCACGCAAGCTGCGCCAGGCGATCTCCATCGCCATCGATTTCGAGGAATACATCTCGATCTTCCTCAACGGGCGCGGCATACCGGCCCAGGGCGTGATCCCGCCGGGCATCTTCGGCTACGTCGGCGGCGCAGACGGCGTCAATCCGCTGGTCTACGACAACACGCCGTCCGGCCCGCGGCGCAAGTCCATCGCGGTTGCACGGCGCCTGCTGGCCGAGGCTGGTTATCCGGAAGGGCGCGACATCGGAACGGGTAAGCCGCTGGTGCTGAATTTCGATACCCCCGCGACCGGCCCCGACGCCAAGGCGCAGCTGGACTGGCTGGTCAAGCAGTTCGCCAAGTTGAACCTGCAGCTGGTCATTCGCAGTACCGACTACAACCGCTTCCAGGACAAGATGCTCAAGGGCACGGCGCAGATCTTCCAGTGGGGCTGGAACGCGGATTATCCCGACCCGGAGAATTTTCTGTTCCTGCTGTACGGGCCCAACAGCAAGGTCGGGCACGAAGGCGAGAACGCGGCGAACTATCACAACGCGGACTTCGACCGGCTGTTCGATCAGGTCAAGAACATGGACAACACGCCGCGGCGGGCCGAGCTGATCGGACGCATGACGGATATCGCCCGCCACGACGCGCCCTGGGCATGGGGCTATTTTCCCAAGCAGTTCTCGCTGCACCATGCCTGGTACAAAAACTCCAAACCCAACCTCATGGCGAACAATTCACTCAAGTACCGGCGTATCGATCCGGTACTGCGCGCGCGGTTGCAGGCGCAATGGAACCGCCCGGTACGCTGGCCGCTTTATGCGGTCGGCCTGCTGCTGTTGCTGGCCCTGCTGCCGGCCTGGATAGGCTACCGGCGGCGGCAGCGCCAGCCGGCCTGGCGGGATGCGGGCTGATGTTCGCCTATATCGTCCGGCGCGCGATCTATGCCATCCCGATTCTCATCGGGATCAACATCATCACCTTCTATCTGTTCTTCGTCGTCAACTCGCCGGATGACATGGCGCGCCTGCACCTGGGCATGAAGCACGTCACCGGGGAGGCGATTCAGAAGTGGAAGGCCAGCCACGGCTACGACAAGCCGCTGCTGCTGAACGGGGACGCCGGGGGGCTCGGCCGGGTGACCGACACAATATTCTTCGAAAAGTCGGTACGGCTGTTCGCCTTCGACTTCGGCTTTTCCGACGACGGGCGCGACATCAGCTACGACATCAGCCAGCGCATGCTGCCGAGTCTGGCGATCGCGATACCGGCGCTGCTGCTCGGTCTGCTGGTCAATATCACCTTCGCCCTGTTGATGGCGTTTTTCCGCGGCACCTACATCGATACCTGGGGCGTCATCCTGTGCGTGGTGCTGATGTCCGTTTCCGGCATGTTCTACATCATCGGCGGGCAGTTCCTGCTCGCCAAACTGTTCCGGCTGGTGCCGATCTCGGGTTTCGCCGGTGGTATCGCGGCGATCAAGTTTGTCGTGCTGCCGGTACTCATCGGCGTGGTCAGCGGCATCGGCTCAGGATCGCGCCTGTACCGCACCTTCTTCCTGGAAGAGACCGGCAAGGACTATGTCCGTACGGCGCGCGCCAAGGGGCTTGCGGAGTCGCTGGTGCTGTTCAGGCATATCCTGAGGAATGCACTGATCCCGATCGTCACTGGCGTTGTGGTCATCCTGCCGCTGCTGTTCCTGGGCAGCCTGCTCACCGAGTCGTTCTTCGCCATACCCGGGCTCGGCAGCTATACCATCGATGCCATCCGTAACCAGGACTTTGCCATCGTGCGCGTCATGGTGTTCCTGGGCTCGGTGCTCTATATCATCGGCCTGATCCTGGTCGATGTCGCCTACACCGTCGTCGACCCGCGGGTGCGCCTGGCATGATCAAGCCGGTGATCCTGTGGACCGACGCACTGGTGTTCCTGCTCGTGCTGGTCGTCATCGGCTTCATCCTTTACGCGCGCCGCAAGCCGCACCTCGCGACGCCCTGGAAGCGGGTGTTCGCCGGGCGCATCGCGGCGGGCTCGTCCGTGGTGCTGCTGGCCTTCGTGCTGACGGGACTGCTGGACTCGCTGCATTTCCGTCTGCCGCTGGCCGGCAACGGCAGCGAGGGAGAGGTGCACTACGCGGTCGAGGTGCTGAGCGTGCTGGACATGCTGGTCGGTCCGCTGCGTACCCGGGTGGAGAAGACCTATTCCGCGCCGTTCGCCACGCACCTCTATGCGAAAGAGACGGTGGAACGGGAGGATGGCTCACAGGTGCGGATGTATCCGCCGTTGCAGTTCGGCGGGCGTCACCTCGGGGCGGGCGGGCGGCACAAGGCCGAGGACATCCTGCGGCGCTGCCTGCGGGCGCTGGCCGTGACGCTGCTGGGCATGTCCACCGTGCTGTGGCTGATGGCCGTGTTGCTGGCACGGCGCCGCGGCAGCACGGTGCGTGCCATGGCAGGCTGCATCCTCACCGGACGCACCGGGCTGCCCTGGCGCACGGTCCTGGCGACCCTCTCTATGCTGCTGTTACTGGTGCTGCTCGCCGTCGACCTAGCCGGCGTATACCACGTGCTGGGAACGAACAAGGTCGGGCAGGACGTGTTATACCAGTCGCTGAAGAGCGTGCGCACGGGCCTGCTGATCGGTACGCTGACGACACTGGTGATGTTGCCGTTTGCCATCTTCATGGGGATCGTGGCCGGCTACGCGCGCGGCTGGATCGACGACGTGGTGCAGTACGTCTATACCACGCTGAACTCGATCCCGCACGTGCTGCTGATCGCCGCGGCCATCCTGATGCTGCAGGTGTACATGGCCAATCACCCCGAGCTTTTCGAGACCACGGTGGAACGGGAGGATATCCGCCTGCTGTTCCTGTGTATCATACTCGGCATCACGAGCTGGACCGGCCTGTGCCGGCTGCTGCGCGGTGAATCGCTCAAGCTGCGCGAGGCGGAGTACATCCAGGCCGCGGCGTGTTTCGGCGTGTCGCACATCCGCATAATCACGCGCCATATCCTGCCGAACGTCATGCATGTCGTGCTGATCACCGTGGTGCTGGACTTCAGCGGACTGGTGCTGGCGGAGGCGGTGCTCTCCTATGTCGGCGTGGGCGTGGACCCGACCATGAACAGCTGGGGCAACATGATCAACGGCGCGCGACTGGAGATGGCGCGCGAACCGGTGGTGTGGTGGTCGCTGCTGTCCGCTTTCCTGTTCATGTTCGCGCTGGTGCTGGCCGCGAACCTGTTTTCCGACGCCGTGCGCGATGCCTTCGATCCGCGCACGCTCGAGCGCTGATGCCGTGTTGACTGGAGTAACCGGGCGATGTCCGATCCGCTACTGAGAATCGAAGACCTGACGGTACGCCTCGGCGGCGGTGCAGACGCCGCACGCCCTGTCGACGGCGTCAGCCTGTCCATCAACCGCGGAGAGACCTTCGCGTTGCTGGGCGAATCCGGTTGTGGAAAGTCCATGACGGCGCTGTCCATCCTGCGCCTGCTGCCGCAGCCCGTCGGCCGCATCACCGGTGGCCATGTCTGGCTCGATGACGAGGAACTGACCGCGCTGCCGGAGTCCGGCATGCGGCGCATCCGCGGCCGGCGTATTTCCATGATCTTCCAGGAACCGATGACCTCGCTGAATCCTGTGCTGACCATCGGCGACCAGATCGGCGAGGTGCTTGGGCAGCATTTCCGGCTGCGTGGACGGGCGGCGCGCGCGCGCGTGCTGGAACTGCTGGATGCGGTCGGAATTCCCGATGCACGCCGCCGCATCGATGAATACCCGCACCAGCTCTCCGGCGGTATGAAACAGCGCGTGATGATCTCGATCGCACTGGCCGGCAAGCCCGACCTGCTGATCGCTGACGAGCCGACCACGGCGCTGGATGTCACCATCCAGGCCCAGGTACTGGAACTGCTGCAGCGGCTGCAGCAGGAAACGCACATGGCGATCCTGCTCATCACCCATGACCTCGGTATCGTGGCCGACACGGCCGATCGCGTGGCGGTGATGTATGCCGGACAACTGGTTGAGGAGGCTACGCGGGAGCGCTTCTACGCCGTTCCCGGCCATCCCTACAGCCGCAAGCTGTTTGATTCCCTGCCTGATGTGCACAAGCGCGAACAGGCGCTGGATACCATCCGCGGCACGGTGCCGCCGCTTAACCGCGAATTTTCCGGTTGCCGGTTTGCCGAGCGTTGTGATGTCGGGTGGGACTACTGCCGTGAGCGCGTGCCGTCGTGGAACGCGGTCTCGGCTGAGCAGTTTGCACGCTGCCACCGCGCCGATCCGTCCATCCCCGCGCCGCCGGCGACGACGGCGGCGCGTCCCGTTGCCCGTACGGGCGCCCGGCAGGCGGTCGGGGATGGTGTGCTGCTCGAGGTCACCGACCTCAAAGTGCATTTCCCGATACACAAGGGCGTATTCAAACGTGTCGCCGGGCATGTGTACGCCGTAGACGGCGTGTCGCTGCAAATAGCACGCGGCGCCACGCTGGCCCTGGTCGGTGAATCCGGGTGCGGCAAGACCACGGCGGGCAAGGGTATCCTCCAGCTGATCCGTCCGAGCGGCGGCAGCGTGCGCTTCGGCGGCGCCGAGCTGACCCGGCTCCGGGGCGAGGCCCTGCGCACGCGGCGCGCGGACTTCCAGTTCATCTTTCAGGACCCGTATTCCTCCATGAACCCGCGCATGATGGTCGGTGATATCGTGGAGGAGGGCATGCTGGCACAGGGCATCGGCAATACCCGGGACGAACGGCGTGCCCGGATGGCGTCGCTGTTCGAACAGGTCGGCCTGTCGCCCGATCATGCACAACGTTATCCGCACGAATTCTCCGGCGGCCAGCGCCAGCGTATCTGCATCGCGCGCGCGCTGGCGGTCGATCCGCAGCTGGTGATCTGCGACGAACCGACCAGCGCGCTGGACGTGTCCGTGCAGGCGCAGATACTGAACCTGCTGAAGGCGCTGCAGGACAGTTTCGGCCTGTCCTACCTGTTCATCACCCACAACCTCGCGGTGGTGTCGTATCTCGCCGATCGCGTCGCGGTCATGTACCTCGGACGCATCGTCGAGGAAGGCCCGGTGACCGAGGTGCTGGAACGGCCGCAGCATCCCTATACCCGCGCGCTGCTCTCGGCGGTCCCGACCCTGGATACGGAATCGCGGCGCGAGATCATCCGCCTGGCGGGCGATCTGCCGTCACCGGCCAGCCCGCCATCGGGCTGCCATTTCCACCCGCGCTGTCCCGAAGCCATGGCGCAGTGTGCCAGTACCTATCCGGATGACTACGGCACACCCGGTCACCCGGTCCGCTGCTTCCTGTACCGCTGAGCGGCCGCCTGATCAGCGCGAAAGCACGATAGGAAACAGCTATTATAATTTGAATATCCAGCATTAATGCCGGTAGCCAGTGCGAGATCCGTGCGCCATCGACGGGTGGCGTTGCGGTATCCCCGTGCAGGAAAACCGGGCAGGCGCGGGTATACGTGGCATGGCGCGATAGTGCTAGAATTCCCGCTTTGACCTTCACCCCGATCCGTACAGCAAGCCGAGGCCCTTCATGAGCATCACCTCCTTCCACCCGCCGGTCCGCACCCTGATGGGTCCGGGTCCCTCAGACGTCAACCCGCGCATCCTCGAGGCCATGTCACGCCCGACCCTGGGCCACCTCGATCCGGTATTCGTCGCGATGATGGACGAGATGAAGGAACTGCTGCGTTACGCCTTTCGTACGCGCAATGAGCTGACCATGCCGGTCTCCGCGCCGGGCTCGGCGGGCATGGAGATGTGTTTCGTGAACCTGGTCGAGCCGGGTGACAAGGTCATCGTCTGCCAGAACGGCGTGTTCGGCGGCCGCATGAAGGAGAATGTCGAGCGCTGCGGCGCAACGGCCGTCATGGTCGAGGATGCCTGGGGCGTCGCCGTTGACCCGGAAAAGGTCGAGGCCGCGCTGAAGGCCCATCCGGATGCGGGTGTACTGGCCTTCGTGCACGCCGAAACCTCGACCGGTGCGATCTCGGACGCGCAGACCCTGGCGGCGCTGGCGCACGAACACGGCTGCCTGGTGATCGCCGATACCGTGACCTCGCTGGGCGGTTCGCCGCTGCTGGTCGATGACTGGGAACTGGATGCAGTCTATTCCGGGAGCCAGAAATGCCTGTCCTGCGTGCCCGGCCTGTCCCCGGTCACGTTCAGCAAGCGTGCCGTCGAGGCCATCACCTCACGCAAGCACAGGGTGCAGAGCTGGTTCCTCGACCTCAACCTGGTGCTGGGTTACTGGGGCGGCGGTGCGAAACGCACCTATCACCATACCGCGCCGGTGAACACGCTCTACGGCCTGCACGAGGCACTGGTGATATTGCAGGAGGAAGGCATCGAGAACGCCTGGGACCGCCACCGCAGGAACCACGACGCACTGCGCGCCGGCTTCGAGGCAATGGGGCTGGAACTCGTCGTGCCGGATGGCCAGCGCCTGCCGCAGCTGAACGCGGTGTCGATCCCCGAGGGCGTCAACGAGGCCGCTGTCCGCAGCGCGCTGCTCAACGAATACAACCTCGAGATCGGCGCCGGCCTCGGTGCCATGGCGGGCAATATCTGGCGTATCGGCCTGATGGGCTATGCCAGCAACCGTAAGAACGTGCTGTTCTGCCTGGGCGCGCTGGATGCCGTGCTGAGCGGCATGAAGGCGCCGATCCGTTCCGGCGTGGCGGTTGGCGCCGCGCGCGCGGTGTACGGCTAGCCGTCGGTCGGATTGCGGGAAACGGCCCCGCGCAGGCCTGCGCGGGATGATGAGACAGGTTCTATCGATGTCATTTCCGCACGGCACAGGGCTATGCGAGTCGCCAAGGACGGGATGCCCCGGGTGAGCGCAGTTATCGCCTGACGATCCGGCGCGAGGAGATTTCCCCTGCGTCCTGTGCGACTGTGTGCGAAAACGACCGGCACGGGTGTCCCGCATCCCGCCTGGATCAGTGCTGTGAGCCGTCGAACAGCTTCAGGTATTCCCCGTAACCTTCCTCGGCCAGCCTGTCCTTCGGGATAAAGCGCAACGATGCCGAGTTGATGCAGTAGCGCAGCCCGGTCGGCTGCGGCCCGTCGTTGAACACATGGCCGAGGTGCGAACCCGCCAGCCGGCTCTTCAGCTCGGTACGTTTCATGAAGAACTTCGTGTCGCTGTGCTCGACCAGCGCATCGCTGGCAATGGGTCGGGTAAAGCTGGGCCAGCCGGTGCCGGATTTGAATTTGTCCGTGGAGCTGAACAGCGGCTCGCCGGAGACGATGTCGACGTAGATACCCGGCTGTTTGTTGTCCCAGTAGTCATTCTGGAAGGCACGCTCGGTCGCCTCCTTCTGTGTCACATCGAATTGCAGCGGCGTGAGCCGGGCGCGCAGTTCCTGTTCGGAGGGTTTCACATAATCGCCGACCTGTTCCGTACCTGCCTGGCCGGTTGCCGCGGCATCGGCCTCGGCGCTCATGCCGATGCGCGTCACGGCGAAGGTGGAGACAGCCAGCAACCCGGCAAGTGAAAGGATTCCGGTCACATTCATACGGTATTACTCCGCTAAGTCAGGGTCTTCGTGGGGTAGGACAGCCGCCAGCCGCCGGGGTTCAATCCGTTGCATGCCGGTACCGGGTGCGCGAATCTGCTGCAAGACCCGTTTACTCCGCAGCGAACGGGTAAGGCAGCGGCTGTAACACGAAGGCCGGGCCGTCGGGGCTGCCGAAAAAGACATCCGCCGCTTCGGCCGACTGGATCTGCAGTACGGCCAGCGCCAGTAGTCCACCGTCCGGGTGCGGCTGGGCATCGACGATGCGTCCGACCGGCTGATCGCCCGTGCCGGAATACAATTCGGCGCCAGGCGGCACCGGGTGGTCCCGGTCGATCCGCCCGAGGTACATGCGGCGTTTGAGGGTGCCGAGGTACTGCATGCGGGCTACGATCTCCTGGCCCGGATAGCAGCCCTTCCTGAAGCTGACACCGTCGACCAGCTGCAGGTTGGCCATCTGCGGCACGAACAGTTCCGCCGTCGCGGCGAATACGGCCGGCAGTCCGGCGCTGATCTCCAGCAGACGCCAAGCGGACTCGCCCACCGGCGCTCCGCGCACGTTGAGCGCATCCCACAGCGTCCGTGCCGCCTGCAGCGAGGTGGCAAACACCTCGAAACGCGGTTGTATGCCCGGCACCCTGACGATGGTCAGCGGGCCGGCCTGCGCCACGCCGTTGACCGCCGTCGGGCAGGCCCCGGCGGCACGGCGGAGTTCCCGGTCGGCATCCACCCCGCTCACGCCGATGCGAAGGAAATTCCCGCCGGCGTCCTCCAGCGTGACATCGGCGCGCAATACGTACCTGCGCAGGCGCTGCAGTACGGCCTCCAGCGAGTCCGCCGGCAGGCGCAAAGTGTACCCGCTGTCGGCGCGAAAGATGCGCATCAGGCCGAGCATGCGGCCCTTGGGGGTGCAGAACGCGCCCAGCTGGCTGCTCCCGGCATCCAGCGCATGGATATCACAGGTCAGCTGGGAGTGCAGGAAGTCACCGGCGTCGCTGCCGTGTGCGGCGATGACGCCCAGGTAATCGAGATCGGCGAATACCAGGCCGCTGAGTGCGACTTCCTGTTCCCGCCCGGGATTGCCGAAATGCACGACCCGTTCGCCGTCGAATACGGCGCCGGCATCCATGAGAAAGGCTTTCCATTCAGCTTTCATCTCAGCTCCCGACAAAGGGCGGATTCTAGACCATGCGCACAGGCCTGTCAGTACGACGCACGTGCATCCCTTCTGGTGTTCCCGTTCCCGCGATGGTATAAAATCGGCAGGCAAACGAACCCGACACATGACCACACGGCGCTCCGCTCCAGTCTATCTGAATCTTTTCCGGATCAGCTTCCCGGTCGGCGCAGTAACCTCGTTCGCCCATCGCGTCTCCGGCGTGCTGCTGTCCCTGTCGTTCCCCCTGCTGGTCTACCTGCTGGACCTGTCGCTGCGGGATGCCGATGGCTTCGACCACGCGGTGGCCGTGTTGCACACGACAGCCTTCAGGCTGGGCTCCACCCTGGTGGCCTGGTCGCTGTTTCATCACCTGTTCTCCGGTGTGCGTTTCCTGCTCATCGATATCGAGGCCGGCGTGGCCCTGCGCCAGGCACGGGCGAGCGCCTGGCTGGTCAATATCGCCGGGGTGGTCGCCGCGCTGCTCTACCTGGGATGGCTCCTGTGAGCCAGCAGGCGGACGGTCTGCGCGGCTGGCTGCTGCAGCGTATCAGTGCCGTCTACCTCGGGCTGTTCCTAGTTTACGTGCTGGTGCATTTCTGGCTCGAACCGCATCCCGACTTCGCGGCCTGGCACAACTGGGTCGCCTGCCCGGCGGTGTCTATCGCCGGCGCGGGCTTCATCCTGGCGCTGCTGATACACGGCTGGGTCGGCTTGCGCGACGTCACGCTGGACTATATCCATCACCTCGGTCTGCGCCTGGCGGTGCTGACCCTGGTCGCCTGCCTGCTCATCGGCTGCGGCCTGTGGGCCTTGCGCATCCTGATCGTGATCAGCCGCTGAGCATGACCATCCCGCAACGCCAGTTCGATACCCTGATCATCGGCGCCGGCGGCGGCGGTCTGCGTGCCGCGCTGCAGCTGTCGCAGGCCGATGCCCACGTCGCCGTGGTGTCCAAGGTGTTCCCGACCCGGTCGCATACGGTCGCCGCGCAGGGCGGTGTGAACGCCGCGCTCGCCAACGTGCGGCCGGATGACTGGCACTGGCATATGTTCGACACCGTCAAGGGCAGCGACTACCTCGGTGACCAGGACGCCATCGAGTACATGTGCCGCACGGCGCCGCGGGCCGTGTATGAGCTCGAACACTACGGCGTGCCGTTCTCGCGGCTCGATAGCGGCACCATCTACCAGCGTCAGTTCGGCGGGCAGAGCATGCATTTCGGCGGCGAGCAGGCGGCACGCACCTGCGCCGCGGCGGACCGTACCGGGCATGCCATCCTGCAGGCCCTGTACCAGCAGAATATCCGCGCACGCACGCATTTCTTCGATGAATATTTCGCCATCGACCTGATCGCCGACGACGAGGGTTTCATCCTCGGCGCGCTGGTACTGGACATCGCCAGCGGCGAGAAGCTGGTGATCGCCGCGCGCACCACGCTGATCGCCACCGGCGGTGCGGGGCAGATATTCCGCACCAACACCAATGCGCTCATCAATACCGGTGACGGCATGGCGATGGCGCTGCGGGCAGGCGTGCCGCTGCAGGACATGGAATTCTTCCAGTTCCATCCCACCGGCATCGCCGGCAAGGGCATGCTGCTCAGCGAAGCCGCGCGCGGCGAGGGCGGCTATCTGCTCAACAGCGAGGGCGAGCGTTTCATGGAGCGCCATGCCCCGCACGCGAAGGACCTGGCCAGCCGCGACGTGGTCAGCCGCGCGATCGTCACCGAGGTGCGCGAGGGGCGCGGCTGCGGTCCGCAGCGTGACCATGTCCTCCTGCAGCTGCACCACCTCGACAGCGAACTGATCAAAACGCGGCTGCCGGCCATCCGCGACATGGCGCTGACCTTCGCAGGGGTGGACATGTGCACGGCACCCGTACCGGTGTTCCCGACCGCGCACTACACCATGGGCGGCATCCCCACCAACCGCCACGGCGAGGTGGTGGTACCCATCGACCACGGGCCGGAGGAGCCCCTGCCGGGCCTGTACGCGGCCGGCGAATGCGCCTGCGTGTCGGTGCACGGCGGCAACCGCCTGGGCGGTAACTCGCTGCTTGATATCATCGTGTTCGGCCGCGCGGCGGGCAACCGCATCATCGAGTACCTGGGCGAGAACCGCTACCACCGCCCGTTCAGGGCCGAGATGCTGGAGCCGGCGCTGGCCCGGCTGGCGCGCTGGGAACGGCAGGGCGATGGCGAGTCCGTCAACGAGTTGCGACAGGCGCTGACACGCACCATGGAAGAACACTGTGGCGTCTTTCGCGCCGAACAGTTACTCAGTGAAGGGGTGGAAAAGGTGCTGGCCCTGCAGGCGCGCCTGCAGGATGTGCGGCTGCGCGATCACAGCCGGGTGTTTAACACCGCGCGCATCGAGGCGCTGGAGCTGGAGAACCTGATGGACGTGGCGGTGGCCACCATCCTGTCCGCGCAGGCACGCCGGGAAAGCCGGGGCGCCCATTCGCGCGTCGATTTCCCGGAGCGCGACGACGTCAACTGGCTGCGTCACAGCCTTTACCACAAGGCCGGAAATACGGTCGACTACAAGCCGGTGCGCATGAAACCGCTGACGGTAGACTCGTTCCCGCCCAAACCGCGTAACTACTGAGCGAATGCGATGAAACTGACCATCTACCGCTACAATCCGGAAGCCGACCGGGAACCGTACCAGCAGGATTTCGAGCTCGATGACGGCCGGCTCGACCGCGACATGATGCTGCTGGATGCCTTGCTGCTGCTGAAGGCGCAGGACGAAACGCTCGGTTTCCGCCGCTCCTGCGGGGAAGGGGTGTGCGGTTCGGACGGCATGAACGTGAACGGACGCAACCGGCTGGCCTGCATCACGCCGCTGTTCTCGCTGCGCACGCCGATCGACATACGTCCGCTGCCGGGCCTGCCCGTCATCCGCGACCTGATCGTCGACATGGAGCCGTTCTACCGCCAGTACCGTGCCGTCGATCCCTACCTCATCAACAAGGACCCGGTGCCGGAGGTCGAGCGGCTGCAGTCGCCGGTACAACGCAAGCGGCTGGACGGCCTGTACGAATGCATACTCTGCGGCTGCTGTTCCACCGCCTGCCCGTCGTTCTGGTGGAACCCGGACCGCTTCCTCGGACCCGCGGCGCTGCTGCAGGCCTGGCGCTTCCTGGCCGACAGCCGCGATCAGGCCACCGACGAACGCCTGGCCAACCTGGACGGGCCGTTCAGGCTGTTCCGCTGCCACACCATCATGAACTGCGTCGAGGTCTGTCCCAAGGGTCTGAATCCGACCCATGCCATCGGGCGCATCAAGGCGATGATGCTCAGGCGCAGCACATGACGGCGGACGGCGGCAGTGCGCAGGCCGAGTACAACCGGCTGACCTGGCAGTGTCGCCGCGGCATGCGCGAACTCGACGAGCTGCTGAACGCCTTCCTGGCCACGCACTTCGCGGCGCTGGACGCGCAGGGGCGGCGTGACTTTGCGACGCTGCTCGAGTATCCGGACGCCGTCCTGCTGGAGCTGCTGATGGGGCGCATGGCCGCTGCCGACCGGGACCTTGCGGGTCTTGTCAGGAACATACGCAACGCCGCTGCGACTTGAGCCCGGCGCCTCGCGCGGCATGGGTGCGTGGCTGCTGCTGGCACACGCCGCGGCCTTTCTTTCCCTGCCGTTCGCCGGCCTGCCGGTCGCGGCGGTCCCGGCGCTGGGCGCCGCCGTCACGGCCAGTCTCCTCTGGTACTGGCCGCGCCACGCCAGCCGTACCGCGCCGGATTGCGTGCGTGCGCTGAGCTGGGAGGGCGACGGGAGCTGTCACCTCGAGTACGTGGACGGCGCGGCATGCCGCGCGACGCTATACCGGCAGGCCTTTGTGCAGCCGTGGCTGGTCATCCTGCAGCTCGAGGTGGCAGGTCGGCGGCGCAGCCTGGTGATCCTGCCGGACATGCTCGATCCCGCCACATTCCGGCGCTTGCGGGTGCGGCTGCGCATGGAACTGGACCGGGGACATGCGCGCTAGCTCCCCGGGCGCCGCCCCGGACGGCACCCGGAACCGCACGCGGCCTGCGCTGACGGGCGCGCTGCTTGTCCTGCTGCTGGGGCTGGAGGGCTGTGCGCCGGCGCCGGACGACGTCATCCGCTTCGGCCTGGCCGCCTCGCCGGCCGACCTGGATCCGCGCTACGCCATCGATGCTACCTCCGCGCGCATCAATCGCCTGCTGTACCGGCGGCTGGTGGACTTCGATGAACGGATGCGCCCGGTCGCCTCGCTGGCGCACTGGGAACAGCTGAGTCCGCGTCATTACCGCTTCCATCTCGACTCACCGCGCGCCCCGTTTCACGATGGCTGTCCGCTGGTCGCGGCGGATGTCGCGGCGACCTACCGCTCGATCCTTGCACCGACTAGCGATTCGCCACATGCCGGCACACTGCGCCTGATCAGCGAGATACGGGTACTGGACGACGACACGCTGGATTTCCTGCTATCACGGCCGGATCCCCTGTTTCCGGGCTATCTGGTGATCGGCATCCTGCCGGCGCAGGGTATCGCGGCCGGCCGAGCGTTCCACAAGGCCCCGCTGGGCAGCGGGCCGTTCCGTTTCACCGGCTGGCCGGAACCGGGACGCCTGCAGCTGGTGCGCCGCGCCGACGGCCAGCGTTTCGAATTCCTGCGTATCGGTGATCCCACCGTGCGCGTGCTCAAGCTGCTGCGCGGTGAGATCAACCTGTTGCAGAACGACCTGCCGGCCGAGCTGCAGCGCTATCTCGAACGGCAACCGGGTATCGACGTGGTGCGCGGGCCCGGGAGCAATTTCGCCTACCTCGGCTTCAATCTGGCCTCGCCGGTGACCGGCGATCTCACGGTCCGCCGCGCGGTTGCGCATGCCATCGACCGCGATGCCATCATCCGCTACGTCCTGGGCGGTGCGGCGCGGCCGGCGGCGGCGCTGCTGCCGCCCGAACACTGGGCTGGCAATGCGCAACTGCAGGCGCCGGCCTTCGATCCTGACCGGTCGCGCGCGCTGCTCAGACAGGCAGGTTATACCCCGGCACACCCGCTGGTGCTCGACTACAAGACTTCCACCGACCCGGTCCGCCTGCGTATCGCGACCATCATCCAGCAGCAGCTTGCCGACGTCGGCATCCGCATGAAGCTGAAAAGCTACGACTGGGGGACGTTCTTCGGCGATATCAAGGCCGGCAATTTCCAGATGTACAGCCTGATGTGGGTGGGGATCAAGACCCCGGACATCTTTCGCTATGCCTTCCACAGCGCCTCGCTGCCGCCCGCGGGTGCCAATCGCGGCCGTTACGCCGACGCCGCGCTCGACCGGCTCGTCGAAGACGCGGAACGGGGCACCACGCTGGACGAACAGGGCGAGCGCTACCGGGCCGTGCAGGCCCACCTGCTGGAACAGTTGCCTTACGTGCCGCTGTGGTATGAGGACCAGGTGTTCGCGGCCCGCACGGACATCACGGGGTACCGGCTGGCCGGCGACGGGAACTTCGACGGCCTGTTGCAGGTTGCCAAACACAGCCGGCCGGCGTCCGATCGTCCCCGGTCCGCCGCCGTGCCGTGAGCCGCAGCGGCGCGCTATTGCGACCACTCCCTTGCCGTATAATCGCGTGATGCCGCCGGAACAGCCGCTCATCAGGATCAGCATCGAGGAACAGCGCCTGCAACTGCTTGAACACGGCAGGGTCGTCATGGATGTCCCCGTGGCGACCGCGGCCAACGGCCCGGGCGAGGTGCGGCACAGCGAATGCACGCCGCGCGGCTGGCATGTGATCCGCGCACGGATCGGCGCCGGGTGCCCGGTCAATACCGTGTTTGTGGGCCGGCGCCCGACCGGCGAGATCTATACCCCGGCACTGAAAGCCGCCGAACCGCAGCGTGACTGGATGCTGACACGCCTCCTCTGGCTGAGCGGCCTGGAGCGCGGTCGCAACCGGCTCGGCGACGTCGATTCCATGCGGCGCTATATCTACATCCACGGCTGTCCCGACGAGGACGTCATGGGCGTGCCGTCCTCGCACGGTTGCGTCAAGATGCGCAACGACGCGGTGATGGCGCTGTTCGAACGGGTGCCGGTCGGCACCCGGGTGTTGATCCAGGAAGGCCGCTTATAGCCGTGCCATCTGGGGCGGCCGGCTGCATGACCATGATGCCCAGCGGGTCGAGCCGGTTGATCATCTTTTCCCACAGGGAGACGGCATCACCCGAGAACACGGCATCCGGATCACCTTCGGTCACGTACCAGTCATCGGCCTTGATTTCCTGTTCCAGCTGGCCGGGCGCCCAGCCGGTCTGGCCGGCAAACAGACGCAATTCGCTGACGGGTTTGCGGGCCTGCACGAGTTGGGTCAGCATGGCACTGTCGCTGCTGGCGTAGACGTCGCCGCGGATATGCTGCGCCAACTCCGTCCGGTACTCGCCCCGGATCAGCATCACCATGATGTGCGGGTTGACCGGCCCGCCGCTGTAGACGGGATAGGCACCCAGTTCGACGACATGCATGTCCGGAAGCACGTCCGCGGCCGACATGCCTAGCGGGCGGTTGACGACCACGCCCAGCGTACCTGTCGTGTCGTGCTGGATGAGGTAGATGACGGTCCTGCCGAAATAGGGGCCGTGCAGGCTGCGCCGCGCGACCAGGAAACGGCCCGCAGCCGGTTCCAGTGTGCCGGTGGTGTCCGGCACCGGCGCCGCACCCGCGGCGCTCCCGGCCAGAAGCAACAGGGCCGTAAATATTGTTGTTATCGGTTTCATGGCGGCGTCCCCGTGTCGTACCCCTTCGAGTGTAGTCCGTCACCGGCGCCCGCGCAGCTTCAGCGGGGAGTCAGAAACCGTACAGGCGCGGCAGCAGCCAGCTCAGGCTCAGCCACATGACCAGGGTCAGCGGCAATCCGATACGGACGAAATCGCCGAAGGTATAGCCACCGGCGTTCATGACCAGCAGGTTGGTCTTGTAGGCCATCGGCGTGGCGTAACTCATGTTCGCGCCGAACAGCATGGCAAGGACGAAGGCCTCGGCCGGCAGGTCGAGTCCCCTGGCGATTGAGATGGCCACCGGTGTACCGATGACCGCCGCCGCGTTATTGGAGACGATGTTGGTCAGCAGGGCCATCAGCAGGATCAGGCCGCTGAGGATGAGCCCCGGTGCCAGTCCGGCGGTCAGCGCGAGGTAGAGGTCGGCCAGCCAGGTGGTGGCGCCGGTACGGGTCAATGCCATGCCCAGCGCCAGGCTGACCGCCACGATCATGATCACCTGGGTGCTCAGGGCATTGCCGATATCGCGCCAGGCCAGCCCGCCGGACAACAGCATGAGCAGTGCACCGGCCACCGCACTGGTCGCGATCGGCAGCAGACCGCTGGCCGCGCTGATGATCACCAGCGCCATGATCAGCAGGGCGAGCGGTGCCTTCCGGGTTGAGGGCAGGTCGGCGGTGGCATCCAGTACCAGCAGTTCGCCCGCCCGCTTGAGCCCTGCAAGCTGTTCGCGCGCGCCCTGGACCAGCACGATATCGCCGATTTGCAGGCGGATATCGCCGATCTCCCGGCTGTAGGTATGTACCCGGCGACCGGCCTGGTGCAGGGCGAGCGTGGCGAGCTGATAGCGATCGGTGAAGCGGCTCGTGTTCAGCGTGCGGTTGACCAGCGGTGAACCCTGGACCACGACGATCTCCGCCAGTTGCTGGTCGCTTGCCTCCAGCGGGTGCTCCTCGTCCACCGGGCCCTCGCCGGAATACAACTGTGCGCCGAGTACCTGTTCGTATTCCTTCAGCTGCGCGGGTGTATCCGCGAGGACCAGGCGGTCGCCCGCCCTGAGGGTGACATCGGGCAGCGGCAGCAGGACGCTCTCGCCGCGCTGGATGCGCTGCACCCGCATTCCGCTGCCCGTTTTCCCGAGCAGTTCCGCCAGCGTGCGGCCATCGGCGTAGCCCTGTTCGGCGATATTGAGCTGGGCGGAAAAGATGCGCGGCGAGGTATCGGTCAGCGCGGTCTGGCGTTCCGGCAACAGGCGCGGTGCGACCAGCCACAGGTAGAGCACGCCCAGGCTGCCGGCGGCGACGGCGGGCAGGAAGAAATCGAACATCCCGAAGCGGGGCAGGCCGAGTTCGGCCGCCACGCTGACCACCAGCAGGTTGGTGGAGGTGCCGATGGTGGTCGCCATGCCGCCGACCAGCGTGGACAGGCCCATCGGCATCAGGATGCCGGAGGCGCTGGTGCCGGCACGCAGGGACACGCTGACCAGGATCGGCAGCAGCAGCACCACGATGGGCGTGTTGTTGACGAAGGCGCTGAGCAGTGCGGCCAGCACCAGCGTCAGCAGCAGCGTCAGCCGGGGACTGTGCGCCCACAGGCGCGCCAGCAGCCGCCCCACAGGCTCCAGTGCGCCGGTCCGTACCAGGCCATGTCCGACAATCATCAGCCCGCATACCGCCACCAGGGCCTCGTGTCCGAAACCGCTGAAGAAGTCGACCGTGTGCAGCGTCCGGGCCCCGTCGTGGTAGGGGAACCACTCGAACCCGATGGTCAGCGCGACGAGCACCACCAGGCTGGACGTTTCCAGCGGGATGCGCTCGCGCGAGAACAGAAGCAGCGCGAAGCCGGTCAGAATAAGTACGGCCAGTGCATGAGGATCGGGTAGTGGTGGCATGGGAACGCCCGGCTGTGCAGTGGCCGCCAGTATAACCGAGCGGTACCGCCGACGGGTTCCCCGGGGACACGTCATGCGACCGACGCTTAAGTCGCTCTGCTACGATGCCGCTAAGGATTTGATGCCGTGGTGATTGCCGCACAGGGCGGCGGGCGACACGCGGCCGGATCGTCAACTCACGTGCCGGAGACAGCCATGGCGCTCGGATGCAGCAGACGGGTGGCGTTGCGGGGCCTGCTGGCGCTGGTCCTGTCGACGGCTGTCTGTGTCGCATCCGAGCCGTTCGACGATACCTTCGCACGTGGCTGGGAGGCCTACCAGGCGGGTCAGTACAGCGGCGCGCTGCGGCTGTGGCAGCCGCTGGCGGACGCGGGCGACGCCGAGGCGGAGCTCAATATTGGTTTCCTCTACGACGCGGGGCAGGGTGTGCCGGCGGACCCGACCCGTGCCGCGAACTGGTACCGCCGCTCGGCGGAGCACGGCCATGCCGCTGCGCAGTACAACCTCGGCATGATGTACGCCGCCGGGCGCGGTGTGATACGCGATACCGCTCGGGCGCGCTACTGGCTGGAACTGGCGGCTGGCCAGGGCCTGCAGGAAGCACGTACCCTGCTGCCGGAGGTGGACGGCCGGCCGGCGGGCGCGGTGCCGGAGTCGGCGGTCAGCGAGCAGGACCGATTCATCGATTCCATCAGCGGTTCGTCCACCGGCACCGCCTGGCCGGTCGCCGGTGGTTATGTCGTCACCAGCAACCACGTAGTGGCGGGCAGCGAGTCGGTCTCCCTGTACGATGTCGCCGGGCACCGGCTGCAGGCCACGGTGGCCATGCGTGACACCGTGAACGACCTGGCAGTGCTCAGCATCAGCGATACCGACAACCTGCCGCCGGCCCTGCCATTATCCAGTGCGCCGGGACGCCTGGGCAGCAACGTCTTTACGCTCGGTTATCCACGCGTCGATATCCTGGGCCGGACGCCCAAACTCACCGACGGGATCATCAGCTCGGTAAACGGCTACCGGGACGATCCCGGCAGTTACCAGACCTCGGTGCAGATCCAGCCGGGCAACAGCGGCGGTCCGCTGCTGAACATGGAGGGCGAGGTAATCGGAATCGTCTCCTCCATGCTGGGCACCGTGAGCGCCACGTCGGAAACGGTGGTTCTGCCCAATATCAGTTATGCGGTCAAGGTCGACATGCTGCGCACGCTGTTGCAGGCATTACCGGAACGTCCGCCGTCCCGTGTCGCGGCAGCGGGTCATCCGGCCGCGCTCGTCGATCTCGCGGATCGTATCCAGTCATCGGTGCTGCTGGTCGTCTCGGCCGACTGATGCCGTAGGAACGCCGCACCTGCGCTGCGACGAGCGGTGGCGCGGGCGCGTCAAATTACCAACACTGCATCACAAATCACTTGAGCAGATACGTTTAACTCCACGCAATGCAAGAATGGGCGAGGGCAGATGTCGTCCAGCATCGGTTACCTGCCAATCCACTTTAGACTCGACCGGTTTGTGCCCGTATAGTAGGCCCCGAAATTCACCGGGGGTCTGCACGCAGACAACGGATCTTGCCGGCGTGCCATGCCGCGATGCGAGCGAGGCGCAGCCCGCATGGTGATTCATCAAGTAAACCTGAGAGGTCATGACTATGGAAATTCGTAGACTATCAACACGCGCAACTCTCGTCGCTGTGGCCGCGGTGACGACGACGATGCTGTTTGCGCCGACGCAGGCCGCGCAGGAAAACCTGGCAGCAGGCGCAGGACTGCTGCCTGCCAATGCCCGCCCCGGCGAATGCTATGCCAAGGTCATGGTACCGGCGCAGTACAAGTCGATTGAAGAGAAGGTGGTGACAGCGGAAGCCAGCGAGAAGATCGAGGTCATACCGGCCAAGTATGAATGGTCCGAGGTCAAGGTGCCCGTGCAGCAGGCATCCGAGAAGCTGATCGCTGTTCCGGCCAAGTACGAAAAGGTCGAGGAGAAGATCGAGATAGAGCCCGCCCATACCGTATGGCGTCTCGGCCCCGGCGAGAAGGCGAAGGAGGTCGGCGATCGTGATCTGGCCATGGCGCTGGCGTTGGACCTCCCGGCTACCGCCAAGCCCGGCCAGTGCTACAATGAGTTCTACCAGCCGGCGAAGTTCGAGACCAAGACGGAAAAGCTGCTCAAAACCGCCGCCGCCGAGGAGATCACGACGTCCGAACCGCAGTTCGAATGGGCCGAAGAGAAGGTGCTGGTCAAGGAGGCCTCGGAAAAGATCATCGAGGTCCCGGCCAGGTATGAGGAGGTTACCGAGAAGGTGCTCGAGTCGCCGGCCTATACCACCTGGAAGAAGGGGCGCGGCCTGAACGAGTCCATCGACAACGCCACCGGGGAGATCATGTGCCTGGTCGAGGTCCCGGCCAAGTACACCGAGATCAAGAAGCGCGTACTGAAGACCCCCGCCAGCACCAAGAAGATCGAGATTCCCGCCGAGTACAAGACCGTACGCGTACAGAAGCTGGTCAAGCCGTCGGCCGAAAACCGCAAGCCGATCCAGGCCGAATACCAGAGCGTCGAGAAACGCGTGAAGATCTCCGACGCCAAGGTCGGCTGGGAACTGGCCGGCATGAGCGGCGCGGGCAAGCCGACCGGCAAGACCTACTGCCTGGCGGCGGTGCCGGCGAAGTTCAAGACCATTACCAAGGAGGTCGTGAAGGAACCGGCCACGATCAAGAAGGTGTCCGTGCCGGCGACCTACAAGACCATCCGCATGAAGAAGCTGGTGTCGAAGGCCGCCGAGAAGCGCATTCCGATACCGGCCAAGTACCAGGTCGTGACCAAGCAGCGCAAGGTGTCGGAGGCGCGCCTGGAATGGCGTCAGGTCCTGTGTGAAACCAATACCACACGCGGCCTGGTCGTGCAGATCCAGCGCGGCCTGCAGAAGGCCGGCTACAACCCGGGCCCGATCGACGGCGTGCTGGGTGGCACCACGCTGTCGGCGATCGATGCCTACCAGCGCAAGAACGGCCTGCCGACCGGTGGATTGACCATCCAGACGATCGAACGGCTCGGCGTCAAGCTCGGCAGCTAGCCGCGCGGTCAATCGCCCGGATGCGGGCGTCCCGCCGATCGATACGGCCCGGTGCGTCTCCGCACCGGGCCGTTTTATATGGAGCACCACCGATACCGTCGGCCCGGTTCAGGGCCCCCGAGAGGGGATCAGTTATCCCCCGTCTTCAGGCGGCGGATCAAACTGTATGCAAAAATATTCCAGCAGGATCTGAGTCCGCTGTATCAATGAGCGTTCCTTCTCCCTTCGGGAAAGGGGCAGCGCCGGTCCCCGCGCTGGCGGGGAAAACACTGTTCTTCTGTATTACATCCCTCTCCCCAACCCTCACCCTGAGGGGGAGGGGGTTGATCGGCCGGATGGCCGATCAACCCGGTTTTCAGCCGTGAGCCGAAGCCACCGGACTTAGCTGGTAGAGTATTCACTGTTCCTCCGCACGCACCGCGCACGTGGCGGGATAGCGGGCATCACGCCAGTCCGCTAGCGGCTGTATACACGGCGGCTGACCGTTGTCGAGATACCAGGAATCCACGGAGAAAAGCCTGCCGCTGGCATGCTCGCGGATCACGGCGGTCCAGTGTTCACTGACCAGCCAGCGCCGGCGCCTGACCCGGTGTTCGACGCTGTGCCAGTGCAGCAGTCCCGCGTTCTCCAGCAGCCGGAGGAAGGTGGTCGTGTTTCTGGATTCGGCGATACAGTCGAGTTGTCCCTCACGGCCGTCGACGAGGACATTGCGGCCCTTGTCGCGCCAGGTGCCGGCCACGCGCCCGGCCAGCGTCTCCAGCAGGGCGATGGCCCGGCGGATCGCCTCCCGTTCCGCCCCGGCCGTCGCCAGCGACTGAAAGCGTGCGCCGACCCGTTGCCATTGCGCCCCGCTCAGTGCAACCTGCGCGGTTGTCCTGCAGTGAAAATCGACACAGACGCTGAAGGGGGGCGGTGCATCCAGGCCGTACGCGGGCAGCGCCGCGATGACCGGCAGGAGCAGGGCAACGGTCGGGCGACACCGGCGCACGCGGCCGCCGTCCGACGGTCGCGACCGGCCGGTTCCTGTCTTCACGGGGTGATACATTCGGGTTCCATTGGAAATGACAGGCGGTACCGCCACGATTTCAGTACATCCGTGCTACGCGCCGGTCCGAACCGGCCGTTGCTTCCGTAGGCTTCCGGTCCGGTTATGATAACCTGATACGCACGAGCGAGGGTGTGAACGGACCGATCATGGACCTGTACAACCGCAGCGGCTGGCATCCCAAGGCCGACATCTACCGCCGCGCCGGCGGCTGGCTGGTGAAGCTGGAGCTCGCCGGCTTGAGCGAGCAGGACCTGCGGGTCGCGGTACAGGGTGATGCCCTGGTCATCGAGGGCCGGCGCCGCGACCTGTGCATACCCGAAGCCCAGGAGTCCCTGTCCATGGAGATCAGCTATGACTGGTTCCGGCGCGCGATCCGGTTCCCCGGCGGCGTGGCTCCGGAGATCGCGCGGGTACAGTATCGGGACGGCATGCTGATGGTCTACCTGCGCTCCGGGGATTGACGCCTCATGAATACGGATAACCCTGCCTCCACCCTGGTCCTGCCCGTCTTTCCGCTCAAGAACAGCGTGGCGTTTCCGCACATGGTGCTGCCCGTCACCGCCGGACGGGTGAAATCGATCGCCGCGGTCGAGGCGGCGCTGGCCACCGAGGACAAGCGCATCGCGGTCTTCACACAACGCGACGATGCCATCGAGGCCCCGGGCGCGGACGACCTCTACCCGGTCGGTACGCTGTGCGTCATCAAGCGCATGCAGCGCACGCAGGGCGTGATCAATCTGGTGCTGCAGGCCGGTCGGCGCATCGAACGCCAGGCGCTGCTGCGCGAGAGCCCCTACCTCGAGTGCCGGTCCGGTTACCTGGCCGAACCCGATGACGGCGGCTCGGAGATCGAGGCGCTGCACCGCACCATGCTCGACCAGGCGGCCCGCATGCTGGAACTCGGGCCCGCGCAGATGCAGATCGACCTCAGGCAACTGGTCGCCGACCTCGAGCGGCCCATCGAGCAGGCCTACGTCCTGTCCTCGGTGATCTCGCTCGGTATCGATAAGCAGTACCGCCTGCTGGCCGCGGGCAGCCAGCTGGATGCGCTGCGCCTGATCGTCGACTACCTCAACCACGAGATCCAGGTGCTCGAGATACAGCAGCAGATCTCGAGCGCGGTGACCACGAAGCTGTCCCATGAACAGCGCGAGATGATGCTCCGTCAGCAACTGCGCGAGATCCAGGAACAGCTCGGGGAATCCTCGCCCGAACAGGCAGAGGTGGCCGCGCTGCGGACGCGTCTCGAGGAGGTCGGACTGCCCGAGTCGGTGCGCGGGGAGATCGAACGGGAACTCTCGCGGCTGGAACGCCTGTCGGCCAATGCGCCGGACTACCAGACGACGCGCAGTTATATCGACCTCGTACTGGACCTGCCCTGGCAGGAGCGCACGGAGGACAACCTCGACCTGGTGCGCGCGCGCGGCATACTGGACGCGGACCACTTCGACCTCAAGGAGGTCAAGGATCGCATCATCGAGCACCTGGCGGTGATGAAGCTCAATCCCGGCGCACGCGCCCCGATCCTCTGTTTCGTGGGTCCCCCCGGCGTCGGCAAGACCTCGCTGGGTCAGTCGATCGCCCGCGCCCTGGGACGGACCTTCGAGCGCATGAGCCTGGGCGGACTGCACGACGAGGCCGAACTGCGCGGACACCGCCGCACCTATGTCGGCGCCATGCCCGGGCGCATCATCCGCGCCATACGCCGTGCCGCCGTGAGCAACCCGCTGCTGATGCTGGACGAGATCGACAAGCTGGGGCGTGATTTCCGCGGTGATCCCGCCGCCGCATTGATGGAGATACTGGACCCGGCCCAGAACAGCGAATTCCGCGACAACTACCTGGACCTGCCGTTCGACCTGTCCGGCGTCATCTTTATCGTCACGGCGAACACCCTCGACACCATTCCCGGGCCGCTGCTCGACCGGATCGAGGTGCTGCGCCTGTCCGGTTACAGCGAGGCGGAGAAGCTGGAGATCGCGCGACGCTACCTGCTCGGGCGCACCCTGCAGAACGCCGGCCTGGATGAGACGCAGCTCGTCCTCGATGACGCGGCGCTGGGCCACGTCGTCCGCAACTACACCCGCGAGGCCGGTGTGCGCTCCCTGGAGCGCGCGCTGGGGCGCATCGCGCGCAAGGTCGCCACCCGCATTGCCGAGGGCCACACCGAGCCGGTGATGCCCGGACCCGAAACGATCGCCGACTACCTCGGCCCGCCGCGCATCTCGCGCGAGGAGCGCCGCACGTCGCTGATCCCGGGCGTGGTGGCGGGCCTGGCCTGGACCGAGGCCGGTGGCGAGGTCCTCTACGTCGAGGCGGTGATGCTGCCGGAGGGCAGGGACCTCGTGCTGACCGGTCAGCTCGGCAGCGTCATGCAGGAATCCGCCCGGGCCGCGCAGAGCTACATCTGGTCGCAGGCGGAGGAACTGGGCATCAACGCTGAACTGATCGGCAAGTCCGGCATGCACATCCACGTGCCGGCCGGCGCGACGCCCAAGGACGGCCCGTCCGCCGGCGTGACCATGGCCACCGCGCTGGCCTCGGCCTACACCGGCGCGCCGATCCACGAGGACATCGCGATGACCGGCGAGATCACCCTCAGCGGCCTGGTGCTGCCGGTCGGCGGCATCAAGGAGAAGATGCTGGCCGCGCACCGCGCCGGTTTCCGGCGTGTGATCCTGCCCGATGCCAACGACGCGGACCTGGAGGAACTCCCCGAACAGGTGCGCCGGGAGATGACCTTCATCCCGGTGCGACGCATCGACGAGGTGCTGAAGCTGGCGATCAGCGGGTTCGAGGTCCGCGTATAAACAAGCCTGTCTCGCGCGCGACTAGCTCAAAACCGCAAACACGCTTGCGAAGCGTACTGCACGACAAGCGATTCTCGAATGAACGTCATAAGCTGCGGGAAGGAAAAATATCCCGAGCGAATGTCCTGCTATTGTTTCGGTGTTTCTTATGCCGCAGCAAAAAATGAGGGTGTTGTTGTTGATTTTGTCAAAGAAAAAACGAAACAATCCCTCTGCGCCTGTGAAACCAGCAATCCTTCATGACGTTGGTGTCTCAAAGATTTCCCGATGCAATGAGTTCCAACAACAAAATCAAGTCGTTCTCATCGCTCACCGGGACGCTTCGCCGCGATGCGGTGCGCGCCCCTTGTTGTGAACGTCAAGGCGCAAGGAAACCGATATGTAGGTAGAAAGCTTCAACGGGGTCAGGCGGCCCCGCTTTCGTATACCATCGGCGGTGTTTGGTCTAGACTGGGATATCCTCCAGCCATCTCCGGCCTTCCGATGAGATCCACCCTGACCCTGCTGGCATTGCTCATGGGTAGCGCGACCGCCGCTGCTGCCGATCCGGGTGCGGGCGGCGTTCCTGGCTCCGTCATCTCCACGGCTGTCAGGGATCGAACGGTAAGTCAGGTGACCGACAAGGCCATGCACTGGCTGGACGGACATCCGGCGAGCGTTCGGGACAACGAGCTCATGGAAGTGGTCGAGGAGATCATGTTTTATTATGCACTGTATTCAACGCCAGGCTACGAAGCGGAGCGTCCGTACTTCCTGCACGAGATCGGCCGTCGCCACCGGGCGCTCGAGGCGTACCTCGCGCAAACCGGGGACATGCAGCAGCACCTGCAGGGCGATTGGGCGGCGTTAACCTATCCGCCGCTGGCGTATATCCTGTCCGAGCTGGGATTCGAGACCGATCCCTATCGTGTACGCATCGATGCGCTGATTACACGAAAGCAGCATCTGGCGCCGCAAAGAACAGCCATGCGGCTGTGGATCGCCATTTACCTGGCACGCCTGGGCCTGGTACCGGATTCCTCCGTGCAATACCTGCTCGACGCGAGTGCGCTGCAGCAGGATCCAGAGACACATGCCCTGCTTGACCACTTCTCCGACCACGCCGCTGCCAGCCGGGATCCGAACGCAACCGTCCAGCTTGTCTACAACATCACCCATGAGATCATCGCGCTGACCGATTTCGGCGCACGCCCGCCGCCGCCCGTCATGACCGCCCAGCGTGCGCATTATGCCCGCCTGGTCGATGCGGCTATTGGCTGGGCGACACGCGAGTCCGCGCTGGACGTACTCTCCGAGCTGGTATTCTGCGCACATCTGCTCGGACTGGGCGAACTGCCGTCAACCCCCGCTGCGGTCGCACTGATCGTCAGTAAACAGCAGGACGACGGGTCGTTCGGCATCACCAATCCGGACCGGCCCAATGGCGTGCGGCATGGCGTGCTCACCGCACTGCTGGCCCTGAAGACCCTCGATGCCGGCCAGCCGGTTGCGGATAACAGGCCGCGTTGACCGGGAACAGGGGGAAGACACGCGAAAAACAAGGGGGCCGGATACAATTCACTATCCTGATTGTCCGTCATAGCAAAAGCAGTAAAGAATCGCTAGGCTCTGCCATTCATGAGCCAGCCACCATCACCTCCCACCGAACCCATAGCTGTCCGTTCCGGTGTGCGCACGCGCCTGACCTTCATCGTCGCGCTGCTGTCGATGGTGGGGCCGTTCTCCATCGATGCCTACCTGCCGTCGTTCCCGGATATCGAGGCCTCGTTCGGTATCAGCCGCGCGTTGCTGAGCCAGAGCCTGTCGGTTTATCTGGCGGCATTCGCGGCGTCCACGCTGTTATGGGGTCCGTTGTCCGACCGCGTCGGGCGCCGGTGGGTGATCATGGGCAGCCTGTCGCTGTATGTCCTCGCGTCCGCCGGCTGCGCGTTGGCATCTAGTGCCACCGCCTTCATCGCGTTGCGCACGCTGCAGGGTTTCGCGGCCAGTGGTGGCATGATCGCCGGGCGGGCGATGATCCGTGATGCGCACGATGCAGAGAGCGCGCACCGGGCGATGTCCCAGGTGACGCTGATGTTCGCGCTCGCGCCGGCCGTCGCGCCGGTACTGGGCGCCTGGCTCCACGATCACTATGGCTGGCGCAGTGTGTTCTGGTTTTTGTGTCTGTTCGGGACGCTGATGGTCACGCTGACGGCCCGTATCCACGAGACCCTGCCCGCGGCCCAGCGTCAGTCGGTGCGACCGCTGGTCGTTGCACGCATCTATGCACGGACACTGCGCCACAGCCGGTACCCCCTGATGGTTCTCAGCCTGGGTTTTACCTTCGCCGGTCTCTTTCTCTATATCGCCGGTGCACCGACGGTCATCTACGATTTCCTGGGCTTGGGTACCGATGATTTCGCTGTCCAGTTCATCCCGATGGTCGCAGGCCTGATGCTGGGCGCTTTCGCCTCCGGCCGACTGTCGCGTTCCCTGTCGTCGGCACGCATCGTCACTGCCGGGTTCGTTGTCCTTGCAACGGGTGTCATGCTCAACCTCGTCCAGGGGTTGCTGTTCGAGACTACCCTCCCGTTAACCATCGGACCGCTCGTGATCTACGCCTTCGGCACTGCCATGATCATGCCCGCGATCACCATCCTCGCACTCGACTGTTTTCCGCATCACCGCGGCACGGCCGCGTCGATGCAGGGTTTCTTCCAGATGCTGATCAACGCGGTTGTTGCCGGCATCGTTCTGCCCGCCTTGCATGCACAGCGACACTATTTTGCCATCGGGCAGGCGCTGTTCCTGTCGATTGCGCTGGCGCTGTGGTACCTGGCCTGGCGCAGGCACATAACCGAATGATTTCGATGCGGGCGTCAGGGCAAACGATGCCGGAAATTTATAGAGCTATTGCGTTGACATCCGCGCCTGAACGAACGTGGCGGCGCTACCGGCGCGGCCCCGCCGCTGATTTGCGACCATATCAGCGTGCCTGCCATCCCTGCAGGTGCGCCGATCGAAGCGTGCTCCCGTCCCGGTGACCGCAGGCAGCAGCTCATCGGGAAGCTGTTTTCGAATCACAGCTTGTCGGACCAATGGCTGGCGTATTGATTACGCTGGGATTTGTATCCGGCCCCCATCAGACCGCGCGGGGCGTGCGCGACATCCGGGTTGATTCCGGTGAAGTCGCGGGGTTATCCTTCGCTGCCGACATCCGTCCACTATCCGTTCGCTGCCCCACTCGCTCCTGGTGCCCTCGCTCGTCACACTGCTCACACCGTGGGAGTTCTCACCCACCGTCCTGGTCGCCGCCGTTGCCGCCGCCGTCCTGTTCCGGCGTGGCCTGCGGCGGCGTCGCGAGGCGGGTCTCGCGACGGGCGTGGGCCGCACACTGAGCTTTTACGTGGGTCTGGTGTTGACCTACGGGGTGCTGCAGACGTACGTGGACTACCTCTCGCAGCACATGTTCTGGGTACACCGGGCCCAGCACCTGGTGCTGCATCACCTCGGGCCGTTCCTGATCATGCTCGCCGTTCCGCACGAGGTGCTTGGCTGGGGGTTGCCGGCGCGCCTGCGCGAACGCGTGCTGCGGCCGCTGTGGCACTGGTGGCCGTTGCGGGGACTATACCGCTTCGTGCAGCACCCGCTGGTCTCTCCGCTGCTGTTCGTCGGCCTGATATTCCTATGGCTGACGCCCTCGGTCCATTTCGACGCCATGCTCAGCGCCTCCCGCTACAAGCTGATGAACTGGAGCATGCTGGTCGACGGGCTGCTGTTCTGGTGGCTGGTGCTGGACCCGCGTCCGCCGCGTGAGCACGGGGCGCTGGGTTACCCGGCGCGCATCGTGATGCTCTGGGCGATCATGCTGCCCCAGATCGCGATCGGGGCGCATATCGTGCTCAGCAAATCGGTGCTGTATGACGTGTACAGCGTGTGCGGGCGCGCCTGGCCTGTCAGTCCACTGGTCGACCAGCAAACGGGAGGCATCGTCACGTGGATACCCGCGGCGATGATGAGCGTACTTGCCATCCTGCTGGTGCTGCGCCAGTGGATGCGAGACAGCACGCGCGCGGAGCGCACCCGCGGCGGTGGTGCGCGGATGGAACACGAGACACCGCTTTCACGGGGGGCATCATGAGCAGGACGCTGCTGGCCCTGTCCGCACTGGTCATGGTCCTGGCCGCCCACGCCGGACAGCCGGAGGTATCGGTGAGCGACGCGCGCGTGCGCTGGCTGCCCGGCGCGCTGCCGATGGCGGGCTATTTCGTGATCACCAGTCACGTGTCCGGGCCGCTGCGCCTGACCGGTGCCACCAGCCCGGCCTTCGGCGGCGTGATGATGCATCGCAGCGTGGAAGAGGCGGGCATCGCGCGCATGGTGCATGTGGGCGGCGTGGACCTGCCCCCGGACCGGCCGGTCGCCTTCGCCCCGGGCGGTTACCACCTGATGCTGATGCAGCCCCGGCAGGATCTGCACACCGGGGAGGAGGTGCCGGTGACCCTGCGCTTCAGCGACGATCGGACGGTCACGGTCGGCTTCCGGGTGATGGGCGCGCAGGACGAATGAACGCCCGTCGCGCCGTCGACCGCCACGCCCGGGGCCTGCGGCTCGCCCTCGTGCTGCTGGCGGGCCTGCTCGCCGCGTGCGGCGACAGTGCGCCGCCCTGGGGCCTCAAGGACATTTCCGGGCTCATGCCGCCGCTCGATTTCACCCTCACCGAAGCGGGCGGCGGCAGGCGTGTGCACGGCGGCGACTTCAGCGGGAAGGTGGCGCTGCTTTACTTCGGCTACACCCATTGCCCCGACGTCTGTCCGACGACGCTCTCCAGGCTGAGTCGCGCGGTGCATGCCCTGGGGACGCGCGCGGAGCAGGTGGTGATTCTCTTCGTGAGCGTCGATCCGGCGCGCGACACGCTGGCCCAGCTGAAGGGCTACGCCGCGGCATTCGGTCCCGGGGTCGTCGGCCTGCGCGGCGACGAGGCCGATATCAAGGCGCTCACCAAACGCTACCGGGTGAGCTACGGTTACGGAAAACCCGACGCCAGCGGCAATTACGAGGTCTCACACAGCAGCGCGGTGTACGTATTCGACCGCAAGGGCAGGGTCCGCCTGCTGGCGGGGTCCACGGACGATCCCGACCTCATCACGCACGACCTGCAGCGACTTCTGGGCGAGGACGGCGGTCCGCCAGCGTGAGCGGCGGCCCGGCGCGATCGGCCTTCACCGGGGCAGGACTGCACATTCCATATGCCGTGTCCGGTCCTCCCGGACGCCGTGCACACCGGGTCCGTCACGCCAGCAGCGCCGCCACGATCCCGGTGATGAAGATGCCGTCGAAGGTGCCGGCGCCGCCGATGGAGGCGCGCGGTGCGCCCAGCCGGCGGATGTCCCTGAAGTGCAGCAGGTCGGCCCCGATCAGCACGCCGAGCGTGCCGCTGATGTAGGCCAGCGGCGCGCCGTGTGCGGCGTTGATCAGCAGGGCGGTCAGCGCGGCGGCCAGCGGCGCCACCAGCGCCGGCATGGCGATGCCGAAACGCGGCACGGGACGGCTGAGCCGGTAGCAGACTACGCTGACGATGACGACCGCCGCCAGCACTTCGCCGGGCGGCAGCGGGTTGTGCCCCATCAGGTAGAGCGAGAAGCCCACCGGGATGATGCAACCGCCGACGTTGACCGCGATCAGGGTGGTGCCGTCAAAGGGGATCTGCAGCGACTGCAGCCAGGGGGGGAGGGGCGGCGCCGGTTCCGGCGGCTCCTCCGCGCTGATCCGCACCAGCGGTAAATTGACGGTGCTGCCCAGCAGGGCGCCGATGACCAGCAGCATGCCGGAGGCCGGGGACAGGCCCAGCTTGTCGAAGGCGATCACCAGCAGGTTGACCTGGATCATCACCGTCAGCGTTCCGAGTACGGCGGCGAGCAGTAGCAGGCGCGCGGGCATCCCAGGTCCCCCCTTCAGTCCAGCCGCTTGCTGAAGCGCAGCACCGCGATCGCCATCGTCACCGCCATGAAGATCGCCAGTGCACGCAGCTCGCCCGCCATCAGGCCCAGCTCGGCGCCGCGCAGCATGATGCCGCGGATCAGGCGCACGAAGTGCGTCAGCGGCAGCAGCTCGGCGATGTACTGCGCCGCGCGCGGCATGCCCTCGAACGGGAACATGAAGCCCGACAGCAGGATCGAGGGCAGGAAAAAGAAGATGGTCATCTGCATGGCCTGGAACTGGGTCTGCGCCAGGGTCGAGATCAGCAGCCCGAGCGTGAGGTTGGCGGCAATGAACAGCAGGGCGGCGAGGTAGACGTCGGCTACCCGCCCGCTCACCGGCACATGGAACAGCCACATCCCCAGCAGCATGATGAGCGTCACCTGCACCAGGCCGATCGCCACGAACGGCAGGACCTTACCGATCATCAGCTCCAGCGAGCTGACCGGGGTATTGATCAGCATCTCCAGGTTGCCGCGCTCGCGTTCGCGCACGATCGCCACCGCGGTGAACATCGCCATGGTCATGGTCAGTATCACGCCGATCAGTCCCGGCACGACGAACACCGCGGACCGGCGCTCCGGGTTGTAGAAGTTGCGCACCTCGAACAGGGGCACGCGCGGCGGCTCGTGCCGGTCGGTGTCCTGCGACAGCCGCAGGCCGGTCAGCCCGCGCGCGGCGCCGAGCACGATCGGGTCGCTGCCGTCCACCAGCAGCTGCGCGGCCGTGCGCCCGTCGCGGCGCCGGCTTTCCTGCAGGCGTTTCTCGAAATCGCGCGGGATGACGATGCCCACGGCGATATCGCCCCTGTCGAGCAGCTGTCTGAGCTGTTCTGCCGTCTGCACCCGCCGGATCACGTCGACCACCTGCGTGGCCTGCACGTCGGCCACCAGCTGGCGCGACAGCTGCGTGCGTGCCGCGTCGGCCACCGCCGCGTGCAGGTGCCGGACGTCGGTATTGATGGCGTAGCCGAACAGGATCATCTGCATCATGGGGATGCCGACGACCATGCCCAGCGTCAGCCGGTCGCGCGTGAGCTGCTGCACCTCCTTGCGCATGATCGCGAACAGGCGCATGAAGCAGCGGTTCATGCCGCCGCCCCGTCCGCCCGGCCGGTCGCCTGCGTGGCGGTGACGAACACGTCCTCCAGGCTGGGCTTGACGATGGCCACCTCGGCCGCGACGCCGGCCCGGTGCAGGGCATCGTGTACCATGGCCTCGGGATCAGCGGCCTCGCGGTTGAGCAGCACCCGCAGGCGCGCGCCGATCTGCGCGACGCTGAGCACCTGGGGCAGCGCGCGCAGCGCCGCGCGTATCTGCCGGTAGTCCTGCGCCTGCACTTCGACCACCACCGCTGCCATGTCCGCCATCAGCCGGTACGGCGTGCCTTCGGCGCGCACCACCCCGTGGTCGAGGATGGCGAGCCGGTGGCAGCGCTCGGCCTCGTCCATGTAATGGGTGGAGACCAGGATGGTGGTGCCGGCGTCGACCAGCCGGAACAGGTTTTCCCAGAAATCACGCCGGCTCTGCGGGTCGACCGCGCTGGTCGGTTCGTCCAGGAACAGCAGCTCCGGTTCGTGCAGGGTCGCCGCGGCCAGCGACAGGCGCTGCTTCTCGCCGCCGCTCAGGGTGCCGGCGCGCTGGTCGGCCATGTGTTCAAGGTGATAGGCGTCCAGCAGCAGGGCGATGCGTGTGCCGCGCTGCGTCGTGTTCAGGCAGTAGATGCGTGCGACGAAATCGAGGTTTTCTCGCACCGTCAGGTCCTCGTACAGCGAGAAGCGCTGGGTCATATAACCGATCTTGTGCTTGAGCGCCTCCGCCTCGCGCGGCACCGGCAGGCCCAGCACCTCGGCCTCGCCGGCGCTGGGCGTGAGCAGGCCGCACAACATGCGGATGGTGGTCGACTTGCCGGACCCGTTCGGGCCGAGAAAGCCGTAGATGGCATTGCGCGGGATGGCGAGGTCGACGTGATCGACCGCCGTCAGGCTGCCGAAGCGGCGCGTCAGACCGCGCGTGCGCACGGCGAGGCGCTCGCCGGTCTGTTCAATCTCCGGCGGGCGGCTCATCGAAGGTGACCTGCAACGGGATGCCCGCCGGCAGCTGCCGCGCCGCCGCGCCCTCGAGTTCGACCTCGGTCAGGTAACTCAGCCGCGAGCGGTCGTTTCCGGTGAGCGAATAGTAGGGGGTGAAGGCGGGGTCGGCGCTGACCCGGCGCACGCGGCCCGTGAAGGGCTGCGCGATGCCGTCCACGTGCACCGTCGCGCGGCTGCCCGTGCGCACCCGCGCGCGCAGGGGTTCGGGCAGGTAGATGCGGGCATGCGGCGCCTGGCCGGCCAGCAGCACGGCGACAACCGCGCCCGCCTGCGGCCGTTCGCCTGGCTCCAGGGGAAGGTCGTCGATGAAACCGGCCACCGGAGCGCGCACCGCGAGCCGCTCCAGGCTCACCTCCAGCATGCGCACGGCCGCCGCCGCGGCGGCTGTCGCCGCGCGCGCCTGGTCGAGCTCTTCGCTGGTGGTGCCGGTCTCGAGCTCGGACAGACGGGCGCGGGCCGCGTCTCGCGCGGCGAGTGCCGTGTCGCGGGCGGCCTGTGCCTGGTCCAGGTCCTGCGGGCTGAGCAGTTCCTTGCCTACCAGCGGACGCACGCGCTCCAGTTCGTGCCGGGCGCTGGCGAGCGTGCCCTCCGCGCCGTCGAGATGGGCCCGTGTCTGGGCGATCTGCTCGGCGCGCGGGCCGCGTTCCAGCTCGGCCAACCGCGCCTGCTGCTGATCGCGCAGGGCACGCGCCTGGTCCAGCTGCGCCTGGACGCGCCGTGCATCCAGGTTGAGCACGAGCTGCCCGGCCGCGACGGCCTCGCCCTCGTGCGCCGCGATGGCGACGATCGGCTCGGCCGCATCGGCGGTGAGTTCGACGCGGTCCCATTCCAGCGTGCCGACGACGTCGAGGGTTTCGTTGCGCTGACACGCCGTCACGAGACCGAGTAGGGGCACGATCAGGATCAGCGGGAGACGCGTGGTGTAGGGCATGGTCAGCATTCAACAGGAATCCGTTCGCCGGCTCAATGACAGCCGGCGGCGGTGCGTGCCGGCGGGCACGGACACACTCTACGGCTTTCCGCCGGCAGAGGGAACAGCCGCCGGTCTCTGTGCGTGTGCGGCACCGATCTAGCGGTGAGGGGCGGCTAGCATCAGGCCGAGCATGGTCTTGGCGTCGCGGATGGTGCCGTCGTAGACCTGCCCGAGCGCCACTTCGCGGTCTATCCAGTGCACCTCGAAAAGTTCATGTTCCTCCGGTTGCGCCGGGACACGTACCAGCTCGCGGGCGAGATACAGGTGCACGACCTCGTTGCAATAACCGGGGCTTGGAATCATGCAGCCGAGCCGCTCCAGACGGCCGGCGCGG
>Ga0210144_1000188_pt1 | contig 35979 bp, 30 predicted proteins | sample Muzzi_PWA_D2_FD_185532 | JGI IMG/M metagenome (GOLD analysis project Ga0210144, IMG submission 185532) | Wetland microbial communities from San Francisco Bay, California, USA, that impact long-term carbon sequestration - Muzzi_PWA_D2 (SPAdes) | ecosystem: Environmental > Aquatic > Marine >...
TTTATAATATGAACTTTACTTCAGGGAGTTGTGCCATGGTTTCGTTAAAACGTGATGAAAAAAGTCAATCCGAAATTTTATCTAAGAAAGATACCGGAGATCAACAACAGATGCTTTTGGATTGCGGGTACTCGGAAAAGGCCGTTCGATATTTTATTGAGCAGCCGTATATGGGAAGTCTGCCGAATGCCGATCAGATATCCGATATGCTGGGATCCTGCGGGGACACCATGAAAATCTTTCTCAAAATCGACGATAATACCATCACGGATATCAGATACCAGGTACTCGGCTGTCCGGGTGCGATTTCCGCTTCCATGGCTGCTGTGGAGCTGGTTAAAGGCAAAAGTATTGAACAGGCCAGAAATTTGAATGACGGAGATGTGTTCAAACAGCTTGTTGATATTCCAGTGAAAAAACACCACTGCATACAGCTTGCCGTTAAAACGCTTCACAAGGCGATTGATGAATATAGAAACGGGCACAGTGAGTTAAAGGATGTTGAATGCCCGTCGGTCTGCTCTTCACCGCAGGAATGCTGTAAAAAATAATTACAAATCACCTCAAAAATACATCTAACGCTCAATTACGGCGTTGCGAGCCTCTTCAAAATGCTCACATACTCTCCCCCATGTATGCTCTGCTTTTTCATCGGCTCGCGCCTTGTCCTTGAACCTAATTTGCATTTTTGAGATGGCTTGTGGGTTTTTTATGATATTTCTTCGTAAAATCCTGCAGGAGCAAGTTCATTAAACGCTCCTTTATCCTTGCTTGTCAAAAACCTTCGGATATCCGTACACAGATCACATTTATTCAGATAGGCATCTCTTTTCGAACTGAAACCATAATTAGTATACGCCATATCATGTAATCCTCTGATCCCGGATTCTGCCAGTAGGGTTAGAACCGGATATTTTTCTCTTGAAAACGGTTTTCCCAAATCTTCTATTGCAACGCTGATTCCCGAACAGAGTCCAGGGATGTAGTTGCCGAATAGATCTACATGGAAATGGCTGGTATCGGAAAGCTGATTTCTACAACTTCCAGGGTTCTTTGTCAGAATTTGTTGTGCGGAACTTCCTGGAAACTCGGTTCTAAAAGTTTCCAGGGCCCGCCCACCCATATGCACCCAGTACCGCCCAAGGGTATTGACCAGATAATCCTTTCCGAATTTATCGAAAAATTCTTCAAATGTATGGGTGGTGTTCGGTTCAAAAGCCGAAAGATCCTTGTAAAAATCGTTGATCCAGGGAAACAATCCGACTCCTGCCTTTCTTCCGGCATCGATGACGCCTTTGACTTTTGAAAACGGAATAAATTCATTATGAAAAGGACTGATGGAAATCAAAAGGGTGCCCAGCCCGTTTGTTATCAAACGTTCCAGAACATTAGCTGCGGATTCAGTGTCTTTAAACCAGGAAGAATTGGTTTCCACATAATCGATTCCTATTCCGATCCTATTTGCAACCTTTAAAATGCTTTCCAGCTTTTCCGGCCGAAGCATGGGTTCGCCACCGCCGATGTGCACGGAACGGCACCCCAGTTCCAAAATCCGGATAAAACATTTTTCAGCAGTTTCAGAATCAATATATTCTTTTCCCCGGTTCGGGCTGCAATTATACAGACAGTGCCTGCACCGGGCTGTGCAAAAATAGTTGGTGATCAGCCCGCCGGATAAGAGTCTGCGGATCATAAAATCGTCCATTATTCTTTAAAGTTTTTACCGGAATTGTATTTATTAAATTGTTTCTCGGTGTGTGCTTTTTTCAGCTTGATTCCATTAAATGAAATTATATCGATATCATGCAATAATTATTTTGTAAATATTTTAATTTTTTATATAAAAGCTCCTTTAACAAACCACGTTCACGGATTGAAATTGTGTTTGCAAAAGACTTTTGTTGGGGCTAAAATTTGGGTACGGTTACAATATTTTAAAATTTAGAAAAATATGGGCTACAAAGAAATATCATTGAAGTTGCCGCCGGATTATACCGAGGATCAACTCAAGAGACGAATCGGCACGGCATTAAACATCAAAATCTTTTCTTATCAAATAGATAGCAAGAGCCTGGATGCCAGAAAAAAAGATAATATTCACTGGTTGATCCGGGTGGCTGTGTCCTCGGAAGAACTCAAAGGGACCCCTCGTCCTTTCGTTCCTTCATTGGAGATACCGTATCAAAAAAGAAAAGAAAAAGTGCTGGTGGTGGGAAACGGGCCGGCCGGATTCTTCGCAGCCTATGTGCTTCAGAAAGCCGGTTTTCAGACAACCTTGATTGACAGGGGCGCCGAGGCGCCAATAAGAGAGGCCGGAATCAAGCGATTTGAAAGCACCGGAGTGTTTGACCCTGTCGGCAACTATGCGTTTGGCGAAGGAGGCGCCGGCATGTTTTCTGACGGTAAGCTCACGTCCAGGTCCAAACACATATCAAGGGAAAAACGGTTCATTCTCGAGAGCTACATTCGAGCCGGCGCTCCTGAAGAGATTGCTTATATGGCGCATCCTCATATTGGAAGTGATCGTCTCAAAATCATTGTTCAGCGTTTGCGGGAGCAGTATCAAAAGATCGGCGGAAAGGTATATTTTGAAACCTTTCTTGAGGATCTGAAGGTTGAAAAGGGAAGTATCGTCAAAGCGGTTACTTCCATGGGCTCATTGGATGCAGATATACTGATGATTGCTCCGGGGCACTCTTGTTTTGAGACCTATCGGATGTTGAGCAAAAGAGGCGTATCTTTTCGAACCAAAAATTTCGCCATTGGGAGCAGGGTTGAACATTTGCAGGAAGTCATCAACTTGGCTCAGTGGGGTAAAAAGAAATTGCCGGGTGTCAAGGCGGCCGAATACCGGCTGACATACAACTGCAAAGGAAATCTTCCGGTGTTTACTTTCTGTATGTGTCCGGGAGGAACCGTGGTGCCGGCAACAGCTTACAGTCACAGCAATATCGTGAATGGTATGAGTCGCTATTTGAGAAACGGAAAATTCGCTAATGCAGCCTGTGTGGCGGCAGTACATCCTGATAGGCTGTTACAAAAAAATACGACACCAATGGAGGTGCTCGATTGGCTCGAGGCGCTGGAGCGACGGTTCTTCGATATTACCGGCAAGTTCGAAGCTCCCTTTTGCAGCATTAAAGATTTTATCGAAAAAAAAGAAACGGCCGGCAGGGTTGAGACCAGCTATCCGCTGGGTTTAAAACCCTCGGCCCTGTGGGAAATGCTGCCCGCTGATGTTGCGGATTCCATGCGTGAAGCATTGCTCAATTTCAGTAAAAAAATGCTGGGTTTTGAAAGCGGCATCATCATGGGCCTGGAAAGCAAGACCTCTTCGCCGATACAGGCTGTTAGAGAGCCGGACGGCAAATGTATTGGCTTTACCAACCTCTATGTTGTGGGAGAAGGGAGCGGCCACTCCGGCGGGATCATCTCCAGTGCAGCGGACGGGATCAGGATTGCCATGCGTGTTGTTGACGGCAGATAGCATCGCAACATCCCGAAGATTGGTTGATCCGGTTTTCCGGGTCAGCATCTCAACGTGGCAATCAGTCTCAATGGATTGGTTAAGAGCGACAGGGCGGATAAAATATCTTTACAAACGACATCCGCAGAAGCTATCGTTTCAAAAGCGGCCCCTTCTCCTTGAATAACAGCCACACCCAGGACCGACGCTTTAAGCATCAAACGGTCGTTATTGCCATTACCGATGCTCACGGTTTGTTCACATCTAAGGTTCTTTACATATTCCAGCTTAGCCACATCCTGACGGTCCAAAGGTATGAGAGCCAATTTGCAATCGATATCCTCCAGCGCTTTTTTGACACTGCCGAATGTATCGGCGGTGATAACATGGATGGTTAATATTTGTGAAAGTTCGGTCAGACATTTCTTAATGCCGTCAATCAAAGCACCGTCAAATGCGATGGTGCCGTTGTAATCCAGGACAAGGTGTTCAAGCTGCAGTATTTTATTCCCCGGGATGTCAATTTTAATCATCATGTCACCATAACTAAATATTTCTTATATGTGATTCAATTATTCTGTGCGTCGTCGACTCATGTTTTGGGGTTGTATAAGTTTTCACTATTGGGGTAAAGGGAAAAATGACGATGGATCTTATTGTGGGCGACAGTCTATAAAACTCTCATTGTTAAATACTTGATGAGTCAAGTTTTTATTTGTTGAATTGCGTTGCCCAAGATTTAACCTTTCAATTATGAGAATAAAGATTCGACTACATCAGACAACTCCGCTGTAAATATTATCAGTCAGCATTACATGCACGACGCACCCCATGAGGTGATGGTATCACAGTTTTTTTCTTGCTGAAGAATAGGGTTGTTGTATAGGAATAAGATTGAAGTCGGAACGCGATAGTCTCAATAGATCACAACCAATGCCATATCTCAGATCAGGATTGGATATCACAGAATCACCTGCCACCCGGAATTGAACATATCACAACAATTTGGTATGCATAAAAGAGAATTTTAAGGCAGGTTGTCATGAAAATTCAATTAGCATTGTTTTTGAGACACCTCTATGCCATATCTTAATCTCATGTGAAAATAGATACTTGCAAGGTATCACCAAAATTGATTGGCCTGAAAAACCAACAATTGGTCCATCTATGATAGCCTTTGACAAATAGATTATAAAACTTCATGTAAAGGGTTATGAATTTGGAAACCTTCACAGATTTGAAAGACTTTGTTGATAATCCTTATTTCGATGATCAAAGAAAGAACTACTTATCCAGGCTGGACATCGAAAGTATTGATGCTCCAATTGTTGCGTTAATTAGCGATTTTGCAAAATTGGATTACTGTTTTACCTTACAAAGCTGCTATGGTCACTTTTTACACAAAAGGCAAAAAAACCCTTACAATATTGAACCGTTATCCGTTTCGAATAGTTGTTCGAATGTCGAATACAAAATAGCCTATATTGCCCTATGCATAAAAAATAATAATCAGGGACAAACGCTATTTAACGACCTGAAAGAAATTCCTATAATTGATCCAGAATATATTCAATTCGGGTGTGCAGAATGGTTCTGGGAGAAACATGTTAATTCATATGCATTGCAAGTCGAACCTACAAGACATATGACGAAAGATAGAATATCTGTTGATTATTCGGAAGCACTTCACATAGAGAGAGTTAGAAACAATTTTTTCACTCAACTAAAAAAGCTCATAAAAAACCTGATAGCGTCACGAAAGTCCAACTATATATGACCTATTATGTATCATGGTCGAAAAATTCTAATCGGCAGCAGATAAAAACATAGCATCATCTCTTGTAAAATATAATTTATTATAATATCTTGATATTATTGAGCACTTGACACGAAATGGTCATATAGATTATCCATTAAATAAATCTGAAGTTAACCATACCAAATTGGAAAAATAGAGCGATTAAAATCAAAGATACACAATATCCTCTTCTTGCAACCAAACTATACATACCACAGCCACGGCCTAATTTAGTTCCGCGAACGCATTTGATTGAGAGACTGAATAAAGGTGTTCATCATAAGCTAACGCTGATTTCTGCACCGGCTGGTTTTGGAAAGACAACTCTCTTAAGTGAGTGGATTTCCAAAAGCGAATCATCGGTAGCCTGGATATCACTGGACAAAGGCGATAATGATCCTGTTCATTTTATTAATTATTTAATTGCTGCTTTACAGGATATTCAGGCGAATATCGGCAAAGCTACTCTGTCTTTACTGCAATCTCCCCAACAACCACTGATCGAGTCTATCATGGTAAACTTGATCAAAGAGTCTGCAGATATTACCAATGACTGCGTGCTTGTTCTTGATGATTTTCACTCAATAGACATAAAAAAGATACATAAAATTGTTGAGTTTTTAATTGATCACTTGCCGCCACAAATACGCCTTGTTATTGCTACACGTGTTGATCCGCCCTTACCACTCGCCCGCTTGCGTGCCCGCACTCAATTGAATGAGCTGCGTGTCACGGATCTGAGTTTTACTCATGATGAAACATCTGAATTCTTTAATAAAATGATGAATTTTGCACTCTCGAGCAATGACATCTCTATACTCGAATCTCGCACTGAAGGGTGGATTGCCGGGTTACAGTTGGCAGCGTTATCCATGCAAGGCCGCCAAGATATTTCGGATTACATAAAAACATTTGCAGGAGACGACCGTCATATTGTGGATTATTTGGCAGAGGAAGTATTGAATCATCAGTCCGAACAAATCCAGAATTTCTTGCTGCAAACTTCTATTCTCAACCGGTTATCAGGATCACTCTGTGATTTTGTTACGAATCAGAAAGGCGGCCGGAAAAGGTTGGAAGAGTTGGAAAGAGCAAATTTATTTATCTTACCATTAGATAACAAACGTCGCTGGTATCGTTATCACCACCTTTTTGCCGATTTGCTCCAGCAGCGATTGCATCAAACAAATAGCGCTCTTGTCCCTAAGTTACACTGTCGGGCTAGTGAGTGGTACGAACTTAATAAGTTGAGAAAAGAAGCCATAGAGCATGCATTAATGGCTGAGGATTTCAAACGAGCAGCGCGTTTAGTTGAAGAACTTTCCGAAATCATATGGCAGCGTGGCGAACCGATTAGGTTGTTTCGATGGATAGAAGCACTGCCGGATGAATATATCATATCGAGGCCTAATCTCTGTACCTTTTACGCTTGGATGCTATTTGATAATGGTCAACAAAAAGCCGCTGAACGGAGTTTGCAACTAGCTGAAAGAGCTCTTGATTCAATAAATAATGAAAAAACAATAAAGGCAAAAGGTGAATCAACGAAACAGCACTCTTTAACGAATAGAGAGTTACAAGGTAGAATCGCTGCTATTCGTGCGTACATGGCTACCGGTTGGGGAGACATACAAAATATCGTTAAATTCTCGGAACAGGCGCTTAAATGCCTCCACAAGGGAGACTCAACATGGCGCGCCGGTGCCGCGCTTTCTTTAGGCATTGCGCACGCCCTCAAGGGATATGATGTATCAGCCATCAAAGCTCTTTCAGAAGCAGTGGCAGCAAGCAAAGCAGCGGGTAACATGTATCTTTATCTAGTAGCTAATTTTTGGTTAGTTGTTCGCCTGAATTATCATGGCCAACTATCGCGAGCTATTGACATTTGTAAGCAGTTATTCAGAGTCGTAAATCAAGAAAAATTGGCACATACTGCAATAGGAGGCGGGTTGTTCTGCATTTGGGGAGAACTTCTCTATGAATTGAATGAACTTGATGACGCATTACATTATGTAAAAAAGGGCCTTATACTAGTGGAACAGGGACATCATGTTGGTAATCGTGGTTGGGCCTATTTCTGCTTGCTGAAAATTTTGTCTGCCAAACAAGATTTTTCCGGTGTCGAAGAATCAATCCGGAAAATAGAGAAATTAGAGCGGTCATCTGATGTGCCTTCCTGGGTTACTCACCAGACTGAAGCTTGGAAAGCACGGATATGGCTAATGAAAGGTAATTTAGACAGAGTCGTTAATTGGGCTAAAGGACGTGGATTAAGATTGAATGACGACCTGACGCCTTTGCGCGAACCTGAGCATATTATGCTTGCACGAATTCTCATCGCCCAAGGCCGATTGGATGATGCGTTGGGATTGTTGGAACGTCTGAGCAAGGAAGGGGAAAAGGGCGGTAGAATTCTGAGTCAGATCGAAACGCTGCTGGTTAAAGTTCTGGTCTTTAAAACACAAAGGAACATAACCGAAGCCTTAATCGTCTTTGGGAAGACGATATCCCTGGCCGAACCAGGAGGCTATATCCGTATCTTTTTAGATGAGGGCCCCCTCATAGCTGAATTGTTGGAAAAAATCATTGATACAAAAGCCGATGTTCCACGGGCCTATGTAAAAAAATTGCTGTCAGCATTCAGGTTAAACAAACTGATTAAAACAGACGATTGTCTGGTTGAACGGTTGAGTGAACGCGAGTTGGAGGTACTGAGGCTCATTTCTGCAGGGCTATCCAACAAAAAAATCACAGAAGAGCTGTTCATCTCTTTGAGCACCGTTAAAACTCACCTCAGGAACATCTATAGCAAACTAAACGTGCATAGCCGCACCGAAGCTATAGTTAAAGCTAAAGAGTTGGAAATATTATAAACAAGTCATAAACCTACCTTCAGTCACAAAAAATCATCCCTAAAAATCATCCTTTCGGACGATTACATTCCTTTCTGAATGCTTTAATTTCACTACTAAAAAAATGACGGATTTTTTTTGAAAGGAGTCTGACAATGACAAAGCACAAAGTTTGGCATGGTCCGGCGGACTATCAAATAAAGGTAAAAGGACAACTCGGGAGCCAGTGGTCCGATTGGTTTGAGAGTATGACATTTGAATCTGATGGAGCAGTAACAACCATGACAGGTAAAGTTATGGACCAATCCGCTTTACACGGATTGCTCGTTAAAGTACGCGATCTGAATTTACCTTTGATATCCGTAAAGCGCATTGAATCTGAATAGGAAATAAAATGAAGAAAAAATAAAGGGTGCATTTAAATGGAATTAAACAACATCGAAAAATCCAAAAAACCGGCTAAGGTTTTGGTTATGAGAGCTTTATCCTGTGCGGTTTTGTTGTTGATGATTCCGGGAATTACTATTGCGGCGGATAACCGACATGCTGCCGAGGCGTTGTTGAAGGATAAACTGGATTCAGTTATTCTGGTCCTGCAAAGCAAAAACCTTGACCTTCAGGGCAAGAGAAATGAAATTAGCAATATCGTCACCCCCATGTTTGATTTTTCCTTGATGGCTAAGCTGACCCTGGGGCGAAAGTACTGGCCGGGGCTTACCAAAGAGCAAAAAGGTCGGTTTACAGTTCTTTTTATCGATCTCCTCAAAGATACGTGTCTCGAAAAAATATCGCTATATACCAATGAAAAAGTTGTTTATCAGGGTACCGTCAAGATCAAGAACAAGGTCCACGTGGAAACCGACCTGATTTCCGGGAACAGCACAATTTCCATGCTGTTTAAATTTTTCAAGTCCTGCAATGGCTGGAAGCTTTACGATTTGGAAATAGAGGGGGTTAGCCTGATCAAAACTTACAGGTCCCAGTTCGATGAGGTGTTGTGCAAAGGGACGATTGATGACCTTCTTTTAAAGCTGGAAAAACCGGAAAAAAACTGATCGGATATAAATAAGCCTCATTCACTATGAAAAAGGACATTCTCCTCATTGTAATTGCATTCACTCTGGCTCTTTTGATATTGTCCGGGTGTGCTCACAAGACTGTCAAAACGGTTTCTCCATCTCTATATGGAACGGTTGATGCCACCCCGATCCAAAGTCAGGATGAATCTCCATCTACGGTCACTCCATCTGAAGCTGAAGACACGGGCGATGTCTTTAGCGAAATTGAGGATGAATTTGAAGAACAAAGCCTTAAAGTGGCTGATCCCCTTGAGCCTTTAAACCGTGCGGTATTTTACTTTAACGACAAACTCTACTTCTGGGTGCTCAAACCGTTGGCCCAGGGATATAACTTTGTCCTTCCGGATTTTGCCCGGAATGGGGTTCGAAATTTTTTCAGAAATCTTTTGACGCCAATCCGATTGACCAACTGCATTCTTCAGGGCAATGCTACTGCCGCTGGAACCGAATTCGTCCGGTTTGTAACCAATACAACCATCGGCATTCTGGGCGTCTGGGATCCGGCCCTGGATTTATATGATCTTAAAATTAGCGATGAAGATCTTGGCCAAACCCTTGGTGCCTATGGTTTCGGCAATGGATTTTATATCGAGTGGCCTGTTATCGGCCCCTGCACTCTGCGCGATACTGTCGGTAGGATTGGAGACTGGTTTCTATATCCTGTCAATTATATTGAACCCCAGGAAGCATCCCTTGCTGTTTGGAGTTTTGACAAAGTGAATAAGACTTCTTTTCGCATCGGTGACTACGAACCCATAAAAAAGGCGGCTATCGATCCGTATACGGCGATGCGGGACGGATATATCCAGTACAGAAATGCCCTTATCAAAGAATAATATTTTTGTAACCGTTCATAAGATCAGGGTTGAAGGTTTTTTTTATTTTAAGTATTGCTTGGTTTGGTTCAGGAACTGGGGCGAGTTTAGGATTAGATAAAAATAGATTTAAGACAAGTGAGATTCATCGGTACTCAAGAAATCCTCAATTGGTTGGATATGGACTTATCCTGATAGTTTTAGTTCTATTATTCTTATCATTGTATTTTGTAGGTTGGTTCATAATTTATCTTACAATTTCATATTTCATGATGCAATCTGAAGAAGAATTTTTAAGACTAAAGTATGGTGAAGAATATGAAAGATATTGCAGTACAGTACCCAGAATAATGAAATTGTTTTAGATTAATAGGTTATGAAAAAGATTAAACTAAACAAAATAGAATTGTATTACGAGGAATATGGTAATGGAAAAGGGGTGATTATTCTGCTCCATGGTTTTCTATCTTCCTCAAAAATGTGGACAAACAACTACATTTCACATCTATCGAAAAGATACAAGGTCTATACTATTGATATGCGTGGTCATGGGAATTCCAACAACGTTAAAATTGGATGTAATTTACAGCAGATGGCGGATGATATTTATCAGTTTGCAAATTCAAAAAACATAGACCAATGTATTCTTGCAGGAACATCAATGGGAGGGGCTATTGCGATTCAATTTGCAATAAATTATCCTGATAAAATAAAATCTCTCATTCTTATGAATCCTGGACCAGGAACATTATTTTCGAAAGGTTTTTCTCTTATATCGCCCATTTTTTCATTTGTTTCTCAAAAAAAATGCCTCTTAAAACCATTTTTAAAAAGTGTTTTAATGAATCCATTACCGCCTAAACAATTGTCGGAATTTGTTGATGATGCAGCTTTGGTCAGCAAGGAGACATGGTTACAGTATTTACATCCTGATAATAAAATTTATAATCTAAACCGATTTAAAAATCTGAAAATACCCACGTTAGTAATAATTGGAGGAAAGGACAAGGCTGTCCCCATTAAATTTCAAGAAGAGATTGCGGATACCATTCCCAAGGCGGTTAAGGTTGTGATGAATAATGAAGGCCATGCAGTGGTGATAGAGAATCCAAAGAAAGTATTATCCGAGATTAATTCTTTTCTTAAAGGATACCGTGAAGAATGGAATAATAATTTATCATAACATTCTGCTGTAAGGATGGCGCAAAAGACCGCGCCACCCCTGAGCAGCGCGTCAGGATATCTCCCAACATATCAGGACCACGTGGATAATATTTAAACTGAACACTACGGCTATGACAGAATTTCATCAGATGAAATGGTCTCGATTTCCTGGTTATTAAAACGAGTATTAAATTTGTTAAGAAAATGACTGTAATTCTTGACCGTATTTTTTTCCAGAGTTCATTTTTTGAAAATCCATAAAATTGGCTATGGCCTGTGATAGTTTCATGAGAAGCCTCCTTTCTGGTTGGAATGTTAAATATAATCGTAAGTCTTTTCATAAAGTTACCAGCCAAAATATCAACCGGAAATATTCCCTTGTTATCTCGTCGCCATCTTAACGGATATTCATTTAAAGTCTGAAATCGTTGTTGATTTCTAAAGGACAGCTGTACGTTAAAATGCTAAAAGACAGTTTTCTTTATGATGACAAATCGAAAATCAGAAGGTTGACTTCTAACCTTGATAATGCCTAAAAAAGGGGTGGTTGTTGAAACCAACATCTTGTTACATCACGGGACCAGAAATACAAATCACATTTTCAAAAAGATTTCGATTGAAAAATCAGGTTGTTATCATTATCTCTGCACGCGAGTAATTGATCTGGATTTTTGAAAACCTCGATCTTGCGGAGCCAATTGATCAGGCGGAAAATTTAAACTTCAAAACAGAAGAACATTGAAAATCATAAATACTGTTTTGATAAGAGCAGGTTTTTTCGGCCTAAGCAAACAGAATCATCCTTATATTAACTTGTGAATTCCTGATACGTTTGGTACCTCAATCTAACAGAGGAGGCAGGAATTTTGAAAACCAGATCGTCCTCAAAAAATGATTCTTCCGGTGGTGCATTCCCTGAGATCAATAGCAAATGGGATGAAATACAACACTTTACTCCGTTGAAAACAAAACTCAGCATTCCTCCGTCGCAATCAAGCTGGATTTCACGATCGCGTTTGGTCAAACGGATGGGTGAGGGGTTTGGCCGTAAGCTTACACTCATATCCGCCCCGGCCGGTTTCGGAAAGACCACTCTTTTAGTGGACTGGGTACACATTCACAAAATACCAATAGCCTGGTTTTCTGCAGACAAAAATGATAATGACCCCCTACATTTCCTCACCTATGTCATCTTGGGGCTTCAGACCATAAAAGCAGATATTGGTAAGGCAGCTTTAACGATGCTGCAATCACCGCAACCACCGCCTATCGAATCCATTCTGACAAACCTGATCAATGATGTTACACGGATCCCGACAGATTTTGCTCTTATTTTTGATGATTATCATTTAATCGATGTCAGGCAAATCCATGACTTGATCGAATTTTTGCTTGAAAACCTTCCAGAGCAGATGCACATTATCATCGCTACTCGGTCTGACCTTCCGTTGCCACTAGCTCGTATACGTAGCCAGCACCAACTGACCGAATTGCGTGCTGCTGATCTTAGTTTCACCGAGGATGAAACCGCCATACTTTTTAATGAAAGCTTAAATTTGCACCTTTCAACCAAGGATATCCATTTGCTCGAAACGCGCACTGAAGGATGGATTGCTGGTTTGCAGCTTGCAGCTCTATCGCTCCAGGAGCGCAAAGATCCATCCAATTTCATCAAAACGTTCAAAGGAGATAATCGATACATCGCGGATTATCTAATGGAAGAGGTGCTCAATCGCCAACCTAAACATCTGCAGAATTTTTTGCTGCAGACTTCCATTCTCGAGCGCTTTTCCGGCTCGCTCTGTGATGTCGTCACCCAACAAGAGAACGGCCAGAAGATATTGAACGCCCTGGAAAAGGCCAACCTGTTTGTTATCCCGCTTGACGATGAACGGTGTTGGTATCGCTACCATCATCTCTTTGCGGATCTACTCGTGCAGAGATTGCGCAAGAACCAGGGTGATCTGGTATCTGAACTCCATAGTCGAGCAAGTCAATGGTTTGCCAAAAATGGCTTTAAGAACGAAGCGGTGGATCATGCGCTTGTTGCACAGAATTATGCCCAGGCAGCTCAGTTGATAGAAGAAATTGCTGAAATTGAGTGGGATCGTGCCAGTGAAAGTCGATTAATACGATGGTTTAGGAAGCTGTCGGATGAAATAATTGACGTTAATCCGAAGCTCTGTATCTTTTATGCCCGGGAATTGTTTAAAAGCGGATACCTGGATGATGCTGAAACGAGACTTCAAGCTGCCGAAAAAATACTGGAATCTACAACAATCAGCGACTTAAACAAGGAAGGATTGCACGGAAGGATTGCTGTTATTCGTGCATACATATCGACTCGAATTGGTAACGTTTCCCGTATCATTCACTTCGCTAACCAAGCACTGACATTTCTCCCCAAAAAGGATTTGATGTGGCGAAGTGTGGCTGCTACGACGCTTGGCTTTGGCTACGGTTGGTCCGGAGCTGGAGATTTATCAAAGGCACATCAGGCTTTTTCTGAGGCTAAAAATATCTGTAGGGCAGCGGGTAATATATATTATTACATTTTCGCTGGCAGTTGTCTGGGAGCTGTCATGCTGATGCAAGCTCAGTTTAAAGAGGCAAAAAATATTAACCAGAAGTTGCTGAATATTGCCATTGAGAACGGCATTGAACAAACAAGTATTGTAGGCTCCCTTTATGGAAATTTGGGCATGATTTTCTGTGAATGGAATGATCTTGACGAAGGGATTCGCTTGATTAATAAAGGCATCGAACTGAGTGAACTAGGGCGTGACCCTGTGATCCTCGCGAGCTGCCAAGTTAATTTATTGAAAGCATTAATATATCGGATGGATTTTGCCGGTGCGTTTAAGATAATAAAGAATTTAAATGAATGCGCGAGCGACTTTATGCTGCCCCCCTGGATTACGAATGCAATTTCTGCATTCAATGTGTTTATCTGGTTGAGAATCGGCGACCTGAATGCGGCCGTACAATGGGCGAAAAAACGTGGATTAAGTGTCGATGATAAACTTACAAACTTGCGTGAGCTTGAGTATTTTGCATTGGTTTATATTCTCATCGCTCAGAACCAATTGGATGACGCTGATCGATTGTCACAGCGTTTAATTGAGAATGCAAAGGCCGGTGATCGCGTTTACCTGATGATTGAGATGCAACTGATGAGAGCATCGATCCTTAAGGCAAAAGAGGATGCGGAAGCTGCGATGGGTGAACTGAAATTAGCTTTATCGTCTGCCGAGCCTGGCGGTCTTATAAGTATCTTTGTGAGCAAAGGAAAGCCCATTGATGAATTGCTGGAGAAACTCCTTAATGAGAAAGCTGATGTCCCACGGACGTATATAAAAAAACTGCTGTCAGCATTTACGTTGGACAAGTTAATTGAAACAGATGATGGCTTGGTTGAAAAGTTGAGTGAACGTGAAATGGAGGTGCTGAGGCTCATTTCTGCCGGGCTATCAAATAAAAAAATTACAGAGAAACTTTTCATCTCTTTGAGCACCGTTAAAACCCACCTCAGGAACATCTATAGCAAACTAAACGTGCATAGCCGCACCGAAGCTATAGTTAGAGCTAAAGAGTTGGAAATATTATAGACAAATCATAAACCTTCCTTCAGTTACTAAAAATCATCCCTAAAAATCATCCTTTCGGACGATTACATTCCTTTCCGAATGCTTTAATTTTACTACCAAAAAATGACCGATTTTCTTTGAAAGGAGTCTGACAATGGCAAAGCACAAAGTTTGGCATGGTCCGGCGGACTATCAAATAAAGGTAAAAGGTGTATTAAGATGGAATTAAACAACATAGAAAAATCCAAAAAACCGGCTAAGGTTTTAATTATCACCATTGTCTTTTCCGTCATTGTTCTGCTTATCGGCATAATGGGAATGACAATGCTGTCAATGTCTAAAACACCTCCGGCTGAGGCCAAAAACGGCGAACGTCCATTGAAGGTTGAGGCCTTACGGGTTGAACAAAAGGATATTTCAGTATTCATAACCGGTTATGGCCAAGTAAAAGCATTGAATGTTGTGTCGATTGCTTCCGAAGTTTCGGGGAAAATTGTGAACATACACCCCAGACTGGAACTCGGCGAGATTATTCCTAAAGGAGAGCTTCTATTTAAGATTGATCCAAAAGATTATTTAACGATCCGAAAAATCAGCAGAGAACGTTTAAAGATCCTTAAACGAAGCTATGATCTGGCCAAAAAAGGGTATGATCGGGTTCGGATATTGTTTGAAAAAAATAACGTTGGGACCCTGGTAGGTGTTGAAACAGCAGAAAAGGCAATGCTTTCTGTGGCTGATCAGATAAATCAGATTTCACAGGTCCTGGAAACGGCAGAGACCAATCTTGATCGATGTGAGACCAGATCCCCTTTTAATGCACGTATCAAATCGGTTTCACTGGAAAAAGGTCAATATGTAACACCAGGACAAAATGTCGTCACTCTGGCAGATGATTCGATCCTGGAAATCCAGGTGCCTTTAGACAGTCGTGACGCTCGAAAGTGGCTGCGTTTTAAAGAGGATAAAACAAACAAAAAAGCCGCATGGTTCTCTTCTCTCGAACAAGTACCATGTCAGATTAGCTGGACAGAAAATAACAATGGACAGACCTGGTTTGGTTGTCTGCACAGGGTTATTAAGTTCGACGAGAAGACTCGGACCCTAACGGTAGCCGTTCGAATTGACGCCGAAACCGCAAAGAAAAAAAATCCCCAGTCTTTGCCACTGGCAGAAGGCATGTTCTGTTCGGTGAAAATTCCGGGAAGAACCCTGTTTAGTGTTTTCCCATTGCCCCGGCAGGCTGTGAGCTTTGATAATACGGTCTATATTGCCGTTGACAATCGACTGAAAACAGTGCCGATAAAAGTAGTTCGAGTGGAAGGTGAGAACACTTATGTGGCGCATGGCTTAAATGCCGGGGATAGGGTTGTAACCACACGGCTCATAGATCCGCTTGAAAATGCATTACTGCAGATCACAAATAAAAGGGAAACGAAATCATGAAGCGTGTAATAGCGGCATTTGCCCGAAACACGGTATTTGCCAAGATAATTCTGGTCCTGATCTTTATGGCGGGCGGGATCGCAACAATGTCCATGATCCGGGAGACCTTCCCGGAATTTTCTCTGGACATGATTACCATTTCAGTTCCTTATCCAGGGGCTGATCCGGAAGAAGTTGAAGAAGGCATTAGCCGGAAGATCGAAGATGCCCTCGAAGGCCTGGAAGGTATCAAACAGTATACCAGCCATTCGAGCGAAAATGTCGGTACCACCATTATCGAAGTAAAAGAAGATTATGATGTGAGCGATGTTCTGGAAAGGGTCAGAAGCAAGGTGAATGCCATTTCCTCTTTTCCGGTTGATGCGGAAAAACCGGTCATCACCGAGTTGATGCTTAACGATCCGGTAATGTTGCTATACATTTCCGCAGAAATGTCGGAACGCAGGATCAAGGAATGGTCGGAAATCGTAAAGGATGAAATCCAGCAGTTACCAGAGGTTTCTAAAGTGGGTATTTTCGGTGCCAGAGACTATGAAATCAATATTGAGATATCCGAAGAGCGGCTGCGTGAATATGGATTAACATTTAATATGGTAGTGGATGCCATTAGAAACAGCAACTTAAACCTTTCAGGCGGAACCATTCGAACCCGGGGTGAAGAGATCCGGGTCCGAACCATGGGGCGCAAGTATACGGGAGAAGCGCTTTCTTCCATTGTTGTTCTAGCCAAACCAAAAGGCGAGATCATTACGCTGGATCGTGTGGCCTTTGTTAACGATGGATTCACAGAAGATCCCATCAATGCCAAGATAAATGGCAAGCCATCCGTTGTGATTATGGTTTATAAAACCCAGGAAGAGGACGCCCTTGTCATATCAAAAGCGGTGAGGCGGTTTATTTCCCAAAAACAGCAGCAACTACCAGCCGGTTCCAACATCAAGATATTATTTGATAATACAGACATGCTCCGGTCTCGGATCGATCTGCTGGTCAGAAACGGTATTTACGGGTTGATAATTGTTTTCCTGATGCTGTGGACTTTTCTAAATGCCCGGCTCTCTTTTTGGGTCGGTATGGGGATTCCCATCTCCATTGCAGGTGCTTTGGCCATTTTATGGATGATTGGCGGCACCATCAACATGGTATCACTTTTCGGGATGATCATGGTTCTGGGTATAATAGTGGATGACGCCATTGTGGTGGGTGAAGCGATCTATTTCCACCGAAAGCAGGGCAAATCACCCATAAGAGCAGCAATCGACGGTGTCAGTGAAGTGGGTATGCCGGTGATTGCCGCGGTTGTTACCACCATAGTGGCATTTATTCCGCTTCTTTATATTGGTGGAATCATGGGCAAATTTATTGCCATCCTGCCGGCGGTGGTTATTGCCTGTCTTATCGTCTCCCTATTGGAATGTTTTATTTTGTTACCGGCGCATCTGAGTCATCTTCCGGATCCACATGCAAACAAAAACCATTTAAATCCTCTGACCCGCAGGCTGGAAATAATACACCGCCTGACCAGCTCGGGCATGGAATGGTTTGTGGCCCGCATTTATACGCCGTTTTTAAGCAGGGTCCTTTACTGGCGTTATATTTCACTTTGCATTGCCATCAGTATCCTGCTCTTGATCATCGGGATCGTAAAGGGAGGTTTTTTGAAGTTTGAAGTTTTTCCGGAGGTTGACGGGTTTATCATGTCGTCGACCGTAGAATTCCCAAATGGAACACCGCCGGAGGTTACCGAAAAAGCCATTGAACAGATCGATGCGGCCCTTCTGCGTTTGACTGAGAAGACCCAAACCCGTTCGGGAGACCCTCTAATCGAAGACCGTATGTCCCTGGTCGGCCAGACTATGGAAGATTTGCCCAGATCAGGACCTCATTTAGGTTCGGTTTTGGCCATACTACTAGACTCTGAGCGACGTGGAATTCATTCAAAGGATTTAATGATTCAATGGGAAAAGGAGATCGGATCAATTCCCGGTGTAAAGTCTTTGACCTTTACAGGTCAGCAGGTTGGGCCTCCGGGTGCTCCCATTGAAATATGGCTCCAGGGTCGAGATATGGAAGATATTCTTGCTTCAGCCGATGATCTTATGGATCGACTGCGCAGGTTCGAAGGGGTTTTTCAGGTTCGCAGTGACTTTTCGCCGGGGAAAAACGAAATGCGGCTTGAATTAAAACCTCAAGCACGAACTCTGGGACTGACCGTGGATGATCTGGCAACCCAGATCCATGCCGGTTATTACGGAGATGAAGCGATCCGTCTGCAGCGGGGAAAAGACGATATCCGGATCAAGGTTCGCTATACTGCTGATGAACGCAGCCGGATTTCAGACCTTGAAAGGATTCGTATAAGGACCCGCAACGGATATGAAGTTCCACTCATGTCAGTGGCAAACATCTCTTTTACGCCGGGGTATTCGACCATTACCCGCACCGACGGCATGCGCCGGGTTGCGGTCAGTGCAGACGTAGACAGCAACAAGGCCAATGCCAATGAAATTTTCTCCGAACTTTCATTAAACTTTTTCCCAAAGCTGAAACAACGATATCCAGGAATCCATGTTGCTTTTCAAGGAGAGCAGAAAAAGATGCGAGAGTCTCTGGGCAGTCTGTTTATCGGTTATCCTTTGGCCATATTAGGGATGTTTATTATTGTCGCAACGATGTTCCGTTCCTATGCTCAACCCTTTGTCATTTTGTTTACGGTGCCTTTCGGAATCATCGGCGCGGTTTTGGGGCACCTGCTTTTGGGGTATGACCTTTCGATCATGAGCGTATTCGGAATGGTGGCCCTTACCGGTGTGGTGGTTAACGATGCCATAGTTCTGATCGAATGTGTAAACAATAATATTGCCGAAGGCATGCCGTTTTTTGATGCGATTCTCAGCAGCAGTGCGCGGCGGTTCAGGGCTATTTTCCTCACCTCGATCACGACTGTGGGCGGCCTGGCTGCGCTGATCATGGAAACGGACCTTCAGGCTAAAGGCCTTATTCCCATGGCCATTTCCATTGCCGCCGGTATTGCCTTTGCAACGGTTTTAACTCTCGTACTGGTTCCCAGCCTGCTGGCACTTCTTAGCGATTTGCGACTGCTGGTCCATCGACTGAGATACGGCGTTTGGCCAAAACGAATTGATGTTGAACCGGCAAGGAATCGGCATGTGGATCCCCTTGTGGATAAACCTGTAATGGAAACAAGACATATAATGTCTATATAGGGGATAGACAAAATGAAACCATATATCCTTTTTTTATTTTTACCATATATCGTTATAATGCAAGGCGCGATATGCCTTGCACAAGATGCCCGGGATCATCAGAGCAAATCGTTTGATTTAAATACCATCCAAGTCCTGGACCTGAAAACCGCAAAACAGATTGCCCTTACAAAAAACCCTTCTCTTGCAGCAGCACGAGCCAGGGTCAGACAGGCAAAAGAGCGCGTCCTTCAGGCTCACTCGACATATTGGCCTCAGATAGATGCCAAAGCCTCGGCTTCCCGGATTTCACTTTCGGACAATGACTATCAGACGAACCTGGCCTATGCCAGACTGTTTGATCCCAACGCTACAATTAATGACCCGGAAGACTATTACAAGGGCGAACTTACGGCCACCTGGGTTCTATTCAACGGATTTGAACGAAAGTTTTTAAATGCTGCTGCACGCTATGGTGAAAGCCGAAGCGAATCAGCTCAAAAGGATTCAAAACGCTTGCTGCTGTCATCGGTGGCAGGAGCCTATTTTGCTGCTCAACTGGCGTTGGAAGATATCGCCATAGCCAAGGCAGACGAAGTCTTTAACCAACAGAAGCTCATGGAAGCCAGAGCCCGTCGCCGTTTAGGGAGCGGCTCGCTGAGTGATGAACTGAACTTTGAAATTCGGGTCAACTCAGCCAAAGTCATACGGATCAATGCAGAGAAAATCTATGAAGCGGCCATGTACGGATTAGCCGCAATTTTAGGGGTTCCGGGAGCGGTTTTTCCTTCAACCCTCCAACTGGCAAAGCTTGAACATGAAACACCCGAAGAACTATTATCACCCGTGCCTGAGCCCCTTGTCAGCTATGCACAATCTCACCGTCCGGATGTTCAGCAAAGCGAATTCTCACTTAAACAGGCCATTTCAGAAATCAAAATTGCCCGTGCCAAATTTTTCCCGACTGTCAATTTATTGGCAACCATGGAGGGATATCGAACAGAGGATGCAGGTTTTGAAAATGAAGACTTTGGTAATACAATAGCCGTAAATCTTTCATACAATTTTTTTTCCGGAGGAGCGAATCGTGCAAAACTCAGGGAAGCAAAAGCCAAAAAAATTGAAGCGGAAAAAGCATTGCAAGATATTAGACTTCGAGTCAGTTCTGAAGTTCGCGCATCTGTGGCAAAACTGAACTCAGTCCAGAAGCAGTTGATTCTTCAACGCTTTAATGCTGATCTCGTTCGCCAAAATCGTGATTTGGTAGCACAAGAGTATTCAGCAGGGCTGGGTTCTCTGGTCCGTTTGAACGAAGCACAGCGGGACTTAATCTCCGCACAGACACGTTTGGCCTTGGCCCTGGTGTCCCTTCGACTGGCATGGCACAATCTTGAAACAGATACGGGTCGGATATTGATTTCTTCTGAAGATTAATGGCATCGGCAATGGATTTTTCCCAGTATAGCCGATTCGCCGAATGTCTCGCTTGTTTTCATGCGGTATTTAATAGGAGGTTTTTATGAACAACAAATTCTTTTATATTTTAATGATGATGACAATAATTATTGGTTGTGCAAAGTCAAACATCATTGTTAAGGATGTTAAAACAGATCAAATAATACATTACAGCCAATTAAAAAGCATCGAGAGTATATCTAATTATGTCGTTTACCTAAATAAAGGGGATAAAATTTCGTTAAAGATGACCTTAGATAGTGAAATACTAGATATAGCCAATGAGGAAATTAATCTCATCCTTAAGCAAAAGGTATATTTCAGATTAAGAATGCCCGATGGTATAAATTCTAAAAAAATATCGGCAATGAGTGAAGAAGATAAACAAAAACTTTTTAAAAACATAATGATTTACATCAGCCCGGATGCAAAAATGTGGGCACCATACACTGATATCAAAGCTGTTGCACAGATATTTGGGATAAAGGGCGGCTCCTTTTCATTTGGTATGGGGATAATGAAAAAAGACGGAATAACAATATTTCTAAATGCTAAAACTAATAGATAAGCTTCTTAAATTCGATTTTAATAACAAGGGCGCTGAAAGATCATCAATGACATACGATATGGACCCAAAGGGACGGGTCACAGATAAACCCGTTATGCTTCAAATAAAACAAAATCCGAGGCCTTTTTGATTATGAGCCTTTCAACATTTTTTCAAAACAAACGATACCGACAAGGTATACGAAATTTGAAAACTTAAATTTTTAATTAAAGGAAATTTCTGTAAAAGCCATGATATATTGGGATATGCAGAATTAATTCTTTATAGTAATTGTTATCCTGTTTTTATAAGGAGAAAATTTATGAATTTAAGATATACTCTTTCATTTCTACGTATTTTGAAAATACCTGGCCTATATCCCCTTATGAAAGATTGGCAGGCATCCATAAGAATCAATTTTATTTTTGCCGCTTATGAATCGGGCTTATTGAAAGCCTTGAGCCAACCATGCAGTAGGAGGACTTTGATTGAGAAATTACAAATAAAACGACTGGAACTTTTTGATGCCCTTTTAGACGTAGGACTCGCTACAAAAGAATTGGCAGTTAAGAATAAAAAATTCTTTATCAAAGGGAAAAGATCTAAAGCTATTGCAGATGCAAACGGAGATATGCTCGCAGCTATCATACAGGCAAGTGTCACATATTACAGCGATGCATATAAAAACGCGGCTGCACGGATGTATGGGGAAGAACTTGGTGACAATCTTAATGAAATTGGAGAGATAGTTGCCAGATTCTCAAAAATGACGGAGCCAATCATAAAGGATTTCATTGCATCACTTGTGCGTGGCAAAAATCATATGTCAATATTAGATGTGGGATGTGGTTCCGGCTTCTTATTACGGAGTGTTTATGAACTTAACAGTAATGTAGACGGAATCGGCTTGGACATTGATGAAGCAGTTGTTGATCAAGCAAAAAATAACATCAAAACATGGGGGTTGGCAGAGAAATTCGAAATTCATCATGGAAATATATCCAGCTTTTCTGAAAAGATAGGTCCTTTCGATCTGATTTCATTAATAAATATACTTTACTATTTCAACGAAGAAGATCGTTTTGATTTAATGAATAATCTTTGTGAAAGGTTAGCCCCTAACGGTATTTTAGTAATTGTGATGAATTTTCATAGTAAGGGGAAGGACGTTGGTGCAGCGAACCTGAATGTGGTTAATAACTCTTTAAAAGGGCTGACTCCTCTTCCGGACATAGATGAAATAAAATTACTTTTGAAACAATGTGGTTTGTCTAAAATCAACATTCATCAATTCATGCCAGGAAGCTCATTTTTGGGATTAGCCGCTTATAAAGGATAACAAGAAAGGATATGATTATGAAAATTTTTATTCTTTGCATAAGTATAGCGTTTGGCATTTTTGCGATAGCAATATATGCAAAAGGTCTTAGACACCGTATAAAAGAGTTAATGGACAAATCCAGTGAAAAAGAAGCATAAATTAATATTATTATATCACCTAAAACAAATCTGGTGAGCTATTATTTATATTGAATCAGTATGTTGTATATTTTTATAAATCGACAGGCTAACATCTATATGGCCTTCGGTTGTCAAGGAAAAAACTACTCCTATAGATCGGAAACCTAAAAATAATGAATAAATCTTCCGTCTTCGAATCAGATTTCTTGACAAACGACTCGTTGGTTCTGTCTTTCGTTTTCTGTCGTGAGAGTCAGAGCTTAACTCGTCCCGCAATAAGCGGGATCTATGCTCTGCACCAAACATCTATAGAGATTAACTGAATAGCCAAAAGTGTTCTTTGACAATCAGCGTGCCACCATCGGGCGGCTTCAGAATATATTTCGGTACCCTTATCCCGGCGCAATCAAAGCGAATCGGCTTGTCCGCCGGAGGCAAGACATCCAGTTAGGGCGTCACTCGGGAAAGGGGCAGAACACGATCATCATATGTCAATGCAATCCGTATATTGGGTTGGAGCTGGAAGATGCCGCCAATCAAGCGCAATGAGTTTCGGGTATTTGGTCCACTCTTTTTAGCAGTCGTGCTGCACGTAATAAATCAAGAGATTCAGATCCACCCATGTGATCTCAGTTAGGCAACAAGCTGGCACCTTCCAGCTCCGAACTTATTGACCAAAGAATTGTTTCATATCGAACGCCTCTTTGTTTTTAAGCATAAAGTATATGGCACGGCCCAGCTTGTGGGTGAAGATCCCCAGGGCTTTGCCTTTGTTGTATTTTCGTTCGTATTTTGCCACGTATTTTTTTGCTTGGCTCGAATCTCTGAGCATCAGGATCGCGGCTTCCTTAATGGCCCATTTAAGATGGTGATTGCCGATTTTCTTATTGGAATGCCCGGCCCATTTGCCGTTTGATTCTTTTACCGGCCTAATCAGGCGCGCATATGAGGAAAAGTCCTGAACTCTGGGAAAGCGTTTGATGTCATGGATCTCATAAAGGATCACAAGCGCCAGGATCTGTCCGACACCGGGAATTGATCTTAGCAGATAGAGGGTGTGGTAATCGTGTTGCAGAGCTGTCTTTTCAATATGCCATTCGAGTTTTTTAAGAACCTGGTTGAGGGAGTTGATCACTTCCAGATCAACTTCAACGCTTTTTCGGACTTGCGGATCTTCAAAGCGTTCGGCCACGCCTTCATGATTGTATTTGCGTGACAGTTTTTTATTAAATCCGGGCAGATTGTATTGTGTGTTGGTATTCAGGATATGGGCAACCAACTCCGAGCAGCGTCTTGAGAGATACATTCGGCGTCGTAGCAGGTCTCGTGTGGCCCGCCATTTGGCCGGATATGGGTACGCAGTGGGAAAATTGCCGCCTTTGAGCAAGAGCGCAATTTTATAGGAATCGATTTTATCGTTTTTTGTTTTGCTGCCGTGGATGGCTTTCATGTATAATGCATGCCCGAGCACAAAGGTTACTTTGTGCTCGGAACAAAGGTCTGCAACCCAGTACCAGCAGAATACACATTCAACGCCGATAACGATGTTATCGATATATGGAAATATCAATTCAAAGAGCAACATCGGATCTGTTTTGATATTTTTGTGAACATGGGTCTTGCCTTTTTGATCGAGGATGCAGACATACATTTTTCTGGCATGAAGGTCGATACCGCAATAGTACTTATGTTGTTGATTGTAAAATCTCATAATTTGGCCTCCTTTGGGTGAAGGGTTACTGGAATCTTGTCAATTCATTTGTAACACCTTCATCTGAGGGAAGGCCATAACTAGTATCAAGCTGCTTGTAGGGACAGCCAGGGTCGAGTCGATTTGGGAAGCTGCTTGAAAATTGTAATTTTGTCATTTTTTAAATTGCTGTGGGAACCCTGGTTGCCCCACAGCAGCGCGTTGGGCGAGATGCAAAAATATTAAGGTTCATTTGACTCGCATCGCAAAAGAGGAAAATATGGAAAGCGTAATTGTGCGAAACCTGCAACCTGAGTTTGCACCAGTGGCAGTGGTCTGGAGCAATACCATTCCTGATGATACACTTCAGTTCAAGAAAGACAAGTTCGGTTGCATTCTCTACCTGTTTGCTGAGGCATCCCGGCGAGGAAAGGTCGCCGGTGGCAATCGAGAGAGTATCACATGTAATGGCGGTCGTGCTGCCCTGGGTCTGGGAGTCGATTTTGATGCTTCCGATGAACTACTTGATCGGTACGCTGCCATATTCAGCAAAGGACTCAAATCCGTTAGCAATCAAGAAGCTTACCGAAAAAGGATGGAAGCCGTTCCCAAGAGCTGGCGCTCCTTGTATGAGTATGGTGAACGCAGGCACTGCAATGCTAAACTCGCCAAAGAGTGGATATTTAATGGATTGCCACGCTACAACATCCAGTACAAATATGTTTTATTCAAACCGTTGAGCCGTACCGATTCTGATGAGAACATCCGCGCTGTGATTTTCCCGGCAAATCCTGTTGAGCTTTCTGGTTTGGTCACCTTAGCAGGATCAGTAATGCTGGGGACTGACCCTGTCCAGGTTCCTCAAGGTGCAGACTGTAACAGCATTGCCGCATTTGCTTATGCACAGGCAGAATCGACTGATCCCAGAGCGGTTCTGGGCATGTTAGGTATTAATGGCCGGGAACTGATGCGCAAGCGTTTTCGGGATGATATTCTGACACTTACTTTACCAATACCGCTTTTCCAACGCATGGAGAAGGAGGCCAACGACTGTGTATTCCAAATCCCGTCATGGAAGAGATTGGTTGGGCGTTGATATCAATTCGGGCATGCGCGCCCAACAATCTGCTGGTAGGGACGCGCAAACTGCCGCAAGCACCACAGCAGCACATTCGGCTTCATTTAAAACTTGGATTTTCTATTATGGCACAAAGGGGCCACCAAAAGATCTGCTAACTTTAGGAAGTCTAAAGCTTAAATAGGAAGATAATTAATGAGAATACAATCATTGAAATTGGCTTATTTTTCTCCCACTGGGACAACAAAAACGATTGTTCAAGCGATAGAGTGCGGTATCAATTAAAATACTGCGGAACATATTGATGTCACTAAACCAAATGCACGAAAAAAACAATTAATTATGAATTCGTATAACTCAGTTCTGATAAATCTTCAAACAAACTTAATTGACGGGCATGTTCATTTGAGTGAAATAGAACATCCGGAAAGGGCTGTTGAAAACGCCCTAACATCAGGTGTTAAACGGATGGTTGCCGTTGCAATGAATCTTGATTCCTGTCGAAAAACACTGGTACTCGCCGACAGATTCCCGGATACGGTTCTCCCTGCCATGGGTTATCATCCCTGGTCTATCAAACCAGAGGATGTGGAAGATACCCTTATTTTTATAACGCAAAACATCCATCGTTGTATTGCGTTTGGTGAAGTGGGACTCGATTATAAAGTGAAGGTAAAGAAGAAACTTCAGAAAGCGGTTTTTTCGAAACTGCTGAACCTTGCCGTTCAAAGCAATAAACCGGTTATCATTCATTCCCGATTTTCATATCAAAGAACCTATGAAATGGCAGTGGGCGCCGGGGTTGAAAAGGCTGTTTTTCACTGGTACAGCGGTCCAATGGATATTCTCGACAACATCATCGCAAGCGGGTTTTTTGTATCCGCCACACCTGCCCTGGCTTACAGCCCCCATCATCAGGCGGCAATGAAAAGGGCGCCTGTGGAAAGGATCTTGATAGAAACCGATGCTCCGGTTCAATATGGGGATCGTGCCTCGGAACCGGCTGATCTGCATGAGACACTGTTTCACCTTTCACAAATAAAACAGATACCGGAAGATAAGCTTGCCGGTATTGTAACTAAAAATGCGGAAAGATTTTTTGGGTTATAAGATAAGGAGGTATTATAGTGGGTTTTTTAGATCGGGGTTTATACTGAACCGCTTCATCCTGTTCCAGATGGTCACCCGAGTCACTCCAAGAATTCTGGCTGCCTCTGACTGATTCCCGTTTGTTTTTTTTAGAGTTTCTATAAGTTCTATTTTTTTGATTTCTTCCCTGTTAAGAGGTGGGAACTGGGATACTTTTAGTGATTTTTTCTTATGAATGATGTTTAGCGGGAGGTGGTGTGGTTTGATAATTGTTTCCTGGCAGGTGACAAATGCATATTCAAAAGCGCCTTTCAATTCTCTCACATTGCCGGGCCACCAGTAATTCACCAAAGCATCCATGGTATCATTATTTATGCCCTGTATGTTTTTACCACTTTTGAGTTGATTTTTACGAAAAAAGAATTCTGCTAAAAGGGGAATGTCCTCTAATCTTTCTCTCAAGGGCGGCAGATTAATGGGGATGACATTAATTCTGAAATAAAAATCTTTCCGGATAACGCCTTCATCCACCAGCCTTGTTAAATTCCTGTTGGTTGCTGAAATAATTCGAACATCAACAGAAACGGATTGACTGTCACCCACACGTTCGATAATTTTGTCTTCAATCACTCGAAGAAGTTTTACCTGTGTAGAAAGAGGAAGATCACCAATTTCATCAAGAAAGATATTCCCGCCGTGGGCCTTTTCAAACCGGCCTTCCCTGTTTTGATAAGCACCTGTAAACGCGCCTTTGACGTGTCCGAAAAGTTCACTTTCAAGAAGAGATTCCGTCAATGCGGCACAATTGACTTTAACAAAGGGGCCTTTTTTGCGATTGCCAACCTCGTGGATCGCTTTACTCACCAGTTCTTTTCCGGTTCCGCTTTCACCATATATAATCACCGGTGCATCAGATTGGGCGGCATTTTCAATCAAATCAAATACCTGGCGCATGGGGTAAGAAACACCGATGATTCCATGAAAACCGTCTTTTGATCTGAGCTCCCGGCGAAAAGCGGCTATCTGGTTGTCTTTTTCAATAATTTCCGTAATATCGGCGATGGTTTCAACAGCACCGATCACCGAGCCTTTGGCATCATGAAGGATAGAGGCATTTTTTAGTGCATGAATAAGGGTTCCGTCTTTTTTTACCAGCGTACACCTTCGCCGATCCATGGTTCCGGTATCAAACAATACACACCACTGGTCTCCTTTATTTTTACGGGCCATTACAAACAAACTACAGTTCAACACATCACAAGTTTTTCCGATGAGGTCATCTTTTAAGTAGCCGGTAATCATTTCAAAGGCTTTATTAACAGAAATGATGCGACCATGCGTATCCACAATCATGACACCGTCTTGAATGGTGTTTACGACTGTTTTCCAATATCTGTCCAGCTCCTCTTCAGCCATCAAATTTCCCCTGTTAAAATTTAATAGGTGTTAAATTTTATTTTTTAACATTTAAACAGGTTAATGACAAGAGACATTTCCATGCTTTATTTTTCAAAATCGGCGCAGGTAAAGGGATATTGAAGAAAACATGAATCAGAAAATCAACCCATTTTAATGTGGCATCTATTTTGCGTTAACATGGAAGAAATCGGAAAACAATGAAGGGGTATTCAAAGTTTGAAGCGTAAAGCGAATCATTACCTCGATTTCAGAGGATCAATCACCTCTATGTCTCTATTGAAATTGATTCAGACATTTAGAGAAATGAAACGGGATGAAGTTTTGGAAATTCTTGGGAGCAATTTGGATACTCGAAGCGATCTATTCAAAGTTTTACCGGACGATGGTTATGAGTTGATTTTTTTAGATGTTGTTGAGGAAGGGGATTGTTTTTATCGAATTCAATTAAAAAAGAAAACATAGGATGAAACGATGCCAAGAGAACCCATTATTATCAAAAATAAAAAGAAAAGCGGCTTTTTAGACAAGGTAAAAGAACTTCTTCCGGAAGGCGGAAATCTCAATCTCTGTTTGACCTGTGGGGCTTGTTCTTCCGGATGCCCGGCCACCGGCTTGGAAGATATGGATCCTCGAAAGTTTCTAAGAATGGCGGCCTTGGGCATGGACGAAGAGATTTTAACGACCCCCTGGGTATGGATGTGTACCATGTGCCAGCGGTGTATTTATGTCTGTCCCATGAAAATCGATATTCCACAGCTGGTCTATAATGCCAGGGCAGCCTGGCCCAGGGAGGAGCGGCCAAAGGGTATTCTGGGTTCCTGTGACATGGCATTGAGAAACGACAGTTGCAGCGCCATGGGAACGTCAGAGGACGACTTCAAGTTTGTGGTCGAAGACGTTCTTGAGGAATATCGGGAGGCCCAGCCGGAGTTTAAGGATATGGAGGCGCCCATCGACAAACAGGGAGCCAAATACTTTTTGAACCAGAATTCCAGAGAACCGGTGACCGAACCGGATGAATTGGTTCCTCTATGGAAGATTCTTCATCTGGCGGGTGCGGATTGGACATACGGCAATAAAGGGTGGGCGGCGGAAAACTATTGCATGTTTCTGGCGGATGACGACGCCTGGGAACACATTACCCGAACCACGACCAAACAGGCGGATGACCTGGGTTGTAAAATCTTTCTCAATACCGAGTGAGGTCATGTGACTTTTTCAGTCCGGGCCGGACTGAAAAAATTCAACATTGACCATAATTTTGAGGTTAAGAATATCTATGAATATTATGCCAAATGGATCCGGGAAGGAAGATTGAAGGTCAATTCAGATTGGAACAAAGATTTAAAAATCAAGTTTACGGTTCAGGACCCGTGCCAGATCGTGCGAAAAAGTTATGGCGATCCAATCGCGGAAGATTTGAGGTTTATCGTCAAATCGGTCGTGGGCGAGGAGAATTTCATTGATATGATTCCCAACAGGTCGAATAACTACTGCTGCGGCGGCGGCGGCGGTTTTCTTCAATCAGGATATACAGATGCTCGTCGTGCATACGGCAAGATTAAAGCCGACCAGATACTGGCCACAAAAGCCGATTATTGCATTGCGCCCTGTCACAACTGCCATGCCCAAATTCATGATTTATCGGATCAGCGCGATCATGCATGGCAGACCGTTCATTTGTGGACGTTGATATGCCTTTCCCTGGGAATTCTCGGCCCAAACGAAAGAGAATACTTAGGAGATGATCTCAAAGACGTACTGGTCTTTCACCCGGAATCGGCGATGTAGCCTTGGCCCGGTAAAAGAAACGAAGGACCCTTTAACTATTTAACGACATCTGAATAATGAAAAAAGAGGAAGGAAGCTTATGAGTTTTCAGAAACGATTAACATCAGGTGAATTTGTTGTGCTGGCTGAGATGAATACACCCAAAGGCGTGGATATTTCTGAGCTTGTTACCAATGCACGACGTATCAAAGGGCGTGTTGATGCCGTCATTGTTCCTGATATGGATAATGGCATCATGCGAATGAGTGCACTGGCCGGCGGTGTTCTCATGCATCAACAGGGTGTTGAATCCATCATTCATGTCTATTGCCGGGACCGTAACCGAATGGCACTTCAAGGAGATATCCTGGCGGCCCATGTACTGGGTATTCAGAATCTCGTTGTTGTTCACAGTGAAGAAATGGCCAAAGGTGATCATCGAGACGCAATACCGGTAGATGACCTGGATGAACTGGAACTTTTGGACGCCATTCAATCCTTGCAGAAAGGTGTGGACATGGCGGGGTTCGAATTGAATGGGAATCCCTCTTTTACCGTGGGATGTACCATGGCTCCGTCTGCTGATGATGAGGCATTTGAAAAGGAATTGTCACTTGCAAGAAAAAAGATCGAGGCTGGCGCTCAATTTATAATTACGCCTCCTGTTTATGATTTAAATCGTTTTTCTGCGGCAATGGATGCGTTTGTAAAGTTAGAGGTGCCGATTATTCCTACGGTTTTTCTCATAAAATCCGTAGGAATCGCCAGATATATCTCAACATACGAACCGGGCGCCTATATTTCAGAGGATGTGATCAAACGTATTCGGAAAGCGTCGGATACGGAAATGGAATGTCTGCGGATTGCCGGAGAAACCGTTGCAGGTCTGAAAGAAGTTGCCCAGGGTGTGCATATCATTACTCTCGGTTGGGAATACCGGCTTCCTAAGATTCTGGATTTTGCAGGAATTTGATGGTTGTTTTTGCTATTTTACGGATTCGATCAATAGCGGATTCGAAAGAAAAAATGATTTCAAACAGACAACAAACATAAGATAAGGGTACACATGCAAGATCAAAATACGTTTAAACAAAATCATACGGTACTCGTAGTTGGCGGGGGGGTCGGAGGTATTCGGGCTGCTATGGATCTAGCTGAATCGAATCGGGATGTGGTGTTGATCGATAAGGCATATTCCATCGGCGGACTGATGACCCAACTGGACCGTACGTTTCCTACCAACAATTGCGATTTGTGCACCCTGTCTCCCAATCTGTCGGAAAGCGGCCGCCAGTTACATATCGAGCTTCTGGCAATGACGCAGGTTGCCGAAGTCAAAGGGGAGGCCGGTAATTTTAAATTAAAATTAATTACGGAACCACGATATATTGACCTGGATAAGTGCACGGCATGCGGTGATTGTTTTAATAAATACCCGGAATGTGTTCGTTTTACCCCGGGCCTCGATCATCGGGCGCCGACCTGTATGCGGTACCCTCAGGCAATCCCTCATGCCTTTTCCATTGATATGGAAAAATGCAAAGACATTGATGCACTGGTCAAGGTTTGCAAAGCGGGTGCAATTCTTCCGGAAGATACCCAAAAGGTTCGGGAAGTAGACGCCGGCGCCATTGTCCTTGCCCCGGGTGCCGAGGTGTTCGACCCTGGGAAGTCGGATAGTTTGGGTTATGCAGCAAACCCTGATGTGGTGACCAGCCTGGAGTATGAACGCATATTGTCCGCATCCGGTCCCACCCAGGGAGAGCTCATCCGTCCCTCAGACGGAAAACAACCCCAAAAAATAGCCTGGATTCAATGCGTGGGATCACGCAGCCTCCACGAAGGCGCTGCTTCATATTGTTCCAGCGCCTGTTGTATGTTCGCTTTGAAAGAAGCCATCGTAACCAAGGAGCGCTTTCAGGACACCATCGAAACCGCCATTTTTTTTATGGACATGAGAACGTTCGGTAAAGACTATGAATTGTATTTGAATCGGGCCAAAGACGATTACGGTATTCGCCTGGTGAGAAGTCGCCCCCATAGTGTTTTGCATAATCCGGAAGCAGGGTCTCTGTCCATCATCTATACTCCCCATGACAGCAATACCAATGTCACCGAAGATTTCGATATGGTGGTACTGTCCACCGGTTTCAAGATTTCCGGTGACGTTCAGAAACTGGCTGGAAAACTGGGGATCGAGTTGAATAAACACCATTTTGCAAAAACAAATGGTTTCAGCCCGGTGGCCACTTCCAAGCCCGGCATTTATGCCTGCGGGATGTTCGAGAGTCCAAAGGATATCCCGGAAACCATGGCTCAAGCCAGTGCAGCGGCATTTTGTGCTTCAAAAGAAATTCGTATGTTTTCTGAATCTTCGGAAGCCGCAGAAGAATTTCCGCCGGAGCGTGATGTCAGCCGGGAACCCCTTAAAATTGGTGTATTTGTATGTGACTGCGGGTTAAACATTGGTGGGATCATTGATGCAAAAAAATTGGCTGATTATGCCGGTACACTTTCTGATGTGAAGATATCCGAAATGATCGGATATGGTTGCAGCCGGGATTCTTTGGCACACATTCAAAACGTTATTGCCAAAGAAAACCTTAACCGGGTGGTGATCGGCGGGTGTTCTCCCAGAACTCACGAAACCAAATTTCAGGACACCCTTCGCAGGGCAGGTCTCAATAAATACCTTGTTGAAATCGCCAATATACGGGATCAGGATACATGGGTTCATTTTGATCGGCCTGACGATGCATCCGATAAGGCACAAGAACTGATTCGTATGGCGGTGACCAGCGTGGCCCTGTCTCGCCCGCTTATGGATAATGTGTTTTCCATGAACAAGGATGTTCTCGTGGTGGGCGGTGGAGTGACCGGAATGAACGCTGCTTTGAGCATGGCCGATATGGGATATAAGGTATATCTGGCAGAACGATCCGGAGCATTAGGCGGTGTTGCAAAAAAGATTCGAAAGACGCTTGAAGGGGATGATGTGCAGTCCTATTTGACGGATCTGATTGATAGAACCACCCAACATGATCGCATCGAGGTCATCACCAGCGCTTTCATTGTCGATCATACAGGGATGCCGGGCATGTTCAAAACCGGGTTCCAAGTCGCACCACAGATGTTTTACCGGCAGATCACACACGGCGTGACCATTTTGGCTACCGGGGCCCTACCGAATCAACCCAAAGAATATCTTCTTGGGGAACATAAAAAGGTTATGACCCAGCTCGATTTGGATGCCGTGCTCGAGGATCACCCGGATAAAGTCAAGAATGTTACCAACATTGTTATGATCCAGTGCGTTGGGTCCCGATGTCCGGAAAACCCTAATTGTTCGCGTATTTGCTGTCAATCGGCCGTAAAAAATGCTCTCAGAGTGCTGGAACTCAATCCAACGGCCCGGGTCTTCATCCTTTATCGAGATATGCGAACCTATGGATTTCAGGAAGATTATTATAAAAAAGCACGTGAAAAAGGCGTTATTTTTGTTCGATATGAAACTGATGCCCTCCCCGAGGTTCAGGCTGATGACGAGCAGCTGCGAGTCACATTCAATGATCCGATATTGAAACGAAACGTATCGGTTTATGCAGACTGTCTTTGTCTGAGTACAGGGTTCATTGCCGATGAAGAATCTACGGAAGACTTGGGAAGAATATTCCACATTCCCAAAACCAACGACAACTATTTTCTCGAGGATCATATCAAACTTAGACCTGTAGACTTGTCGGTCCCGGGATTTTTTGTGGCCGGCACAGCCCATGCACCAAAGACCATCCGAGAGTGTATTGTTCAGGCCCTGGCTGCGGCAGGCAGGGCTCAGGGTCTGTTGGCCAAAGAGACACTTAATCTTGGTGCTGTTGTGGCACGTGTGGAAAAAGAGAAATGTGCGGCCTGCCTGATCTGCGTTCGGGCCTGTCCCTTCAACGTGCCGTTTATTAATGCAGACGGATATTCTCAAATCGATCCGGCCCAGTGTCATGGATGCGGCATATGTGCTGCTGAATGCCCTGCAAAGGCCATTCAGCTTATGCAATATGAAGACGATCAGATCATGGCCAAACTGACCGGACTTTTGGAAAGGGTGAACTAATGGAAAATTTCGAACCGGTTATCGTGGCGTTTTGCTGTCATTATTGTGCATATACGGCCGCGGATATGGCGGGGAGTAAACGACTTTGCTATCCGCCGAATGTCAAGATCGTAAGAGTGCCGTGCTCGGGCAAAGTCGATGCGATCCACATTATGAAAGCCCTTGAAATGGGGGCTGACGGTGTCTATGTCGCAGGTTGTCTGGAGGGGGACTGCCATTTTAAAAACGGCAACATCAATGCTGCAAAACGGGTGGCTTATATCAAAAAGTTGCTTGATGAGATCGGCATCGGCGGAGAACGGGTGGAAATGATACTAATGTCGGCCGGCATGGGGGAACGTTTTGCACAGACTGCCGCCGATATGACGGAAAAAATTCGCAAACTGGGACCCAACCCGGCAAAATCCATCTCCATGGATATGGCTTCTAATGGTATATAATTATTATTTTTTATCTAAAAGGAGAGTGAACGACAATGATCACTGCTGAACGTAAACCAATGGAGGAACTCATCGAATGCCTGCGACCGTATCACCGCATTCTTCTAGTGGGATGCAATGAATGTGTAACGGTATGCTCGGCAGGGGGGAGAAAGGAGGTTGGAATTTTATCTTCCGCCCTTCAGATGGCATTTATGAAAGAAGGAAAGACGCTGGAGGTTAAAGAAATGACCCTCGAAAGGCAATGCGATCCTGAATATGTAGAAGAGCTTGTTACCCATATTGATCAAGCGGAAGCGGTTATGTCCATGGCTTGCGGCTGCGGGGTTCAGGAGATTGCCAGGCGGTTTAAAACAAAACCGGTTTTTCCGGCGGTAAACACAACGTTCATGGGCGCTTCGGAACGACAGGGCGTCTGGGCTGAAAGATGCCAGGGATGTGGAGAATGCGTTTTGGGATTGACCGGAGGGGTTTGCCCCATTGCACGATGCTCCAAGCGATTGTTGAACGGCCCTTGCGGTGGATCCACAAACGGCAAATGTGAAGTGGATCCGGATATGGATTGCGCTTGGCAGCTCATCTGGGATCGCTTGAAGGCGCTGGGGATAGAAGATCGATACGAAGATAATATAGCGGCAAAAGACTGGCGAACAGGTCGCGGTGGCGGACCCCGTAAGATAATAAGAGAGGATTTGGTGAAATGAAAACTGAAAGTGTACTGGAAAAAGTTTTTGCTTCAGGTGAGTTGGCGGTGACTTCCGAATGTGGACCTCCGCGGGGCGCTGTGCCTGAAAAGATCATCGAAAAAGCCAAGATGCTTAAAGGATATGTGGATGCGGTCAACGTTACGGACAACCAGACAGCCATGGTCCGGATGTCCAGTTTTGCCGCCTGTGTGTTTATTAGACAATTGGGGATGAGTCCTATCCTTCAAATGGTGACAAGGGACCGTAACCGGCTGGCCATGCAAGCGGACATTCTGGGCGCCTATTCACACGGCATCGATACCATGCTCTGTTTATCCGGTGATCACCCCCACTTTGGAGATCACCCCATGGCGGCCAATGTGCATGACATTGATTCCGTTCAGTTCGTTCAGATGATCAGAGATATGCGGGATAAAGGGAAATTTCAGGGGGGAGACGACATTTTGAATCCACCCAAAATGTTTATCGGTGCGGCAGCCAACCCGTTTGCCGATCCTTTTGAGCTTCGGGTGGCTCGCCTGGCCAAAAAGATTAAGGCAGGCACTGATTTTATTCAAACCCAATGTATTTACAACCTGGATAAGTTCGAAAAATGGATGGAAGGTGTCCGTGATCGAGGTCTCCATGAAAAGGTCCATATTATGGCCGGAATTACGCCCATGAAAACCGTTGGCATGGCCAAATACATGAAAAACAGGGTGCCTGGAATGGATGTGCCGGATGAAATTATCAAACGTATGGCCGGTGTTCCCAAAGAAAAGCAGCCCGAGGAAGGGATTAAGATCAGTGTGGAAGCCATCGAGCG
>Ga0210144_1000189_pt1 | contig 35843 bp, 19 predicted proteins | sample Muzzi_PWA_D2_FD_185532 | JGI IMG/M metagenome (GOLD analysis project Ga0210144, IMG submission 185532) | Wetland microbial communities from San Francisco Bay, California, USA, that impact long-term carbon sequestration - Muzzi_PWA_D2 (SPAdes) | ecosystem: Environmental > Aquatic > Marine >...
AACCCCAAGCTCCACCAGCTCTACCGAGAGATCGACCGGCTCTCCGACGAAGACCAGAAGGCCCTCGTCATCCTCCTCGACTCCCTCGTCAAGCGGTCTCAGATGGGAAAGGTTCTCGCCGGGTAGACGTCGTGGCCTTCGGAGAGGCGTGGGCCAAGCTCGGAGACCGGCTCCTCGGCGCCGTCGAGAAGCTCGGCGGATTCCTCACCAAGGACCGGCGCAACGCGCTGACCCAGCGACAGGTCGTCATCGGCACCTACCGCGAAGACGGCGTCGCTGTCGACCTCCGTGCTCAGATCGTCCTCGGCGAGCGCATCCCGCCGGATGTGGAGATCTTCCTGGACCGGGTTCGGCTGAAGGCCCCCTACTGCACCGGCTGCTCCCGGCCGATGAGCTCGGAGCAGGCGTTCATGGCGGGGCTGGTCGCCTACCGCTGCGACCGTTGCGGGGTCAGAATTCCCACGAGCGCGGAAGATCTACGGCGGAGCGCTCTCGGTGCCATCAGGCAAGATTTCTTGCGGTACTGGTCTCGATATGAGGAGGAGATCCGGTGCCTCACCGGGGGTAAACCCCGGCGATTCAAGCTGCCCGAGTGAGGAGGCGGTCGGATCGCTTGGACCTCGTGCGGTCCCTGAAAGGCGGCCGCAAGGCAGGTGGCATCTGCTTGGTCCTGGTTCTGCTCGGGAGCAGACTAAGAAACTTCTTCGCTCAGTTAATTACAATATAACGGACAGCCATCACTCGGGACGTATTCGGATTAATCTGAACGACTATCGTTGGTTGCCGCTGGTTTCGGAGCAATGGGCCCGGATAGAACCACGAGATCCTCCCAGGCACCTCGTTGATATGATCTGGTTTCCCTAGGAGTTCCTTAACCTCCTCTGCTGTCGCCCTGCGTGTCTCTAGGTTCTCCGCCGCATCATAGAGTGCAAGGCCCTCTCTATACCGAAGAAATTCTCCAAGAGAACCACTCTCCGATTCACCGCTGCCGGGAAGCGATCGGGTAATACGTACATAATCCAAGTAGTCGCTCACCCAATCCCACCCGACCACCACTGAAGCGGCGAGGGCTCCCCCGAGCAACAGGAAGACAACCGCTAGCCTAGCTGTTCGCTTCTTCATGGTGAATTCAGGACGCCCGCCGTTGATATCACTCTAGCGTACATCCTCAATCTCCTTATTTCTTCTGCGTTCAGCTCCTGGCCATGTGCGTGCTTGTAGACCCGATTGGGTTGATACATCAAGCCACCATAGTCAGGCTTTGGAGCTCCAGAGCCGCAATTCCTCGAAAGATCGAAACCACTATCACACAGTCCACCGATCGCATGGGCCAGCTCATGTGCGGTTGTATCGAGCAACGTACGCTCGCCGTGCCAATAACGGTAGACAGCCGACGATCGCCACCGATCTCTCGACGACTCAGGAGCATTGCTCTTCCCCCCTTCTCCCGAGCTGTCATTCGGTCCGTAAACATAGAACACATGGACTGCCTCCTGGCCCCTTAAGCTCTCCTCGAAAAGTCCAGCCGCATCATCGAGCAATTTGTCGACTTGGTTGCTCGACCGCGGCTCAGACTGGACGGAATCCTCCCGGATACTTGACCAATAGATATATACATTTGCCTGGTCTCCAAGAATGTCATAGGCCGCATGGAGCTGATCCTGAATCTCGGCAAAGCTCCAGGCGCTCGAGGATCTGATCGGATCCACTGGTACCCAGATGGGAGGATATTCCATCCTGACCCTACTTCTCCTGGGTCCTCGTTCGCTCGCCTGAAGCCCTGTTGGATCGGAAGAGTCAAACGGATTGTTGAGGGCGTACTGATACAAGCTGGGACCATCCACCAAGTCCGCGGGATCAGTGCTAGCGAAGTGTCCCGATTCCGGATCCAGCCACCGGTTCCTGACGTAGACGAGCCCGGTGTCGAGGTCGTGGTCGAGTCCCTGGAAGCCGGCTCGGTTTCCGAGTGTCGACCCGGCGGTCACACGCGGGTCGGGCGCCTCGAAGAGCGCGACATCCGGCACAGCGGCAGGGAGCGCCTCGGCCAGGGGCCCGGCCAGGGTCGTCCCGGCGAGGTCAGCGAGCGTCGTGCCGACCGTCAGCGTGGCGGCGCCGGCACCGAGCGCCTCGGTACTCCGCACCGTGTAGCGGTCGGCGCCGAGCGCCCAAGTGAGCTGGGCGCCGTCGACGGTGACGGCGGTCTCGACCGTCGCGAGATCCGGCTCCTCACTCAGCTCGATCTCGACGAAGCGGTCGACCAGGCGGACGGCCTCGACGGCGGGCGCCGCGGTGTCGTACACCACCTGGTCACCGGCCGGCCAGTCGAAGCCCTGCACGTAGGCCGCGGCGAGCTGGTTGCCGAAGGCGTCGACCAGCGCGGCGGGCTCGATCCGCAGCTCGAGCGTCGTCCCGTCCACCGGCGCGGTATCCGGCGTGAGCACGATCCGCCGGAAGGCCTGCCCGCCTTCCTGGACCGGCTGGGTGGCGGTGAGCGGCACGCCCGAGCTCGTCGCGGTCTCGGTCAGGGTCACGGCGCCGGCGGTGAGGGCGGCCTGAAGCGCCTCGGCGTTGACCCCTTCGGAGACCTCCAGCCAGAGCGCCCCGTCCTTCACCCGAAGCTGTTCGACCTCGGGCGGTGTTGAGTCCACCAGGATGGTCCGCTCGCCGTACGGGCTGAGCCGGTAGCGCTCGATGACCTGACCCGTGGTCGAGTCGGTCACCAGGGCGAGGTTGCCGGTGTGGTCGTAGACCGGCGTGTAGCTCTGATCGAGCGTCCCGTCGCCGTTGAGGTCGGATTCGATCCGCACGACCTCGTCGAGCCCCGCGCCGTAGGTCCGGCGCTCGGCGAGCTGGCCGGCCTCGTAGCGCTCGAGCGGCTGCCAGCCGGCCCAGGCGGTCTCCTCCGTCACCCCACCCGCGGTCTTGGCGATCCGGCGGTTGAAAGCGTCGTAGGTGTAGCTCGCGATCTCGGTGCCGACCGAGTCGGTGACCCGGGTCAGACGGTTCCGGTAATCCCAGTGGAAGCGGAGGTTCCCCTTCTCCGTGAGGTTGCCCTGGGCGTCCCAGGCGAGATTGATGCCGTCGACCTGACCCGGGCGGTTGCGACCGGAGCCGTCGAGCGGCATGGCAGTGTCGGTCTCGATGCCGGCGCGCGCTTCGCTCCGGGCGAGGAGGTTCTGGGCCGCGTCGTAGGTGTAGCCGTATCCGGCGGCGAGGCCTCCGGCGGCGGGGGCGGAGTTGTTGGCCGGTAGGTTCACCGTGCGCTCGGCCTGGATGAGCCGGCCGGCGCCGTCGTGGGCGAGCTTTAGGCCCTCGCCCGTGTCGCCGCGGGTCAGACCGACCTTCAAGCTCCGCGGGCTCCAGGAGAGCTGCTCGTCGAAGAGGCCCCAGCCGGCGGAGTTGGTCACTCGGTCCCGGACCGGCCGCCGGCCCGCGTCGAAACTCCGGGTCTCGGTGAGCGCGCCGATGGACCTCTGAGCCACCAGGTCCGGTCCGCGGTAACCGTAGTCGGCCACGCCCGGGATGGCGTCCAGGCGGTCGAGCTGATCGATCTGGCGCGTGACGCTCACTCCTGAAGGATATGCCACAGAAGTGACGTTGCCGGCGGCGTCGTGCTGGTAGGCGACCGTCTTGCCCGCGGTGGTCTCCGACGTCATCCGTGAAAGCGAGTCGTAGCTCCGGTTGCTGGTGACCGCACCCGGGCCGGTTCCCGAGACCGCCTGGGTCAGCCGGGAGAGGCCATCGTATTGGAAGCTTTCTGCGGTCGGGCCTTCGACTCCAGCGGCCGCGGTGATGGTCCGGCCGGAAAGGCGGTTCGCCAGATCGAAGCTCTGGGCCACCATGGTGCCGGACGGCTGGGTGATATGGGTCGGATTGCCGGCCGCGTCGTAGGTCGTGCTCTCTGTCGTCGCGTCCGGGTAGGTGACCGCCGTCACCCGGTCGAGGGCGTCATAGCTCCAGCTCGTGGTGTTGCCGAGGGCGTCCTGGTAGCTCGTCCGGTTGCCCTTGGCGTCGTAGGCCATCTCCACCCGGATGCCTTCCGGCATCGTCTCGGAGAGCATCCGGCCGAGGCTGTCGTAGACCCGCTCGGTCGAGTAGCCCTCCGGGTCGGTCACCAGTCGGGCACGGCCCGCTGCATCAAAGACCTGGTGGGTCGTGTTGCCCAGCGGATCGGTGGTCGCGATCGCCCGGCCCAGGGCGTCGAGCTCGTGGGTCGTGGTGGTCGCCGTCTGGCCGCCGCCCGGGAGGACCTCGGTCAGGGTCATCGCCTCCGGCTGGCCCATCGGGTCGAGCTGGTAGGAGGTCTCGTTGCCGGCCGGGTCGGTCTGGGACGTCAGGCGCTCCGCGGCGTCGTAGGCGAAGCTCGTCTGCCGGTTGAGCGCGTCGGTGACGGAGAGGACATTGCCAGCCGGGTCGTAGTTGGTGGCCGTGGTGAGCGTCTGGGCCGCGCCCGGATCGTCGCTCCAGAGTTCCTCGGTCCGGGTAGTGGCGCGGCCTAGTAGGTCGTAGCCGGCGCCGGACTTGGCGAGCAGCACTCCGCCCGCGCCGAGCCGTCGGCTCTCGGTGGTGTTGCCGCCATCGTCGTACAGCTGCTCCATCCGGTCGCCGAGCGGGTCTTCTGTGGCCGCGAGCCGGCCGAAGCCGTCGTACTCGCGCGTCCAGTCGTTGCCCCGGCCGTCGGTGCGGGCGGTCAGCCGGCCCTCGGTGTCGTAGGCGTAGCTCTCGGTGACCTCGACCGGAGTCCCCTGCCCCATTCCGGCTGAGCAGGAGGTTGCGGGCATCGTAAGCGAGCTCGGTGACGCTCCCGTTCGGGTCGGTGACCCGGGTCGGGTTGCGGTTGGCGTCGTACTGGTAGCTCGTCGACACGACCGAGCCGGTCGGCTCGATGGTGCGCGCCGTGGACAGGACCTCACCCAGCGGACCGTAGGTCGTCCGGGTCGAGGCGGTCTCGGCGCCCAGGCCGTACGGCTCGCGCATCTCGGTGACTTGGCCGACCGCGTCATAGACCGTGGTGGTCGTGTAGTCGAGCGCGCCGGCGGCCGAGGTCTCCTCCACCACCCAGTCGAGCTCGTTCAGGAGCGTTGTGTGACGCGTTCCGCGAGGGTCGATCACCGCGGTCACGTTGCCCCGCGGATCGGTCTCGTAGCGCGTCGTGAGCCCCAAGTCGCCCGGGTCCACGATCTCGCGATGGAGGTACCCCTCGCTGTCCCCCGTCTCGAAGTACTCGTACCGTGTCACGTGGCCGTTGGGGTTGGTGACCTTGGTCACCTGGCCGTAGGCGTTGTACTCGAGCTGGGTGCTCATGCCCTCGGGCCGCGCAATCGTCGTTGGCAGGCCGGTGGCGGTCCGGGTGTAGGTGGTGACCGCGCCGCGCGGGTCGGTGACGGTCGCGGGGAGGTTGGTGCCGGTGTCGTAGGTCGTGGTTGTCGTGAGCGTCCCGCTCGAGCCGTTGGCGCCGCCCGTGCCGGCGGTGACGTTCATCTCGGTGAGGTTGCCGCGGCTCCTCCGGCCGGCTCCTGTCTGGTAGGTGTAGGCCGTCACCCGGCCGAGCGGTTCGGTGGTGCTCGTGACCAAGCCTTCGGCGTCGTAGGCCATCGTGGTCGAGGCGGCCGCCGGGTCGGTCAGCTTCGTCGGATGGCCGTCGGCGTCGTGCTCGTAGGCCCAGGGGTTGAGCCGGCGATCGGTCACTGTGGCAGTGCGGGCCGTGAAGTCGTAGGCGATCGAGAGCAGATCCCCGCCCCAGGTCTCTTGGGTGACCTCGTCGGCCCGGCCGTCGCCCGAGGCGTCGGTGTAGGTGAGATCGAGCCAGTCGATGCCCCGGGCGTCGGTGATCGAGGCCAGGTTGTCGCGCTGGGTGAGCTGGCCGGCGAGGTCGCCGGAGGCGGGCTCGTAGGTGTAGGTCGTGGTCAAGCCGTCCGGGAAGGTCGACTCCCCCACCGTCACGGCAGGCGAGGTGACCGTGGCGAGGCGGCCGTCCAAGTCGTAGGCGTACTTCACCTCTCGCCCGTCGAAGTCCGTGAGCTTGGTCAGGCGGCCGTCCGCGTCGTACTCAAGGTGGTAGTCCCGGTCGAGGGTGTCGACGATCTGCACCAGCCGTCCCGCCGGGTCGTAGCTGAAGCGCATCTCGTTGCCGGTGGGCTCGGTGCCGCCGGTGCCGTCGGAGTCTCGGACGGCGTCCGCGACCGCGACCAAGCGCCCGGACCGGTCGAAGCGCATCTGGTCCTTGTGGGCACCGATCCAGACCCAGCCGGCCGCGGTCTTGGTCAGGACGACGAAGCGGCCCGACGGGCTCTTGTAGGTGCTCTTGCCAGCATCGTCGACCTCGAAGGTCTCCCTCCGCCCCCGTCCGTCGTAGTACTCGACGTCTCTATACGACCTGACGCAAGTCACCCGCCAGAAGAGGAGGTACCCCGTTGCGGTTTCTGGACTTATGACCGTTTCGCCGGGCGCGGTTTCAGGGAAATTTTCCGATACCCCCCAGACGCGGTTTTTCGGATCGAGGCGGAGCGCCTCGAGCGGGGACGAGGCGGCCAGCAGGAGGCCCAGGACCGCCGCGAGGACGGCGCCGAGCCTTCCCTTCTTAGCCGCTTTCGGGGACACCGCGGCAGCGTAGCTGCTAAGGAGAAAAGGCTCTCGGCGAGGGGCTCAAGCGAGGCCGAGCTGCTTGCGGATCAGCTCCGCAAGAGAGTCCTTGATCTCGGTGTGGCGGGGGACGGGAGACTTCTTGCCGTTGGCGGGGTTGATGTAGAGGTCGTGCTTCTTGCCGTGACGATGGAGCTCGCAGCCGGCGCGCCGGAGCTCCTTGAGAAACGCCCTGCGCTTCACACCTCGACCTCGATCTCCTTGAGCTGGGCGTTCGCACGCCGGGTCGCCGCCTCGTCCTCAAGGACGAGCTCGTAGGCGTCGCGGATGTTCTCCTCGAGCTCGGCGAGGGTGTCGCCTTGGCTGAAGACGCCCGGGATCTCGTGGAGCCGGCCGACGAAGCCGCCGGCGTCCTCCCAGTACTCCAGGGTGAAAGATCTACGCATGGTCGTTGTCTCCTTCCTTGCCCGGCAACCCGACCTCGCGCCGCACCTCCTCATGGAGCACCATGCGGCCCTGGTCGACGTCTTCGAGGCCGCGCTCGATCATGCGGGCGAAGGCCAGCTCGCGGAGGATCTCGTCGAAGGAGCTGTCCTCTGGCTGGGCTTCGATGATCTGGACCATCTGCTCCTTGACGTTGGGCTGGGGGCTTGTTGCCATGGTCAACTCCTCCGGTTCGGCAGCTCCTGCAATGGTAGCGCGCCGACGGTACGGAGAGGAAGGCACCGTAGCCTGCGGACGCCTGCCGCCATCGCTCCGAATCACCTGATACCCCGCCTTGCTCGACTCGAGAGACACCCTCAATGACCTTGCTCGTCCTCGCCCTCGTCTCGCTCGTGCTGAGCGTGGCCGTGTCGCTCGTGTTGCTGCCCTGGCCTCGCCACCAGGCCAAGAGAGGTTTCCGGCCGCGTCCTTCGGCCGCCGAGCCATCTTCGTCTGCAGCTCATAGTTTTCAGCCACCAAAGCCGCCGTGGGTGCGCCACGAAGTCCTCCGACTCAAAGCCCTGATGCCCGGGGCGGGATGCCGCCGGATCGCCCACACCTTCAACCGGCTCCACCAGGACCGGCGGGCCATGACCGTCGGCGAAACCTTCGTCGCCGGGGCCCTCCGCGATCGCGGCGAAGAGGTGCTCCGCATCCGGCGAGAGATCAAGCGCCGCAAGCCTCGGTCGCTTCCGCGCAACCTGATCTGGGCACTCGACCGGACCTGGGTGCCAAGTGCTGGTCGAGACTCCAAACCGGTCTTCGGTGTCCTCGACCACGGCTCCCGCGCCTGCCTCGAGCTCCGTCCCGTCGAGAGCCGGAGCACTATCACGCTCCTGCGCCACCTCCTCGAGCTCTTCGAGCGCTTCGGTACGCCGAAGGTGCTTCGCACCGACAACGAACCGGCGGTGCGCTCAATGCTCTTCCGTGTCGCCCTGCGCATACTCGGCATCCGCCATCAGCGCAGCGAGCCGTTCGCACCCTGGCAGAATGGCCGCATCGAACGACTCTTCCGGACGGTCAAAGAAGTGATTCGGCAGAGAGACGCGATGACCGGCTCGCGGGCAGTCAGTACCGACGACCTCGCGCGGGTCCGCGCCTGGTACAACCACCTGCGCCCCCATCAGCACCTGGACGGGCGCACGCCCGCTGAAGCGTGGAGCGGCAAGCGACCCGATCGACGGAGGCCCGCTCGATGGATCTCCGATTGGGACGGGCTCCTTGCCGGCTGCTATTGGCCCGACTAGAACGACCCATCCGACCAAGCCAGAAACGACGCCGACCGTCCGCGGGAAAGGTGCGTCGTGCGGGCGCCGATTCCCGCTGAGAGGAGATGAAGCCAGCGATTCCAGACGAAAGCCGACGAGAATCGCCCACGACCTCGCCCATCGACGCCCAAGTCAGCTCGAATCTCACCCAGAATCGCCTCGAACTCCCCGCGGACACTGCGGACGGGGCACCGCAGGAGAGGTGCGCCGCGCCGGCGTCTCTCCGCACCGGGAGGAGGTCAAGCACACGAGGCCAGGTAAGAACCGAGGACGAATCGCGCGCAACTTCGCCCGTTGACGAGTCATTCGACTCGATTTCCGCCCAGAATCGCCTCGACTTCCCCGCGGACACTGCGGACGGGACACCTCCTGCGCGACATTGAGCTCGACGAGGAGGGGGACTCCTGATCCCTCCTCGCTATGAGTTGCCCGGCACCTACTCGGCTCTGAAAAACCGGTGGCACCTTCTTCCGGGGCCACTACTACTTCCCTCGCACCGCCGCGGCCAGTGGGCGCTATTCAGGAAGCGGAACGAGGCGCTAATGCCTCTACCTCATCAAGCCAAGCAGCTTCCAGTTCGCCCGCTGTGTCTTCTACGATGCTCTGAAAGACGAGAGCACTGAGAATGCCCTTGCCTCTTGTCCCAATGGTTAGCATCCCTGAACCAAGTTCATACCAATCCTCGGACTTGGCGTCGGTGAAACCGATGGATAGGTAGCCTGAGGTTCTGTCAAGAAACCACTGTGTCTGACCAGGCACTTCTACAGCCGTCTCTAGCGGTCCCTGTACCTTGATCGGCTGCTCGGGCAGCAGCGGACGTTGCAGGCGGTGCCTTGGCTCCAGCACCAACTCAAGATCACAGAACTCGTAGCCAGCGTCAACGACCAAAGTGAGGTCACCTGACACCATCCTCCCCTCTGCCACCTCAGCCAGGTTTGACGAGACAAGGGTGATCAATCCTCTCGAGGGATCGAAGAAGCCGCGACATCGAGTAGATGACGACCAGATCACGCGCATGAGTACCTCACTGGAAGGAGGAAGGATGAACTCCCACTACTTCGTTGCTGTCGTTGACGAAAAACCGGGTACCAGTTTCCGGATCAACGAACACAACCGACCCAGGTGTGCCCGCAGTCGGTTCCGTTGCCAATGCCCTGACCATGGACTCAGGATCGATATGCCGACGACCAGACTTTCGCAGACTATTCAGAAGGTGGGGGTTGATGGAAAAACGCTCCTCACCTACCTGAAAGCCGCTCTCCGCGAGGCTCCGGAACCGTTCCATTCGCGTGAGGCCTTGGGCACCAGCATCTCCAACTGGCCCTAGCTGTCGGACCGTCCTTCCCCTTTGAACATTCGAACCATCCGCATGCGAGCTCATCATCGGGGGAATTCGCGCTACAACCTTCCCCTGCGAATCGAAGACCGGGGTCCACTCTTCATCAGTACGCGCCCCAGATGGAGTCACATACGGACTCGGCTCAAGATAGAGCCTGTTCGCTTCGTCGGTTCCTCCTTTCTCCGCGACCAGTAGCAGCCACGTGAGATCCTCTCGAATCGAGTCATTGAATGTCCAGTTTACGGACGGATTCGGCCGAAGATCTCCCACGAAGGTTCCGATTCTCCAACCACCCGCGAAGGCAAGTAGGTACGGGGTTGGCCCCTCAAAAGCTCCCGGGCCAAGCAAGAGAGGCGCCTCAGGAGGAACTGATGGTAGGGGCTGCGGCCTTAGGACGAAGTTGTCATTGGCTGGAATCGGGAGATCGACCTGAGGTGACGGCTCAACTGCCGTCTGGAGCCCCAACGGATCAGAGAAGTTGGCGGGGTTGTTCAGCCCGTACTGGTAGAGGTTGGGTCCGTCGACGTACCCGAGGGGATCTTCGGTGATGTATAGACCCTCCGACGCAAAGCGGTCGGGGACATCGCCGTAAAGCCTGAAGACCGTTCGACTTGGGGGCAGCTCGATCCCGATCAGAAGCGGCTCGGGGAGCCGAAGCCCCCTGACGCGAGTTTTTCGGGGAGTCAGCAGGTGGAAACGCGCGTTCGTGGAGGCGTCCGCGGCGGCCTGGAGCTCCAGGTGGAAGCGGGCGTGGGTGGACCCGGCGAAGATCTCGAAACGGGTGTCGCGGGAGGTGGCCGCAGCCTTCGGGGCCGGCGCGTCGCGCGCGGTGGCCAGAAGGGCTTCGGGGTTCGGCGCGTGGAGTTGGCCGGGCCGGGGGATCGAGGCGCCGGCAGGCAGGGCGATGGCGGCCAGGGCGGCGAGCGCCACCAGGATCTGGACGACCGTTCTTCCTTTAGCCGCCGGCATCCGGTTCATTGTACGACCCCGGCGCGCCGGAGGCACTGATCGCCTCAGCATCCTGGCGCCTCCCCCACCCGGGCGGCTAAAGAGAGGGCAGATCAGACCACGGCCTGTACAGATGGAGTATGGCGGGTCCTTCTGGGCCGGCGAGCTGTACATCCAGCGCAGGACCCGGCGGGTGGGCACCCGCAGGCTCCGAGCGGAGGTGCTCAGCGGGCCGGGTGCTCTTCCTCGTAGCGGGCGATGAGATCGCGCACGGCCGGGACGATGTCGGTCGGGACCGTCATCAGCGTCTCGCCGGGCCGAGAGAGCGCCGCCTCGTGCTCGGCGGCGGCCTCCTCGTCGCTCTGGTGCTCGTAGTAGTCCAGCACGTCGAGGACGCGGTCTTCGTCCCAGCCGGAGGGAAACTGGTTGAGATTCTTCTTCTTCATCATCACTTGCGCCGTCTTCGGCGCCGGTATGCCGCCAGGGCTTTGCCTCTCAGATCATACGCCGTCACGACGAAAGCGCTGCGCCGGCCCGGGTCCGGCACGTAGATGACCTGGAGATAGCGGCCGGCTTCCGTCTGGCCGAGGGCGATCCGAGAATCGTTCCGGCCGCCAAACTCGTCGGCCGGGTGCTCCAGCACCTCGGCGACCTCCTCTTCCACCACCCCATGGTTGTAGATGTGGGGCTCTCCGGTGTCCGGATCGCAGTAGAAGCGCAGGTCCACACAGCTCATTCTAGCGGCTCGAGGACGCGCATGAAGCGCACGAGTCGGCAGTTTGGTGCAGGCGCCGGAGGCGCCGAGCCAAGCTGCCGGGCCGCCGGGTGGGCGGCGAGGGCCACGGGCGTCAGCCTGTGGCCCGGGGGAGATCCCAGCCGCCGGAGCTGAGCCCGAGGACGAGGACGCGAAGCGGCCTCGCCCGCAGGGAGCGAAGACCCGGCGGCTGCCTCGGGCGGCAGTTCGGAGCGCCAGCGGAGAGCTGCCTTCCCTATCTGGGGCGGGAGGGACCCCAATTCCGGTCCCCTGTCCAGTCCATCGGGCGAGCCGGGTGATTCGGAGCCTGGAGGGTTCAGCTCACGAGGACTCCCGGAGGGGGCCGGTTCGGCGGAGACTTGTTCGCCTGGAGTGCGACCCCGGAGCCCGCCCCAAGTTGCACATAACGCCGCCGCGTTATGTCAAGCCGCGAGGCCGAGCGGCGGGGGCGGCCGAGGGCCAGGTCGGAGAATGGCCATTCTCGGACAGCGGAGAGTGCAAGGGACGTGACCGCGGGGGCGGGCGCGGCCCTTGCCGGAGCGGCTGGCCCGGTCGCCCGACCGGAGGGAGGGCGCGGACGCCCCCGACGCCGCTTGGGGCGGGCGGTCCTGACGTCGAGAGCCCCTGGAGTGCAGATGCCCCCTCCGGGCCGGAGCACGAGATCGCTCACCCGGCTCGCCCGATGGACTGGACAGGGGACCGGAGTTGGGGGCCCGGGGGCGGGGGAAATCTGGATCGGGTGGTCGGGAGGGAAAGGGGCTCCGGACGGGGCGAGCGGAGGACGGCGAAGCCGACCGAGCGCCCCGCCCGGAGACCCGGCCTTCTACTCCCCGGCCGACGCCTCGGCCGGCAGCGCCGCCTCGATCTCGGCGGCCAGCTCGTCGACCGCCACGGCCCAGCCCTCGGCCCGCTCGGCGAGCCGCGCGTCCGTCTCGGGGAGGCCGCACGCGAAGCGGGCTTCGGACAGCGTCTCGAGGTACTGCCGCACGAAACGCAGCTCGGCCACCGTCGCTCCGAGCTGCGCCGCGGTCCAGCTCCCGGGCGGCCGGTAGAGCCCCAGGGAGTCGACGAGCTCGAAGAGGGCGCGGCCGATCGAGCGCACCGGCTCGGCGACGTCGGGTGGCAGGTGCAGGAGCATCGGTTCGCGGATCGCCGGGCTCTTCTCCCAGGTGGGCTCCCAAGGGTCGGGGGGATTCGTCGAAGTAGACTGCTTCAGGTCGCTCATTGAGCTTTCCTCTCGATGAGTGGCAAGGCCCGGCGGGGTGTTTGCGCACCTCGTCGGGCCGCCTGGTTTCAGGGTTCGCTGCTTCAGCTCATCCAGCTCGTCTCCCGGGCAGCCTCCTCTCCGGTCAGTCCTCTTCGTCCTCGCCGGCTCCGTCGCCGGCGGCTTCGTCTTCTTCGTCGCTCTCGACGTCCTCCTCGTCGAGTAGTGCCGCGAGCAGCTCGGCCCGGCTCGCCTCGGTCACGTCGCTCCGCCCCACCCGGGCGCCCGGGTGGGTCCGCTCGTGCACCGCCTTGAGCTGGGTGATCGAGACCCGGGTGTAGACCTGGGTGGTCGAGAGGCTCTCGTGACCGAGCAGCTCCTGAATGAAGCGCAGGTCCGCTCCCCGCTCGAGCATCAGCGTCGCCGCCGTGTGGCGAAAGATGTGGCACGAGCCCTCCTTGCCGACGCCGGAGGCTTCGACGTGGCGCCGGCAGAGCATGGTCATCCGCTTCGGGGTGAAGGGTCGGCCGCGGGAGTTGAGGAAGAGCCGGCCGTCGTCGGGCGGGACGACGAGCGCCGGCCGGGCCTCGGTCGCGTAGCGCTCGATCCAGCCGAGCGCCCGCGCGCCGATCGGCACGGTCCGCTCCTTCTGGCCCTTGCCCCGGATCCGCACCGTCGCCCGCTCGAGGTCGAGGTCGTAGAGCGAGAGGCCGACGACCTCCATCCTCCGCATGCCGGTCGAATACAGCGTCTCGAGGATCGCCCGGTCCCGGAGGCCGAGCGGCTCCGCGACGTCAGGTACCGAAAGCACCTGCTCGGCCTCGGCGACGGAGAGCACCGCCGCCGGCAGCCGCTTCGGCTGGCGCGGCAGCTCCAGCTCCGCGGCCGGGTTGAAGGGGATGAGGTGGATGCGGACCAGGTAGCGCAGGTAGACCTTGACCGCCTGGAGCTTCTGACTCTGGCTCGACCACGACAGCGGCCGGCCGTTGTCCTTGCGGTAGTGGAAGAGCCACTGCCGGTAGCGCTCCACCACCGCCCGGGTCACCTCCCCCGGCCGCACGATCCCCCGCTCCTCGCACCAGCGGCAGAATTGCCCCAGGTGGCTCCGGCGGTTGCGCACCGTGTGGGGCGAGTAGTTGCGGCTCGCCAGGTATCCCAGATGGTCGTCCAGGAGGGACGCCAGGCCGAGCGGCTCCGGCGCCGGCGGAGCTTCGACAGCGCGGCGGCTCATGGCTCACCTTCCGCGACGGTACGACCGGCTCCGGTTTTGGTCCCCCCAGAAGTGGAGTTTCGGGGTCTCCCTGGCTCAGTACTCTGTAAGCCCTTTTCCTTTCTCCCTTTAGCCGCTCTCTTCAGGCTCCGGCCACTCCCCGGCCGGGGGCCGGCCAGAGGCCGACCGGTCCCCGACCGCTTCGCCTCGGATCCCGGCCGGCCCTCGCTGGAGCCCGACCGGTCGCCGTCGTACCGGCACCGTTCACGGAGCTTCTCGACGTTGATCAGCCCAGGCAAAAAGGGCCGGCCGTCGCCGCCCTCTCCTCGGTAGACCAGCTCGTAGGCCGTTCCCACGCCGTGGCCGGTGGCGTGGACGATCACGTACTCGAGATCGACCAGGCGGCGCAGGTGGACCTTCACCTGGGTCGCGCCCAGGCCGAGCGCCTCGCGGACGTCGCGGGCGCGGAAGCGCAGCTCCGAGCGCTCGATGCCTTCCGACTCCGCCCACGCGGACACCTGAGCGTCCAGCCGTTCCAGAAAACGCCGGGTCTGCGGCGGCAGCTCGTCGAGCGAGCGGCCGAGCACCTCGTGGGCGAGGCGGTTCGCCAGCTCGATGTCGGCAAGCTCCACCTCGACGTAGCGCAGTGTCCGGCCGCCACGCTCGACGCTCCGCACGTCGCGCTGGTGCTGGGAGAGGAGAGCAATCGCGTCGATCAGCGTGAGGTACTTCTCGTGATCGCGCCGGGTGCGCGTCCGCGTGTCGAGGAAGGTCAGCTCGGGGGCGTAGGGGTTGACGACGGCGAGGGGTTCGAGCAGGCGTTGAGCGTTGGCGTGGACCCGGAGCACCTCCGAGCGCTCGGCGCCGGCCAGGAGCCCCGCGAGCGTCCGGCGCTCCCGCTGCAGCCGATGGATCGCCCGGGTCTGGGAGCGCTCCTCGTCGACCGTCAAGACGATCGCCCGGTTCAGCAGCTCCTCGTCGACGTCGATCGCCGTGGTGGTGAGAAAGATCGCCACCGGCCCCTCCACCCGGTACTCGTGGGTCACGAGCTTGCCGCTCTTCGGGTCCTTGCCGGTCGAGGCGATCGTCAGCTCCCCTTCGGACTGGAGGAGCTTTAAGGCGTAGCTCGCCCGCTCGGCGCCCTCCTCCTCGACGATCGCCAGCACCTTGTGGGAGAGATCGGTCTCCCCCATGTAGAAGAGGCTCTGCCCGGTCATCGCCGAGTACTGGACCCGGTCCTCCTCCGGCACAAGCGAGAGCACCGCCTCCATGAGCGAGCTCTTCCCCGCCGCCGAGGAGGACTGGATCACCACGGCAAGCGGATGGGCGAGCTTGCGCGAGACGGCCACGAGGTAGCCGACGAGCTTGTTGGTCTCCTCCCCCACCAGGCCGGCCCGGTCGAGGTCGGAGAGGATCCGCGAGGCGAGATCGGGCGAGCGCAGCAGCTCCAGCGCCTCGGCCCGCTCGGCCTCGCTCAGCTCCTTCGGCTTGTCCTTCGGCTCCAAAGCCTCCCGGAGCTGCACTTCTTGCAGCTCCTCGAGCTTCAAGAGCACCCGGCCGAGGTCGCGCTTGACCAGGTCCTCTTTCACCTCCAGCTCGGTCGCTGCCTGCTGGAGGAAGGCTTTCCGCTGGCGCGCCTGGTAGAGGTCGAGGGTGTCGACGTGGAAGGCGTCACCGCGTCGCGCCAGAAGATTCACCTTGAGCGTGTCGTAGGAGCGGTTGCGCTCGAGACCCCGCACCCGGTAGCGCCGATCGTCGAGCGGGATCACCACCTCCTGCTCGCGCACCTCGGCCGGGATGTCGAGCTTCGGAGCAGCCGGCACGGGCGAGGCCGCCGGCTCGGTCGCGGCTGCGGCTGGCTCCGGCACGGCCGGCACAAAGGCGGCTAAGGAGGAAGGAAGCTCCGGCTGCTCGGCTGGCTTCGCCGGTGCTCCTGTCCCCATCCACGCCGCGTTGTGGATCAGCAGCCCGAGCGCCTTCTTCATCGGTCGCACCTTGGCCGCATACTCGTTGGCGTCCATGCCCCGGGGAAACTGGATCCGGTAGCACTCGATCCCGTTCTCGGCGAGCACCTCGGCGAGCTTCGCCGCCGCCGTGTCGCCGGCCGCGTCGCGATCGAAGGCGATCAGCACCCGCTCGATACCGTAGGCGGCGAAGGCCTCCCGGTGCTCCCGGGTGAAGCCCTTGGTGCCGTAGGCCGCGGTGACGTTGCGGAAGCCGGCGCACCAGAAGCTCAGAGCATCGATCAGCGATTCGGTGAGGATCACTTCCTTCGAGGAGGCCAGGGCCGACAGATTCCAGACACCGCGATGCGGACCGGGCAGGTAGAGGTGGGCCGGCGTGCCCTTGCGCAGGTCATCCCGGATCTTGCGCCCGTACATCTCGACCACCCGGCCGCTGTCCTCGGGTGGGCGATCGAAGATCGGCACGACGAGCGAGCCGTTGAAGTGCTCATGGCCGCTCTTGCGCAAGACCCCCAGCTCCTGGAGCCGGCCCCGGATCTCGGCGCCCGCCTTGACCTTCTTCGGCGGCAGCCGGTACCCGAGGGTCCGGTTGGCGTAGCCGAGCCGGAAGCGCTCGATCGCCTCGGTCGAGGCGATCCCCCGGCGCTCCAGGTACTCCAGAGCCTCCGGGCTCTCGAGGAGCGTGGCGTGGTAGTGCATCACCACCCGCTCGAGCAGCTCCCGGTCCCCGTCCGCAGGCGCGGCGATCGGGGCGAGATCGAGGGCCGCCGACGGGCCGGGAGGCGGCGAGGAGAGCGTGTTCGCCTTCGAGGAGAGCGGCACGTCTCTGCGCAGCAGCTCCACCGCGTGGCGAAACGAGACCCCTTCGCGCCGCATCACCCAGTCGATCACCGACCCGCCCGCCTGGCACGCTCCCAGGCAGTGCCAGAGGTTCTTCGCGGGGGTGACGACCAGCGACGGCTCTGTGTCGTCGTGGAAGGGGCAGAGCCCCACCAGGTCTGCGCCCTTCTTCGTGAGTTCGACCCCGGAGCGCTCGACCAGCGCCACCAGGTCGACCTCGCGCTTCAAGCGCGCCAGCTCGTCGGCCGGGATCCGCGCCACCGGCTCACTCCTCCTCGGCTCGGCTCGCGGATGGGCTCTCCGATGTGCACGGCGTGCACATGCCAGCCGACGGCTCCGCGACCTCGGCGGCCAGCTCACCACCTGGCAGGTCGATCCCGGAGGACGGCGGCACCACCGCCCGAAGCACCAGATGTCCCGGCTCCGCCTCGACCTCGATCCGGGTGCCGATCTCGAAGCCCAGCCGCCGCAGCCACTTGCCCCGCATCCGGATGTAGGGCTTGACCGGCGCCGCGTGCCAGCGGCTGGCGTCGTGCGGCGAGCACTCCCGCGGGTCCCAGAGCGAAGAGACCGTCAGCCGCCTACGCCGTCCCATCAGTTGCCCCCTCAAGCTCCGTCATTGCATCTCTCCTCTCTCCTCCCCCCGCCGGTCCCTCGGGGCACCCCGGATGGGCCCCCGACGCGCGACCCAGCATCGATGTCTACATTCTTAGCATCGACGCCGCGCACAGTCAAGCGCAAACGGCGACAAACCCAGCGTCTGAGCAGGAGGAAATTCGACAGCCTTCGGCAGTCTGGCTAGAATTCAGGTGTGATGAGCAGAGACGATGCTCAAGAGAAAGCACCCGCCACGGACGGCTTCGCCCAGCGCCTCCGGGAGCTGCGCCGCCAGCGCGACCTCTCCCAGACCGAGCTCGGAGAGCGCGTCGGCGTCCACTACACCCACATCAGCCGATACGAGCGGGGCATCTCCCGACCCTCGGCCGACACCTTGAAGCGCCTCGCCGACGTCCTCGGCGTCTCCGGTGACTACCTCCTCGAAGGCGCCGCCGACGAAGCCGCCAAGGCCCGCTTCGAGGATCGCGAGCTCCTGCGGCAGTTCGAGGAGGTCCAGGCACTGCCACCGCGCGACAAGGAGATCGTCAAAGAACTCCTCGACGCCTTCCTCACCAAACGACAAATCCAGAGCATCGCGGCGCGGTGACGGGAGGGCACGTCTTGCAGGCCAAGCAGCTACGCGCCGCCATCCTCCTCGTTCTGGACGAGCAGCACCGTCTCCAGCCCTATCGGATCGTCACCGACACCGAGATCGCTGAGCAGCTCGGTGCACCCATCGAGGACATCCGCCGGCAGCTCGACATCCTGGAGGCGGAGGGCTACACGAAGTCCGCCAATTCCTCCGACGGCCACCGCGCCTGGATCGCGGCCAAAGGTATGGCTGTCGCCGAAGAGCTAAGAGAGGCTCCAGAAGGCAAGGAGTCCCCTGGACGGCCCATTGGGTTCGACTGACGTCTCGAGTCGGAGTCAACGAAAGGCTACGATGCCCAGTTGGTAGAGCGCCTTGAAGAGAGAAGCAAAGGTACTCCGCCAGAAGGCGCTCGAATCGCTGACGCTTTCGATCGAGCTGTTCAACCGCCCTTGGAGCATGGGCCGCACCGAGGCCGTGCTCATCCTCCTCGATCGTGCGTTTGAGCTGCTTCTCAAGGCGGTTATCGTCCACCGCGGCGGGAAGATCCGGAAACCGAAATCAAAGGAGACAATCGGCTTCGATGCCTGCGTGCGCAAGTGCGTGACGGATGCAGATGTAGCTTGCCTGACCGAGGAGCAAGCAATCACACCGCAGGTCATCAATAGCCTGAGAGATGCCGCCCAGCATTACCTCGTCGATGTTTCCGAGGACGAGTTCTATACGTTCACCCAGGCAGGCGTCACCCTCATCGCCGAGATCCTGAGCTCGGCTTTCTCGGAGAAGCTCTCCGATCACCTCCCCGACCGCGTGCTTCCGATCTCGACTCGCCCGCCCCGGGACCTACCCGTCATGATCGACCAGCAATTCCGGGAGATCAAGGAGCTGCTGTCACCAGGCTCACGAAAGAGACTCGAGGCGCGCGCGAAGCTTCGGCCGCTCGCCATTATCGAGGCTTCGCTACGAGGTACTCGCACCCAGCCGACCGAGCGCGAGCTTGCGGGCTTGATCCGCAAGATCCAGGGCGGAGTGAAGTGGCAGGATCTCTTCCCCGGCGTGGCCAGCCTCCAGATTGACGCCGATGGGACGACTCTCTCCCTCTCCATCCGGTTGACCAAGCGCGAGGGTGAGGCCGTCCACCTCGTACCGGAGGGAACCCCAGGCGCCACAGTCGTCGCCGTCAAACGGGTCAACGAGCTCGATTATTACTCCCTCGGGTTGCAGCAGCTAGCCAAGAAGCTCAAGGTCACACAGCCGAAAACACTCGCGCTCGTCAAGTATCTCGATCTCCAGAGCTCGGAGGAGTTCTTCAAGGAGATCCGGGTCGGCAAAGCTACGTTCAAGCGGTACAGCCCGAAGGCCCTCGACGCCTTGAAGAATGCCCTGAAGACGGCGGACATGGAGGCCATCTGGCAACGGCACAGGCCGCGCAGGCACAGGTAGGCAGGTAGCCCACAGTTGGTCCGACTTCTCTCCGGCTGGAACTGGCTTCTTTGAGAAGTCGTGCCTCCCCTTCGGCCGGCTTCTTCGGACCGGCCTCGGCTTGATACCTACCCGTCCCTGCAAGACGGGTGGCACCTTTTCCGGAGCTCGACGAGGAGGGAGACTCCTGATCCCTTCTCGCGATGAGTTGCCCGACACCTACTCGGCTCGGCAAAACGGGTGGCACCTTCTTCGGCTGCAAGACACCGCCGGAGTTTCTCGACGACGTTGTCGGGCCGATGGTCAACCGAAGAGTCGTCGCTCACGGCAAGAGCAAGCGGAGTAAGTTCCTCCTGCGCGACATTGAGCTCGACGAAGAGGGGGACTCCTGATTCCTCCTCGCTATGAGTTGCCCGGCACCTACTCGGCGCTGAAAAACGGGTGGCGCCTTCTTCGGCCGGCTGTACTGACTCTCAGGTCGTGGTGCGTTGCCGTGCTGCCTCGTCATGGTTCACCGACCGCAGCAACCAACAAACCTGCTCCTTCGTGTCGGGCGGAAAGACGACCACGAGATCGCGAAAGCGCATCCCTCCCGGGAGTTCTCCCCTTTTCTCGACGGTGTCCCTCAGAATCGACAGGTACGTCCTCTGGCTGACGACGTCGCCTGCGAGGGGCAGGTCACGGTGCATCAGAATCACGGGACCTGGCGGTAGCCAAGACAGATCCCGGATGCAATCTTCCAAAGCGTTCCAGTTAGCTCCGAAGTATCCTGGAAAACGCAGGCTCTCAGCGAGCTCCTCAAACAGGCCCTGCGGATTCCCGATTCCTGCTTGCACCTCCACCACGAGTGCTGGTGGCGAAGGCGGCGCGTGTGAGTCGTCGAAGTAGAAGGCTGTCATCACACAGACCATCAGTTGAGACGGATGAACGTCTGGTAGTGGTCAGGCGTGTAGTAGAGCTCGCCACCCTGGCCGCGGACGATCCGTTGCGAGCCGACACCGCTGACTCCCGGCGTCGGTTGGACGAATTCTTGGTAGTAGCCCGGTGGCCGTACCGGCAGTTCAGGTGTCGTCTTGCCCGGGAGCGGGCGGTTCTCGAAGGTCGCCCGTGGCTTGAGCGCTCCGGATTCGATCCCTTCGACGGTGGCTCGAACGTCAACAGTGCCGCGGCCGACTACCTTTCCGAAGGATGTAACCTCAACATCAGCAACAAACCCCGTTGTCCCCCTTGGGACCTGAGCTTCCGGTGGAGCCAAGGGCGGTTCCACCACTTCGAGCGGATTCTCCATCGCACGGTGTGCGAAAACCACCGTACCGAGATCAATCGCGGCAATATAGCCTATGTGTTTCAGCTCACTCCAGTTCTCCTGGATCCTGTCTGCGCGGTTCCATGTCGCGTATCGACCAGAAACGGAGTAGTAAATGTCTCCGCCTTCGTCGGCCCTAGCCACGGCAGCCACCCAGGAGTCGCGGTCCCTCTGCAGCCGAGCGCGGATCGCCTGGTAGGACGCGTCGTCTACGGCCTCAACCGGGACCTTTCGCAGAACGATCTCCGGCTCAGTTGACCATCGGGGGTATTCCATTCCCGCCTTGTAGAGCGACACTGAGGCCCTTCCCTGCTCAGCGTAGGTCCACTCAAACTCCGCGAGCCGCTCTTCCAGTTGCCTCTGCCGTTCCCGATCCTCCCCGGTCGGTTCCCGAAGCCCCAGCGGATCAGAGAAGTTGACCGGGTTGTTCAGCCCGTACTGGTAGAGGTTGGGTCCGTCGACGTACCCGAGGGGATCTTCGGTGATGTATAGACCCTCCGACGCAAAGCGGTCGGGGACATCGCCGTAAAGCCTGAAGACCGTTCGACTTGGGGGCAGCTCGATCCCGATCAGAAGCGGCTCGGGGAGCCGAAGCCCCCTGACGCGAGTTTTTCGGGGAGTCAGCAGGTGGAAACGCGCGTTCGTGGAGGCGTCCGCGGCGGCCTGGAGCTCCAGGTGGAAGCGGGCGTGGGTGGACCCGGCGAAGATCTCGAAACGGGTGTCGCGGGAGGTGGCCGCAGCCTTCGGGGCCGGCGCGTCGCGCGCGGTGGCCAGAAGGGCTTCGGGGTTCGGCGCGTGGAGTTGGCCGGGCCGGGGGATCGAGGCGCCGGCAGGCAGGGCGATGGCGGCCAGGGCGGCGAGCGCCACCAGGATCTGGACGACCGTTCTTCCTTTAGCCGCCGGCATCCGGTTCATTGTACGACCCCGGCGCGCCGGAGGCACTGATCGCCTCAGCATCCTGGCGCCTCCCCCACCCGGGCGGCTAAAGAGAGGGCAGATCAGACCACGGCCTGTACAGATGGAGTATGGCGGGTCCTTCTGGGCCGGCGAGCTGTACATCCAGCGCAGGACCCGGCGGGTGGGCACCCGCAGGCTCCGAGCGGAGGTGCTCAGCGGGCCGGGTGCTCTTCCTCGTAGCGGGCGATGAGATCGCGCACGGCCGGGACGATGTCGGTCGGGACCGTCATCAGCGTCTCGCCGGGCCGAGAGAGCGCCGCCTCGTGCTCGGCGGCGGCCTCCTCGTCGCTCTGGTGCTCGTAGTAGTCCAGCACGTCGAGGACGCGGTCTTCGTCCCAGCCGGAGGGAAACTGGTTGAGATTCTTCTTCTTCATCATCACTTGCGCCGTCTTCGGCGCCGGTATGCCGCCAGGGCTTTGCCTCTCAGATCATACGCCGTCACGACGAAAGCGCTGCGCCGGCCCGGGTCCGGCACGTAGATGACCTGGAGATAGCGGCCGGCTTCCGTCTGGCCGAGGGCGATCCGAGAATCGTTCCGGCCGCCAAACTCGTCGGCCGGGTGCTCCAGCACCTCGGCGACCTCCTCTTCCACCACCCCATGGTTGTAGATGTGGGGCTCTCCGGTGTCCGGATCGCAGTAGAAGCGCAGGTCCACACAGCTCATTCTAGCGGCTCGAGGACGCGCATGAAGCGCACGAGTCGGCAGTTTGGTGCAGGCGCCGGAGGCGCCGAGCCAAGCTGCCGGGCCGCCGGGTGGGCGGCGAGGGCCACGGGCGTCAGCCTGTGGCCCGGGGGAGATCCCAGCCGCCGGAGCTGAGCCCGAGGACGAGGACGCGAAGCGGCCTCGCCCGCAGGGAGCGAAGACCCGGCGGCTGCCTCGGGCGGCAGTTCGGAGCGCCAGCGGAGAGCTGCCTTCCCTATCTGGGGCGGGAGGGACCCCAATTCCGGTCCCCTGTCCAGTCCATCGGGCGAGCCGGGTGATTCGGAGCCTGGAGGGTTCAGCTCACGAGGACTCCCGGAGGGGGCCGGTTCGGCGGAGACTTGTTCGCCTGGAGTGCGACCCCGGAGCCCGCCCCAAGTTGCACATAACGCCGCCGCGTTATGTCAAGCCGCGAGGCCGAGCGGCGGGGGCGGCCGAGGGCCAGGTCGGAGAATGGCCATTCTCGGACAGCGGAGAGTGCAAGGGACGTGACCGCGGGGGCGGGCGCGGCCCTTGCCGGAGCGGCTGGCCCGGTCGCCCGACCGGAGGGAGGGCGCGGACGCCCCCGACGCCGCTTGGGGCGGGCGGTCCTGACGTCGAGAGCCCCTGGAGTGCAGATGCCCCCTCCGGGCCGGAGCACGAGATCGCTCACCCGGCTCGCCCGATGGACTGGACAGGGGACCGGAGTTGGGGGCCCGGGGGCGGGGGAAATCTGGATCGGGTGGTCGGGAGGGAAAGGGGCTCCGGACGGGGCGAGCGGAGGACGGCGAAGCCGACCGAGCGCCCCGCCCGGAGACCCGGCCTTCTACTCCCCGGCCGACGCCTCGGCCGGCAGCGCCGCCTCGATCTCGGCGGCCAGCTCGTCGACCGCCACGGCCCAGCCCTCGGCCCGCTCGGCGAGCCGCGCGTCCGTCTCGGGGAGGCCGCACGCGAAGCGGGCTTCGGACAGCGTCTCGAGGTACTGCCGCACGAAACGCAGCTCGGCCACCGTCGCTCCGAGCTGCGCCGCGGTCCAGCTCCCGGGCGGCCGGTAGAGCCCCAGGGAGTCGACGAGCTCGAAGAGGGCGCGGCCGATCGAGCGCACCGGCTCGGCGACGTCGGGTGGCAGGTGCAGGAGCATCGGTTCGCGGATCGCCGGGCTCTTCTCCCAGGTGGGCTCCCAAGGGTCGGGGGGATTCGTCGAAGTAGACTGCTTCAGGTCGCTCATTGAGCTTTCCTCTCGATGAGTGGCAAGGCCCGGCGGGGTGTTTGCGCACCTCGTCGGGCCGCCTGGTTTCAGGGTTCGCTGCTTCAGCTCATCCAGCTCGTCTCCCGGGCAGCCTCCTCTCCGGTCAGTCCTCTTCGTCCTCGCCGGCTCCGTCGCCGGCGGCTTCGTCTTCTTCGTCGCTCTCGACGTCCTCCTCGTCGAGTAGTGCCGCGAGCAGCTCGGCCCGGCTCGCCTCGGTCACGTCGCTCCGCCCCACCCGGGCGCCCGGGTGGGTCCGCTCGTGCACCGCCTTGAGCTGGGTGATCGAGACCCGGGTGTAGACCTGGGTGGTCGAGAGGCTCTCGTGACCGAGCAGCTCCTGAATGAAGCGCAGGTCCGCTCCCCGCTCGAGCATCAGCGTCGCCGCCGTGTGGCGAAAGATGTGGCACGAGCCCTCCTTGCCGACGCCGGAGGCTTCGACGTGGCGCCGGCAGAGCATGGTCATCCGCTTCGGGGTGAAGGGTCGGCCGCGGGAGTTGAGGAAGAGCCGGCCGTCGTCGGGCGGGACGACGAGCGCCGGCCGGGCCTCGGTCGCGTAGCGCTCGATCCAGCCGAGCGCCCGCGCGCCGATCGGCACGGTCCGCTCCTTCTGGCCCTTGCCCCGGATCCGCACCGTCGCCCGCTCGAGGTCGAGGTCGTAGAGCGAGAGGCCGACGACCTCCATCCTCCGCATGCCGGTCGAATACAGCGTCTCGAGGATCGCCCGGTCCCGGAGGCCGAGCGGCTCCGCGACGTCAGGTACCGAAAGCACCTGCTCGGCCTCGGCGACGGAGAGCACCGCCGCCGGCAGCCGCTTCGGCTGGCGCGGCAGCTCCAGCTCCGCGGCCGGGTTGAAGGGGATGAGGTGGATGCGGACCAGGTAGCGCAGGTAGACCTTGACCGCCTGGAGCTTCTGACTCTGGCTCGACCACGACAGCGGCCGGCCGTTGTCCTTGCGGTAGTGGAAGAGCCACTGCCGGTAGCGCTCCACCACCGCCCGGGTCACCTCCCCCGGCCGCACGATCCCCCGCTCCTCGCACCAGCGGCAGAATTGCCCCAGGTGGCTCCGGCGGTTGCGCACCGTGTGGGGCGAGTAGTTGCGGCTCGCCAGGTATCCCAGATGGTCGTCCAGGAGGGACGCCAGGCCGAGCGGCTCCGGCGCCGGCGGAGCTTCGACAGCGCGGCGGCTCATGGCTCACCTTCCGCGACGGTACGACCGGCTCCGGTTTTGGTCCCCCCAGAAGTGGAGTTTCGGGGTCTCCCTGGCTCAGTACTCTGTAAGCCCTTTTCCTTTCTCCCTTTAGCCGCTCTCTTCAGGCTCCGGCCACTCCCCGGCCGGGGGCCGGCCAGAGGCCGACCGGTCCCCGACCGCTTCGCCTCGGATCCCGGCCGGCCCTCGCTGGAGCCCGACCGGTCGCCGTCGTACCGGCACCGTTCACGGAGCTTCTCGACGTTGATCAGCCCAGGCAAAAAGGGCCGGCCGTCGCCGCCCTCTCCTCGGTAGACCAGCTCGTAGGCCGTTCCCACGCCGTGGCCGGTGGCGTGGACGATCACGTACTCGAGATCGACCAGGCGGCGCAGGTGGACCTTCACCTGGGTCGCGCCCAGGCCGAGCGCCTCGCGGACGTCGCGGGCGCGGAAGCGCAGCTCCGAGCGCTCGATGCCTTCCGACTCCGCCCACGCGGACACCTGAGCGTCCAGCCGTTCCAGAAAACGCCGGGTCTGCGGCGGCAGCTCGTCGAGCGAGCGGCCGAGCACCTCGTGGGCGAGGCGGTTCGCCAGCTCGATGTCGGCAAGCTCCACCTCGACGTAGCGCAGTGTCCGGCCGCCACGCTCGACGCTCCGCACGTCGCGCTGGTGCTGGGAGAGGAGAGCAATCGCGTCGATCAGCGTGAGGTACTTCTCGTGATCGCGCCGGGTGCGCGTCCGCGTGTCGAGGAAGGTCAGCTCGGGGGCGTAGGGGTTGACGACGGCGAGGGGTTCGAGCAGGCGTTGAGCGTTGGCGTGGACCCGGAGCACCTCCGAGCGCTCGGCGCCGGCCAGGAGCCCCGCGAGCGTCCGGCGCTCCCGCTGCAGCCGATGGATCGCCCGGGTCTGGGAGCGCTCCTCGTCGACCGTCAAGACGATCGCCCGGTTCAGCAGCTCCTCGTCGACGTCGATCGCCGTGGTGGTGAGAAAGATCGCCACCGGCCCCTCCACCCGGTACTCGTGGGTCACGAGCTTGCCGCTCTTCGGGTCCTTGCCGGTCGAGGCGATCGTCAGCTCCCCTTCGGACTGGAGGAGCTTTAAGGCGTAGCTCGCCCGCTCGGCGCCCTCCTCCTCGACGATCGCCAGCACCTTGTGGGAGAGATCGGTCTCCCCCATGTAGAAGAGGCTCTGCCCGGTCATCGCCGAGTACTGGACCCGGTCCTCCTCCGGCACAAGCGAGAGCACCGCCTCCATGAGCGAGCTCTTCCCCGCCGCCGAGGAGGACTGGATCACCACGGCAAGCGGATGGGCGAGCTTGCGCGAGACGGCCACGAGGTAGCCGACGAGCTTGTTGGTCTCCTCCCCCACCAGGCCGGCCCGGTCGAGGTCGGAGAGGATCCGCGAGGCGAGATCGGGCGAGCGCAGCAGCTCCAGCGCCTCGGCCCGCTCGGCCTCGCTCAGCTCCTTCGGCTTGTCCTTCGGCTCCAAAGCCTCCCGGAGCTGCACTTCTTGCAGCTCCTCGAGCTTCAAGAGCACCCGGCCGAGGTCGCGCTTGACCAGGTCCTCTTTCACCTCCAGCTCGGTCGCTGCCTGCTGGAGGAAGGCTTTCCGCTGGCGCGCCTGGTAGAGGTCGAGGGTGTCGACGTGGAAGGCGTCACCGCGTCGCGCCAGAAGATTCACCTTGAGCGTGTCGTAGGAGCGGTTGCGCTCGAGACCCCGCACCCGGTAGCGCCGATCGTCGAGCGGGATCACCACCTCCTGCTCGCGCACCTCGGCCGGGATGTCGAGCTTCGGAGCAGCCGGCACGGGCGAGGCCGCCGGCTCGGTCGCGGCTGCGGCTGGCTCCGGCACGGCCGGCACAAAGGCGGCTAAGGAGGAAGGAAGCTCCGGCTGCTCGGCTGGCTTCGCCGGTGCTCCTGTCCCCATCCACGCCGCGTTGTGGATCAGCAGCCCGAGCGCCTTCTTCATCGGTCGCACCTTGGCCGCATACTCGTTGGCGTCCATGCCCCGGGGAAACTGGATCCGGTAGCACTCGATCCCGTTCTCGGCGAGCACCTCGGCGAGCTTCGCCGCCGCCGTGTCGCCGGCCGCGTCGCGATCGAAGGCGATCAGCACCCGCTCGATACCGTAGGCGGCGAAGGCCTCCCGGTGCTCCCGGGTGAAGCCCTTGGTGCCGTAGGCCGCGGTGACGTTGCGGAAGCCGGCGCACCAGAAGCTCAGAGCATCGATCAGCGATTCGGTGAGGATCACTTCCTTCGAGGAGGCCAGGGCCGACAGATTCCAGACACCGCGATGCGGACCGGGCAGGTAGAGGTGGGCCGGCGTGCCCTTGCGCAGGTCATCCCGGATCTTGCGCCCGTACATCTCGACCACCCGGCCGCTGTCCTCGGGTGGGCGATCGAAGATCGGCACGACGAGCGAGCCGTTGAAGTGCTCATGGCCGCTCTTGCGCAAGACCCCCAGCTCCTGGAGCCGGCCCCGGATCTCGGCGCCCGCCTTGACCTTCTTCGGCGGCAGCCGGTACCCGAGGGTCCGGTTGGCGTAGCCGAGCCGGAAGCGCTCGATCGCCTCGGTCGAGGCGATCCCCCGGCGCTCCAGGTACTCCAGAGCCTCCGGGCTCTCGAGGAGCGTGGCGTGGTAGTGCATCACCACCCGCTCGAGCAGCTCCCGGTCCCCGTCCGCAGGCGCGGCGATCGGGGCGAGATCGAGGGCCGCCGACGGGCCGGGAGGCGGCGAGGAGAGCGTGTTCGCCTTCGAGGAGAGCGGCACGTCTCTGCGCAGCAGCTCCACCGCGTGGCGAAACGAGACCCCTTCGCGCCGCATCACCCAGTCGATCACCGACCCGCCCGCCTGGCACGCTCCCAGGCAGTGCCAGAGGTTCTTCGCGGGGGTGACGACCAGCGACGGCTCTGTGTCGTCGTGGAAGGGGCAGAGCCCCACCAGGTCTGCGCCCTTCTTCGTGAGTTCGACCCCGGAGCGCTCGACCAGCGCCACCAGGTCGACCTCGCGCTTCAAGCGCGCCAGCTCGTCGGCCGGGATCCGCGCCACCGGCTCACTCCTCCTCGGCTCGGCTCGCGGATGGGCTCTCCGATGTGCACGGCGTGCACATGCCAGCCGACGGCTCCGCGACCTCGGCGGCCAGCTCACCACCTGGCAGGTCGATCCCGGAGGACGGCGGCACCACCGCCCGAAGCACCAGATGTCCCGGCTCCGCCTCGACCTCGATCCGGGTGCCGATCTCGAAGCCCAGCCGCCGCAGCCACTTGCCCCGCATCCGGATGTAGGGCTTGACCGGCGCCGCGTGCCAGCGGCTGGCGTCGTGCGGCGAGCACTCCCGCGGGTCCCAGAGCGAAGAGACCGTCAGCCGCCTACGCCGTCCCATCAGTTGCCCCCTCAAGCTCCGTCATTGCATCTCTCCTCTCTCCTCCCCCCGCCGGTCCCTCGGGGCACCCCGGATGGGCCCCCGACGCGCGACCCAGCATCGATGTCTACATTCTTAGCATCGACGCCGCGCACAGTCAAGCGCAAACGGCGACAAACCCAGCGTCTGAGCAGGAGGAAATTCGACAGCCTTCGGCAGTCTGGCTAGAATTCAGGTGTGATGAGCAGAGACGATGCTCAAGAGAAAGCACCCGCCACGGACGGCTTCGCCCAGCGCCTCCGGGAGCTGCGCCGCCAGCGCGACCTCTCCCAGACCGAGCTCGGAGAGCGCGTCGGCGTCCACTACACCCACATCAGCCGATACGAGCGGGGCATCTCCCGACCCTCGGCCGACACCTTGAAGCGCCTCGCCGACGTCCTCGGCGTCTCCGGTGACTACCTCCTCGAAGGCGCCGCCGACGAAGCCGCCAAGGCCCGCTTCGAGGATCGCGAGCTCCTGCGGCAGTTCGAGGAGGTCCAGGCACTGCCACCGCGCGACAAGGAGATCGTCAAAGAACTCCTCGACGCCTTCCTCACCAAACGACAAATCCAGAGCATCGCGGCGCGGTGACGGGAGGGCACGTCTTGCAGGCCAAGCAGCTACGCGCCGCCATCCTCCTCGTTCTGGACGAGCAGCACCGTCTCCAGCCCTATCGGATCGTCACCGACACCGAGATCGCTGAGCAGCTCGGTGCACCCATCGAGGACATCCGCCGGCAGCTCGACATCCTGGAGGCGGAGGGCTACACGAAGTCCGCCAATTCCTCCGACGGCCACCGCGCCTGGATCGCGGCCAAAGGTATGGCTGTCGCCGAAGAGCTAAGAGAGGCTCCAGAAGGCAAGGAGTCCCCTGGACGGCCCATTGGGTTCGACTGACGTCTCGAGTCGGAGTCAACGAAAGGCTACGATGCCCAGTTGGTAGAGCGCCTTGAAGAGAGAAGCAAAGGTACTCCGCCAGAAGGCGCTCGAATCGCTGACGCTTTCGATCGAGCTGTTCAACCGCCCTTGGAGCATGGGCCGCACCGAGGCCGTGCTCATCCTCCTCGATCGTGCGTTTGAGCTGCTTCTCAAGGCGGTTATCGTCCACCGCGGCGGGAAGATCCGGAAACCGAAATCAAAGGAGACAATCGGCTTCGATGCCTGCGTGCGCAAGTGCGTGACGGATGCAGATGTAGCTTGCCTGACCGAGGAGCAAGCAATCACACCGCAGGTCATCAATAGCCTGAGAGATGCCGCCCAGCATTACCTCGTCGATGTTTCCGAGGACGAGTTCTATACGTTCACCCAGGCAGGCGTCACCCTCATCGCCGAGATCCTGAGCTCGGCTTTCTCGGAGAAGCTCTCCGATCACCTCCCCGACCGCGTGCTTCCGATCTCGACTCGCCCGCCCCGGGACCTACCCGTCATGATCGACCAGCAATTCCGGGAGATCAAGGAGCTGCTGTCACCAGGCTCACGAAAGAGACTCGAGGCGCGCGCGAAGCTTCGGCCGCTCGCCATTATCGAGGCTTCGCTACGAGGTACTCGCACCCAGCCGACCGAGCGCGAGCTTGCGGGCTTGATCCGCAAGATCCAGGGCGGAGTGAAGTGGCAGGATCTCTTCCCCGGCGTGGCCAGCCTCCAGATTGACGCCGATGGGACGACTCTCTCCCTCTCCATCCGGTTGACCAAGCGCGAGGGTGAGGCCGTCCACCTCGTACCGGAGGGAACCCCAGGCGCCACAGTCGTCGCCGTCAAACGGGTCAACGAGCTCGATTATTACTCCCTCGGGTTGCAGCAGCTAGCCAAGAAGCTCAAGGTCACACAGCCGAAAACACTCGCGCTCGTCAAGTATCTCGATCTCCAGAGCTCGGAGGAGTTCTTCAAGGAGATCCGGGTCGGCAAAGCTACGTTCAAGCGGTACAGCCCGAAGGCCCTCGACGCCTTGAAGAATGCCCTGAAGACGGCGGACATGGAGGCCATCTGGCAACGGCACAGGCCGCGCAGGCACAGGTAGGCAGGTAGCCCACAGTTGGTCCGACTTCTCTCCGGCTGGAACTGGCTTCTTTGAGAAGTCGTGCCTCCCCTTCGGCCGGCTTCTTCGGACCGGCCTCGGCTTGATACCTACCCGTCCCTGCAAGACGGGTGGCACCTTTTCCGGAGCTCGACGAGGAGGGAGACTCCTGATCCCTTCTCGCGATGAGTTGCCCGACACCTACTCGGCTCGGCAAAACGGGTGGCACCTTCTTCGGCTGCAAGACACCGCCGGAGTTTCTCGACGACGTTGTCGGGCCGATGGTCAACCGAAGAGTCGTCGCTCACGGCAAGAGCAAGCGGAGTAAGTTCCTCCTGCGCGACATTGAGCTCGACGAAGAGGGGGACTCCTGATTCCTCCTCGCTATGAGTTGCCCGGCACCTACTCGGCGCTGAAAAACGGGTGGCGCCTTCTTCGGCCGGCTGTACTGACTCTCAGGTCGTGGTGCGTTGCCGTGCTGCCTCGTCATGGTTCACCGACCGCAGCAACCAACAAACCTGCTCCTTCGTGTCGGGCGGAAAGACGACCACGAGATCGCGAAAGCGCATCCCTCCCGGGAGTTCTCCCCTTTTCTCGACGGTGTCCCTCAGAATCGACAGGTACGTCCTCTGGCTGACGACGTCGCCTGCGAGGGGCAGGTCACGGTGCATCAGAATCACGGGACCTGGCGGTAGCCAAGACAGATCCCGGATGCAATCTTCCAAAGCGTTCCAGTTAGCTCCGAAGTATCCTGGAAAACGCAGGCTCTCAGCGAGCTCCTCAAACAGGCCCTGCGGATTCCCGATTCCTGCTTGCACCTCCACCACGAGTGCTGGTGGCGAAGGCGGCGCGTGTGAGTCGTCGAAGTAGAAGGCTGTCATCACACAGACCATCAGTTGAGACGGATGAACGTCTGGTAGTGGTCAGGCGTGTAGTAGAGCTCGCCACCCTGGCCGCGGACGATCCGTTGCGAGCCGACACCGCTGACTCCCGGCGTCGGTTGGACGAATTCTTGGTAGTAGCCCGGTGGCCGTACCGGCAGTTCAGGTGTCGTCTTGCCCGGGAGCGGGCGGTTCTCGAAGGTCGCCCGTGGCTTGAGCGCTCCGGATTCGATCCCTTCGACGGTGGCTCGAACGTCAACAGTGCCGCGGCCGACTACCTTTCCGAAGGATGTAACCTCAACATCAGCAACAAACCCCGTTGTCCCCCTTGGGACCTGAGCTTCCGGTGGAGCCAAGGGCGGTTCCACCACTTCGAGCGGATTCTCCATCGCACGGTGTGCGAAAACCACCGTACCGAGATCAATCGCGGCAATATAGCCTATGTGTTTCAGCTCACTCCAGTTCTCCTGGATCCTGTCTGCGCGGTTCCATGTCGCGTATCGACCAGAAACGGAGTAGTAAATGTCTCCGCCTTCGTCGGCCCTAGCCACGGCAGCCACCCAGGAGTCGCGGTCCCTCTGCAGCCGAGCGCGGATCGCCTGGTAGGACGCGTCGTCTACGGCCTCAACCGGGACCTTTCGCAGAACGATCTCCGGCTCAGTTGACCATCGGGGGTATTCCATTCCCGCCTTGTAGAGCGACACTGAGGCCCTTCCCTGCTCAGCGTAGGTCCACTCAAACTCCGCGAGCCGCTCTTCCAGTTGCCTCTGCCGTTCCCGATCCTCCCCGGTCGGTTCCCGAAGCCCCAGCGGATCAGAGAAGTTGACCGGGTTGTTCAGCCCGTACTGGTAGAGGTTGGGTCCGTCGACGTACCCGAGGGGATCTTCGGTGATGAATCTCCCCAGCTCGGGGTCGTACCAGCGGTTCCTGAAGTAGACGAGGCCGGTGGCGAAGTCGTGCTCGCGGCCGTGGAAGCCGAAGCGGTTGCCGACGCTCGAGGTCAGGAGGCGGATCGCCTTCTCCTGGCGGTAGAAGACGGAGTCGGGGGAGGTCGAGGGCCCTGTGCGGGGGGCCAGGCTCTTGGCCGCAGACGTCGAGGCCGCAGACGCGGCGCTGGCGACCGGCACCGACGAAGTTGCCGCCGAGGCGATCGGGCTGCCGAGGTCGATCGTCATGCCTGCCGCCAGGGGAGTCCCCGCGAGGTCCTGGACAGTGGTTCCGATCGTCAGGGTCTGGGCGCCGGCTGCCAGGGGATCTACGGTCTTGATGTGATAGCCGTCGGCTTCGAGCTCCCAGGCGACCGCGGCTCCGTCGATCTCGATCCCGGTCTGCGCGGTGGCGAGATCCACCTCTTCGGAGAAGGCGATCTCCAGGTGTCCGCTCCGCGTCAGGACGCTCTCGACTTCCGGAGGGGCGTCGTCCTGGAGCACGGAATCGCCCGCCGGCCAGAGGAAGGTCTCTTCGTAGGTGGCGGAGGCCTGGTTGAAGAATCGATCTTCGAGCCCGTCGGCGCCGATGTGCAGGGTCACCTCGGTGCCGGGATCCGGGGCCGTGGCGGTCGGCGTGATCACTGCCCGACGGAAGGCGAAGCGGCCCAGGTCTTCGGGGAAGCTCACAGTGACCGGGATGTCTTCGCCGGTCGCGGTGACGACCAGCGAGATCGGTGGCGGTGCGGTGGAGGCGGAGGCCACGGCAGCCAGCCCACCGCTCGTGCTCTGTGCCTGCTGACTCGACTCCGGAGCCAGGACCGCCCGCAGGATCTCCTCGGAGAGCTCCAATCGAAGGGACCCGGCTCGATAGAGCAGCTGGAGCACATCCGGGGGAATGGAGTCGACACCGGCGATCCGGAATCCGTACGGGCTGTACTCGTACCGTTCGACGATCTCACCCGACGAGTCAGCCATCGCCGCCACGTTGCCGGTCTGCTCGTAGAGGGGCGTGAGGTCCTCATCGAAGGACCCGTCGCCGTCGAGGTCGATCTGGAGCCGGACCAACTCGTCGATCCCGAGCCCAAAGGTCCGGCGCTCGCTGAGCTGGTTGCCGTCGTAGGTCTCGATCGGTTGCCAGCCCGCCCAAGCGGTCTCTTCGGTGGTGCTCCCCACGGTCCGTTGGGTCAGTCGGTTGAATGCGTCATAGGTGTAGGTGGCGATGTCCGAGCCGTCCGCGAGGCTGACCCGGGTCAGCCGGTTGCGATAGTCGTAGTGGAAGCGCAGGTTGCCTTTCGCCGTCAGGTTGCCGTTCGCGTCCCAGGAGAGCGAGGTCCCTCCGATCGACGTCGGCCGGTTGGCGGGGCCGGTCGTAGTCGGCTGGACGTCGAGAGGCAGCTCCGCCCCCTGATGCCGCTGCTCGACCAGGCTCTGCGCCGCGTCGTAGCTGAAATCGAACGACTCCTCTGCCGCGGCACCTGCTCCCCCGGTCCCCTTGTGCGACCGCTCGACCATCCGGCCGGCGGAGTCATAGCCCAAAGAGGACAACGTGTCGTTGTCGGATCGACGGGTGTGACCGTCGAGAAGACTCCTGGCGCTCCAGCTCATGCTCTCCGAGAACCGGGTCCCCGTCGGGGAGGCGAGCTCGCGCTTGACCGGCCTGCGCGCCGCGTCGAACGCGGTGGCGCCGGACAGCGCTCCGACCGTCTTCTGCGCCACCAGGTCCGGCCCCCGGTAGCCGTAGGAGGCCACGCCGGGAATCGCCTGGAGGCGATCGAGAGCGTCCGGCGTGCGCGAGACGACCTGGCCTGACGGATAGGTGATCTGGGTCAGGTTGCCCACGACGTCTAGCGTATAGGAAACCTGCTTGCCCCCCGTCGACTCGCCGGTCAGACGCGACAGCGAGTCATAGGTCCTGGTGGTCGCGACCGTTCCCGAGACGGCCTGTGTCAGGCGGCCCAGAGGGTCGTAGGTGTAGGACTCGCTCGTCGGCCCTTCCACCCCCGGGGCCCGGGTGATCGACCGGGCCGTCAGCCGGTTGGCGTCGTCGAACGTCTGCGAGACGGCGGTCCCGGACGGCTGGGTGACCTGGGTCGTGTTGCCTGCGCCGTCGTGCTGGTAGGACTCGGTCTCACCGTCCGGATAGGTGACGCTCGTCAGACGATCGAGCGCATCGTAGGTCCACGAGGTCGTGTTGCCCAGGGCGTCTCGGTAGCTCGTCCGGTTGCCGTTGTCGTCGTAGCCGATCTCGACCCGGATCCCTGCGGGTTGGATCATCGAGACCATGCGGTCCAGCCCGTCGTAGACCCGCCCGGTCGTGTTGCCCTCCGGGTCGGTCACCAGCCGCGCCTGGCCGCGGGCGTCGAGGGTGAATCGGGTGGTGTTGCCGAGCGGGTCGCTCGACGCGATCTGCCGGCCCAAGGCGTCGTACTCGAACGTGCTCGTGCTCGTCGCCGTTCCGCCCCCCGGTACGGCGTCGGTCAGGGTGACCGCGTCCGGTTGGCCGGTGGCGTTGAGCTGGTACTCGACCTGGTTGCCGGCCGGGTCCGTGCGGGAGGTCAACCGCTCGGCCGCGTCGTAGGTGAAGCTTGTCTGGCGGCCAAGCGGATCGGTGACCGACAGGACGTTGCCCGCGGGGTCGTAGGCGGTGTGTGTGGCGATCTCCCCCGCGTTGCCCGCGTCGCTCTCCCAGAGCCAGCGGCTGCGGGTGATGGCGCGGCCGAGCAAGTCGTACGTCATACCGTTCCACCGGAGCGGCTCGTCGGAAGAGTCCTTCCACCACGTCTCGACGACGTTTCCGGCGTTGTCGTAGGTCAGCTCCTGCTTCATTCCGAGTGGGTCGTGCGCGACCATGGGCCGACCGTAGCCGTCGTAGGCGGTGGTCCAGTTGTGAGCCCGGCCGTCGGTCGTCGAGATCCTCGCGCCTTCGGCGTCGTAGGCGAAGGTCTCGTCCACCGCCTCGGCCGTGCCCTCCCCGCGGGTGCGTTTGGTGAGAAGGTTGCGCACGTCGTAGTCCAGCTTCGTCTTGTGGCCCGCGGGATCGTCGACCAGGGTGACGTTGCGGTTCTTGTCGTAGGTGTAGGTCGCGATCACGACTCCGCCGCTCGGCTCGGTCTCACGCGCGCTGGCGAGGATCTCTCCCAGCGGACCGTAGCTCGTCACCGTCACGATCTGCTCCCCTCCTTGGCCGAAGGGCTCCCACAGCTCCGTGACCTGACCGATCTCGTCGTAGACGACGGTCGTCTTGTAAGCGAACGCGTTCGTAGCCGCCAGGCTCTCGACCGGCCAATCGACCTCGTTGTAGGTGCGCGTGGACCGCGTACCGCGCGGATCGACGACCGTGGTGACGTTGCCCCGGGAGTCGGTCTCGTAGCGCGTCGTCAGCGCCAGGTCGCCCGGGTCGACGATCTCCCGATGGAGGTACCCCTCGCCCTCCCCCGTCTCGAAGTACTCGTACCGGGTGACGTGGCCGTTGGGGTTGGTGACCTTGGTCACCTGGCCGTAGGCGTTGTACTCGAGCTGCGTGCTCGCGCCCTCGGGCCGGGCGATCGTGGTCGGCAGGCCGGTTTCGGTCCGGGTGTAGGTCGTCACCGCGCCGCGCGGGTCGGTCACCTTCACCGGTAGGTTGGTTGCGGTGGCGTACTTGATGACCGTCGACAGCGTCCCGTCCGAGCCATTGGGGCCACGGCTATCTGCGATGACGTCCACCTTCGTCACGTTGCCGCGACTTCGCCGGCCGCCGGTCGTCTCATAGGTGATGTTCGTCACCTGGCCGAGCGGCTCCGTCAGGCTCGTCTCGAGGCCCTCGGCGTCGTAGGTCATGCTCGTCGACTTGCTCGCGGGGTCCGTCAGCTTGGTCGGATGGCCGTCGCCGTCGTGCTCGTAGGCCCAGTCGTTCTGCTCCCGGTCGGTGACGGTCGCGGTGCGGGCCGTGAAGTCGTAGACGATCGACAAGGAGTCTCCACCCCAGATCTCGGTCGTCACCTCGTCTACGCGACCGTCTCCAGAGGCGTCGGTGTAGGTCAGGTCGAGCCAGTCGATCCCCCG
>Ga0210144_1000190_pt1 | contig 35765 bp, 31 predicted proteins | sample Muzzi_PWA_D2_FD_185532 | JGI IMG/M metagenome (GOLD analysis project Ga0210144, IMG submission 185532) | Wetland microbial communities from San Francisco Bay, California, USA, that impact long-term carbon sequestration - Muzzi_PWA_D2 (SPAdes) | ecosystem: Environmental > Aquatic > Marine >...
ACGGACCCTACGTGCGTCACGGCGGCGTCATCGCCTCGCTTCCCAAAACCCTGGCGTCCGAAAACCTGACGCTCGATCGAGCGGTCGAGTTGCTGGCCGCCAAGGCCAGCAAGAAGCCGGCGAAGAAGGCCGCGAAGAAGACCCCCGAAAAGAAGACGGCAAAGAAGAAAGCCGCGAAAAAGAAGTCGGCGAAAATGAAGGCGGGCGGGTCGACGAAGAACGCTGCGAAGAAGGCGGCGCCCGACAGCAGCGTCGACAAGGCGACGGGGTGACGAAAGACTCCGGCCGGAAGTCCGCCAGGCGCCCCGCGCGTGGCGCCGCCGACGAAGCCGCGCACCTACCGAGCAAAGACCAGATCCGCGAATTCATCGCCGAGAGCCCGGTCGCGGTCGGCAAGCGCGAGATCGCGCGCGCCTTCGGGATCAAGGGCGGCGACCGCATCGCCCTCAAGGCCATGCTGAAGGAGCTCAAGGAGGAAGGGGTCTTCGAGCCGCGCGGCCGCGGCAAGCTGACGCCGCCGGGCCGGCTGCCGCCGGTGGCGGTCGTCGAAGTCAACGACATCGACGAGGACGGCGAGCTGATCGCGCGCCCGGTGTCCTGGGACGAGGAAGCGCCGCCGCCCGTCGTCTACCTGGCGCCGGAGCGGCGCAGCCGCAGCACCTTCGCCCTCGGCGACCGTGTGCTCGTCCGCCTGTCGCGCATCGACGAGCGCCATTACGAGGGCCGCGCCATCCGCCGCATCGCCAAGGTGCCGCAGCGCGTCCTCGGCATCTACGAGCGTGGCCCCGGCGGGTCCGGACGCCTGCGGCCGACCGATCGACGGGCCAAGAGCGAGCTGGTCGTAAAGCGCGAGCACGCCGGCGGGGCGTCGCCCGGCGAACTGGTCCTCGTCGAGCCGCTGCCCGGCCGGCCGCGCCTCGGGCTCAAGGAGGCCCGCGTTGTCGAGTGCCTGGGAGGTGCCGGCGATCCCCGCACGCTCAGCCTGATCGCCATCCACGAGCACGAGCTGTCGGTCGCCTTCTCGCGCGACGCCGAGGCCGAGGCCGAGGCGGCCGGGCCGGCGCCGCCGGGCGCGCGCAGCGACCTGCGCGCGGTGCCGCTGGTCACGATCGACGGCGCCGACGCCCGCGACTTCGACGACGCGGTCTGGGCCGAGGCCGATCCGGACCCCGCGAACCGCGGCGGCTGGCACCTGCTGGTGGCGATCGCCGACGTCGCCTGGTACGTGCGGCCGGGCATGGCGCTCGACCGTGCCGCGTTCGAGCGCGGCAACTCGGCCTACTTCCCCGACCGGGTCGTGCCGATGCTGCCGGAGGCCCTGTCGAACGGCTGGTGTTCGCTGCGCCCGGACGAGGATCGCCCCTGCCTCGCCGCCGAACTTTGGATCGATTCCACCGGCAAGACACGCCGCCACCGCTTCCTGCGCGGCATGATGCGCTCGCACGCGCGGCTGACCTACGAGCAGGTGCAGGCGGCGCGCGACGGCGTTCCGGACGACCTGACCGGGCCGCTCGTCGAGCCCGTCATCGCGCCGCTCTACGGCGCCTTCGCGGCGCTGTTGGCGGCGCGCGAAGAGCGCGGGACGCTCGACCTCGACGTGGCGGAGCGCCGGATCGTGCTCGACGACAGCGGCAAGGTCGCGGCGATCGAGGCGCGCAGCCGCCTCGACAGCCATCGCCTGATCGAAGAGTTCATGATCGCCGCCAACGTGGCCGCCGCGACCGAGCTCGAGACCCGCCGCAGGCCCTGCATGTACCGCGTTCACGACCAGCCCGACCCGGTGAAGATCGAGGCGCTGCGGCAGATCCTCGATTCGCTCGACCTGCGGCTCGCGCGCGGCCAGGCGATTCGCCCGCGCGTGCTCACCGACCTGCTGCACAGGGTCGCCGACCGGCCGAGCGCCCGCATGGTCAACGAGCTGATCCTGCGCGCCCAGAGCCAGGCGGTCTACAGCCCCAACAACATCGGCCACTACGGCCTGGCGCTGACGCGCTACGCGCACTTCACCTCGCCGATCCGCCGCTATGCCGACCTTCTGGTGCATCGTTCGCTGATCGAGGGATTGCGGCTCGGCGACGGCGGCCTGCCGGCCGAGGCGGCCGCCCGCTTCGCCGAGATCGGCGAGCACATCAGCCTCACCGAGCGCCGCGCCGCCGCCGCGGAGCGCGACGCGGCCGACCGCTTCACCGCGGCGTTCCTGCAGGACCGTGTCGGCGCGATCTTCGGCGGCGCGATCGCCGGCGTCACGCGTTTCGGGCTGTTCATCAAGCTCGACGAGACCGGCGCGGACGGACTGGTGCCGATCAGCCTGCTGCCCGACGACTACTACGTACACGACGAGGCGAGCCACAGCCTGGTCGGCCGCCGCTGGGGCCGCAGCTATCACCTGGGCACGCCCGTGACGGCACGCCTGCGCGAGGCCGAGCCGATCACCGGCGGCCTCATTCTGGAACTGGTCGAGGGCGAAGAGGACGGCGGGGCCGAGAGCGCGACCGAGAGCGACGAGCGGCGGGAATCGGGTTGGCATCCCCTGAACCGGAAGCCCGAGCCCGGGCGCGGGCCGAAACGGGCCGGCGGGGCCCGCGGCCGCAGGGGCGGCGGCGCCAAGGGGGGCGCCAAGGGGGGCGCCAAGGGCCGCAGCAAGCGGCCCCGCAAGCCGCGGCGGTGACGCGCCGCGGCACCGTTAACCAGGATCGGTAACATACTGTGCCGAAAAGCGTTTCACGGCTACGGAAACGCCTTAACCTTTGCCGCGGCCGGTCTCAATTAGGACAAACTTTCTAGATATTTGTGGCTCTCAAACGGCGCTCTCCCTTATTATGGCGGCGCCGCAACTTGCGCTCACTTGAATCATAAGGACGAAGACAGGCATGTCGACGGGAGGTCAGGCCAGAAGGCCGCACGTTACGCGGATCGCAGGCGCGCTGCGCCGGGTCGGTTCCTTTTCCATTGCGTTTCTGCTCGTCGCCTGCGCTGCGCAGGACGTGCGCGAGCCCGCGAAGCAGGACCTGTCGCTGGCGAACCGCCTCTTCGCGACCGGCTATCAGGACATCTCCGACATCTACATCGACGAGGTGAGCGTCAGCAAACTGGCGCTGGCCGGCCTCGGCAGCCTGTCGAGCCTGGATCCCGCGGTCGCCGTCACCCGGCAGGATGCGCGCGTGGTCATGACCGACGACGGGCAAACGATCGCGAGCTTCACGGCGCCGGGCGACGCCGATGCGGAGGGTTGGGCCGGCGTGACCGCGGCGGCACTGCGCATCGGGCGGAGCCGCTCGCCGAAGCTTGCCGCCGCCGATCCTGAAGCGATCTACGAAACCGTGTTCGACGGCGTGGTCGGGCAGCTGGACTACTTCTCGCGCTACGCCGGCCGCGAGGAGGCGCGCGAAAATCGCGCCAGCCGCGACGGCTTCGGCGGCATCGGCGTGCGCATCCGGCTGATCGACGAGGGCGTACGCGTCCTCTCGGTCATGGAGAACACGCCGGCCGAGGCCGCCGGCCTGCACGACAACGACATCATCACCGCGATCGATGGACAGGCGACTCTGGGCTTGAACCAGCGCGAGGTGGTGCGCCGCCTGCGCGGGCCGCTGCGCAGCCGCGTCGACCTGACCGTGGCGCGGGACTCCGCGCCGGCGCCGCTCGACATCGAAGTGGTGCGCGCGCACATCGTGCCGCAGACCGTGAAGTACGAGCGGCGCGGCAACATCGCGGTGCTGACGGTGAGCGGGTTCAACCAGAGCACGTCCCGGACCCTGCGCGAAAAAGTCGCCTTCGCGGCCGATGACATCGGCCCGGCGCTGGCCGGCTACGTTCTCGACCTGCGCAGCAACCCGGGCGGCCTGCTCGACCAGGCGGTCGCCGTCTCCGACATCTTCGTCGGTCACGGCCGCATCGTCTCGACCCATGGCCGGCATCCCGACAGCCACCAGTACTTCGACGCCGAGCCCGGCGACCTGGCGCATGGCATGCCGATCGTGGTCCTGGTCAACGGCAACTCCGCCTCGGCCGCCGAGATCGTCGCCGCAGCGCTGCAGGACCTCGGCCGCGCCGTCGTCGTCGGCAGCAGCTCGTTCGGCAAGGGCACCGTGCAGACCGTGCTGCGCCTGCCGAACCAGGGCGAGCTGACGCTGACCTGGGCCCGCTTCCACGCCCCTTCGGGCTATGCGCTCAATCACCGCGGCATTCTGCCGGACGTCTGCACGACGCGGTCGATGTCGACGGTCGATGACGTGCTGAATTCCCTGCGGCAGGGCATCCAGCCGATCGACCACGCGCTGCGCAGCCGGGACATCGCGCAAAACGACGAGGCGGCGGTGGAGACGCTGCGGGCCAATTGCCCGCCGCGGCAGACCGACTCGGCCATCGACCTCAAGGTCGCCGAGCGGATCCTGACCGATCCGGCGATGTTCGCGCGGGCATTGGGTGACATGCCCGATACGGCGCAGGCTCCCGCCTCGCAGCCGCCTGCGGTGGCCAGCACCGCTCCGTGACGGTCCGGCCGATCGACGCCGCCGGCCTCGTCCTGCTGCGTCGCGAGAAGGACGGCACGCTGACCGTCCTCCTCGGCCGCCGCCATCGCGACCTGCGGTTCATGCCCGGCGCCTACGTCTTTCCCGGCGGGCGCATCGACCGGGCGGACCGGCGGCCCTCGGGATTCGATGAGGAACTTCCCGCGCCGCCGCCGGCGCTGGACCGCGAGACCCGCCGGTCCCTCGCCGTCTTCGCCCGCGCGGCACTCCGCGAAACCTTCGAGGAGACCGGCCTGCTGCTGGGGACGGCCGGGCGCCGGGCGCTGGCGCTGGCCGCGCCCAGGGCAAGCGTCTGGTCCGCCTTCAGGCGCGCCGGCCTGGCGCCGGCCTTCCGCCATCTCCGCCCGGTCGCCCGGGCGATCACGCCGACCTGCTCGCCGCGCCGCTACCACACGCGCTTCTTCCTGGCCGAGGGCGACTGGCGCCGCGGTCCCTTGTCCGGCGACGGCGAGCTCGAGGACCTCGACTGGGTCCCGGTTTCCGAGGCCGGGCGCCTGCCGATCGCCGAGGTGTCCGCCCTGGTGCTGGCCGAGGCGCTGGCGCACCGCGCCGCGCCGGGCAGGCCGCCCGCCTTGTTCCGCTGGGTCGGCCGGGACATGCGCCCCTGCTTTCGGGTCGCCCGACCCGGGTCCCGGACGCCGGCTCGGAGCGGAACGGGGCAGGCTTGACTTCGCGGCCGACCCGGCTATCTTCGCCGCCCGAAGCCGCCCATAGCCGCCCATAGCCGCACGAAGGACCAAACGTCATGGCCAAGCCGACGACGCAACTGATCAAGATGGTGAGCACCGCCGGCACCGGCTACTTCTACGTGGCCAAGAAGAACCCGCGCACCTCGACGGAAAAGCTGGAGCTGCGCAAATACGATCCGCGCGCCCGCAAGCACGTGGTCTTCAAGGAATCCAAGATGAAGTGAGCCGGGTCCGCGGTCGGCCCGGACAGGCGACGACGGCCGCTTCGGCGGCCGTTTTTCGTTGCCCGTCGCCGTGCTATCCGAGCGCGGCGCTGCGCCCCGTGCCGGCCTCGGGCGCGCCGGCCACGGTCGCGCAGAACACCTGGTTGCGGCCGTTCGCCTTGGCCTGGTACAGCGCCTGGTCGGCCCGGTCGAGCAGGCTCTCCGCCGTCTCGTTGGGGTCGCTGGTGGTCGCCACGCCGAAGGACGCGGTGACCGGCAGGGGCGCGGCGGAGCCGGACACCTCGAACGGCCGGTCCGCCAGGCAGCCGCGCAGGCGCTCCGCGACACTGACGGCGATGTCGGCGGCGGTATGCGGCATGATCAGGACGAACTCCTCGCCGCCATAGCGCGCCAGCAGGTCGAAGTCGCGGATGCTCTCGCGGATTCGCGAGGCGAGTTCCTTCAGGACGTCGTCGCCGCTGGCGTGGCCGTAGGTGTCGTTGACGCGTTTGAAGTGGTCGATGTCGAGCATCACCACCGAGACCGGCCGGCCGCCTTCGCCGATCTCCATGATCTTGCGGTCGAGGTGCGCGTTCATGTAACGCCGGTTGTAGACGCCCGTCAGGCCGTCGACGTAGGCCAGGGACACGCTGGTCTCGAGCATGTTGCGCAGCCGGTCGTGATAGCGCCGGCGCCGCACCTGCGTGCGGACCCGGGCGCGAAGCTCGTTCCGGTCGATCGGCCGGATGAGGTAGTCGGTGACGCCGAGGTCGAGCCCCTTGGCAAGTTCCTGCAGCTCGCCGTCGTCGAGCATCAGGAGGATGGGGACATGACGCGTCAGCTCGTGCGAGCGCAGCTGCGAGCACAGTCTCAGGCCGTCTTCCGCGCCCAGACGCAGGGCGACGATGAACAGGTCTGTGTCGCGGTCCTGCGCCGCGGCGAGCGCCGCGGCGCCCGTGGTCACCCGGGTCACCGCGTGGCCGGCGTCGCCGAGGTAACCGATCAGCTTCTCGGCGAGGAAGTCGGCCGCCTCGACCAGAACGATGTGGCCCGGCTCGTCGCCCTCCTCGGCGGCCGAGCTCTCTTCGCCGAAATCGAGCTCGTCGGAGGTTTCATGGCGCAGCCGCAATTCGTCCATCATGACCTTGAGGCGGGCCAGGGACCGGACGCGGGCGAACAGGGCGACGTCGTTGATCGGCTTGGACAGGAAGTCGTCGGCCCCCGCCTCGAGTCCGCGCACGCGGTCTTCGGTGTCGGTCAGGGCCGTCACCATGACGATCGGGATGTGCCGCGTCACGGGATCCGCCTTCAGGCGACGGGCGACCTCGAAGCCGTCCATGCCGGGCATCATCACGTCGAGCAGAATGATATCGGGCGACTGCTTCGCCGCGATTTCGAGCGCGCTCGGGCCGTCGCTCGCCGTGACCACCTCGAAGTACTCGGCCATCAGCTTCGCCTCGAGCAGGCGAACGTTGGCCGCGATGTCGTCGACAACGAGAATCCGGGCGGTCATGGTGCGGACCGGTGCGACACGCTAGTTGAGAAACTGTTGAACGGTCTGGATGAAGTTCGCAACAGAGATCGGCTTCGCAATATAGGCCTCGCAGCCGCCTTCGCGAATCTTCTCCTCGTCGCCCTTCATGGCAAAGGCCGTGACCGCGATCACCGGAATCGCCTTGAGGTTGTCGTCCTCCTTGATCCACTTGGTGACCTCCAGCCCGGACACTTCCGGCAGCTGGATATCCATGAGGATGAGATCCGGCCTGTGCTCGCGGGCGATGCGCAGGGCTTCCATGCCGTCCTTGGTCTGCAGGATGTTGTATCCGTGCGCCTCCAGGAGGTCGTGAAAGAGCTTCATGTTGAGTTCGTTGTCCTCGACCACGAGGACGGTTTTGGCGTTTGTGTTCATGGCTGCCGTCGTCACACCCTGTTTGCCAGGTTTACCGGAACCCGAGCCATCGCACTGCCCCCCTTTGGCGCGTTGCACACGGGCTTTTTCCGGCGCGACTCGACGACGCCCGGCAGCCCTCCGAATTACCCTAAAAGACTAAGTGAATAATGTTAATGACTGGTAAGGATTTACCGTGACATTCGCAGGGCCGGTCCCGAGCGGCGGCCGAGCGGACCACGGATATTTCTGTCCCCGGCCCTTCTTGCAAACCATTCTCATGAAGCGCCGGCCCAGCGCCCCGACGGCCGGCCCGGACCGCGTGGCGGCTGGCCTGACTGCGGGCCGGCGGGCGATACTGGGCCGGCACCTCCAGCGACTCCGGCGGCGGGCGGCACATGGCACCGATTCACGACCTGCGCATCGGCGTCGACCTGGGCGGCACCAAGATCGAGGCCATCGCGTTGAGCGCGGCGGGCGCGACCTTGGCGCGCAGCCGGGTGGCGACGCCGCGCGGCGATTATGGGGCGACCGTTTCGGCGGTCGCCGAGCTGGTGCGCCGCACGGAGCGCGAGGCCGGCGCCGAGGACCCGGCCGCCCCGGGCATCGGGGTCGGCATTCCGGGCGCGCTGTCCCGGCACAATGGCCGGATCAAGAACGCCAACTCGACCTGGCTCATCGGCCGCCCCTTCGACCGCGACCTGGAACGCGCCCTGGGCCGGCCGGTCCGGCTGGCCAACGACGCCAACTGCTTCGCCCTCTCGGAGGCGCGCGACGGCGCCGCGGCCGGCGCGGCCTCGGTGTTCGGCGTCATCCTGGGCACCGGCGTCGGCGCCGGCATCGTCGTCGACGGCCAGATCCTCGAGGGCCGCAACGCCATTGCCGGCGAATGGGGCCACAACCCCCTGCCGTGGCCGCGCGACGACGAGCGGCCCGGCCCGCCCTGCTACTGCGGCAAGGCCGGCTGCATCGAGACCTTCCTCTCCGGCATCGGCCTGGCACGCGACCACGAGGCCGCGGGCGGCCGAGCCCGCAGCGCGAACGAGGTCGCGGCGGCGGCGGCCGCGGGCGACCCCGCCGCCGGGGCGGCCCTCGCGCGCTATCACGACCGGCTGGCGCGCGCCCTGGCCCATGTCGTCAACGTTCTCGATCCCGAGGTGATCGTGCTGGGCGGCGGACTGTCGAACCTCGACTCGCTCTATCGGGAGGTTCCGGCGCGCCTGCCCGCCTACGTCTTCTCGGACCGGGTGGACACGCAAATCGTCGCGCCGCGGCACGGCGATTCCAGCGGGGTGCGCGGCGCCGCGTGGCTGTGGCCGGCAAGCGGGGAGCCGGCGCCGTGACGACGCTGTGCCGCAACTGCCTGAGCGCGCCGGAGCCGCCTCCGGCCGAGGGGCGCTGCCCGCGGTGCGGCAGCCGCCGGCTGGTCAGCCACCCCGAGCTCGACCGGCTCGGCATCGCGCACATCGACTGCGATGCCTTCTACGCCAACATCGAGAAGCGCGACCGCCCGGAGCTGCGCGACAAGCCGGTGATCGTCGGCGGCGGGCGGCGCGGCGTCGTCGCCGCCGCCTGCTATGTCGCGCGGATCTACGGGGTGCGCTCCGCCATGCCGATGTTCAAGGCGCTCGAAGCCTGCCCCGACGCCGTGGTCATCCCGCCGAACATGGCGAAGTACCGCGCCGTCGGCCATCGGATCCGCGAGATGATGCGCGCGGTCACGCCCCTGGTCGAGCCGCTGTCGATCGACGAGGCCTTTCTCGACCTCACCGGCACCGAGGCCCTGCACGGCGGGCCGCCGGCGCGCACCCTGGCCGCCCTGGCGCAGCGCATAGAGACGGAACTCGCCCTGACCGCCTCGATCGGGCTGAGCTACAACAAATTCCTGGCCAAGATCGCCTCCGACCTGGACAAGCCGCGTGGCTTCGCGGTCATCGGCCGCGCCGAGGCGCTCGATTTCCTGGCCGAGCGGCCGGTGTCGATCATCTGGGGCGTCGGCAAGGCGCTCGAGCGCCGCCTGGCCCGGGACGGCATCCACAAGGTGGGCGACCTGCGGCGCTTCGACGAGACGCGGCTGATCGCGCGCTACGGAGCCGTCGGCGGGCGGCTCCACCGCTTCGCCCAGGGCCGGGACGACCGCCAGGTCGATCCCGATGCGCCGACCAAGAGCATCTCCGCCGAGACCACCTTCGAGCACGACCTCAGCGCGCCCGACCCGCTGCTGGCGCAGCTCTGGCCGCTGTGCGAGACGGTGGCGCGGCGCCTCAGGCGGGCCGGCCTGGCCGGCCGCGGCGTCACCCTCAAGCTCAAGACCGCCGACTTCCAGTTGCTGACGCGCAGCCGGCGGCTGGGCGACCCGACATGCCAGGCGGAGACCCTGTACCGCGCCGCCGGCGCCCTGCTCGAGCAGGAGGCCGACGGGCGCCGCTTTCGCCTGATCGGCGTCGGCGCGCACGACCTGGTGGACGCGGCACTCGCCGACCCGCCCGACCTGCTGGATACCGCGCGCCTGCGCCAAAGCCGCGTCGAGCGGGCGATCGATCTGGTGCGGGCCAAGCTGGGGGAACAAGCGATCCGCCGCGGGCGGAGCCTCGACGGCAACGCGCCGCGCGGCACCGCGCGCGACAAGGCCCGCGACGGGGTCCGCGATGGGGTCCTCGATGGGGTCCGCGATGGGACGGCGGCGCACGAGGACGACGACTGAGCCCGATCCGGACGGCCCGATCCGGTCAGCCCGAACGAATCAGCCCGAACGAATCAGCCCGAACGAATCAGCCCGGCGGGCATTCGTGCTGCGGCAGGCCCTTGAGCTGGGCCAACTCGGCCCGCAGCACGAAGTCGCCATAATCGAGCAGCAGTTCGTCGACCACGCCGTTGGCGTAGAGTCGCAGGCGCTGCTCGTGCTCCGGCTCGGCGCCGGTGTCGTTCAGGCCGAAATAGGCGAGGTCGACGTTCCACGATTCGACCCCGCGCAGCAGCGGCCGATCCGAGGCCGTGGTCGAGGACACCGGCGAGATGGCGGCGCTGAGTCCGTAGAGGCCCTGCTCGCCGGAGCCGTCGAAAACGGTCCGCCACAGCGGCGATTTTCCCGAACGCGCGGCCTCGATCAGCGCCAGGGAATGGGCCGACGGAAAGATCGTGCCGGGCGGCAGGGCAACGCGCTGCGGCGACGGCTCCTCGTAGACGGCGACCCCGCCCTTGCCGGGCCCGTCGAGGTGCGCCTCGCCGCGCACGTCCTCGGCGCTCCTGTCGGCGTTCAGGCGGCGGATCGAGAAGCGGAAGTCGAGGCCGTCGCGCGATTCATGCGAATTGAGCGACCACCCGAAGACCATGACCTGGCCCTCGGCGGAGACCAGTTCGACCCGCGTCCGCTGCGCCACGGTCCAGCCGGTGCAGGCGTCGACCCATTCGAACTCCAGCCGCCCCTTGGCCTGAGAGACGGCGCCGCCACTGCGCGACTTGGCCAGGCTGAGGTCGTAGATCGCGTGATGCGACAGGATGCCGGCCGTGGCCGGCTGCGCGGCCGCGGCGGCGAACAGGCAAACGACGGCGGCAAGACCGAGACGAACCAGGGTGCGGCCACCGCAGGGACCTCGTCGCGGGAATGGCATCATGTCGGGAGTCGCCGCCGGCTCGACGCCGGCCTCCGGAAAGTGAGCAGGCTCGTTAGAGAGCACCATATTCTCCTGGGGTTCGTGATCAATGGCGGAAAGCCCTCCGCCCGGGAATTGCACAAAAAGGCCTTATTTCGTCGCGCCGGCCGGGCGCGTGCCGCGGCCGACGGCAGCGGCGGCTCACGCCTTGTCCACCGCCGGCTGCTGCTGGGTGATGCAGTGGATTCCGCCGCCGCCCACCACGATGTCGCTGGCCGAGACCTGCCGCACGTCGTGATCCGGAAAGCAGCGCTCGAGAATCTCGTGCGCGTCGTCGTCCTTGGAATCCTCGAACGACGGCAGCACGATCCCGCCGTTGGCGATGTAGAAGTTGATGTAGGAGCGGCCCAGGCGGCGCCCGTCGGCCCCCTCCATGCGCTTCGGCTGCGGCAGCTCGACCACCTCCAGTTCGCGCCCCTTGGCGTCGCGCGCCGCGCGCAGACGCGCCAGATTGTCCTGCAGGATCTCGTAATTGCCGTCCTTTGGATCGTCGCTGGTCAGCGCCAGCACCACGCCGGGGCGGGCGAAGCAGGCCAGGTTGTCGACGTGGCCGTCGGTCTCGTCGTCCTGCAGCCCCTGCCCGAGCCAGACGACCTGGCGTACGCCGAGATAGCCGCGCAACCGTTCCTCGATCTCGCCGCGGGAGAGCTCCGGGTTGCGGTTCGGATTGAGCAGGCATTGCTCGGTGGTGAGCAGAGTGCCCTCGCCGTCGACGATGACCGCGCCTCCCTCGAGCACCATCGGCGCGGCGAAGCGGGGCACCTCGAGGTGCTCGAGCAGCGTGGCCGCCAGGGCCGCGTCCTTGTCGAAGGGCCGGTACTTCTCGCCCCAACCGTTGAACCGCCAGTCGACCCCGGCCAGCCCGCCCTTGCCGTCGACCACGAAGATCGGCCCGTTGTCGCGCAGCCAGGAATCGTCGTGCGGCATCGGCAGGCAGGCGACCCGCGCGCCGCACCGGAGCGAGACTTCGGCCACGTCCTCCGGGTTGGCGATCATGGTCACCGGCTCGAACTCGGCGATCGTCTTGGCGACCTCGGCATAGGCGAGCCGGGCGGCATCGAGCCCTTCGCCCCAGAGCGCCTCGCGGCACGGCCAGGCCATCCAGCAGCGGGCGTGCGGCGCCCACTCCGCAGGCATGAAGAAGCCGTCTTCGGCCGGTGTCGACATGATGGTGGGATATCCCGCGTCGTGAATGGTGCGTCGGCGCGCAGCGAGTCTAGGGCAGCGCCCGAGGACTTGGCAATCGCTTGCGCGACGGCGCGGAAAGCGTCCTAGAAGGCCGCGGCAAGCTGCCGGCCGGGCACCGAATCCGTCAGATAATTCAACGCGATGAGGTCTCGCGGCTGGCCCGGGGCGGGTTCCGGGTCGACGAGCGGCGCGAGCTCGGCCAGGGCGTCGCGGTCCTGGCAGATGCGGCCGTCCTCGAGCACATGGAGCACGGCACAGTCTTGATCGAAGGCGAACGACAGGCCGTGGTCCGTGACACTCTTGCCGGTGGCGCTGTAGCTGGCCACGTCAAGCGCGAAGGAGGCCACCGTGAACGCCGGCGGCAGGCCGCAACCGGCAAGCGGAACGGCCAGCAACGCAAGGCAGAGCCAGCGTTTCATGCGAGTCCCCCGATGTCTTCCCCGGCGTCCCCTTCCGGAGCCGCCGAGATCATGAATCGATTTGCGACGGCATGCAAGCATGCCGCCGGAGAAGGTTGATTCGACAAGGTTAAGGAGTCGTTAACGCTGTGCGGTCCTAGCCTGCAGGTCGGGCGGCAGGTCGAGCTTCAGGTGCAGCTCCTTGAGGCGCGCCGGGTCGATCGGCGCCGGCGCCAGCATCATCAGGTCCTCCGCCTTCTGGTTCATCGGGAAGGTGACGACCTCGCGGATGTTCGGCTCGTCGGCGAGCAGCATGACGATGCGGTCGATGCCCGGCGCAGAGCCGCCGTGCGGCGGCGCGCCGAACTTGAGCGCCGAGACCAGGCCGCTGAACCGCGCGTCGACCTCCGACTGGGTGTAACCGACGATCTCGAAGGCCTTGTACATGACCTCGGGCAGATGGTTGCGGATCGCCCCGGACGACAGCTCCACGCCGTTGCACACGATGTCGTACTGATAGGCCTTGATGGTCAGCGGATCTTGGGTTTCCAACGCCTCCAGGCCGCCCTGCGGCATGGAGAAGGGGTTGTGGCTGAATTCGATCTTGCCGGTGTCCTCGTCGAGCTCGTACATCGGATAGTCGACGATCCAGCAGAAGCGGAAGGCGCCGGCCTCGAGCAGGTCGAGCTCCTGGCCGAGGCGCACCCGCGCCGCGCCGGCCAGCTTGGCCGCGCCGTTCGGCTTGTCGCAGGCGAAGAACACTGCGTCGCCGTCCTGGACGCCGGCGTCTTCCTCGATGCGAGCGACCCGCTCGGCGTCGAGATTGCGGGCGATCGGGCCCTTGGCCTCGTTGCCGGCGAAGATGATGTAGCCCAGGCCGGCCGCCCCGCTCTCGCGCGCCCAGTCGTTCATCTTGTCGAAGAAGCTGCGCGGCCGCCCGCCGGCGCCGGGCGCCGGGATGGCGCGCACCACCGCGCCGCCCTCGATCGCCTTGGCGAAGATCCCGAAGCCCGAGCCGCGAAACGCCTCGGTCACGTCGCGGATCTCGATGGGGTTGCGCAGGTCCGGCTTGTCGCTGCCGTACTTCAGCATCGCCTCGGCGAAGGGAATGCGCGGGAACGGCGGCGCCGTCACGCGGCGGCCGCCGGCGAACTCCTCGAAGACGCCGGCCATGACCGGCTCGATCGCGGCGAAGACGTCCTCCTGGGTGACGAAGCTCATCTCGAAGTCGAGCTGATAGAACTCGCCCGGCGAGCGGTCGGCCCGGCTGTCCTCGTCGCGGAAGCACGGTGCGATCTGGAAGTAGCGGTCGAAGCCGGCGATCATCAGGAGCTGCTTGAACATCTGCGGCGCCTGCGGCAGGGCATAGAACCTGCCGGGATGGATGCGGCTCGGCACCAGGTAGTCGCGCGCGCCCTCCGGGCTGCTGGCGGTCAGGATCGGCGTCTGGAACTCGGTGAAGCCCTGCTCGATCATGCGGCGCCGGATCGAGGCGATGACCTGGCTGCGCTGCAGGATCTTGGCGTGCATCTTCTCGCGCCGCAGATCGAGGTAGCGGTAGCGCAGGCGGATGTCCTCGCCGGCGTCCTCGTCCGAGTTGACCTGCAGCGGCAGCACCGCCGCGCGGGACTGCACGGCGAGGGCCTCGACCCGGACCTCGACCGCGCCGGTCGGCAGGTTGGAATTGACGGTCTCGGGCGACCGCTTGACGACCGATCCGGTCACCGTGATGACGCTCTCGACGCGAACCGACTCGAGCTCGGCGAAGAGCGGGCTGGAGATGTCGATGACGCACTGCGTGACCCCGAAATTGTCGCGCAGGTCGACGAAGAGAAGCTGCCCGTGATCCCGCCTGCGGTGGACCCAGCCGGACAGGCGGACCGTCTGACCGGCATGATCGAGGCGCAGCTCGCCGCAGGAATGACTGCGATAGGGATGCTGGAGGCTCGTCGTCGAAGTCATGGAAGGTTCCTGAAGTGGGGGCCGGAGGGTCGGCTGAGTGGGGCCCGCGTCGGCGCGCAAAAGGCATGGAACCGCTCGATTTGTCAAGGCGGCGGCCGGTTCCGGCGGGCCCTCGCGGCGGGCGGATCGGGCTCGACGGAGGGGACCGGATCGCGCATTCTTGCCGCCGACCATGGACCGGCCCCTACCCGACCGTTTCGCCGGGCGATTGCAGCCCCTGGACCGCTTCCCCGCCGCGGCGCGGGCCGGCCTGCGCGGGGTCTTCTTCGACATCGACGACACGCTGACGACCGACGGCCGCCTGACCGCGGCCGCCTACGGTGCCATGGAGCGCCTGCACGCGGCCGGCCTGCTGGTGGTGCCGATCACCGGGCGCCCGGCCGGCTGGTGCGACCATTTCGCCCGCATGTGGCCGGTCGACGCCGTGGTCGGCGAGAACGGCGCCTTCTATTTCCGCTACGACGCCGCGGCCCGGCGCCTGACCAAGCGGTTCCAGGCCGGCGAGGCCGAGCGGCGCGAGAACCGCCGCCGCCTGACGGCCCTCGGCGAGCGGATCCTGGCCGCGGTGCCGGGCGCCGCCCTGGCCTCGGACCAGCTCTACCGCGAGGCCGACCTGGCGATCGACTTCTGCGAGGACGTGCCCCGCCTGCCGCCCGCGGCGATCGACCGGATTCTCGCGCTCTTCGCCGCCGCGGGCGCGACCGCCAAGGTCAGCTCGATCCACGTCAACGGCTGGTTCGGCCACTACGACAAGCTGACCATGACCCGCACCCTGATGCAGGAGGCCTTCGGGGTGGACCTGGATGCCGAGCGGGCGGCCTACGTCTTCGCCGGCGATTCGCCGAACGATGCGCCGATGTTCGCGTTTTTCCCCAAGGCGGTCGGGGTCGCGAACCTGCGCGATTTCCTCGACCGGCTGGAGTCGGCCCCGGCCTACCTGACGACGGCGTCCGCCGGCGCCGGATTCGTCGAGCTGGCGGAGGCGATCCTGGCCGCCCGCTAACGCCTTCTCCGCCAAGGCGTAACCACCGCGCGCTTTCGTGGCCCCATTATTGCGTGTATATGGCCGGGGATGACCCTGATCACCGACAACGACGCGCTCAAGGCCTTCTGCAAGCGGCAGGCCAAGGCGGACTACGTGGCCGTCGATACCGAATTCATGCGCGACTCGACCTACTGGCCGAAGCTCTGCCTGGCCCAGGTGGCCGGTCCCGACGAGGCCGCGGCGATCGACACGCTGGCCTCCGGCATCGACCTCGGGCCGCTCTTCGATCTGATGAAGAACCGCAAGGTTCTCAAGGTGTTCCACTCGGCGCGCCAGGACATGGAGATCTTCGCGCTGCTCATGGACCGGCTGCCGGAGCCGATCTTCGACACCCAGGTGGCGGCCATGGTCTGCGGATTCGGCGAGTCGGTGGGCTACGACACCCTGGCCCGCAAGCTGACCGGCACGCGGATCGACAAATCGACCCGCTTCGCCGACTGGGCCCGTCGGCCGCTGCGCAAGCGCCAGGTCGACTACGCCCTGTCCGACGTCATTCACCTGCGTCCGGTCTACGAGAAGCTGGCGCGCCGGCTGGAAAAGACCGACCGCACCGCCTGGCTGGACGAGGAGATGGCGGTGCTGACCAATCCGCAGACCTACCGCCTCGATCCCGAGACGGCCTGGCAGCGGCTCAAGACGCGCTCCTCGGACCGGCGCTACCTCGCCGTGCTGCGGGCCCTCGCCGCCTGGCGCGAGCACGAGGCGCAGCGCCGCGACGTGCCGCGCAACCGGGTCATCCGCGACGAGCAGCTGTTCGACATCGCCGCGCACCGGCCGACGACCCCGGAGGAGGTGGCGCACACCCGGGGCCTTTCGGCGGACCTGGCCCGGGGCCGCATCGGCCAGGCGCTGCTCAAGGCCCTGGCGGAGGGGCTCGCGGTGCCCGAGGCGGACTGCCCGGACCCGCCGCCGCAGGCCGACCGCCCGGCCGGCATCGGGCCGGTGGTCGACCTGCTGAAGGTCCTGCTCAAGATGCGCTGCGAGCAGCACGAGGTGGCCCAGAAGCTGGTCGCCAACACCGCCGACCTCGAGCGGATCGCGGCCGACGACGCCGCGCCGGTTCCCGCGCTGCACGGCTGGCGGCGCGAGGTCTTCGGCAAGGACGCCCTGGCGCTCAAGAGCGGCGACCTGGCGCTCGGCATCGAGGGCCGGCGGATCAAGGTGGTCGGGCTGGCCGACGACACCGGCCGACGCAAGGAGAAGCGTGCCTAGCCGGCTCGCGGTCTTCGCCGCCGTCCTGCTCGGCGCCCTTCCTGCCGTCGCGGCCGCCGCCGGGGCGCCCCGCCTGGGCCTGCCCGTCGCCTGCGACATGAGCCGCGACTGCTTCGTTCAGAACTACGTCGACCAGGATCCCGGCCCGGGGGCGCAGGACTATACCTGCGGACCGCTGACCTACGACGGCCACGACGGAACCGACATCCGGGTCCGCAGCGAGTCCGAATTTCGCAGCGGCGTCGCGGTGCTGGCCGCCGCCGACGGCGTCGTCCGTGCGGTGCGCGACTCGATGCCGGACATCTCGTTTCGCGACCGCGCCGCGGCCGCCCTCCAGGGCCTCGAAGCGGGCAACGGCGTCGTGCTCGACCACGGCGACGGCTGGCGGACGCAGTACAGCCACCTGCGCCGCGGCAGCATCGTGGTGACGCCGGGACAGCGGGTCACCGCCGGCACGCCGCTCGGTCTCGTCGGCCTGTCCGGCATGACCGAGTTTCCGCACCTCCATTTCTCGGTGCGGCATCGCGGCGTTACGCTGGATCCGTTCACCGGCCGGCCGCCGGGCAGCGGCTGCGCCGCCGGCGATCGCGACGGCGCGCTCTGGGACCCGGCCGCGCGCGACGCCCTCGCCTACCGCGCCGGCGGTCTGCTGGCGGCCGGCTTCGCGACGCAGGCCCCGACGCTGGAAGCCGCCCTCGACGGCGCCTACGACGCGCCGCCGCGCCGCGCCGCGCCGGCCCTGGTGTTCTGGGCGGCGGCCTGGGGCCTCCGCGCCGGCGACCGGGAGACGCTGCGGCTCACCGCGCCCGACGGCTCGGTCCTGGCCGAGACGAGCACCGAGATGCCGGGCGACAAGGCGCAGTGGATCCGCTTCGCCGGGCACCGGCTGCGCCAGGGCGCCTGGCCGCCGGGCCGCTACCGCGGCGAGTACCGGGTGCTGCGTGGGCCGGCGGCGGCCCCGACCACGGTGGTCGACGTCGCGCGCGAACTCGACATCGAGTGACGGGCCGCCGTCACGATCCAACGCCCCGGGATGCGGCGCCGGCACGCGCCGGGTCGCCGGCCTCGACCATCCGATAGCGCGCGCCCAGGGCGTCGGCCAGATTCGACAGCCGGCGCTCGACCGCTTCGCCGCCGGGCGCGGAGCCGTCGCCCGGCAGATAGAGGCAGAGATCGCCCTTGTCGTAGGTCAGGCGGCACCGCTCCAGCAGCGACCGGGTCGCCCCGGATACCCGGTAGGCCAGGCGCTGGGCCAGCCCGAGAATCCACGCCGCCTCGACCATGTCCTCGGGAAGCAGCCTCAGGTAGGGCTGGACCTCCTTGGCCCGCTGCCCGCCGCCGTAGCGGATGTAGGACGCGTAGGCGAGGAAGACGCGGTCTGCGTGGGTGACGCCGCTGAACGGATAATAGAGCACGCGCTGCACGGCCTGCGAGGCGCGGTAGTCGGGATGCTCGCGCCAGGCGATGTCGGACAGCAGGCAGGAGACCCGCTGCAATCGGCGCAAGCTCTTCGACGCCCCGTTCGTGATCGGTGCGACCCAATCGTACAGGGCATCGCCCATCGGGCCGAAGCGGGCCTCGCGCGTCGCGATGTCGGCGGCGGCGGCCAGCAAGGGATCTTCGACCTGCCGCGCCGAGGAAAGACTGTCGTAGACGTGCCCTTCGCGCAGGCCGAAGGCTGAGAAGGAAACCTGCTTGCAGCCCAGGCGGCGCAGCACGCGGCTCAAGACGACGGCGGCGGCCGGCAGCGTCTCGAGCCGGCGCCGCGTCACACCCTGAATGCGCGCCAGCGAGCGCTGGCTGAGACGGCTGATCACCTGGATGAGCACGTCGACGTCGCGGCGAGAGATGGTGTAGCCGTGCACGACGTGCAGCGGATAGTTGCTCTGCGCGATATGGATCCGCGCCAGCGTGCGCCACGCGCCGCCCACCGGATAGAACGTGCCGTTCGCCTCGTCGGACTTGACGGCTTCGAGCCAGCCGGCCGCCTCGAGCTGTCGGTCGACCTCCTTGCGCATGGCGCCCGAACTGGTGCCGCTGATCGCCATGAGCTGGAAGGGCCCGAGCGGCAGGGTCGTACCCCGCCCCGTGCCGCCGTCCTTCAGCTCGACCAGCTCCAGGCTGCCGCCGCCGAGATCGCCCATGACGCCTTCCGCCCCCGGAAAGCCGGCGAGCACGCCCAACGCGGAGAGACGCGCTTCGGTCTCGCCGTCGAGGATCCGCACCTTGTGCCCGGTAACGCGCTCGACCTCGGCGACGAAGGCGGCGCCGTCGCTGGCGATGCGCACCGCGGCGGTCGCCAATAGATCGATGCGGCCCACGCCCATGGCCTCGGCGACCCGCGTGAAGCGCACGAGATTGGTCAATGCCAGCGCCACGCCGTCCGGATCGAGCGCGCCGGTGACCGCGAGCTCGCGCCCCAGCCCGCACAGCACCTTTTCGTTGAACATCGGCCAAAGCGCCCGGCCGCGCGCGTCGAACACGACCAGGCGGATCGAGTTCGACCCGATATCGACCACGGCGATGAGGCCGTCGACGGGCGCTCTTCGTGCGTCGTCGCCGTGCGCCATAGTCGCTAGAGTTTCTTGAACACCAGACGCGGGGCCTCGGTCGACCGTTCGATCGCGCTGCCGCGCCCCGAGAGGCTCGGGTTCGTCATGAAAAAGGTATGGGCGCTGAACGCGTCGCGGCGCGCCGCGATCCGGCGGTATGCGCCGTCCGGCCCGAGCATCCAGCTCTGCGCCTCGTCGTTCAGGTTGGCGATCATGATCTGATCGAGGATCTGCTGGTGCACGGTGGGGTTCTCGATCGGCACCAGGGTCTCGACCCGACGGTCGAGATTGCGCGGCATCCAGTCGGCCGAGGAAATGAACACTTTGGCCTCTTGCGACGGCAGCCCGGTCCCGGCGCCGAAGCAAACGATCCGCGCGTGCTCCAGGAAGCGTCCGATGATGCTCTTGACGTGGATGTTCTCGGACAGCCCGGCGATGCCGGGGCGAAGACAGCAGATGCCGCGGATCACCAGCTCGATCTCCACCCCCGCCTGCGAGGCGCGGTAGAGCGCATCGATGATCTCGGAATCGACGAGCGAGTTGAGCTTCGCCCAAATCGCCGCCGGGCGCCCGGCGCGCGCGTGTCCGATCTCGTCCTCGATGAGCTCCAGCAGCGTCGGGCGCAGCGTCAGCGGTGAGACCGCGATCTTTTCCATCGGCTTCGGCTTGGCATAGCCGGTCATGTAGTTGAACAGTCGCGCGGCGTCGCGGCACAGCGCCGGATCGCAGGTGAAGAAAGAGAGGTCGGTATAGATGCGCGCCGTGATCGGGTGGTAGTTGCCGGTGCCGTAGTGCACGTAGGACCGCAGGCTGCTGCCCTCGCGGCGCACCACGAGCGAGACCTTCGCGTGGGTCTTGAGCTCGACGAAGCCGTAGACCACGTGCACGCCGGCGCGCTCCATGTTGCGCGCCCAGCGGATGTTGCGCTCCTCGTCGAAGCGGGCCTTCAGCTCGACCAGCGCGGTCACCGATTTTCCCGCCTCCGCCGCCTCGATCAGCGCCTTCACGACGGGCGAATCTTCCGAGGTCCGATAGAGCGTCTGCTTGATCGCCACGACCGCCGGGTCGGTCGCCGCCTGGCGGATGAACTGCGCCACGACGTCGAAGCTCTCGTAGGGGTGATGGACGACGATGTCCTTGGCGCGGATCGCGGCGAAGCAGTCGCCGCCGAAATCGCGGATCCGTTCCGGGAAGCGCGCCGTATAGGGCCGGAACAGCAGGTCCGTGCGCTCCTCGACGATGAGCTGGCCGGTGTCCGAGAGCCCGAGCAGCCCATCGAGCGCGACCACGTCCTCGTCCGGCACGCTGAGCTCGTCGACGACGAAACGGCGCAGCTCCTGCGGCATGTCGGCATCGACGGTCAGGCGAATCACGCTGCCGCGCCGGCGACGCTTCAGGGCCGTCTCGAACACGCGCACGAGGTCCTCGGCCTCTTCCTCGATCTCGAGGTCGCTGTCGCGCAGCACCCGGAAGAAGCCGAGGCCCGTCACCTCGACTCCGGGAAACAGCAGGTCGAGATAGAGCCGCACGACCTGCTCCATGCGGATGAAGCGGATCCGCTCACCGGGCAGGCGGATGAAACGCTCGATCTGCGACGGCAAGGGTATCAGGCCGCTGAGGTGCTCGTCGTCCTCCCGGCTGTAGAGGCCGAGCACCATCGAGAAGCCGCCGTTCGGGATGAACGGAAAGGGGTGTGCGGCCGAGATCGCGATCGGCGTCAGGACCGGGAAGATCTGGTTGTTGAAGTAGTCAAGCAGCCAGTCGCGTTCCGGCTGCGTGAGCTCCTCGGTGCGCAGCACGCAGATGCCGGCCTCGCGCAGCTCTTCGCGCAGCATGCGCCAGGTTTCCTGCTGCCGCTCCATCAGCCGGGTGCAGCCATCGTTGATCGCGGCGAGCTGCTGGTCCGGCGTCATGCCCTCGTCGGTCGGGATCTTCACCCCGGCCCGGACCTGCCCCTTCAGGCCGGCGACGCGCACCATGTAGAACTCGTCGAGGTTGCTGAACGAGATCGACAGGAACCGCAGCCGCTCGAGCAGGGGATGCCGCTCGTTGATCGCCTCTTCGAGGACCCGCTCGTTGAACGCGAGCCAGGACAGCTCGCGGTTGATGAAGCGGTCCGGCGACTCCGGGCCGATGGCGGAGGGCTCCGCCGCGGCGGCCCGGCCGGCAGCCGGCTCGGACAAGGACGTCACCTTCGCTCTCGCCTGATTCGCTGGCGCCTGATTCGCCGTCGCCTGATCGGTCATGACATGCGCCGCGGGGTGCCGTGGCCCCGCCGTCCCCGCGTTCGTTCCACTGCGGCCGAATTGCTTACCATCTCTTCTATATGGGCATTATTATAGTTGTATTACCAGGATTTGCATGTCCGGGACCGGCGCTCGACCCGGCAAGATCGGCGACTCGCCCTTCGGGAGGCATCGATCAAGACGCTCTACCTGCTGCGCCACGGCAAGTCCGATTGGAGCGACCCGCGGCTGGAGGATTTCGACCGGCCGCTGGCGACGCGCGGCCAACGCGCCGGCCGGCTGGTCGGCCGGGCCATGCGCGACATGGGGCTGGTCCCGACCGTCGTGCTGTGCTCCGCCGCCCGGCGCGCTCAGGAGACCTGGGAGCTCGTCCGCCCCATCCTCGGCGGGCGCAGTCGGGTCAGGGTGCTGCGCAGCCTCTATCTCGCCACGCCAAGCCGCCTGCTCGCGGCCGTGCAGCGCTTGCCGGCGGAGGCCCCGAGCGCCCTGCTGATCGGCCACAATCCGGGCCTCGCCGGCCTCGCCCGGCTGCTTTCCGGCCCGGACTCCAAGACAGGCGCGCTCACCCGCCTCGGCGAGAAATACCCGACCGGCGCGCTGGCCGAGCTCCGCTTCGACGTCGCGGATTGGGCGAGCCTGGCCGCCGGCAAGGGCCGGCTGCTGCGCTTCCTGCGGCCGCGCGACCTGCAATGACCCGTCAATCCGTCCAGAACGGCGCGGCCTTTTCGACCCGCTTCCAGATCTGGGCGAACTCGCGCAGATCGTCGGTCGAGCGGGCGGCCTGCCAGCCGGTGACCAGCCCGGTCACGCGTTCGCTGAGCGGCTTGTCGTAGCCGTCTCCGAGGGCGGCGCGCACGCGCAGCTCTTCCAGCAGTCCGCGCGTCACCGCCGCGTCGTTGAACGCGCCGAGCGCGTCCTGAACGCCGACCAGCGCCTTGAGATAGCGCTTCACCGGCTTGTTCGGGTAGAGGCTGCGGAAGAACTCCAGCGCGTATCGCGTCTTCTTGGTCTGGATGCGCAGCCCGTGCAGTTCGGCCTCGTCGAATGCGTGGTGCTGCCGGCCGAGCTTGCGCAGCTTCTTGTGGCGCTTGGACAGCACCTTTGCCGCAAAGTCTTCGACCGGACGACTCGCCAGCCCCTCGGTCCCCCCGGCGGCGCCCGCCTCCGGGCGCGCGATAAAGGAGCCTTCCTCCAGCCACAGGTCGAGCCGCAGGACGAGCCCGGTGTAGCGCGCCGCCGCCAGGGCCGTCCGCGCCGTCTCATAGGCCTTCACGCGCGCCGCCTCGGCCTGTGCCGACAGCGTCTCGAAGCCGTGCTCCCCGGGCAGGTGTGCGACGATCGGGGGCAGGGTCTCGGTGACGAACACGTCCCAGTCGCGGGCCGGGCCAAGCTGCTTCTGCAGCCAGCGCAGCTCCGGCTCGAGGATGTCCTGCACGTTCGGCGCGATGACCGGGCGGAACGCCTGCAAGGCGGCGCGCAGGCGCCGCACGCCGATCCGCATCTGGTGCACGCCCTCCGGGTCGTCGCCCGCTATGACGGCCGCCTCGTTGCCTTCGATCTGCGCCATGCACTGGCGCAGGATCCGGGCGACCGCCTCGCCCAGGGGCATGCCGCGCGCCAGGCAAGGCTTCGCTCCGAAGACCGGCGCGGGTCGGTGCTGCATCGTCAGGTCGTAGCCGCGCCCGGCCTTGGTGCGCCGTTCGATGCGGAAGGGCACGCTGTCGTGCAGCGCCAGCGCCAGCTCGTATATCCGGGTCGGATTGCCCGAGACGAGCTCGAGCTCGGCCTCGCAGATCGGCTCGCTCGCCTCCCCGGAGCGGATCTCGCCGCGGTCGAGCGCCAACTCGATCTCGCTGTCGACCAGCCGCAGGCGCATGACCTGCCGCTCGAAGCGCGTCGTGAACACCGGCTCGATGCTGTCGGCGACGCCTTCGCGCTCGAAGAGGGAGCGAATGTCCTCGTCGGCCGGCTGGCGCAGGTCGGGGCGCTCGTCGTCGAGCGGCGTCTCGTATTCGCAGAAGTGCTGCAGGCCGGTCGCGCCGTCGCCCGGGACCTTCAGGGTCTGTATCCGCTGGGCCCCGGCCGCGCGCACGCGCAGCGCCATGGCGCGCCGGTACAGCAGGCGCGCCGGCGTGTCGTAGTAGGTGCTGACCAGCTCGCGTGTCGCCGGCGTGCTGCACGCAAGGCTGCGCAGCAGCGGATTCCGCGGCAACTGCTCAAGCTGCTCCGGTGCAAGCGACAGCTTGAGCTCGAATTCATGATGCATGATTTCGAGCGACGTCCCCCGCCCCTTGGTTCTCCCGATCTCCGGCCGGTCTTTCGCCGCCCTTGGAAAAGGTTATATAGCACGGGTCCGACGACGTGCTGTGACAGTTTCTTTTCACAATTGTGACATCGGCGCCGCGGGGCGACCGGAGGGGAAAATCCAAAATGGAACTCTGGATTCCCATCACGATCGGCGCGGCGTTCATGCAGAACCTGCGCTCGGCCCTGCAAAAGCATATCCGGTCGCGCCTCAGCACCGGCGGCGCGACCTATGCGCGATTCATCTACGCCCTGCCCCTCGCCGCCCTTTACGTGGCCGGGCTCGCCGCGCTGCCCGGCATCGCGCTGCCGGATCCCGGCCCGGCCTTCCTGGGCTACGCGGTGCTCGGCGGCACCGCGCAGATCCTGGCGACGGCGCTGCTGGTCTATCTCTTCTCGCTGCGCAACTTCGCGGTGGGAACCGCCTATTCCAAGACCGAGACGGTGCAGACCGCGCTCTTCGGGCTGATTCTGCTGGGCGACCGGCCGAGCGTCCCGGCGGCGCTCGCCATCCTGGTCTGCCTGACCGGCGTGGTCGCGCTCTCCGCCGAACGGAGCGCGACTAGCGTTTCCCGTCTGCTCGGCGCCTTCACCGAGCGCACGGCGCTGATCGGCCTGGCGTCGGGCGGATTCTTCGGGGTATCGGCCGTCTCCTACCGGGCCGCGGCGCTGTCGCTCGGCGGCCCCGGCTTCGTCATGCAGGCGGCCTTCACGCTGGCCTGCGTCTTGCTGTTCCAGACCGTCGCGATGGCGCTCTACCTGGCGTGGCGCGAGCCCGGGCAACTGCCCGCGGTCCTGCGCGCCTGGCGCAGCGCCGGCTGGGTCGGACTCTGCGGCATGCTCGCCTCGGCCGGCTGGTTCACGGCCATGACGCTGCAGAATGCGGCCTACGTGCGCGCGCTCGGCCAGGTCGAGCTGATCTTCACCTTCGTTGCCGCCCAGCTCTTCTTCCGCGAGCGCGCGACACGCCGCGAGGTCGCCGGCATCGGCCTGGTCGTCGCCGGCATCCTGATCCTGCTGCTCGGGCGCTAGCCGGGCCGCGGCTTTACAGCGTGCCGGGGTAGGCGCCGCCGTCGAGCAGCAGGTTCTGCCCGGTGATGTAGCCGGCCTGGGCGCTGCACAGGAAGGCGCAGGCGGCGCCGAACTCCTCGGGATCGCCGAAGCGCCCGGCGGGGTTGCCGGCCATGCGCTCGTTCCAGACCTCCTCGAAGGGCCGGCCGCTCGCCTCGGCTATGCCCCGCATGGTGTCGCGCAGGCGGTCGGTGGCGAAGGGCCCGGGCAGCAGGTTGTTGATGGTCACGTTGTGCCGCACGGTCTTGCGCGCGATGCCGGCGACGAAGCCGGTCAGCCCGGCGCGGGCCCCGTTCGACAGGCCGAGAATGTCGATCGGCGCCTTCACCGCCGAAGAAGTGATGTTGACGACGCGGCCGAAGCGCCGCTCGACCATGCCGTCGACCGTCGCCTTGATGAGCTCGATCGGGGTCAGCATGTTGGCGTCGATGGCGGCGATCCAGTCGTCGCGCGTCCAGTCGCGAAAGTCGCCGGGCGGCGGACCGCCCGCGTTGTTCACCAGGATGTCCGGCGCCGGACAGGCCGCCAGCGCCGCCGCGCGCCCTTCCGGCGTGGTGATGTCGGCCGCGACCGGCGTCGCCGTGGCCCCGGTCGCGTCGCGGATCTCCTGCGCGGTCTGTTCGAGCGGGCCGGGCCGGCGCGCCACGATGGTGACCGCGGCACCCTCGCGCGCCAAGGCGACCGCGCAGCCCTTGCCGAGCCCCTTGCTGGCGGCGCAGACCAGCGCCGACTTGCCGTGCAGTCCGAAGTCCATGGATCCTCCCTAGATCTTGTCCCTAGATCACGCCCCTGGATCACGCCTCGCCAAATCACTCCTCGAGGTCGAAGGTCTCGCCGCAGCGCCGAAGCAGCTCGCGCGCCAGGGGAACGGTGATCGCCCGCCGGTCGGCCAGCGCCGCGCTGTCGAGTGCGTCCACCGCGGCCCGGGCCGCGGCGAAGGAGCGCTCGATCCGGGCGGTGAGAAAGCGCACGACCTCCGGCGCGACGCGCAGCTGGCGGTCGGCGAAGAGCTTGACCAGGACCGCCTCGATCAGCGCGTCGTCGGGCGCGGCCAGCTCGACCGCCGGTATCGCCGCCAGGCGCGAGCGCAGGTCCGGCAGGGCGACCTGCCAGCGTGCCGGGGCGCGCCGCGCGGTGAGCAGCAGGAAACCGCCGCGCTCGCGCAGCAGGTTGATCAGGTGCAGCAGGCGCTCCCGGCCCTGCACGGTGGGCAGCGCCGCTTCCGCCTCGTCCAGCACGCAGGCCGACGCGCCGCCCAGCAGTTCCGGCGGCTCCCGATCGGCCAGGGCGGCCGGCGCCACCGACACGGCGCCGCTGACCCGGCGCCAGACCTCGGCCAGGTGGCTCTTGCCGGCGCCCGCCGGCCCGTGCAGCGCCAGCCCGCGGGCCGGCCAGTCCGGCCAACGGTCGATCCAGGCCACCGCCACCTCGTTGCTCGGCGCGACGAGGAAGTCCTCGCGCCCGAGCGCCGGGCGGTGGGCCAGCGCCAGGGGAAGCTGCGCCGCGCGGCTCATCCCGGCCCCTCCCCGCCGTCGCCCGGACCGTCGGCTGGGCCGTCGCCCGGGTCCTCGGCATCGGCGCCGGCGCCGCGGTAATAGGGGCTGGTCATGTAGCGCGACAGCGCGAAGCGCGCGCCGACCCCGATGACCGCCGCCACCGGGACCGCCAGCAGCACGCCGACGAAGCCGAACAGGGCGCCGCCGGCGAGCAGCCCGAAGATCACCCAGACGGGATGCAGCCTGACCCGCTCGCCGACCAGCTTGGGCGTCAGCACGTTGCCCTCGATCGCCTGGCCGACCAGGAAGATCGCGGCGACGACCGCGACCATGATCCAGTCGCCGAACTGCACCGCGGCGAGGCCGACCGATGCGATCAGGCCGAGGGTCGAGCCGACCATGGGAATGAACGAGAGAAACCCGGCCATCAGGCCGACGACCAGGCCGAAGTCCAGCCCGACGATGCTCAGCCCGATGGCATAGAACAGGCCGAGCACCAGGCAGACGGTGCCCTGTCCGCGCAGGAAGCCGGCCAGCGTCGTATCGACCTCGCGGGCCAGGTCGCGGATCGTATCGGCATGGTCGCGCGGCAGCCAGGAATCGACCTTGGCGATCAGCCGGTCCCAGTCGCGCAGCAGGTAGAAGGCGACCACCGGGGTGATGACGACCAGCGACAGCACGTTAACCAAGGCTACGCCGCCGCTGACCAGCCGGCCGACCGCGTCGGTCGCCCAGCCGACGATGCGCCCGGCCGAGCCCTGCACGGCCTCGCGGACCCGATCGAGCATGGCCGGATCGAGATGGGCCTTCAGCGTATCGAGCAGATGGCCGACGTTGCCGCGCAGCACGTCGACGTAGTCGGGCAGTCGTTCCGCCAGCCTGGTGATCTGGCCGGCCAGCAGCGGCACCAGCAGCAGCACGGCGGCCACCGCCAAGACGATGAACAGCGCGGTGACGAGCGCGGTGGCCCAGGTGCGGGACAGGCCCCAGCGCTCCAGTCGGTCGCACACGGGATCGAGCAGGTAGGCCACGGCCATGCCGGCGACGAACGGCAGCAGGACGGTGCGCAGCAGGTAGACCGCGACCAGCAGGACGGCGAGCCCGATCAGCCAGAAGCGGGCATGGCGGGCGACGGCCGCCACTGGGGCACCCTCCCGAATCATCGCGTCGCCCCGCCGGTTCCGTTCATTGGTCGTCCTGCTCCAGGTTTACCGCGAGCCGGCCCCACTTCACCACGTAGGCGGCGCCCGATACGAAGGTGGTCGCCCCCACGAAGTAGGTCAGCGCCGGTGAAAGGTACGGGACCGAGAGCCGAAGACCAAGCTCCGCCAGCACCACCGCGGCCAAGGCGATCTGGGCGGCGGTATTGAGCTTGCTGATCGTCAGGGGGGCCATCTTGAGCGAGTGCGTCATCGTGTGGAACAGCAGCGCCCCGCCGATGATCAGCAGGTCGCGGAAGGCGATCAGCATCACCAGCCAGACGGGGACGTGACCGATATAGCCGAGCGTGACGAACACGCCGACGATCAGGGTCTTGTCGGCCAAAGGATCCAGAAAGGCGCCGATCCGGCTGTGCGCGTTGAGGCGCTCGGCGAGATAGCCGTCGAGCGCGTCGGACAGCCCGGCCGCGACGAAGACCCAGAACGCGGCGGTATAGGCCGACTCGAGCAGCAGATAGACGGTGACCGGCACCGCCAGGAGACGCGCCAGCGTGATGAGGTTGGGCAGCAGGGAGAGAGAGCCGATGACGCTCACTCCACCGTCGGCGCCTCCGAACTGGGTGCGGGTGCGGCAGCGCCGTCCGACGTCGGCGCGGGCATCGCCTCCGGTGCCGTCTCCGGCATCGGCTCGGCCATCGATTGCGGCATCGATTCCGGCATGGTTTCCGGCATCGATTCGGGCATCGATTCGGGCATCGATTCGGGCATCGATTGGGGCATGGTCTCGGGCGCCGACTCCGGCATCGCCTGGGGCATCGCCTGGGACATCGGCTGCTGGGACATCGGCTGCTGGGACATCGGCTGCTGGGCCGCGCCGGCCGGCGCCTCCGCGAGCCGAAGCTGCCAGCCGCCGCCCATGGCCGCGGGCGCCAGCGCGAGGTCGCTCTGCGCCATCGCCCTGGCCAACTGGTTCTCGCTGCCGGCGAAGGTCAGGCGAAGCTCGGAATGGCCGCGCGACACGGCGGTCACCTCGCTGCGCTGCACGGCCGCCACGCCGCGCAGGCGGCGCTTCACCTCGAGCCATTCGCGCAGCCCGTCGTGCGGCACGGTCACCTCCAGGACCTGATGCGATCCCAGGCGCAGAAGGTTTTCCCGCTTCCACGCCTCCTGAATCTGCTGGTCCACCGCGTCGGCCGCCCGGGCGACCAGCGCCGCGAGGTCCTCGTCCGGCTGCTGCGTGTAGTTGTCGATCACCGTCTGCTGCGACTCGCCGCCGATCCGCGTCGTGCCGACCTGCAGCTTCGCGCCGCCCGCCAAGGGATCGCCCTCCAGGACGGCCTGCGCCACCAGCGCGTCCTCGGCGCCGTAGCGCCGCGCCAGCGCGGCGATAGCCTGCCGGTCGCCGGCCAGCGCCTGGCCGACGTCCAGCGCGGCGATGTCGCCGAGATCGCCGAGCGGCACCACGAGCGGAACCAGGCCGTCGTCCGACGGGCGCTGGGTCCAGGCCTGGCGCCAGGGATTGTCGTCCTCCCAGAGCTTGGCCTCGCCGGCCGCGCCGTAGACCGGCACCACCGCAACCGGCTTGCTCTGCGTCTCGGCATGCGCCAGGCCGCTCTGCCGCAGCAACTCGCGCACGGCATCCGGCTTGAAGCGGAAGGTCAGCGTCGCCAGGTAGCGCACGTCCGAGGTGCGCTCGTCGTCGACGCCGAAATCCTGCACCATGGGCGCGATCTGCGAGGCCGGCAGATCGGGCGCGCGGGCGAGGTCCTCTTGCAGCAGGAGCCGCGCAAACAGGCGGCGCAGCGCCAGGACGTGCCCCTCGGCCAGCGCCTGCTCGCGCGCCGCAGCCGCGGTCTCGGCGGTCACGTCGACGTCGACGCCGCGCACGGTGAAGATGTCGGCCTCGGCGGCGCGCCCCTCGGCGGCCGCCAGGGTGCCGCACAGCGCCACGGCGCAGAGCACCGCAAGGGCCCGCGAATGCCCCTGCAAGAGCCGGCGAATCCTCATTGCAAAGCCTCTCCGATACAGTATGTTCGCCACGCCCGGCCGCGGGCCGCGCCGTTCGCGCGCCGATCTCCTTGTCAGGCTCGGCCACAGCCGCGGGAGGACAGCATAACAACCCGAAACACGCTCAGTTACAAGGATGCCGGCGTCGATATCGATGCCGGAAACGCCCTCGTCGAGGCCATCAAGCCGCTCGCCAAAGCGACCGCGCGGGCCGGCTCGGACGCCGGCCTCGGCGGCTTCGGCGCGTTCTTCGACCTGCGCGCCGCCGGCTACGACGACCCCATCCTGGTGGCCACGACGGACGGCGTCGGGACCAAGCTGAAGGTCGCCATCGAGGCCGGCCGCCACGACACGGTCGGCATCGACCTCGTCGCCATGTGCGTCAACGATTTGGTCGTGCAAGGCGCCGAGCCGCTGCTGTTCCTCGACTACTTCGCGACCGCGAAGCTCGACGTCGCGGCGGGCCGCGCCGTGGTAGCCGGCATCGCCGCCGGCTGCCGCACCGCCGGCTGCGCCCTGATCGGCGGCGAGACGGCCGAGATGCCGGGCATGTACGGCCCCGGCGACTACGACCTGGCCGGCTTCGCCGTGGGCGCGGTGGAACGCGGCCAGGCGCTCACCGGCGCCGCGGTCACCAGTGGAGACATCGTCTTAGGCTTGGCCTCTAGTGGATTGCATTCAAACGGTTTCTCCCTGGTCCGGAAGGTCGTGTCGAATCTCCGGCTGGGCTACGATGCGCCGGCCCCCTTCGCGCCCGGGCGCGCCTTGGGCGAGGCACTGCTCGAGCCGACGCGGATCTACGTCGCGAGCTGCCTGGCCGCGGTCCGCGCGGGGCATGCCAAGGCGCTGGCGCATATCACCGGCGGCGGCCTGATCGAGAACCTGCCGCGCGTGCTGCCCGACACGGCCGCGGTCGAAATCGACCCGGCGGCCTGGCCGCGGCCCGCAGTGTTCGGCTGGCTGGCCGAGGCCGGCGGCGTAGCCCCGGCCGAGATGCTGCGGACCTTCAACTGCGGCATCGGCATGGCCATGGTGACGGCCGCGGCGGATGCCGAGGCGGCAATTCGATCGTTGCAGGACGCGGGCGAGACGGTGTTCCGCATCGGCAGGGTGGTCGAGCGCCGGGCCGACCGGCCCGTGGTCCGCAGCGCCGGCGCATGAGCGCGGCCCGCCGCATGCCGGTCGGGGTGATGATCTCGGGCCGCGGCAGCAATCTCCAGGCGCTGCTCGACGCCTGCGCCCGGCCCGATTATCCGGCCCGCGTCGTTCTGGTCGTCTCGAACCGGCCGGCCGCGCAGGGCTTGGCGCGGGCCGCGGCGGCCGGCGTGCCGACGCAGGTGATCGACGACCGGGACTACGCCTCGCGCGAGACCTTCGACGCGGCCGTCACCGAGGCCTTCGAGGCCGCCGGGATCGAGCTGATCTGCATGGCCGGATTCCTGCGGCTGCTGACCGAGGGTTTCGTCGAGCGCTGGCGCGACCGGCTGATCAACATCCACCCGGCCATCCTGCCCGCCTTCAAGGGGCTCGACACCCACGCCCGGGCCCTGGCGACCGGCGCGAAGCTGCACGGCTGCACGGTGCATTACGTGCGCTTCGACATGGATACCGGGCCGATCGTGGGACAGGCGGCCGTACCCGTGCTGCCCGACGACGACGAGGCGCGGCTGGCGGCCCGCGTGCTGGCCGCCGAGCACCGGCTCTATCCGCGCTGCCTGCAGCTGATCGCGGAGGGCCGCGTGCGCATCGCCGGAGACGCCGCCATTGTGGCCGGCGCGACACCCGACGCGGCCGCCGCCCTCATCAACCCGAGCGACAGCTAGCCCTATCAGGGTATTGAATCCGGACGCTGAATTGCGCATGAGCGCAGGTGGCGGCGCGGCGGTCACATTCGCTTGCCCGGACGCCCGTCCATCGGGTATCAAGACGGCCGGAGCAGAGACTCGCGCGAGCGGCAGGAGAGGGACAGCATGGCCAACGATCAACTGTTGGAGGAGCATCGCCAGACCTGGAAGGGCTTCGTGCGCCTCGTCGTGTGTTCCGCCGGCGCCGTGGCCATTACCCTGACCCTGATGGCGATCTTCCTGCTCTGATTCAGGCGTCGCCGCCGTGGCGGCATGAAAGAAGCCCGCCGGTTCCGGCGGGCTTTTCGCGTTCCTGGCCTCTCTTGCTCCCGGCGACGCCGGGCGCGCCGTCAGCCGACGAGGTCGACCTCGGCGAAGAAGTAGGCGATTTCCTTGGCGGCGTTGTCCGGCGAATCCGAGCCGTGCACCGAGTTGGCCTCGATCGACTCGCCGAACTGCGCGCGAATCGTGCCCGGCGCCGCCTTGGCCGGGTCGGTCGCCCCCATGACCTCGCGGTTCTTCGCGACCGCGTCCTCGCCCTCGAGCACCTGCACGACGACGGGGCCGGAGGTCATGTAGGTGCAGAGGTCGTTGAAGAACGGCCGCTCCCTGTGCACCGCATAGAAGCCCTCGGCCTGGGCCCGGGTCATGTGGACGCGGCGCTGCGCGACGACGCGCAGGCCCGCCTCTTCCAGGCAGGTCAGGATCTTGCCGGTGATGTTGCGCCGCGTGGCGTCCGGCTTGATGATCGAAAAGGTCCGTTGAGTGGCCATGGTGCGCCGATCTCCTTCTCTTGCGCCGTCGCTTCCTGTCGGTCCGGGAACGGCGGCCTTATAGCGGCGCATCGGGTGCGGAGCAACCGCGCCGATCGGGCGCGCGGCCCGGCGTCTTCCGGCGCCTGCCCAGGCGTGATATCACCCGCCCGCCATGCTGCGGATCCAGGACATCGTCTATCGGGCGGCCGGCCGGCCGCTGCTCGACCGGGCCAGCCTGTCGGTCAACGACGGCGAGCGCGTCGGCCTCGTCGGGCGCAACGGCAGCGGCAAGACCACGCTGCTCAGGCTGATCGCCGGCGAGCTGCAGCCGGACGGCGGCGAGATCGCCCTGACCGGCCGGCGGCGGGTCGGGCGCGTCGCACAGGAGGCGCCCGGCGGCCCGGAGAGCCTGATCGAGACGGTGCTGGCCGCCGACCGCGAGCGCGGCGCGCTGCTCGCCGAGGCCGAGCACTGCCGCGAGCCGCAGCGCATCGCCGAGATCCACGAGCGCCTGGCGACCATTCGCGCCGACAGCGCCCCGGCCCGCGCCGCCCGCGTCCTGGCCGGCCTCGGCTTCGACGAGGCCGCGCAGCAGGGGCCGTGCCGCGCCCTCTCGGGCGGCTGGCGCATGCGCGTGGCCCTGGCGGCCCTGCTGTTCGCCGAGCCAGACGTCCTGCTGCTCGACGAACCGACCAACCACCTCGACCTCGAGGCGACCCTTTGGCTGGAGGGCTTCCTGCGCAACTACCGCGGCATGCTGATCCTGGTGTCGCACGACCGCGATCTGCTGAACAAGGTGGCCGAGAAGATCGCCCACCTGGAAAGCGGCAAGCTCACGCTCTATGCGGGCAACTACGACCGCTTCGAGCGCACGCGGCGCGAACATCTCGAGCGCCAGTCCGCCCTGCAGGCGCGCCAGCAGGAGCAGCGCCGGCGGATCCAGGCCTTCGTCGACCGCTTCCGCTACAAGGCGAGCAAGGCGCGCCAGGCGCAGTCGCGGCTCAAGGCGCTGGCGCGCATGGAGCCGATCGCGGCCGTCGTCGAATCGCGCACCACGAGCTTCGCCTTCCCGACGCCCGACAACCTGGCGCCGCCGCTGCTCAGTGCCGACGGCGTCGCGGTCGGCTACGGCGACGGCCCGACGGTGCTCTCGAACCTCGGTTTCCGCCTCGACCCCGAGGACCGCGTCGCGCTGCTCGGGGCCAACGGCAACGGCAAATCCACCCTGATCCGGCTGATCGCCGGGCGGCTGGCGCCGCGCACCGGCCGCCTGACCCGCGCACGCAAGCTCAAGGTCGGGTATTTCGCGCAGGACCAGGCCGAGGAACTCGACCTCGCGGCGACGCCGCTGCTGCTGATGGCCCGCGCGCTGCCCAAGGCGAACGAGACGGTGCTGCGGGCCCAGCTCGGCCGCTTCGGCTTCGGCGCCGATCACGCCGAGCTGCGGGTCGCCAAGCTGTCGGGCGGCGAGAAGGCACGGCTGCTGTTCGCCCTGGCGACCCGCGACGCGCCGCAGATGCTGCTGCTCGACGAGCCGACCAACCATCTGGACGTCGACGCGCGCGAGGCCCTGGTCCAGGCGATCAACGACTTCGCCGGTGCGGTGGTGCTGGTCTCGCACGACCCGCACCTGATCGAGCTGACCGCCGACCGGCTGTGGCTCGTCGCCGACGGCGGGGTGACGCCCTTCGACGGCGACCTCGACGACTATCGCCGCGTCGTCCTCGAGCGCGGCAGGGCGGCGCGCCGCCAGTCGCGAACGGCCGCCGGCGGCAACGGCGAGTCGCGCCGCAAGGAGCGCCGCAAGGCCGGCGCCGAGGCGCGCGCGGCGGTCGCGCATCTGCGCCGCGCGGCCCGGGATGCCGAGGCGCGGCTGGCCAAGCTGAGCGCGGAGCGCAGCCGGATCGAGACGCGGCTGGGCGATGCGGCGATCTACGATAGACCCGGCGACGAGGTGCAGGCCCTGCAGATCCGCTTCGCCGAGCTGGAGCAGGAGATCGGCGCCGCCGAGGAAGCCTGGCTCGAGGCCCAAAGCAAGATCGAAGCGGCCACGCAGGCGCGCGACGCGGACTGACGCCCGCGCCGGCGCCCCGGCGAAGCCCTGCCGCGAGGGACGGCCTGCCCTGCATTTTTCGCGCTGCCTCGGCGGGGGCGAAATCCTCTAAGGTCGTCGCGCGCGAAGGCAGGATCAGGATCCCCGCACCGTCATGACCGAAACGGCACCATCCGCGGCCGCGGTCGCCGAGCTGCCGGCGTTCGATGCATTGGAGCTCGAGCGCGCCCGCGCGACCGGGCGCGGCATCGCCTTCATGCTGCTCTCGGTCGCCCTGTTCTCGACGATGGACGGCATGATCAAGTGGCTCGGGGCCGATTATCCGACCCTGCAGATCGTGTTCTTCCGGAGTCTCTTCGCCTTCGTCCCACTCGGCTTCTTCCTGGCCCGCAGCGGCAGCCTGGCGGCGCTCAAAACCCATTCCCTGCTCGGCCACCTGCTGCGCGCCATGGTCGGCCTCTCGGCCATGAGCATCTTCTTCTACGCCTACTCGCAGATGCCGCTCGCCAACGTGGTCGCCATCGGATTCGCGGCGCCGCTCTTCGTCACCGCCCTGTCCGTCCCGTTGCTCGGCGAGCGCGTCGGTCCGCGCCGCTGGAGCGCCGTCGCCGTCGGATTTCTCGGCGTCCTCGTCATGGTGCGGCCCGACCGGGGCGTGTTCGAGGGCGTCGCCTGGCTGGCGCTGGCGGGCACGGTGTTCTATGCCCTGGCGATGATCTTCGTGCGGCGGCTGAGCCGCACGGAGACGAGCATGGCGATCGTGTTCTATTTCACCCTGGCCTGCACGCTGGTCAGCGGCGCCGCCCTGCCCTTCGTCTGGACGACGCCCGATACGCTGGGCTGGGCGCTGCTGATCGCGGTCGGCCTGCTCGGCGGCTTGGCCCAGCTCACCATGACGACCGCCTTCCGGCTCGCCGAAGCCTCGGTCGTGGCGCCCTTCGACTACAGCGCCATGCTGTGGACGGCCATGATCGGCTACCTCTTCTGGCAGGAGGTGCCGGGCCCGCACATCTGGCTCGGCGTCGCCATCGTCGGCGGCAGCGGCCTCTACATCGTGCAGCGCGAGGCGCGCCTCGGCCTGCCGCGCGGCGTGGCCCGGCGCCTGCAGGCGCGGCGCTGAACCGGACCGGCAACCGCCCCGCCGTCCCTTTCCGGAACCCAACCCCGAGACGCTGCGTTGATCGGCTCACGAGGCCGCCTACGAGGCCGCCCACGAGGCCGCCGCCGTGTCGCCGCCCGTAGTCGGCCCCAATCCGTGGCCGGCCCCGCGGAGACTTTCCGCCTTCCGTCTTGAAAATCAGTCGATCAAGCTTATAATAAGCGTGCTTATTATAAGCTCCGATAGCGAAAGACCGGCTTTGACCGACGCCCCCGATCTCGAGCGCAGCCTGGGATTCCTGCTGCACGACGTGTCGCACCTGCTGCGCCGCAACTTCAACCGGCGCGTCCAGCACCTTGGGCTGACCCAGACACAGTGGCGGGCGATCGCGCACCTGTCGCGCAACGA
>Ga0210144_1000193_pt1 | contig 35593 bp, 24 predicted proteins | sample Muzzi_PWA_D2_FD_185532 | JGI IMG/M metagenome (GOLD analysis project Ga0210144, IMG submission 185532) | Wetland microbial communities from San Francisco Bay, California, USA, that impact long-term carbon sequestration - Muzzi_PWA_D2 (SPAdes) | ecosystem: Environmental > Aquatic > Marine >...
GCGTACTCCTTGAGGATGTCGTTCTGGACCGTGCCGCCGACCTTGTCCCAGGAGACGCCCTGCTCCTCGGCCACCACCAGGTAGAGGGAGAGCAGGATGGCGGCCGTGGAGTTGATGGTCATGGAGGTGGTCACCCGATCGAGCGGGATCTGGTCGAACAGCCGCCGCATGTCGTCGATCGTGTCGATGGCGACGCCGACCCGGCCGACCTCGCCGGCGGCCATGGGGTGGTCGGAGTCGTAGCCGATCTGGGTCGGCAGGTCGAAGGCGACCGAGAGCCCGGTGGTGCCCTGGTCCAGCAGGTAGCGGTAGCGGCGGTTGGACTCCTCGGCGTCGGCGTAGCCGGCGTACTGGCGCATGGTCCAGAGGCGCTTCCTGTACATGTCCGGGTAGAGGCCGCGGGTGAAGGGGCGGGCCCCCGGGTCGCCGATCTGGCGGGCGTAGTCGAGGTCGGCCGTGTCGGCGGGGCGGTAGGTGGGCCGGATCTCGATGCCGGAGGAGGTCTCCGGGGATTCCTTGGGCGCGGTTTCGCGGGGCGGGGTCTTGGTGGGGGCCATGGGCGGATTATAGGGGGCGGAGAAAGCCGAGAGAGAGCTGGTTGTGGCCGGAGGGAGGGGCGGTGGCGGAGGCCCCGCCTCCGGGACGGCGCGAGAAATTGAGGGCTGGGGATCAGCTCGCGCCTCGGGGCTCGGCCCGCGCCGGATCCGACGGTCTGCTCACCGCTGCCGCGAGCGCGGGCCTCGACGCCCTCCGGACGGGGCCTCCACCACCGCCCCTCCCTCCTACCGCTGCTCCCCAAGCACCACCGCGACGACGTCCGAGCCCTCCTGCCCCCAAGAGTGTCCGAACCCTCCTGCCTCCAAGAGTGAATTTGCGCTCGATCGAACCAAACCCTCGGGTGGGGGCGTCCCCTTCCCCCCGCGAGGGTGGGAAGGGGATCGAGGGGATGGGGGGAGATCCAGTGGATCGTCAAGGTCGATCGGAACGGCGAAATCGAGGGCCCAGCCAAGCGCGACCCACCCGTCACGAAATCGGTCCTCTTAGATGTCTAATCAGCGAGCGACGAGACGCCGCCGCGGCGGGCTCGGAGGAGGAGCAGCAGGCGGGTGACGCGGCCGAGGCGGGGCGGATCGGCGAGGAACGGGGAGTCGGTCTCTTCGAGCTCTGCCAGGAGGCGCAGGCCGGCGAGGAGGAGGTAGGTGGCGGCCTGCTGGTAGGCGGGCGGGAGGTCGGCCAGGGCCTTGCCGATCGCCAGCAGGTCGGGGCGCAGGCGCTGGCACTGGCCGCGGACCGCGGCGACGATCTGGCGCAGGTCGGGCTTGGCGCTGCCGCCGGAGACGTCATCTCCCAGGTCTTCCAGGGCCAGGCAGCACCGGCCGGCGTCGAGCTCGGCGCCGAGCCGCTGGAGGAGCGCCAGGCGCAGCAGGGCGCCGGCGAAGCGGGCGACCTCGGGCGGCTGGGGGGCGCCGAGCTGGGCGCAGGCGAGGGCGGCGCCCAGGCGGAGCGCGCTGGCGAAGCCTTCACGCCGGGTCTCCGGCCGGGGGGTCACGGCCCGGCGCCGGGCGGTGGTGGTGATCTCGTCGAGCGCCTCCGGCGGCCAGGCGCGCCGCCGGTGAACCGCCGCCATCGCCCGGAGGACCGAGGGAGGGCGCTCCGGCCGCACGGCATCGGAGGGCGTTTCGGCGCGGGCCAGGACGGGCGCCTCCAGCAGCGCGTCGAGCGAGCGTGCCAGCCGGTCGATGCTGTCGACCCGCGCCCGCCGGTTCTCGCCGTCCTGGCGCCCGTCCCCGCTCCGCGCCCGGTCGTACAGGGCACCCGCGTAGGCGGCCAGAGCCAGGGCGCGCTCGCGCTCCGGCGGCGGCAGCAGGGTCAGAGCCGGCGCGAAGTCGCCGAGGGCCGCCTCCGCCGCCTCCACGTCACCCTTGGGCATGTCCCATTCCGGCCGCCCGCTCTCCGCCTACATCAACCGCAAGAGCTCGCGCTGGGGCTCGGCGCCGGTGACCTCCACGCCGTCCGGGGTCAGGGCGACGTTGATCTCGGTGCGCACGCCGAAGTCTCCCGGCAGGTAGATTCCGGGCTCGATCGAGAAGCCGGTCATGGGGATGAACCGCCGGGTGTCGTGGGTCTCCAGGTTGTCCAGGTTGGCGCCCTGGCCGTGGTCGGAAGTGTCGATCGAGTGGCCCAGGCGGTGGATGAACTTGTCGCCGTACCCGGCCTCGATGATCACGTTGCGCGCGGCGTCGTCCATCTCGTAACCGCGCACGTCCTGGTGGGGGAAGCGGCTCCGGACCAGGTCGAGGGCGGCGTCCCGGGCACGGGTGACGATGTCGAAGATCTTCTGGTGCCGATCCTCGGGCGTCGCGGCGCAGACCCCCGTCCAGGTGATGTCGGCGTAGATCGACCCGGGCGCCTTCTCCTTGGCCCACAGGTCGATGAGCAGGAAGTTGCCCGGCTTGATCGGCGACGAGCGGTCGGGGCCCGGCTGGTAGTGGGGGTCGGCGGCATGGGCGTCGATGGCGACGATCGGGGCGGACTCGGCCGTCAGGCCGGCCGCGTCGAACTGCTCCAGGAGGAACTGCTGGATGGCGTACTCGTGGGTCTCGTCACCGGCCGCCAGGACGCTCCGCACCCGGTCGAAGGCGGCGAGGACGATCCGGTGGAGCTCTCTGTTCGCCCGGCGGTGGGTCTCCAACTGCTCCGGGCTCCAGGTGGCGGCGAAGCGCTGCACCAGCTCGGCGGACGAGACCAGCTCGCAGCCGGCGCCGCGCAGCAGGTCGGCGGTCCCCAGGTCGAGCCGTGACACGGTCGGCAGACCGCCGTCGGGGCTGTACTGGACCGCCAGGCGAGAGATGCCGGAGACCAGCTTCTTCACGCCGTCCCGGTGCTCCTGCCAGCGGAGGTAGCGGTCCTTGCTGCCCGGCAGGTGGTCGAGCATCGCCGGCTCCAGGTCGTGGACCAGCTTGCGCGGCTCACCGGTCCGCGGCACCAGGTAGTAGCAGCGGCGGGTGACCAGTTGATCACCGGTCAGGCCGAGGAGCGACAGGCTCACCGGATCGTTGTTCTGGAAGCAGGCGAAGAGCCAGCCGTCGGCTCCCTCGTCCGCGAGGGCGTTCTGGATGTTCTCGATCTGGTCGGCGAGCATGTGTGATCCCCTCTCGATGGGCTTGGTCTGCCGTCCCCCGGTGTCAGCCGGTGCGGCCGGCATCCTATCAACCCCTCGGAGCCCCTCGGGGAGAACGCTGGGAAGGAGGTCGCGACCCCCAGCCGGTGACTGTTGTCGGTTGGAGGTGAGGGGTTGGAGGTGAAGCTTCACTCGAGGGCTGCACGCAGGCCGACGCCCAGGCGCATGCGCGCGATGCATCCTCGCCCTTCGCGGCGCTCTTCGAGGGTCACCGTGCCGCCGTGGGCCTCGGCGATCTGGCGCGCCAGCACCAGGCCGATGCCGGTCCCTTCCGGCTTGGTCGTGTAGAAGGGCACGAACAGGTTCTCCGGGTTCGACAGGCCCGGCCCCGAGTCCTCCACGGTCAGCTCCAGGCCGCCCGCCGCGGCGCGCCAACCGATCCGCACCGGACCGGGCGCGCCGCCGCCGTCCGCCGCCTCGAGCGATGCCTCGGCGCCGTTCTGCACCAGGTTGATCAGGGCCTGCTCCACCTGGTCCGGATCGGCCGGCACGGTCACCGAAGGCCCGGCCTCGACCTCCACCGGTACCCGGGACTCGAGCGCCGCGACCCGGCGGACGATCGGCGCCACCTCGGTCTCCCGGATGGTCGGGGGTGGCAGGCGCGCGAGGCGGGAGTAAGCCGCCAGGAAGCGTGACAGGGCCTCGGAACGCTGGGAGATCATGTGCAGCGCGCCGCGCGCGTCGTCCTCCCAGTCCGCCGGCCGGGGCTCGCGGTCGAGCAACGTGGCGAGGGTCTCGGCCGTCGACTTGATCGGGGCGAGCGAGTTGTTGAGCTCGTGGCCGAGCACCCGGATCAGGCGCTTCCAGGCCTGGCGTTCCTCCTCGCGGAGCGGCCGCGACAGGTCGGAGAGCACGATCAACCGGACCGGCAGGCCGTCTTTGCGGAACCCGCTCCGCCGCACGTCCCAGCGCGCGACCCGCCCCGGGAACGCCCGGTCGACCAGCCGGTTCGCCGGACCGCTCAGGAACTCCTGGAGCCCCAGGGAGCCGGCGCTCTGGCCGAGGAGCGCCGCTTCGGGGCGCGCCAGCAGGCGCACGCCCGGCCGGTTGACCAGTTGCAGGAGACCGTCCTGGGAGAACGCGAACACCGCCACGTCGATGGCGTCGATCACCTTGCGCAGCAGCACCGTCGCCTCGACCGCCCCCAGCCGCTGCTCGTGGACGATCGCGCCGACGGCGTTGACCTCGGTCATGACCTCTTCCATCGGCCCGCCGCCGAAGGTGGTGCGGGCGCGCAGGGAGAAGTCACCTTCGCGCAGCGCTTCGAGCAGGTTGGACAGGGTGTTGAGCGTGTAGGAGAGGCGCCGGTGGGCGAGCAGCGGGAGGCCGATCGCGGCGGCCCCGAGCACCACGGTCCCGGCCAGGGCCGGCGGCCCCGGGTAGCGGGTCCAGAGGAGGATCGCCGCGACCACCGCCGCGGGCAGGCCGGCGCCCAAGGCGAGCGCCAGGATGCGCCCTTCGAACGACAGGCGAAGGAGCCGCCGGAGGACAGCGCGGATCCCGGTCTCCGCGGGCCGCTCGGCGTCGGTCACCGGCTCAGGCCTCGAGGTCGTACTTCTCCAACCGCCGGTAGAGGGCGCTCCGCGACAGGCCGAGGGCCTTCGCCGCCTCGGTGACGTTGCCCTCGTGGCGCTCCAGCGCTTTCTGGATCATCACCCGTTCGGCCTCCTCCAGGGTCATCTCCTCGAGCCGCGGCGCGACCGACGCGGCGGCCGCCTCCGACAGCCCGAGGTCCTCTTCGGCGATCTCCTCCCCCCGCGCCATGAGCACGGCCCGCTCGATCACGTGGTCGAGCTCCCGCACGTTGCCCGGCCAGGGATAGGCCAGGAGCGCCTTCATCGCCCCGGCATCGAAGCCGGACAGCGTCTTCCGGTAGCGCCCGGCGTGGCGGGTGAGGAAGCGGGCCGCCAGCAGCGGTACGTCCTCCCGGCGCCCGCGCAGCGGCGGCAGGTGGATGGTCACCGTGTTGAGCCGGAAGAGGAGGTCCTGCCGGAATCGGCCGGACTCCACCTCGTCCTGGAGGTCGGCGTTGGTGGCCGACAGGATCCGCACCTCGATCCGCCGGGTGCGCGACGAGCCGACCCGCTCCAGCTCGCCGGTCTCCACCACCCGCAGCAGCTTGGCCTGCTGGGCCGGCGTGATGTTGGCGATCTCGTCCAGGAAAAGGGTCCCCCGGTGGGCCAGCTCGAAGCGCCCGACCCGGTCCTCCTTGGCGTCGGTGAAGGCGCCGCGCACGTGGCCGAAGAGCTCGCTCTCGAAGACGGTGCCGGAGAGGGCGCCGGTGTTGACCGTCACCAGGGCCTCCCCCGAGCGGCTGGAGAGCTCGTGGATCACCTCGGCCATGAGGCTCTTGCCGGTGCCGTGCTCGCCGGTGATCAGCACGTTGGCCTCCGACGGCGCGATGCGCTCGACCAGCTCCATCACCGGCCGCATGGCGGTGGACGCGGCGATCATCCGGCTCGACCGGCCCCCTTCCGCGCCGCGCAAGATGCGGTTCTCCGCCTCCAGCCGCTGGCCCCGGCGAAGGGCCCGTCCCAGCTCCACCTGGGTCGCCAGGATCGACTGCAGGCGGGCGTTGTCCCAGGGCTTCTCGACGAAGTCACGGGCGCCGCGGCGCATGGACTCGACCGCCACATCGACGCTCGCCCACGCCGTCATCACGACCACCGGCAGATAGGGGTCCAACGCCCGGAGCTTTTCGAGCAACTCCAGGCCCTCGCGGCCCGAGGTCGTGTCGCGGGCGTAGTTGAGGTCGATCAGCACCGCGTCGAGCTCGTTCGAGCCGACGGCCTCGAGCACCAGGGCCGGCGAGGTGGCGGTGAGCACGTCGTAGCCCTCGCCCTTGAGCAGCAGCCGCAGGGCGTCGAGGACGTCCTGCTGATCGTCGGCGATGAGGACGCGCGCTGGGGGCCCCGAGGTCATGGCTCCGATTGTACGCGGTGACTCGCGCCCGCCGCGGCGCCGGAGGCCCCAGTCAGCGGGTCCGGACCGGCCGGGCCAGGACGAGCGCTCAGGGCTCCTCGCCGGCTAGGCACCGGAGGCGCAGGCGCCGGCGCAGGGTCCGGCGCTCGGCGAGCGAGAGCTCACGGGCGGCCGCCGCGTCCCCGGGCTCGATCCAGCGCACCGCCACCTCCGCCTGGCGGGTGACCCGGACCGACCAGCCGGCGGCGAGGTCGCCCTCGGAGGTGACGGCCTGGTGGAAGCTGCCCACGGGGTTCTCGACCACGACCTCCCGGCCGTCCAGGGGGCAGCGGCCCGGGGGCAGGGCGATCTGCCAGGTGACGTTCCAGCGCACCGGCTCGACCGACAGCGGCTCGTCCACCGAATCGAGGTCCGCCGGGTCTGGGAAGGCGACAGGGCCGCGCAGTGCGATAGATTCCACCGTCCTCCCTTCGACCAGGCGGTCGAACCGGACCGGCGCCGTCAGCTCGACCAGCGGCAACCCGTTCACCTCCCCTTCCCGCCAGCGGGGATCGCCCACGTCCGCCCCGGTCAAGAGGGCGCCCAGCAGGCGCCGCGAGACCTCGGACAGGCGCTCGGGAGTCGCCGACTCGGTCCCCTCGGCCAGGCGCCACGCGCCGTGACCGCTCAACCGGAGCACCGCCTCGCCGGCCGCGCCGCCGGCGTCGCCCACCGTCAACCGCACGGTGAGCTCCTTGACCTCCCGCTCGGAGAGCACCGGCAGCGTCACCAGTCCGGGGTGCGCGCCGCCCGCCACCAGGGCCCGCTGCCCCTGAAGCGCCGGGTGGATCCAGGTCAGGCCGCCCCGCTCCTGGGTCGGATCGAGGAACAGGTAGCCGTCCGCCGTCACGTCCCCGGGGCGCGCCCCGACCGCGTCCTCGGGCACCGCCACGATCAGGTGGTTGAACTGCTCCGGGCCGGGGAACCGGTCGTCGATCCGCCGCTCCCGGTCGAGCAGAACCAGGACCGGGTACGCCTCGATGCCAGCGGCCCCGAGCAGGTCGATCAGCAGGAACGCCTTGTCCTTGCAGTCGCCCCAGCGCCGGCCGAGGACCTCGGCCGGCGCCGACGGCCGGTAGCCGCCGACGCCCACCTCCACGGCGACGTAGCGGATGTCGTGGCGCACCCGGTCGAGCAGGGCCTCGGTCCGTGCCCGGGGGCTGTCGAGCCCGGCCGTCGCCTCGCGGGCGACCGCCTCCAGACCATCACCGCCCCGGGGCACGTCGCGGGTCAGGTCGGCGTACCAGCGGGCGACGTCCTGCCAGGTGCGGACCGGCCCCCAGGCGTAGCGCAGCACGGTCTTCCCGTCGCCGCCCGGCAGGTTCGTTCCCCGGAGCACGAGACCGGCCTCGGTCTCCTCCACATGGATGCCGTCGGCGGCCGATCCCTCCTCCCCGCTCTCCCCCTGACTCTCGATCCCGCTCTGGTCACCGCTCTCCCGCCCGCTCGCGGAGTCATCGCCAGCGTCCCTCGCCGTGTCCGCCGGGCCGTCGATCCGCCAACGCAGCCCAGCACGGGCCGCGCTGCCGGGCGGCGTCTCGATGCGCACTTCCAGTCGGTCGACCGGCTCCTCGCCGACCAGCGAGATCGCGCCGCTCGCAAACCACGGCTCCTCGTGCACCTCGTAGGCGATGGCCAGCTCGGTCCCCGCGGGGAGCGGCGGAAAGCGCAGCAGCCGGAGCTCCGCGGAGCTGTGGAGGATGCCCGCGCCACCGGCACCGGCGACCGTCTCCAGGTCGTCGGCGCCGAGGATCACCCGCGTGCCGTCCGGGCGGATCGCCTGGCCGGAGGCGTTGACGAGCGTCCGGTTGGTGTCGAGAACGATCGGATAGGGAGACCAGGACGCCAGGTCCCCGGCCTCGTCCAGACGGACCTTGAGCGCCAGCCGCTCGGTGACCGCGCCGTCGGCGGCGACCTGCAGCCGGACGTCGCGGGACAGCACCGTCGCCGCACCGGCCGGCACGGCCGCCCCGAGCAGCACACCCAGGCAGAGCGCCCGGACCGCCCACCGCGCCCGGCCTTCAGGGCCGGACCAGGACCAGCGTGCTGCCATCTCCGTCCTCGGCGTTGGCGTAGAGGGTCCGGAGGGCGCCGTACGCTTCGCGCCCGATGAACGTCTTCTCCACCGTGTCGAACCGCCGGTGGACATGGAGCGTGTGCTCCCCCTCGTCGAGCTGGCTGTCGATCTGGAATGCGCCGGCGGCGTTCTGGAACGCCATCGCCTCGGGCACCACCTCCGCCTGCCATCCGGCGGGCCAGTGCACGGTGAGATCCACGTCGTCACGGTCGGCGAACGACAGCAGGACCGGCGTCAGGCGCTGGCTCGGCGTGAGCGTCAGGTGCTGCTCGATCGGCCCCAGGGGCCGGCTCGGCACCACCGTCGCCTGGTCGCCCAGGACCTCCTCGTCCCTCTGGGCCAGGGTCCAGGAGAGCTCGATCCGGGGGCCCTCCCGGTCCTCCTCGACCTTCACGTCCGTCACGTCGTAACCGGGGAACCGGTCGCCCAGATCCTCTTCGAGCGCGTCGGCCAGCCCCTCCGAGGCCGACTCGGAGCGCAGCCACCGGGTGGCGTGATGCCCGGTCAGGACCATCGAGCCGCTGCCGGTGACCCGGCCGTCCTCGCTGACGGTGAGATCGAGCGACGCCTGGCGCAGGTTGTCGCTGAATGGCGCCTTGGGCAGCTCGATCACCTCCGGCTTGCGCCGGCTGTAGACCACCGCCGGCATGCCTTCGAGATCGGACTCCAGGTAGCCGAAGGCCGCCGCCGGGTCGGTGGGATCGAGAAACACCGTCTGGCCGCCCAGGCGCAGGCGCACCAGGACCTTCTCGAACCAGTTCGGGTTGGCCACCGACGTGTCCACGATGCCGTAGCTTCGGTCCGCCGCCCAGACCAGATCCGCGTCCAGGCCCGCGGCGTCCAGCATCTCGCGCAGCATCAGGCCCTTGCCCGCCGTGTCCGCCATCCGCTTGCGGAGCATCTGGTCGAGATCCTCGCCGAGCCGGGGAAACACGCCGGGGATCGAAAGTGTCCCGACCTCGTCCCGGACGAACGCGAACACCGCCCGGGCCCGGGCCTCGTCGTCCGAGCCGGCCGCCTTGGCCAGCCGTTTGCCGGTGCGTCGGGTCTCGCCGTCGCGCCGGCGGGCGTCGGAGTACGAGTAATCCGCCACGTCGCACGCCGAGCTCCAGTCCTTGAACAGCAGAACCGTCTGACCGGAGACATTCATCAGGGTCGGCAACAGCAGAAAGCTGCTCGACAGGTCCTCGAACGGCAAGGTCAGCGGCTCATCCGGCACAGGCGGCAAGTCATCCATCGAAACCTTCAGCGTGTGACCCCGCGCGGCACGCTGCTGCTCCGTCTGGAACTGCCGGCCGAACGTCGCCTTCCCCCACGGGATCGCCGCCACGTTTTCCGGAATCGTGTAGACAATCTCCGAATGGAGCGTCGGAATGCGATCCTGGAAATACCACGGATCGAACGAGCTGATCGATTCGAACCGGAGCTCATAGCGATAGTCGAGAATCGCCCCGGGCTCGAGCGCCGGGAACGTCGCCGTGGTCACCGACCAGCGCTTCTTCCCCGACACCGTCGTCTCGAACAGGGCATCCTCCGGCAGCGGCACCGTCTTGCCATCGGGCAACACCGTCCGCCCCTCGAACGAGACCAGGCGGACGAAATCATTGTGCGCCACCGTCACCTCGCCGAAATCCTTCCCCTCCTCCGTCAGCAGCTTGATCCGCCCCTCCACCTCCAGGCTCGAATACGCCTCACTGCCCAGCGCCCCCATCATCGTGAAGTGCGCATCCTCATACAGCACCACCGCCGGCGCCTCCGGATAGTCCGGAACCTTCGTCAACGCCTTCTGCGAAGCCGACACCTCAGGAAACTTCGCCCCGTACGCCACCCCCGGCAGCGCCACGAACACCAAAGCCAAAACCACCCATCTACGCATCCATCCTCCCCCCGCCGGACACACCCCGGCAGTGATCAAACGAAGATCGACACCCACACGATCACACCCGCAAGTGCGCGAGCGAGGAAAAGGATTTCAGAAAAGCGAACAGCCCAAACGATCCAAACAGGTAGGAAACCCAAAACGGGCCGCCCCCCAAAAAGGGAAACGACCCGTTACCAAGAGCCCACGCGATGCGCTGCGAGCACTCCAGGCGAAGCGCTAGCGAGCCCACCCACGCGATGCGAAGCGAGCGCACCGAGCGAAGCGTCAGCAAGCCCACCCACGCGATGCGAAGCGAGCGCACCCACCAAGCGATGCGCAAGCGAGCGCACGCGGCCAGCGAAGCGCAGCCGCCACCCCGTTCGCAGTGCTGACAGCCACCAACTCACCCGAAGCGTTCGCGGTCGACCTACGCGCGATGCGCAAGCGAGCGCACGCGGCCAGCGAAGCACAGCCGCCATCCCGTTCGCAGTGCTGACAGCCACCAACTCACCCGAAGCGTTCGCGGTCGACCTACGCGCGATGCGTAAGCGAGCGCACGCGGCCAGCGAAGCACAGCCGCCAACCCACGACCCCGGTCTGAGAGCGCTCAGAGTGCCGTAGATCGTGGTACCGCAGCGGCGGGCCGACTGAGGCGTACGTCCGTACGCCGCAGGGAGGCCCGCCGCGAGGACACCGCGAGATGCGGTGCTCTGGGCGCTCTCAGGAGACTTCGTAGCCGGCTTCGCGGAGCTCCGCCTCCGCCCGAGCCGCAGCCTCCTGCTCTTCCACGACCCGACCGTCGAACAGATGCACCACCCGCTCCGCGTGCTTCGCGTAGCGCGGATCGTGGGTCACGCTGCAGATCGTGGCACCGTCGGAGTGGAGCTCGTCGAGCAGCCCCATGACCGCGTCGGAGTTCTTCGAGTCCAGGTTGCCGGTGGGCTCGTCGGCGAGCAGGATCGACGGCCGGCCGACGACGGCACGGGCGACGGCGACGCGCTGCTGCTGACCGCCGGAGAGCTGGGACGGGTAGTGCTTCGTCCGGTGGGCCATGCCGACCCGCTCCAGGGCCTCGATCGCCCGCTTCTTGCGCTCGCCGGAGGAGACGCCGCGGTAGACCAGCGGCAGCTCGACGTTCTCGAACACCGTCAGGTCGCCGATCAGGTTGAACGCCTGGAAGATGAAGCCGATCTCGCGGTTCCTGATCCGTGCCCGGTCGGAGAACGAGAGGTTGGCCACCTGCTTGCCGTTCAGCCAGTACTCCCCGTCGGTCGGCGTGTCGAGCAGGCCGAGGATGGAAAGCAGGGTCGTCTTGCCGCAGCCGGAGGGCCCGGCGATGGAGACGTACTCGCCCTCCTCGATCTCCAGGTGGATGCTGGAGAGCGCGTGGGTCTCGACCTCCTCGGTGTAGAACACCTTGGAGATGCCGTCGAGGTGGATCAGGGATCTGTTGTCGCTCATGGTTTCGAGTCTCCTGCTTCCTTCGTCAGCCTTCCCCCGAGGGAGAGGACGGTTCGTAGTCTCTCAGCGTCACTCTCCGTTACGGTCGGCCCCCGTCGGAGGTTTCAGACGATGTTCGTTTCGTTTGCCCGTATCGTCGCAAGTATAGCCCCTTCGTCCAGAGGGCAGCGCCGTCATTCGAGCCGGATCTTGTTTTCCTCGTCGAACTGCTTCGTGTCCGACAGGATCACCTGGTCACCCTCCTCGAGCCCTTCCTTGATCTCGATCGTGTCGACCGATGCGCGACCGAGCTGCACCGGCACCCGCACCGCCATCTTGCCGTCGTCGATCAGCTTGAACAGCTCCACGCGGCTGTTGGCCTGGCCGTAGGTGGGCCGGCCGACGTAGAGGACGTTGTCCAGGCGCTCGATCTGGATGGTGCCGTCGACCGAGAGGTCCGGCCGGGCGCCCTGGGGCAGAGCGCCGGTCAGCTCGACGTCGACGGTCACGGTGCCTTCCTGGACCGCCGGGTCGATGCGCGACACCTTGCCGGCGATCACGCCGTTGCGGGTGTCGATCTCCGCCGGCAGCCCGATCTGGATGTCCTTGGCCTGGGTCTCGGCGATCCGCAGCTCCGCCTTCAGCTCGTCCGGCTTGGCGACCCGGGCGAGCACGGTGCCGGGCTGGACCCGCTCACCGACCTCCACGGGGACCTCCTGGAGCACGCCCGCGATGCCGGCACGCACGGTCAGCGACGCAAGCTCCTGGCGGCGGAGCTGGAGCAGTGCCTGGGCCTGGGACAGCTCGGCCTTCTGGGAGTCCAGCCGGGCTTCGACCGAGTCCTGGGCCTTCGCAAGGCGTTCCTTCTCCAGGTCCACCCGCTTCTGGAGCTGCTGCTCGCGGATGCGGCTGGTCTTGAGGTCGATTTCCGGGATCAACCCATCCTTGTCCAGGGCTTCGTTGGCCTCGACACGGAGCTTGGACTCCTCGAAGTCGGATTCGATGGCAGCCGCCTGGGCCCGCTGGTTGAGCAGGTCGCTCTCGAGCTGCACCTTGAGGTCCTTGAGCTTGGCCTGGGCGGCCTGGAGGGCCAGCCGCGCATCTTCGAGGCTCTGCTCGACCTCCGGGTTGGTGAGCTCCAGGATGACCGTGTCCGGCTCCACCTCCACGCCCGGCTCGAGAAGCCTCTGCTCGACGCGCCCGTCGACCGAGGCCGTGATCCAGCGGATCTCCTCCGGCACCAGCGAGCCCGGTCCGCGCACGCGACGAACCATGGAGCCGCGCTCCACCGTGTCCACCCAGACACTCTGCCGTGAGACGCTCTTGGCCGCCGGCTCGAGGCGCGAGAGACCGACGGTCAGCAGGATGACGGCCGCGGCAGTGATCGTTCCGTAGAGGATGCGCCGGCGACGGCGCTTTTTCTTGAAGTCCTTCCGTTCGACGTCCATACCCATGGGTGCAAGACTCCTTTCCGCTCCCGGCAATTAGCACCGAGCATGCCAACGGGGCGGCGGACAGGAAACTCCCGCCGCACGGCGGCTGGCGCCCCCGACCGCGTCCGGTCTATCAGTGCACGCCCGTCCGGTGGCGGGACGCACAGTCCCGGAACCGGACGGGCGGGCCGCGGCCGGTGGCGCGGAGCGGCTCAGGCGCTCAGGAGTCGGACGCGTCGGCCCCCTTCCCGGACCCCGTTGCGGCCCCCTCTTCGGTCGAGTCCGGCGCGGCGTCGTCGGCACTCTTCTCGGGTGCCGCGTCGCGCACGGCGGATACCGCATCGAGCACGCCGGAGGCGGTCTGGTCCGAGAGCTGGACGAGGCTCGGCCGCTCCGACGAGCCGGCCAGGTGGTTCCCCTCGGCGCCCTTCGGGTAGAGCGTGAGGGTCACCGGATCTCCCGCCTGGGGGGTGACCTGGAGCGTCAGGAGCGCCTCACCGGGCCCCGCCGCGGAGCGGTCCACCACCGTTCCGCGGGCGCTGGTGATCCCACTCAGCAGGTCGTTGACCTTCTCGTAGGGAATCTTGTCGCCGTCGCGCAGCCAGTCGACGCCGTCCCGCCGCAGGCTGAAGGAATGGTCCGCCTGCTTCACGTCGAGCTTCTCGATCTGGAAGCTCCGGAGGGCGGTCCAGGCCGGCGAACGCCAGTCGGCGGCCGGCAGGGCGACGGTCGCGGGCAGGTCGGTGGAGGCCGTGAACACCTGATCGCCGACCTGAGCGTAGACCGTCCCGGTCTTCTTCCCCGGGCCGCTGCCGGAGTCCGCCCCGGGAACCGGCGCTCCCAGGGAGAGCTGGAAGGTCTCACCCCCCTGGAGATCGGCCTCCAGCGTCTCCCGCGGCGGATCGAGCCCCTTGGCGGCGAGATCGATCGCCTGGCCGGCGGGCGCATCGAGGAAGCGCTTCACCCGCAAGGTCACGAGACTCGACAGGAGGTCGTCCACGTGGTCCGGCGCGGCGAGGTCGGAGACCGGCGCCTCGATCCGGAACTTGTCGTCCCGGAGGGCCAGCACCACGGGCGCCGTGGCCCCGGCGGACGAGAGCGTCAACCGCTGGACCGCGCTGCGCGCGTCGGTGAAGACGTCCTTGTCCCGCCAGTCTCCCGGTGCGCGCTGGAGCTGGTCGAGAAATGAGCTCGAGGTGACGAACGTCTGCGGCGCGCCGCCGGCCGGGGTCACCGAGACCAGCACGTCGTCGCTGGTGGGCACGGCGGAGCCGACTTTGAGAACCTCCTCGGCCGTCTCCTGACCCTCGGCGCCGGCGGTCTGCAGGGTGACCTGGCCACGGGGCTGGTCGAGGCCGACGGCATCCGGGTCCGCGTCCTCGATCGTGCGCTTGCGCTCGAGCCCGGTGAGAGCGTGGAGCAGCCGGTCGATCTCCGCGCCGTCGGCGCGCGCCTGGAGCGGCTCGACGATCCGCCAGCCGCCGCCGTTCTCGGTCGCGGTGGACGCCGCGGCGGCACCGGTCTCCGACGACGATCCGGCCTGCTCCTTCCCGCTCTCGCCCTGCGCGGACTTCGCCGGCACGCTCTTCTCCATCCGCACGCTCTGTCCCTGCCACGCGACGCTCAGACCGGTGACGTCGTCCGGATCGAGCTGCAGGAGCTTCTTCGCCTGCTCGGTCCGCTCTTCGCTCGACGGCAGGTCGCGGTCGACGAACCAGAGAAAGGCGGCCAGAGCGGCCACCAGCACGGCGAGGATGGCGACGGTGCGCGGCTTCACGACGCCCTCCGGCGCCGGGACCAGACCCAGAGACCGGCGAGGATCGCCAGGCCGGGCATCAGGATGGTGACGAAGATCACCGACCAGCGGAGCGCCCCCGGCGTCATCGACAGCCGGACCTGCTCCGGTCGCTTGGGCGGAATGCCCAGGAGGCTCTGGCGCTCGACCAGCCAGTTGAACGCGTTGTTGAGCAGCGTGGCGTTGCCCAGGCCCGGGTTGGCGACCAGCAGACCCGAAGCGATGTCCGAGTCCCCGATCACCACCAGTCGCATGCCCGTCGAGCCCTGAGCGTCGGACGAAGCCTTGGCGTCTCCTTTGGCGGAGTCCTTGCCGCCCTTGGCGTCCGCGGCGTCGGCGGCGCCGTCCTTGGTGGTGTCATCGTCCGCAGACTTCGCCGCCTTCGACTCGACGGCCACCGCCAGCGGCAGCGGGCCGGTGGCGTCACCGTCGCCGGGCGCGGCCTTCTGGAGGCCCTGGAAGTCGGTCTCGCCCCAGGCGTCGGAGCTGGTGCGGAAGAGCTCGGTCGTCTTGGCCCCCGCCGGTGCCGTGCCGGCCTTCACCGAACGGGCGACGCTCAGAATCACCGGGATCTGCCGCTCCCCGAGGGAGCCGGTCACCGGGTGGGAGGTGTAGTCGGAGACGAACAGGGTTTCCGGGCCGTACGCCGGCACCCGGTTGACCGGATCGAGGACCAGGTCGTCGGCGATGTCGACGCCGTAGCCCTTGAGCCAGGGCTCGAGGCCGGTCGGCACCAGGCCGTCGCCCGAGGGCGAAAAGACCGGGTCGATCATCACCAGCAGCCGGCCGCCGGAGCGCAGATAGCGGTCCAGCACGTCGATCTCCGACGGCAGGAAGGCGTTGGTCGGGCCGGCGATCACCACCAGATCGGCGTCGTCCGGCACCGCCGTGGCGGTCCGGCTCTGCCACTCCTGGAGCTTGAAGTTGTCCTCGCCCAGCACGTCGACCAGGCCGGACAGGCTGCGGTCCGCGGCGCGGTCGAGCCGCAGCTCGCCGTGGCCGGTGGTGAACAGCACCTTGGGCACCTTGCCGGAGCTCAACGCGGCCAGGGCGTTGGTGAACAGCTGCTCGCCCTTGAAGGCGGAGATCTGCGGCTGGCCGCCGCGCTGCATGGAGGAGTAGTCCAGCTCCTGGAGCTCGTCGGCAGTCACGGTCCGCTTCTCGTTGCCGGCGGAGAAGACCACGCTCCGGGTCTTGACGCCGTACTGGTCGACCAGCTTCTGGACCTCGGCGGGGTTGCGCTCCGGGTCGAGCCACTGGACCGACAGGTGGGACGACGCCGCCTCGTAGCGGCTGAGCAGCTCGTGCACCCGGTCGTACAGGTCGTTGCCCGGGGCCATGAACACCACCACGTCCACGTCTTTGTCGATCTCGTCGAGATGGTGGAGAACGTTCTCCGTCTGCTCGGAGAGGGTGTAGAAGTTGCTCGCGGTCCAGTCGAACCGGTGGTGGTACTTCCAGCCGACGTAGTTGACCAGGACCAGGAGAGCTGCCACCAGGAGCACGCCGGCCCCCAGCAGCGAGCCGCGGACGGCCGCCCCCCGGGGACCACCGCTCGTCTTGGCGCGGTCGGCGTCCCGCTCGGACAGCTCTTCAGTGCTGCGCGTCACCTCGTTCTTCTCGGACATGGCGCTACCTCCACTTCCGGGCTTCGAGGGCCCGCGAGGTCAAGAACAGGAAGAACAGGGTGCTGGTGACGTAAAACACCAGCCGCCGCGTGTCGACGACCCCCTTGGCGAATTCCTCCATGTGTTGCGGGATGCTCAGGTAGGCGAGCGCGTCCTTGAACGCGGAGGCGGTCGCCAGGTACTGGACCAGCGAGAAGGCGAACAGCCCGAGCAGGATGGCGAAGGCCATCACCGCGGCGATGATCTGGTTGGAGGTCATCGCCGAGGTGAAGGTCCCGACCGACAGGAACAGGGCACCGACCAGCAGGATCCCCAGGTAGCCCGCCCCCACCACGCCCCAGTCGATCTTGCTGTTGTAGGCCACGATCCCGGCGTAGGCCAGGGTCGGCAGCCAGAGAAAGGCGTAGAACAGAAGCGCCGCCAGGTACTTGCCGGCCACCACCTGGCCCTCGGTCACCGGCGCGGTCATCAGCACCTCGATCGAGCCGCTCCGCCGCTCCTCGGCCAGCAGACGCATGGTCAGGACCGGAGCCACGAAGACCACGACCAGCCAGAAGAAGAACGTGCCGCCGAAGAACAGGTCGAGCGGCCGGCCGGCCGGGCTCATGGGGTCGTTCAGGAAGGAAAGGATCAGGGCGAACACGATGCCGTTGACCACCAGCAGAAAGCAGAGGACCACGTAGGCCAGGGGGGAAAAGAAGTACGCCCTGAGCTCCCGCTGGAGGGTGGCGAGGATGCCGTTCATTGGATCACCTCCTGCTCGGTGTCATCGGACCCGTCGGCCTCCGGCGGGTCGTCGTCCGCAAGTGCTTCCTCCTCCGCGGGCTCCCCGTCGAACCCTTCGGACACCGGGGTCGCGGCCCGCTCCGCCTCGTGTGTGGTCAGGCGGATGAAGACGTCCTCGAGCGACGCCCGCTCCTCTTCGAGGCCGAGCAGCACCCAGCCCTGGTCGACGGCGGTGTGGAAGATCGCCTCGCGCGGGTCGGCGCCGGTCGCGCACTCGACCAGCAGCTTGGCCGGCTCCGTCGGGTGGGGGCGGACCCCGTCGACGCCGTCGAGGCCGGCGAGGGTGTCGTCGGCACCGGCCGGTGCCCCCTTGAGCTCGACGCGCAGGACGGTGGCGCCCTGGAGACGCGTCCGAAGGTCCTCCGGCGTCCCCTCGCCGACGATCCGGCCCCGGTCGATGATCAGCACCCGGTCGCAGATCAGCTCCACCTCCGGCAGGATGTGGGTCGACAGCAGCAGGGCGCGTTCCTGGCCGAGCTCCCGGATCAGGGCGCGGATGGCGATGATCTGTTTCGGGTCCAGCCCGACGGTCGGCTCGTCCAGCACCAGTACCCGCGGATCGTGAAGGATCGCCTGGGCCAGGCCGACCCGCTGGCGGTAGCCCTTCGACAGGGTGCCGATGATCTGGTGCCGGACGTCGGCGATCAGGCACCGTTCCAGGCTCTCCTCGATCGCCCGCCGGGCGGCGGTCCGGTCGAGCCCCTCGAGGCGCGCCCGGTAGGACAGGTACTCCTCCACCCGCATCTCCGAGTAGAGGGCGACGTTCTCCGGCAGGTACCCGATCTGGCGCCGCGCACGCCGCGGCTCCTCGAACAGGTCGTAGCCGGCCACCGACACCCGTCCCTCGTTCGGAGGGAGGAAACCGGTGATCATGCGCAACGTGGTCGTCTTGCCGGCACCGTTCGGCCCCAGGATGCCCACGATCTCGTGCTCGCCCACGGCGAACGAGAGACCGTCGACGGCGGTGGCGGGACCGTAGCGCCGGGTCAGCTCATGAGCTTCGATCATCCTTCCGAGCTCCTCTCTTTCTGGATCATTCCGATCGGGATCTTCAAGCAAAACCTCTGCCGGGAGGAGAGGTCCGGAATTCCGCCCGCCCCAGGGGTCATCCTGTGGCCGCCTCCGCGCCCAGCAGGAGGCGGCCGCGGCGCTCATCCGGCGTCCGCACAGCCCAGCCCATGCCATTTCGGCGCCCCACGAACCACTCAGGGTCTGAGAGCACCGTTGATATTCTTCGGTGATGAGCGCAAAGGACGGAGGATCCGGCAAGGCGCCGGGAGTGAAGTCGGCCTATGAAGCCGCCCTCGAGCGGCTCGAAGCCCAAGGCATCGAGCGACCGCGGGAGGAATCCCTGAGCGACGAGGTCAAGCGGCAGATCGCGGAGGAGCGGTCCAAGGCCGAAGCCAAGCTCGCCGAGCTCGAGATCCTCCACCGCGACCGGCTGCGCGGCATGTACGACCCGGTCGAGCGGGAGAAGGAAGAGGAAGAGTACCGGGCCGAGCGGGAGCGGATCGAAGAGCGCCGCGACCGGGAGATCGCGACGCTCCGCGGCTGAGCGGCGTCGGCCGGGTGGCCGAGCGGCCGCCTTCAACCCGCGCCGAACTGCTCAGCGAAGCTCTGGACGGCCGCCGGCGGGCCGCAGACGTAGACCGCGTCGGCGGCTTCGAAGCGGAAGTCCGGCCCCAGATCCACCACCACGTCGTCCCCGCGCTCCACCGCCACGATGGACACGCCCGTCCGCTCGCGAATGGCGAGCTCCGACGGGTGGCTGCCGGCGAGCCGCTCGGCCGGCACACGGAGCAGCTTGAGCTGGGGGTCGACCGACACCGCCTCCTCGCGCAGCAGTCGACGGGCAAGGATCTGGCCGGAGACCTGGCTGATCGACAGGGCGAAGTCCGCACCGGCGCGGTGGATGCGCTCCACGTTCTCCGCCCGGTTGACCCGCGCGATCACCGGCACCGCCGGCGCGATCTCCTTGGCGATCACGGTGGCGAACAGCGTCGCGGTGTCGGTGTCGAGCGCCAGGATCAAAGCCTGGGCGCGGTCGGCGTCGAGGCGCTCCACCACCGTCGGGTCGAGCATGTCGCCGACCACGTCCACCCCGTCGGCCTCCTGGCGATCGACCACCAGCACCTGCTCACCGGCGTCCTGGAGGAGCTGGACGACCTTGCGCCCGACCTCGCCGTAGCCGCCGACCACGAACGGCCCGGTGCGCGACAGGGGCACCGCGCCGGCACAGAGCGCGCTCAGCCGCTCCACGCTCTCGTCGGTGCCGGCGATCACCAGGATGCCGCCCGGCTCGATGCGGGTGGACGCCATCGGTGCCGCGCGCAGCGCACCGCCCACCCACTGGCCGATGACCACCGCGCCGGTGCGCGCGCCGATCGCCGCCTCCTTGAGCGTCCGTCCGGAGAGCACGCTCGACGGCTGGACCCGCACCTGGTGCACCTGGAGGCGACCGATCTTCTGGATGCCGGCGACGCCGGGGCTGATCCGTCCGCTGGCCCGGGCGGCGAGGGCCGCGCCGAGCACGTGGCGCGGGGTGAAGACCGCCGTCGCCCCGGCCAGGATGAGCGGCCGGCGGTGGAGCGGCTCCTCGGCCAGGGCGAGCAGATCGCCGGTGAAGCCGGACTGCCGGGCCGCCAGGATGACCGCCGCGTTGACGTCGTCGCTGGCGTTGGCGATGAGCGCCCGCGCCCTGGACAGCCGCGCCCCGTCGAGGGCGCCGTCGTCGAGCTGCGAGTGGACCACCCGCCGTCCGGCCTCCACCAGCCGCCGGGCCACGGCCTCGTCCTCCTCGACCACCAGGGTGGTCAGGCCGGCGGCCTCGGTCTGGGGGATGAGCGTCTCCACCGCCGGACCGAAGCCGTAGACCACCAAGTGGTCGGACAGGCCGTCGGGAGCGGTTGCCGGCAAACGAGCCTCGAACCGCTCTTCGAGAAACGGGATGAGGAAGATCGGAAAGACCAGGAAGACGAGGAAGACGCCGAGGAACTGGAGGACGACGATGAACACCACCATCCAGGGACTTCCCCAGGTGGCGTCCGCGCCGTAGCCGGTGGTGGTGAGGGTCTCCGCGGCGAACTCGAGCGCCTGCCAGAAGGTCCGGTGCTGGCCTTCGAACGCTGCCATGCCCATCTGGTAGACGAGCGCGGCGCCGACCACCAGGGCCGGCAGAGCGAGGAGCAGGGCGAGAAGGCGCTTGCGTGGGTTACGCACGGTGTCGTCGCGGAGGGCTGCGGCGTCAACCGTCGCGCCAGCGCTCCATCTCCCTGCGGTCCTTCTTGGTCGGTCGACCCCTGCCCCGCTCGCGCCGCACCGGCGGCGCCTTCATCAGCCGCTCGACGGCGGTCAGCTCGGGTCTTGGCGGTGAGAGGTCCTCGTAGAGGCCGGCCGCCAGATCCTTGCGCACCGGCTTGTCGCGCAGCTCGCGGACCTCGAGCACCTGGGTCCAGTCGTCGGCTCGCTCGATCTCGATGCGGTCGCCGACGGCGAGGCTCTTGTGGGGCTTGGCGTCCAGGCCGTTGACCTTGACCCTAGACAGGGTGCACGCCCGGGTCGCCTGGGAGCGCGTCTTGAACATCCGCGCCACCTGCAGCCACTTGTCCAGTCGTACGTCCATCGGGCGAGAGTCTATCGGGTGTCTCCGTATAATCCGCGCCGATGGCCTTCTCCACCGCCCACGTCGAAGACCTCGTCGGTCAGGCGCTCGACGACCTGCCGGGGGAGTTTGCCCAGCTCCTCGACAACGTGGTGGTGATGGTCGAAGAGGAGCCGAGCGACGACGATCTCGAGAGCGTCGGCATGGAGCGGGGCGGCGGCGAGCTCTTCGGGCTCTATCAGGGCGTGCCCCTCACCGAGCGCGACACCTACTACGACGCCCTCCCCGACCGGGTGGTCATCTTCGCCGGCCCGATCCGGCGCACCTTCACCGACCCCCGCCGCGCCGTCGAAGAGATCAAGAAGACCGTCATCCACGAGCTCGGCCACCACTTCGGCATGGACGAGGACCAGATGCCCTGGTGAGCCGGCCGGGCGTGACCGAATCGCTACCCCGACCCGGCGGCTCTCAGGCCGGCGAAGAATCCGGTGGCGGGCCCGCTTCGGAGCCGGGCGGCCCGCCGCCGCGATAGACCCTGGACGCCTGATAGCTCTCGATCCAGTGGCGCAGGAAGACGTGGATCGCCGCCGCCGCCGGCACCGCGATCAGCATGCCGAAGATGCCGAACAGGGAGCCGCCGATGATGATCGCCAGCAGCACCCACACCGGATGGAGGTTGACGCTCTTGCCCAGGATCCGGGGGCTGAGGACCATTCCTTCGAGCATCTGGGCGCCGCTGAAGACTGCGATCACCAGGATCACCCGCACCAGGCTGCCGTGCTCGGCCCAGCACAGCAGGACCGCAGGCAGCAGGCCGACGATCAGCGCCATGTACGGAATCATGTTCGCCAGTCCGGCCGTGATCCCGATCACCAACCCGAGAGGCACGTCGATCAGGACCATGCCGGTGGCGTTGATGAAGGCCAGGACCAGCGCGATGGTGAGCTGGCCGCGCAGGAAGCTCGCCACCGCCTCGTCGACCTCGTGCACCCGGGCGAGCACGATCTCCCGGTACGGCAGCGGGATCAGGTCGCGGATGCCCTGCTTCACCTTGGGGAAGTCGACCAGCAGGTAAAAGGCGAAGACCGGCACGAAGACCAGGTTGAGCAGGAACAGGATGAACGCCCGGACGCTGTCGAAGATGGTCGACAGCCAGCGCCCCACCGAGCCCGCCAGCTTGGGGAGATTCTCCCGGGCCGCCTCGATCGCCCGGTCGCGCACGTTGACGAACTCCTCCGGGTAGCGTGCGCGCGCCCGTTCGAGGAGTGGCTGGACCTGGTCCCGCAGGCGCTGGGTGTACTCCGGGAGACGGCGGCCGAGCCGCTGGAACTCCTCGCCCATGGCCGGCACCAGGTAGAGGAAGAAACCGGTGATGGCGAGCAACAGGACGAGGGCCAGGACCACCACGGCCCACAGGCGGCTCCAACCCTTGCGCTCCAGCCAGGTGACCACCGGATCGAGCAGGTAGGCCACGCCCAGGCCGAGCAGGAGCGGCAGGAAGATGTCGCTGAAGACGATCAGCACCACCGTGACGAGGACGAGGGCGCCACCGAACACGATCAGGCGCAAGACCGCCGGGTCGGGTCGCTTCAGGTTGAGCGTGGCCATCGGGCTTGGCCCCGGATCATCTCACAGTCCGCGGCGGGACTTCAGAACAGCAACAGCTGCCCGCGGTCCTCACGGACCAGCTTCGATGCAGTGACTCCCAGCAGCCGGACCGGTCGCTCCGCCGCCGCGGTCCGCCGCAGCAGCTCCTTGGCCACCCGGCCGATCTCCTCGCCCCCGGAGATCGGCAAGGCCCGGGTTTCCGAGCGGGTCACCGTGGTGAAGTCGGCGTAACGCACCTTGAGCGTCACCGTGCAGGCGGCGATGCTCCGGCGCGCGAGGCCGGCGGCCACGTCCGCTGCCAGCCCGTCGATCACCTCTTCCATCGCGGCGAGCTCGTCCAGGTCGACGCGGAAGGTCGTCTCCTTGCCCAGGCTCTTGCGCACCCGGTGGGTCCTGACAGGGCGCTCGTCGATCCCCCGGGCGTGGTCCCAGAGCGCCTGGCCGTGCCGTCCGAACCGCTCCACCAGCCGTTCCGCGGAGACCCGGCGCAGGTCGGCCACCGTCCGCACGCCGAGGCGCTCGAGCGCCCCCTCGGTCGCCGGCCCGACACCGTGAAGAGCGCGCACCGGCAGCGGGGCGAGGAAGTCCGCCACCTGCTCCGGCCGCACCACGGTCAAGCCGTCGGGCTTGTCGAAGTCGGACGCGATCTTGGCCACCAGCTTGTTGGGCGCCACGCCGATCGAGACCGTCAGCCCCCGCTCCTCGCGCACCCGGCGCCGGATCTCCCGGGCGACGGCGGTGGCGCTGCCGAAGGGCTCCAGGGACTCGGTCACGTCCAAGTAGGCCTCGTCGATCGACACCGCTTGAACCAGCGGCGTGAGCTCGCGGTAGATCGCGAAGACCTGCTCCGACTCGCGGCGGTAGCGTGGGAAATCCGGCTTGAGGAAGATGGCGTCCGGGCACAGCCGGATCGCCCGCGCCGCCGGCATCGCCGAGTGGACACCGAAGCGCCGGGCCTCGTAGCTCGCGGCCGCCACCACTCCACGCCCCTCGGGGCTGCCGCCGACCACGACCGGCCGCCCCCGGAGCGCCGGGTCGTCGCGCATGTGCACCGCGGCGTAGAAACAATCCAGATCGCAGTGGAGGATCCGCCGCACCGAACCCACATCGGCCATCGCCGCCATCATACCGGCGCCGGCAGAGGGTCCGATCGCCCCAGGACACCCACCACGCACCGGAAGCGGTAGAATCAAAACACTCCCCGCGCTACGCAAATACTCGGTTCGCTTGGTGAGAGGACGACAGTGAGGACTCGAACACGGCACAACGCTCGCTCCTCGGCGTATCGCAAGCTCCCGCGATCGACGAACCGGTGAGGTTCTTCCGCCGGAAAAACCGGCACGCTCGGGTCGCTCCGGGCCTGCTCGGCCCGTTGCTTGCGCTGGCCGCGGTCGCCGCGGCCACGGTTGCAGGAAGCGGCTGCGCGGCGGCCGACGGTGCTCCCTCCGGGGCCAGATCGCCCGAGGCGAGATCGCCGCAGGCCACGCAGACCGAAGCGCCGGATGCCATCCCGCCCAGACCGGGGGCGACCGCAAGCGGCGTGATCGAGAAGGGCGAAACCGCCACCCACACAGTCCACCTGGAAGCGGGCGACTACCTCGAAGCCCACCTGAACCGGGACCGCTACAAGGTCAAGTTCCGGCTTCTGCCACCGGACGGCTCCGATGAGAGCGCCGCCATCGGCTGGGGTGAGTTCTGTCCCGATCCCCCGGGGGAGAGCATCTGGGGACTCGCCGACACCTCCGGCGACTACAAGCTCACGGTCAGCCTTTACCCGCGCGGCGAGCCCGGCCCCTACAAGATCACCCTGCTCGCGGTGCACTCGGCCGGCGACGCCGAACGGGCCCGCCAGGCGGGGGAGGTCGAGTTTGAGAAGGCTGCGGCAGCGAAATCCAAGGGCCATTACACGGAGGCACTCGAGCTTTTTCACCCGGCCCTCGAGCTCTGGAAAAAGGCAGGCTACCTCCGTGGCATCGCTGCCGGCAACGGCCGGATCGGTCAGTGTCTCTATGCCATCGACCGCTTCGATGAAGCCGTCCCCTACATCGAGAGAGCCGTCGAGCTATGGGAGGAAGCCGGTGACTACAGCGGCGTCGTAAGCAACCTGATCTTGCGGGGGAATCTCGAGATCGACCGCCACCACTGGGAGGCAGCAGAAGAGGCCGTGCATCGGGCCATCGAGGTCGCTCCCAGGTCCCTTGCACCCAGATCCCCCGGCAGCGTTTCCAGCTCCCTCTGCTACCTCCAGTGGGCCCGGGGCCAGATTCCGGAGGCCTTCCAAAGCTGCCAGAAAGCGGTCTCCCTCCTGGAAGAGGCTGGCGCGCTCGACTCCGCTCCTGGTCCCCTGAACCAGCTCGGCTTGATGTACCGGAGACTGGGCAAGCCGCAGCCTTCTCGGGCTGCCTACAAGCGTTGCCTGGAGATCCTCCAGGACTACCCCGACGCCGCCTTCGAGGCGATCGTTCACAACAACCTCGGCACGCTGATCCTGAGCCAGGGTGACTATCAAGGAGCCCTGGTCGAGTACCAGACCTCCCTGGACATGTACCGGGAACAGGGCAATCTCTCGGAGGCAGCCGCCAGGTACTACAGCATCGGAACGGTCTACCAGAAGATGGGGCAGCTCAAGGATTCTCTTGACTACTACGGGCGCGCTCGCGATCTCCAGGAGAACCTCGAGTCCACGGAGGACCTCATCTATACCCTCCTCGGTATCGGCTGGGTCCACCTCCTCCGCAGCGAGCCCGACCTCGCGGTCGAGCCGACGACCCGAGCCCTGCGGCTCGCCCGTGAGGCCGACTTCAAGCCCCTCCTGGCGCGGGCCCTCCAGAGGATGGCTCTCCTGCAGCTCGCTCTGAACCGACCCAAGGAGGCGCTCGAGCTGACCCAAGAAGGCCTTCCCATCGCTCGCGAGACGCGCAATCGCTGGCAGGAATCAGCCCTGTTGGGTAGTCTCGCGACGGCTGAGCACGATCTCGGTCAAACGGACGAAGCGTTGGCGTCCCTCCGCGATGCCGTCCGCGTGAGCGAGGACATCGGCGACTGGACGGGGCTCGAGGAACATGAGTACCAGATGGCCCAGATCTACCGCGACGGCGGCCAGCTCGACCAGGCGCTAGGGATGATCGAGCAGGTGCTGGCAATAGCCGACCGGGCTCGCGATCAGATCGACGTCCAAGAGTTCCGCTCCCTGGTCGGCGCCACCCAGCAGCAATACCACAGCTTCTACATCGACCTCCTGCTCCAGGTCGACGCGCGGGACCCCGGGGCCGGGCACGCGGCCGAGGCGTTTCAGGCCGCCGAGCGCGCTCGCGCCCGGAGCCTGCTCGAGGTGCTCTCCGCCGCGAACTTGGACGTGGGCCAACAGGCACCCGCCGAGCTCGTTGCACAGCGCGATGCCCTGCGCCAGAAACTGACCGCCGCCGAGCAGCACCGGTCAGAGCTTCTCGAACCGCACGATAAGGCAGCGGACTCCTCCGCCTTGTTCCAGAACAAGGTGGAGCTCGACCGCCTGGTCACCGACCTGGCCGAGGTCGAGCGCAAGATACGCGCCGCGAGCCCCCGTTATGCCGAGCTGACCCGGCCGAAGACGGTGACGGTGGAGCAGATCCAGCAGAGCCTGCTCGATCCGGACACGGCACTGCTCGAGTTTCGCCTCGCCGAGAAGCGAAGCTTCCTGTTCCTGGTCACCCCGAGCGCCTTCCGCACCTTCGAGCTGCCGCCTCGCCGGACCCTTGAAGAGGACTCCCGCTGCATCCACTGGCTGCTCACCGCCTTCGCCGACGAGGGGAAGGCCACCGCAGATTCGTCGGGCGATCGTGAGCTCTGCCTGGGCTCCCACGCCGCGGGCTTCGAGCATCCGCCGACGCGGAACCCCTTCGAAGCTCACGCGTGGCGTCGCCGACAGATCGAGGAGGCCTACTCCGAGCGCGCCCGCCACCTCGGGGAGAGCCTCCTCGGCGATGCGTCCCGCTCGGGCCTCTTGGCCGGGCGCCGGCTCGCCGTGGTGACCGACGGTGCCCTCGAGTACGTGCCGTTCGCCGCCCTCCCCGAGCCGGGGACCGGAAGACCACTGGTCGTCGGCCACGAGCTCGTCTCCCTCCCGTCCGCCTCGGTGCTCGCCTTCCAGCGCCGGCAGGCCCACGGCGACCATCCGTACAAGGGCACCGTCGCGGTGATCGCCGACCCCCTGTATGGCCCAGACGACGAGCGGGTCGCGCCACCGAATCAGGACGGCGAGACCCTGCGGAGCGGCACCAGCGCCCGCCACTTCGCCCGCCTACCCTTTGCGGAAGGCGAGGCGAAGGCCATCATCGCCTTGGCGCCGCCCGGCCGTAGCCTGCTCGAGCTCGGCCCCGAGGCCACCAAGGAATCGGTCCTCGGCACCCATCTGACCGGATACCGGTACGTGCACTTCGCCGTCCACGGCCTCATCGACGCGGATTACCCGGCCCTCTCCCGGCTGGTACTCTCCCAGGTGGACGGAACCGGACAGCCCCTAGCGGACGGGTCATTGCGCCTCCACGACATCTACGACATGCGGCTCGACGCCCAAATGGTGGTGCTCTCGGCATGCGACACCGCCCTCGGCCAGGAAATCCGCGGCGAAGGCCTGGTCGGCTTGGCGCGCGGCTTCATGTACGCCGGCGCCCACCGCGTGGTCGCCAGCCTATGGCAGGTCCAGGACGTGGCGACCGCGCCCCTGATGGAAGATTTCTATCGCGGCCTCCTGGAGGAGCACCACACGCCGGCGGACGCTCTGCGCGAGGCGCAGATCGCGATGCTCACGGCGGACGACGGCCGGCAGGCGTTCCCCTACTACTGGGCGGGCTTCGTGTTGCAGGGCGATTGGAGGTGACGCGGTGGCCCGCCCGGACAAGCGTTCTGAACCCGGGCGCGAGGCTCTCGAACGGCTGCTCGCGCTGCTCGACCCGGACCCGGGCCGCGCCGCGCGCGAGTTCATCCAGCTTCGCCAGCGCCTGACCCGGCTGTTCGAGTGGCGCGGCTGCAGGTTCCCGGAAGACCTGGTCGACGAGACGATCTCGCGGGTCGCCCGGCGCCTGGCCGAAGGCATCGAGATCCGGTCGGACGACCCGTACCGCTACTTCTGTGGCGTCGCGCACATGGTGTTCAAGGAGCTGCTGCGCGAGCGCCGCCGGGAGCGCAAGCTCCAGGACCCGGCGAGCTGGCCGCCGGACCAGATCCCGGAAGAGGAGCCGGACGACCCGCGGATGGAGGTGCTGCTCCGCTGTCTGGATCGTTTGCCGGAGGATCAGCGAGACCTGATCCTCGAGTACCACCAGGGAGATGGACGGGAACGGATCGAGAACCGGCAGGCCATCGCGCACCGTCTCGGCGTCCCCTTGAACGCCCTCAGGATCCGTGTTCACCGGATCCGGGCCAGGCTGGAGGAGTGGGTCCAGGAGGAAGTTGCGAAGGACGGCGAGACCTAGCGCGCGAAATACTTTCGCGATCCGCGCCAATCTAAAGTGAACGGGGACGCCCTCCGAGAAGAGAGCGACCCGGCTCGCACCCGAAGCACCTGACCTGAGGCACTTGGAACATCGCGGGGCGCTGGCCGGAAGGCGACGATCGACGGCGAGCCACCCTCGCGGAGAGAGACGATGAACGAAACCGAAGCATCACAGACCGAGCACATTGAGCGTTACCTCCTCGGAGACCTGCCGGACGAGGAGACCCGTGTGCTCGAGCGCCAGATGTTGGAGCAACCCGGGCTGTTCACCCGGGTCGAGATGATGGAGGACGAGCTCGTCGACCGTTATGTGCGCGACGAGCTTTCCGCCAGCGACCGGAAGCGGTTCGAACAGCACCTCCTCCCATCTGCCAGGATCGGCCGCCGGGTGACCTTCGCCCGAAACCTCCACCGCGCGGCGGAAGAGCGGGCTGCTGAGCGCGAGGTGGACACCGCGGAGACCGGTTCGTTCTCCCCGACCGACAACCTCGTCTCCCTTCCCGCCGCCGCCCACGCCGCGGCCGAGCCCCGCACGACCTTCTCCTCCCGGCTGGCCTGGGCCGCCTGCCTGGTCGCGCTCGTGGGAGCAGGGGCCCTGGCGCTGGTCGATCTGCGCCTCCAGGATCACCTGCAGGGCGCCGAGCGGGCGCACCAGGCCGCGAGCATCCGGGCCGCCGCGGCCGAGCATCAGGTCGCCGCGCTGCAGGAGACCGCGGACACGGCGCGCGCCAGCGCGACAGAGCGCGAGACCCTGCGCCGACAACTGGCAGCGAGCCAGGAACAGGTGGCCACCCTGGAGCAACGCATTCAGGAGACGGCCGGCGCGGCCTCCGATGGGGGCGGGCAGGCACCGCAGGCCGAACAGGCCGAACCAGGTGCTTCGATCGCGCGCAAGTTACTTCTCCTCACGACGATTACCCGCGGCGGCGCCGACCACCCAGCGCCTCTCGAGCTGCCGGCACCGGGCGGCGTCGAGCTCCAGATCGATCTCGACCGGCACCGTCCTCCTGAGGAATCTTTGATGGTCACGATCCGTCGCAGTGGCGATGACACGGATGGCATGATCATCTGGCGGCAGACAGGGCTCTCGCCGCGATTCTTCGGTTCGGACAGCATGTTGCCAGTGGACCTCCCTGAGCAGATCCTCCTCCCCGGCACGTACCACGTCCGCGTCGACCAGATGGCGGACGGCACCACCCAAAAGGTCGGCGTTTACGACTTCATGATCAGGCCCTGAGCGCCGCGCCCCCAGGTTCCCTCCACCGGGGATTCCGGTTGCTCATCAGATCGCTTGCAATGGATCGACCTTCTGTGTCATAAGAATATGAGAACCAGGAATCGATAACTCGACCTCACAGGGGGGAGCCATGGTAGATACGAACAACACTGACAAGAAGACGAGCACGGATCCGCCTTCGAGCACCGGCTCGTTCGACCCGGTACCTGCCGATCTGTACAAGGACACCTCGACCACAAACACCGCAGACACCACAGACACCACAGACACCACAGACACCACAGACACCACAGACACCACAGACACCACAGACACCACAGACACCACAGACACCGCAGACACCGAGGATCCGTCGTCAGGCACTACCGAGCCCGAGTAATCATCACCGCCGCGGCGGCGCCCCTGTGGGCCCTCCTGCCGCCGCGGTTCCCCCCTCGCCTCGGCCCAGGACGCTCGCCCCCTCCTCCCATCCCGGTCCTCCGCGCGAGACCAACCCGCCTACAGAATGCCGCCTTCGGTCATCTTCCGGGCATCGAGGGCCTCTTCCAGCTCCTCTTTCGGCAGGACGTCCAGCTCTTCGCACACCTCGCGCACGGTCCGGCCTTCGGCATAGGCGGTCTTGGCCACCTTGGCCGCCTTGTCGTAACCGATCCTCGGCGCCAGGGAGGTCACCAGCGCCAGCGACTGCTCGACCAACTCCTCGGCCCGCTTGCGATCCGGCTTCAGGCCGTCGATGCACTTCTCGGCCAGCATGCGGGAGGCGTTCGCCAGCAGGTCGATCGACTGGAGTAGGTTGTAGGCCAGGACCGGCATCATCACGTTGAGCTCGAAGTTGCCCAGCATCCCGGAGATGCCGATGGTCGTGTCATTGCCCATCACCTGGGCCGCGACCATGATCACCGACTCGGGGATCACCGGGTTGACCTTCCCGGGCATGATCGAGCTGCCCGGCTGGAGCGCCGGCAGATTCAGCTCGCCGATGCCGCAGCGTGGGCCGGAGCCGAGCCAGCGGATGTCATTGGCGATCTTGCGGAGGGAGGCGGCGACCGTCTTGAGCGCCCCGGACGCCTCCACGCACGCGTCCTTCGCCGCCAGGGCCTCGAACTTGTTCGGCGCCGGCCGGAACGGGTGGCCGGTGCGTTCAGCGATCCGGGCGATCACCCGGTCGGCGAAGCCGGGCCGCGCGTTCAGGCCGGTGCCCACGGCCGTCCCGCCGAGGGCCAGCTCGGCCAAGCGGGTGCGGGCGGCCTCCATCCGGTCGATGCCGTTCTTGACCTGCTGGGCATAGCCGGAGAACTCCTGACCCAGGCGCACAGGCACCGCGTCCTGGAGATGAGTACGACCGATCTTGACCACGTCGTCCAGCTCTTCGGCCTTGCGGCCGAGCGACTTCGCCAGCACCTCCAGCGCCGGCTCCAGGTCCTCGGCGATCGCGCTGTAGGCGGAGACGTGAATCGCCGTCGGGATCGTGTCGTTCGACGACTGGCCGGCGTTGACGTGGTCGTTGGGATGGACCGGGCTCTTCGAGCCGATCGTGCCGCCGAGGATCTCGATCGCCCGGTTGCCGATCACCTCGTTGGTGTTCATGTTGGTCGACGTGCCCGAGCCGGTCTGGAAGATGTCGACGACGAAGTCCTTGTCGTGCTTGCCGTCGATCACCTCTTCCGCGGCCTGGACGATCGCGTCGGCCAGGCGCTTCTCGACGATCCCGGTCTCGGCGTTGACCACCGCCGCCTCCCGCTTGATGAGGCCCATGGCGGCGATGAACCGGCGCGGGAACCGCAGGTTGGAGACGGGGAAGTTCTGGCGCGCCCGCTCGGTCTGGGCGCCGTAGTACGAATCCGTGGGGACCTCGATCTCGCCGAGGCTGTCCTTCTCGATCCTGGTGTCGGTCATGGAATCCCTCCCGGTGTGGGTTCAGAGGCAGCGAATGTGGGCGTCGGCCGGGCGCGGATCGGACGCGGTCGGCGACGCGAAGTCCATTGTAAACACGTGCGTCGCCGGCCGACTCCGCCCCGTGGGGCGGGGATGCAACCGCTCCGCCCCGAAGCTCCCGGCGTCGAACGATGACGGGATCGGATGTCGGCCGGGCGGCTCAGTCGGACGTTGCGCCGTGCAGGTCCTGGAGGCTGGTGACGCCGAAGCTCTCGCGGCGCAGCGCCGCGATCCCCTCGACCGCGGCGCGCGCCCCGGAGAGGGTGGTGATGCAGGGGACGCCGTGCTTGAGCGCGGTCTGGCGGATGTAGGCATCGTCCACGTGCCCCTCCTGGCCGATCGGGGTATTGACCACCAGGTCGATCTCGCCGTCGATCAGGGCGTCGACCACGTTCGGGCGCCCCTCGTGAACCTTCCGGACCGTGCGGGTCGGGAGGCCGTGCGCCTCCAGGTGCTCGGCGGTCCCGCTGGTCGCCACCAGCTCGAAGCCCTGCTCGGCCAGGCCGCGGGCGACCGGCACCAGGGTCTCCTTGTCCCGGTCGTGGACGGACAGGAACGCCGTGCCCTCGGTGGGCAGGAGGCTGCCGGCGGCGATCCAGGCCTTGGCGAAGGCGGCGCCGAAGTTGTCGGAGACGCCCATCACCTCGCCGGTCGACTTCATCTCGGGACCGAGCACGGGGTCGACGCCGGGGAAGCGCCGGAACGGGAAGACCGGCGCCTTGATGAACACCGCCGGCACCTTCGGCTCCTCGGTGAATCCGAGCTCCTCCAGGGTCGCGCCCGCCATCACCCGCGCCGCCAGGCCGGCCAGGGGCACCCCGACCGCCTTGGCGATGAACGGCACGGTTCGGGACGCCCGGGGGTTGGCCTCGATCACGTAGACCTTCCCCTCGTGGACCGCGAACTGGACGTTCATCAAACCGATGACACCCAGGCGGAGCGCCAGGCGGCGGCCGATCTGGCGCATCTCGTCGACCAGCTCCGGCGTCAGGCCGCCGGCGCCGGCCCCCAGGGGCGGCAGGACCGCCGCCGAATCCCCCGAGTGGATGCCCGCCTCTTCGATGTGGCGGAGGATGCCGGCGACGACCGCCCGCCGGCCGTCGGCGATCAGGTCGACGTCGAGCTCGATGGCGTCGTCCAGGAACCGGTCGAGCAGCACCGGCGACCCCGGGGAGACCTCCGCCGCCTCGCGCATGTAGGAAGCCAGAGTGGTCTCGTCGTAGCAGATCGCCATCGCCCGCCCGCCGAGGACGTAGCTCGGGCGCACAAGGACGGGGAAGCCGATGCGCCGGGCGATCTCCCGCGCCTCCTCGAGCGAGGTCGCCGAATCGCCCTCCGGCTGCAAGATGCCTTCCTCGGCGAGAAGCGCACCGAAGCGCCGCCGGTCCTCGGCCAGGTCGATGGCGTCCGGCGGGGTCCCCCAGATCGGCGCGCCGGCGGCTTCGAGCGGGCGGGCCAGCTTGAGCGGCGTCTGGCCGCCGAGCTGGACGATCACGCCGTCCGGCCGCTCGCGTTCCAGCACCGCCAGCACGTGCTCGGTGGTCAGCGGCTCGAAGTACAGCCGGTCCGACGTGTCGTAGTCGGTCGACACCGTCTCCGGGTTGCAGTTGACCATGATGGTCTCGAAGCCGGCGTCGCGCAGGGCGAGCGCCGCGTGCACGCAGCAGTAGTCGAACTCGATCCCCTGGCCGATCCGGTTGGGACCGGAGCCGAGGATGACCACCTTCCGGCGCTCGGTCGGCGCCGCCTCGTCCTCGGAACCGAAGGTCGAGTACAGGTACGGCGTCTGGGCCGGGAACTCCGCCGCGCAGGTGTCGACCCGCTTGTAGACCCGGTGCACCCCCCGGCGCTTGCGCTCCGCGGCGAGCTCTTCCGGCGAACAGACCAGGAGCCGCGCGATACCGGCGTCCGAGTGCCCGGCCTGCTTCGCCCGCACCAGCAGGTCCGTCGGCACCGACGCCAGATCCCAGCAGCCGAGATCGGTCTCGACCCCGACGATCTCCTGGATCTCGCGCAGGAACCAGGGATCGATATGGGTGATCCGGTGGACCTCCTCGACCGTCCAGCCCTGGCGAATCGCCGCGAACACCGAGAACAGCCGCTCCCAGTTGGGCTGGGCCAGGCGGTCGGCCAGCCGTACCGGGTCCGAGTTGCGGCGCTCCCGATCGAGGAGGGTACCGTCCAGCTCCAGCGCGGCGAGCCCCTTGAGCAGGGCCTCGGCGAAGGTGCCGCCGATCGCCATCACCTCCCCCACCGACTTCATCGACGTGCCCAGTTGGGACGGCGACGCGGGGAACTTCTCGAACGCCCAGCGGGGGATCTTGACCACTGTGTAGTCGAGGCTCGGCTCGAACGCGGCGAAGGTCTCGCCGGTGATGTCGTTCGGCACCTCGTCCAGGGTGTAACCGACCGCCAGGAGCGCCGCGATCTTCGCAATCGGGAAGCCGGTCGCCTTCGACGCCAGGGCCGAGCTCCGAGACACCCGGGGGTTCATCTCGATGACCACGCGATCGCCGGTCTCCGGGTCGACGGCGAACTGGATGTTGGAGCCGCCGGTGGCCACGCCGACCCGCCGGATCACCCGGAAGGCCTCGTCGCGCATCGCCTGATACTCGCGGTCGGAGAGGGTCTGCTGGGGCGCGACGGTGATCGAGTCCCCGGTGTGCACCCCCATGGCATCCACGTTCTCGACCGAGCAGACGACGATGGCGTTGTCCGCCGCGTCCCGGATGACCTCGAGCTCGAACTCCTTCCAGCCGACCACCGACTGCTCCATGAGCGCCGTGTGGTTCGGGCTCGCGGCCAGGGCCGAGCGGATCACGTCCTCCAGCTCCTCCCGGTTGTAGGCCACGCCGCCGCCCTCGCCGCCGAGGGTGAAGCTCGGCCGGATGATCACCGGGTAGCCGATCGTGTCGATCGACGCTCGCGCCTCGTCGAGGGACCCGACATAGGCGCTCTTGGGCACCGACAGGCCGATCTCCTCCATCGCCGCCTTGAACAGCAGGCGGTCCTCGCCGAGTTGGAGGGACGCGATCGACGCGCCGAGCACCTCGACCCCGAAGCGCTCCAGCACGCCGGCCCGGTCGAGGGCGACCGCCAGGTTGATGCCGGTCTGCCCCCCCACGGTCGGTAGCAACGCGTCCGGCCGCTCTTTCTCGATGATCTTGGCGACGATCTCGGGAGTGAGCGGCTCGACGTAGGTGGCGTCCGAGAGCTCCGGGTCGGTCATGATGGTGGCCGGGTTCGAGTTGACCAGCACCACCCGGTAGCCCTCCCGCCGCAGGACGCGGCAGGCCTGGGTCCCGGAGTAGTCGAACTCGCACGCCTGACCGATGACGATCGGCCCGGAGCCGATCACGAGAATGGACGAGAGGTCGGTTCGCTTCGGCACGGCGCGGCGAGTCTATACTGCCTCCGATGCCCGCCCCCGCCCACCTCGTCCTGGTCGGCGCCGGCCACGCCCACCTGGAAGTCCTCCGCCGCCTGGCGACCGAAGACCACCCGCCGGTCGACCTGACGGTGATCTCTGCGACGGCCCAGCAGCTCTACTCGGGAATGGTCCCCGGCTACCTCTACGGCGGCTACGCGGAGGAGGAGATCGCCGTGCCCGTGGCGCCACTGGTCGAGCGCGCCGGCGGGCGCCTGATCGTCGGCACCGCGTCCGAAATCGCCTCCGATCGCCGGGAGGTCGTCTTGACGTCTGGGGAGCGCGTGGCCTACGACCTGGTGTCGATCAACATCGGCTCCCGGACCGTCGGGGAAGAGACGCCGGGCGTGGCCGAGCACGCCGCGGTGGTCAAGCCAATCCAGCAGGCGATCGCCCTCCGCCGCCGGGTCGAAGCTCTGGCCACCGCCCCGTTCCACCGCACCCGAGACGGCGTCGAGGGCCGGCGCGCGGTCATCGTCGGAGGCGGCGCCGCCGGCGTGGAGCTCGCCTGCGCCGTCGCCACCGCATTCGACCGCGCCCGCCCCCGGGCCGCGGAGGAGGACTCGGTCACCCTGCTCGAGGCGGGCGAGCGGATCCTGCCGGGCGAGTCCGAGCGCCTCCATGACAGGGCGCGCGAAGCGCTGGAGGGGCGGGGGATCGAGATCCGGAGCCGGACGCGGGTGATCGAAGTCGCCGCGGACGGCGTGCGGATCGAGGCCCTCGGGCGCTCGTCGGCCCTGCCCGCGGCGCTCACGGTCTGGGTCACCGGCGCCGCCGCCCCGCCGCTCTTCCGGACCCTCGACCGGCCCCGCGACGATCGGGGCTTCCTGCTGGTCGACGAGGCGCTCCGCTCACCGGCGGACGAGCGGCTCTTCGGCGCCGGCGACTGCGTCGCCCTGGCCGGCCGGCCCGAGACACCCAAGGCGGGCGTCTATGCCGTTCGCGAGGCGCCGATCCTCTGGGAAAGCCTCCGCGCCGCCCTCGGAGGAGACGCACCGGGCACCGCCTACCGTCCGCAGAGAGAGTACCTGGCGATCCTCAACACGGCGGACGGCAAGGGCCTCCTCCGGTGGAGGGGGCTGGTCGTCTACAGCCGGTGGGCGTGGTGGCTGAAGGAGCGGATCGACCGGCGGTTTCTGGACAAGTACCG
>Ga0210144_1000194_pt1 | contig 35547 bp, 37 predicted proteins | sample Muzzi_PWA_D2_FD_185532 | JGI IMG/M metagenome (GOLD analysis project Ga0210144, IMG submission 185532) | Wetland microbial communities from San Francisco Bay, California, USA, that impact long-term carbon sequestration - Muzzi_PWA_D2 (SPAdes) | ecosystem: Environmental > Aquatic > Marine >...
CGAGGGCGACACGGTGCTCGAGCTGGGCTGCGGCACGGGTCGTAACTTCCGCCACCTGCAGCGTGTGATCGGCGCCGAGGGACGGCTGGTCGGCTTCGACTATTCGGGCGAGATGCTCGCCGCCGCTGGCCGGCTCTGCAGGCGGCGGGGCTGGCGCAACGTCGCCCTCGTCCAGGGCGACGCCGCCGAGCTCGACCTCGGCGAGGGCGGCTTCGACGGCGTCCTGGCCGTGCTGGCGATCAGCGCCATCCCCGGCTACCGGCAGGCGCTCGAGCGCTGCCGGGAGCTGCTGCGCCCCGGCGGCGTCCTCTCGGTTTGCGACGCGCGGCTCTTCCCGGGACGGCTGTCCTTCCTCAACCCGCTCGTCAGGGCCCTCTACACGTGGGGGGCGGCCTGGGACCCCGCCAAGGACCTGCCGGCCGCGATCGAGGAGGTCTTCGGCAACGTCGAGATCGAGGACCTCAACCTGGGGTCGTTCTTCATCGCCACCGCCGTCAAGGAGGAGGGGAGCTGAGCATGGGGTCGGTCGTCGCCGATCTCGCCCTCGGCGCGCCGCCCCGCTGCGGATCGCGACCATCGACGAAGTGGTCGAGTGACACGAGGGCCGCCGGGTCGCCTATCGGGGCGAGATGGCCGGCGTGAGCTTCGATTCGGCGATGGAGGTCGAGCCCGACGGCGAGGGGAGCAGCCTGCTGCGGGTCGAGATCGACTACCGGGTGCCGGCGCGCCTCGGAGGCCGGGCGCTCGACACCCTGATCGCGCGCCGGCTGGTGCGCAGCCACGTCGATCGCTCCCTGCAGAAGCTCGCGAGCACCTTGGGTGAGCCCCATTCGCCTGCCCCTTGACGAAGGCACCGCCGGACTCGACCGATGCAACCTGAACGGCCCACCCTACTCAGCCGCAAACGTTCGCTCATCGCATTCGGGATTGCGATGGCAGCCTTCTACATCGCCCTCTTCGTCCTCGACCAGCGCCTGAAAGCGACCGGCGGCCCCTCGGTCCTCGGACTCGAGTTCGCCGGCAGCGAGCAACGCGCCGCCGAGATCATGTCCGAATGGGGAGACCACGGTCGGAATCTCGCCCGACTGTCGCTCTGGATCGACTTCGGCTTCATGCTGAGCTACGGAACGTTCTTCACCCTGGCGGCGCTCGCCACCCGAGACTACGCGAGGGAGCGAAGCCTAAGGACGCTCGCCACCGTCGGCGTCGTCACGCCGTCCTTCGCCGCCGCCGCAGCCCTCTTCGATGCCGCGGAAAACATCACCTGGCTGCTCGTCCTCGGCGGCCACGGAGGAAGCTTCGCCCCTCCCTTCGCGACCACCTGCGCAAGCCTCAAGTTCTCCCTCATCACGCTGGCGATCATCTATGTGCTGTGGGGATTGGTCAGCCGATTCCGCCGACGTAGAGGACTGAGCCCAGACGTTCCAACGTAACGACACTGAGGCGCAAGTGCCTTCACAGTGGCGCGAACTGACCGGCCGCCTATGGCCGTGTCAACAGCCGACGATGGCTGTCGCAGCCAGCAATTGCCCTGCCGCAACCACGCGGGAGGAGGCGTCAGTACCGCCGCGCCGGGCACTTCCCGCCGAGCGGCGCTATCGCGCGCTCGAACCTGGGCTCTGCTTCGTGTGTTATGTTCGTGCGCGAGCCGAGACTCTGGCGGCACATGATGAATATTGATTGGGAGCTTCGGGAGACCGGTCCGGCGGACGCCGAGCACACGGTGCTCCTGCTTCCCGGTGGTATGTGTTCCGCGGGCTCGTACGCCGAGTTGATGGCGGAACCTGCGCTGGCAGAGCTGCGACTGGTCGCAGCGACGCTGCCCGGCCATGCCGGCGCGCCGCCGCCGGATGACTACAGCGTCGAGAACTACGCTCGGCTCGCGTCCGAGCTGGCGGCGAAGCTCGGCGCGGAGGTGGTGCTGGGCTTCAGCATTGGAGCGTCGGTTGCGCTCGAGATGGTCGTCTCTCGCGCCTTCGCCGGCCCGGCGGTCTTGCTCGGGATCAGCTTGTCGGCGGAGGACGAGCCGGCGTTCTTCCGCGCGCTCGTCCGGCTCGGCAGCGTGCTTGGCGGCTTGCCGGCCACCGTGCTGGCCAAGGGCGCGGCCTCGATGGTCAAGCGCATCGAGGTGTCGGGCGATCGCCAGGCCGAGTTGCGCGAGGATTTTCGCAAGAACGTTCCGCGACACATGCGGGAGGGGCTGCGCGAATACGTGCGGTGGCTGCACCGGCACGATCGTCCCGCCGAGCGGCTATGCCAGGCTGGCGTTCCGACCTGGATCGTTCACGCCGAGAAGGGTGACGGCGGCCTGACGGACGATGAGCGTCGTATTCTCGAGGAGTGCCCGCGTGCGCACCTGGTGACTCTGCCGGGTGACGTGTTCTTCATGCCGAACGAGGCACCCGGGCCGATCGCCGACGTCATTGTCGAGGCCGTAAGGAGCGCAGCGGCATCCGCCACCGCGGGCTGAGCCGAATGGGTTGAGCGTCACGCGCGGAAGCGCACCCTTGTGTGGCGCTCCGTACGAATGGCGGAACAGAAGGCGACCTCGTGCTCGCGCCCCGCTCGCGCGAGGACGAGCACGGAGTGCCGGGGCTGCTCCGCTCCACGAAAGGCAGAAGCAACGGGCGAGCTCAACCTCCGAGTCGTTGCCGACCCCTGCCAGGCGAGAGCAGTAGCGGCGCCCGAGACTGGGTTGCATGAAAAAGGGGTCTCCACGAAAAAGGGAGAAGCGGCTGACGCATCGTTAGAAACCATCGCGGCCGCGCGCTGCGGCGGCTCCGGGTCTTGTGTCAGAATCAGGGCGTGGCGGATGAATCGGTCGCGGACCAACTTCGCAACCTCGGCGTGACGGGTGTCCTTGTGCAGATGGCCGAGCGCGGCCAACTCCTCGACCTGAAATGCGAGATGCCGCAGTGCTACCACCACAAGGGACGCGGCGCGTTCGATCCGCTCACGACCGCGCGCACCAAGTGGGCGCCCTCGCGCGACCACTACCCGATCCTCAAGTCGGCCGGAGGGAAGCTAGTTCCCGAGAACGTTCGACTGTCCCACACGGAGTGCAATCAGCGTGATTACAACCGGCGGAAGCAAATCGGGGCGCTGCTTGGGAAAGGCAAGTCTCTGGAAGACATCGCCGACACGCTGAACCGCAAGGGTGTCCCCCCGGCTCACGGCACGAACCAGTGGACGGCCGCCATGGTGCGCAAGGCCTACGTGTCCTAGTCCGGGTTCGGCGCTGAGTGCCGCTCTGCGCGAAAGGCAGCATCGTTACCAATCGCGCGAACCGGGGACGTCAGGCCACGTGTCCCACGACAGACCAAGCGCGAGCTGTGAGGCGGAAGGGGTCTTCGCCCACACCGAGCCGGCGGCGAAGCTCGTCGCGCAACTCGGCGCGGCGCTCGGGTGGGAGCGCCGAGGCGTAGGCGGTCGACGGGCCCGATCCGTGCTCCAGCGACTGCCACAGGTCATCGAAGTCGCGGTACTCGGCCTCGACGACGAGCGCCGAGACGGCCGGGTTCTGCAGGCCCGCGTCTCGCCACAATCGCTCGAGCTCACCCGGCGTGCAGTTGGGCATCGACCGGCCCTCGTCGCTCTCCGCCACCCCCGGGTCGAGGCTAACCGCGGCGTCCCAGAACCGACGCAAGAGCTTCATCTCTCCGGCGTAGTCCCAGGTGGCGGCGGCGACCGTGCCGCCCGGTCGCGTCACCCGCCGCATCTCGCGCACGCCCGCCGGCGGATCGCTCATGAAGTTGACCGCCAGCTGGGACAGGGTGACATCGAACGAGTCGTCGGGGAAGGGGAGCGCCTCGGCGCTCGCCAGCCGCACGTCCAGACCGGGCAGACGTTGCTCGCAGGCCTCGACGAACGGTGTCGAGGGATCGATCGCGGCGATGCCGCCGGCGCCGAGCACCTGGGAAAGCTCCACCGCCAGCGCCCCCGGTCCGCAGCCGACGTCGAGGGCTCGCTGGCCGGTGGACACGTTTGCGATCTCGATCAGCGCCCGAGCAAGAGCCGACCCGTAGCGGCCGATGTGTCGGTCGTAGGCCTCCGCCGAGGTACGGAAGCTCCCGGCTCCAGGTGTCTCCGCCATCGCCTTCAGTCTCTCTCATGTCAGATCCAACCCAGAACCGGGCCGAAGGCGAGCAGCGCGCCGGCCACGAGGGCCGCCATGGCGCCGACCACGCGCAGGCGGCGCCGATTGTCGGGAAGGTCGTAGACGTAGGCGGCGATCAGGAAGAACCAGAGGTAGCCGAAGACGACGATCGGCAGGACGAAGGGGAAGTTCCACCACCAGTACTCCCAGTGGAAGTAGCCGGTGCCGTTGAGCAGCACCTCGACGAAGACCGCGAAGAGCGAGAAGCCGAGCGCGAGGGTCAGCCGGTTCGGCAGGCCGAGCAGCTTCGCTCGCCGGTCCTCCGGCAGGATCTTCGCGAAGACGACGCCGGAGATCGCGAACATAAGCGAGATCTCGATCGTCAGCCCGATCAGGATCAGGTAGGCGGTGTCGCCGGTCGTCGTCCAGAGCGCCGCGCGGTCGCTGAAGTGGAGGACCAGCGAGTTGACGATCTCGTTGATCCAGTCGGCGAGCCAGAAGGCGAGCCCGGCCAGGACCACGTCCCAGCGCCGCCGCTCGACCTCGACCGCGTAGACGTAGAGGACCAGCACGAGCAGCGTGACGACGTACCACTTGAACTGCGTCTCGTCGCGCAGCAGCCGCTGCGCTTCGAGGGTGAAATCGGTGACCGCGAGCACTGAGCCCCGACTCTAGCCGTCGTTTCCCCGCAGCAGCGGATTGCTAACTTCGATCGGATGAGGGCTCCTCACCCGATCGCCTCCCGATCCGAGCCCGAGCCCGCCGGCGGCGGTCGTCCCGGCGGCGGCGAGCTGCCCGACGCCGAGGCCCTCGACGCCTACTCGCGGACCGTCTCCGAGGTCGCCGAGCAGCTCGGGCCGTCGGTCGCCCACGTCACCGTGACCCGGCGGACGCGTCGCGGCTCGCGCCGCGCCGGCACCGGCAGCGCGGTCGCGATCAGCCCCGACGGCTTCATGCTCAGCGCCGCCCACGTCACCGCCGGAGGCGACGGGCACGGGCACGCCGCCTTCCCCGACGGCCGCGAGGCGGCGCTCGAGGTGATCGGGGCCGACCCCCTCTCCGACCTGGCTCTGCTCCGCGCCGACAGCCGCGAGCTGACGCCGGCGCCGCTCGGCGACGCCGGGGCGCTGCGGGTCGGCCAGCTCGTCGTCGCGATCGGCAGCCCGTTCGGCTTCAGCGGCTCGGTCACCGCCGGGGTGGTCTCGGCCCTGGGCCGCTCGCTGCCGACTCGCTCGCGCTCGGCCACGCGCCTGATCGAGAACGTGATCCAGACCGACGCGGCGCTCAACCCCGGCAACTCGGGCGGGGCGCTGGCCGACGGCCTCGCCCGGGTGGTCGGCGTCAACACCGCGGTGGCCGGCGTCGGCCTCGGCCTGGCGGTGCCGATCGACGCGACGACGCGGCAGATCGTCTCCGAGCTGATGCGCGAGGGCCGCGTCCGCCGTGCCTACATCGGCGTCACCGGCGGCTCGCGGCCGCTGCCTCCCCGACAGGCCGCCGCCCTCGGCCGTCGCAGCGGGGTCGAGGTGGTCGAGGTCGTGGCGGGCAGCCCGGCGGCGGACGCCGGCCTGAAGGCCGCCGACCTGATCATCGAAGCCGACGGCGAGGCGGTCGGCGACGTCGGCGACCTGCAGCGGCTGATGTCCGGCGAGAGGATCGGGCAGGCCGTGACGCTGCGGATCGATCGCGGCGGGCGGCTCACCGAGGTCGAGATCGTGCCCCGCGAGCTCGAGGACTAGCGGAGGGGAGGATCGGGTGAAAGCGCGGCTGAATCGCTGGCTGGACTCCGACCTGATCGGGATCCCGGCGACGCTGTACACGTTCGCGGTGCTGGCGATCAGCCTCGCCGTCTTCCGCTTCGGCGGCCCGGTCGCCGGCCTCGTCGTCGCCGCGGCCCTCTGGGTCCCGATGGTCCTCTTCGCGATCCAGGGGAGGGGGAAGCCTCCCCTCCCGCTCGACCTGGTGGCCGGGGCCGAGGGCCCGCTGCACCGGGTGCTGGTGATCGCCAACGAAGGGCTCGAGGACCCGGCGCTCTGCCGCGAGGTCTGCCGGCGCTCCGCGCGCACCGCCACCGAGGCGATGGTCCTCGCCCCGGTGGTGGCCTCGTCCCGGCTGGGCGAGCTGACCGACGACGTCGACACGCAGCTGAGCACCGCCAACGGTCGGGTCGATGCGGCCGTGAGGGTGCTGCGGGGAGAGGGCGTGAAGGCAAGCGGGCGCACCGACATCGCCAGCCCGATGGAGTCGCTGTCCGACGGCCTGCGGGAGTTCCCGCCGAACGAGATCGTCATGCTGCCCGGCCGCGAGGCGCAGTGGGATGCGGCAGCCGAGCTTGCGGAGCGGGTGCGAAGCCAGACCGGCTTGCCGGTGACCGCGGTCGGCCCCACGGCCGGCTGATCGCCCTCGCGGTCCTCGGCCAGGCCCCGTCCCTGCATGCGCGTCGGCGCCAGCGGGCTACAGATGCAGGTGGCGGAAGAACCACTCGGCGGCCAGCTCGGCGACCCGCTCCATCGCCCCGGGCTCTTCGAACAGGTGCGTGGCACCGGGGACGACCGCGACCTCGTGCTCGCAGCGCAGCAGCCTCGCCGCCGCCTCGTTCAGCTCCAGCACCTGCAGGTCGGCGCCGCCGACGATCAGCAGGGTCGGCGCGACGACCGCCTCGAGGCTCTCGGCGGCGAGGTCGGGGCGCCCTCCGCGGGAGACCACGGCCCGAACCCCGTCGCCGAGGCGGGCCGCCGCCCGCAGCGCCGCGGCGGCGCCGGTCGAGGCACCGAAGTAGCCGATCGGCAGATCGCCCAGCTGCGCCTCGGCACCGACCCATGCCGTGACGGCGAGCAGGCGCTCGGCGAGCAGCCCGATGTCGAACACGTTTGCGCGGTCGAGTTCCTCCTCGGGGGTGAGCAGATCGAAGAGCAGCGTCGCGAAGCCGGATCCGTTGAGCGCCTCGGCCACCTGGCGGTTGCGTGGGCTGAGCCTGCTCGAGCCGCTGCCGTGGGCGAAGACGACCAGGCCGGCGGGCTGCGCGGGCAAGCGCAGGTCGCCGGCGAGGCGCGGGCCCGAGGTGAGCTCGATCTCGACCGGCCGCTCGACCGGGTGCGGGTCCGCCCCCGCGGCGGGATTGTCGGCGGGGGCGCATCGCCGGTGGGCGGCCTTCAGCAAGGCGATCACCTCGGCATCCTCGAGCTGCCCGAAATCGACGTAGAACTGGCCGATGCCGAAGAACCCGTGGGGCTGCTCGAGGCAGACGACCTCGTCGAAGGCCTGGGCGAGGCGCTCCTCGGTTCCCGGGGGGGCAACCGGCACCGCGAGGACGACGCGCGCCGCGCCGCGGGCTCTCAGCGCTTCGCCGGCGGCCACGGCGGTGCCGCCGGTGGCGATGCCGTCGTCCACCAGGATCGCCGTCCGGCCCTCGACCGGGAGCGCCTCGCTCTCGCCGCGGTAGAGGAGCTGCCGCCGCTCCAGCTCCGCGGACTCCTCGGCGACGAGCGCCTCCAGTTCCCGCTCGCCGATGCCCATCAGCTCCACGTCCCGCTCGTGCACGAAGCGGATGCCGCCCTCGGCGATCGCCCCGATCCCGTACTCGGGCCTGAACGGCGCGCCCAGCTTGCGGACCAGCAGGATGTCCAGGGGAGCCGCGAGCGCCGCTGCGACCTCGAAGCCGACCGGCACCCCGCCGCGCGGCAGGGCGATCACCAGCGGCTTCTCGTCACGGAAGCGCTCGAGCAGCTCGGCGAGCCGACGCCCGGCCTCCCTGCGATCGGTGAACAGCGCAGGGCGGTTGGCCATGGTGGCAATTTAGTGACTATCCGAGCGGGCGACGAGCCCCGACATCAGCTCGATCGCCTCGCTCCGGGAGAGGCCCTGCTCGCGGACCAGGGAGCGCCAGGTCGCGAAACCGACCGCGTGGGCGATCGCGGCGCGAACCACTCGACGGCGGGCGCCGCGCTGCGGACGGCCCCGCAGGAGGACGTCGGTCGCCGCCTCGAACCACTGGGCGGACCTCGCCATCGCCGGCTCCAGGGCCGGCACCAGCGCGACGTCGCGGGTCGTCCTCTCGAGCATGTACTCGCCGCGCTCGAACCACGAGTAGAGCTGGTCGAGCCCGGTGCGCAGGCGCTCCTGCGGAGCGGCGATCGCGCTCCAGGCCTCGAGGTCGGGCAGCGGGTGCGCCGCCATCCAGTGCGACGAGCAGGCGTCGAACAGCGCCCACTCGTCGGGGAAGTGCCGGTAGACGGTCGCCCGCTGCACCCCGGCTCGCTCCGCGACGGCGCTGACCGTGGTCCGCGCCGGGCCGACCGAGCCGTGCAGGTCGACCGTCGCTTCGGTGATCCGCCGCCTGGTCTCGTCCTCCAGCGCGGCGCGGCGCCGCTTGCGGTAGCGCCGTTTCGGAGCTTTTCGGGTTTTCGTAGACATATCTGTTCGATGAATATTGACAGATGCCGCGGAGGTGTGCTAGGTTCGCCGCACAATAGCGTTCAACGAAATGGAGCTCTTCACAATGTCAGCGACTCAACTCACCGACGCCCTGCGACGTTTCGACGCATCCCAGGGCCCGCGCAAGGTCGGCCCCGCCGACGGCCACGTCGCCCAGCTCGGCGGCTGCGATGCCCGCTTCCTCGTCTGGGGGGAGGAGTCGGGCGGCGGCTTCTCGCTGGTCGAACACCCGGTCCCGCCGCGCTCGCTCTGCGCGCCGCTGCACCGCCACACCGGGGTCGACGAGTACAGCTTCGTGCTCGAGGGGCGGATGGGGGCGCTGCTCGGCGACGACGTGATCCACGCCGAGGCGGGCGAGCTTGCCTTCAAGCCGCGCGACCAGTGGCACACCTTCTGGAACGCGGGCGAGGAGCCCTGCCGAATCCTCGAGGTGATCTCACCGGGCGGCTTCGAGCACTTCTTCCGCGAGTTCGACGAAACGACCAGGGACGGCAGCTTCGACCCCGAGGCGCTGGGTGAGCGCTACGGGATCGAGTTCGACATGGAGAGCGTGCCGCGGATCTGCGCCGAGCACGGCCTCGTCCATCCGCTCCTGGAGGCCGACCCTCGGCCCGCCTGACGATCAGGCGGGCCGCAGCGACGCGGCTGCGATGAAGCGGCCGGTGGGGCCCTCGGCCCGGTGCGAGTAGAAACGGTCGAGGGCCTCGGGGGTCGAGACGCCGGCCACCTCGATCCGCTGGGGCTCGACCCCGGCTTCCTCGAGGTGCAGGGCGTTGGCCGCCCAGAGGTCGAAACGCGCCCCGCCGTCGCCGAGCGGCTCGAGGAGGCGGTGCGAACGCTCGCCGAAGGAGTCCCGGACGCGATCGACGACCTCCCCGCCCACCTCGTAGCCCTGCGGCCCGATCGACGGTCCGATCGCCGCCAGGATGTCGGCCGGGTCGCTGCCGAACCTGCTCCGCATCGCAGCGACGGCCCGCGAGGAGATCCGCGCAACGGTCCCCCTCCAGCCGGCGTGCACAAGCCCCACCGCAGGTCGCCCCGGGTCGTAGAGGAACACCGGCGTGCAGTCGGCGACCGTCACGCAGAGGGGCATCCCGGGGACGTCGGTGACCAGGGCGTCGGCCTGCGGGACACGCGACCCCTGGTCGACCGAACCCCGGCCGGCGTTGCGGTTGGCGACCACCGCCACCCCGTCTCCGTGCACCTGCTCGCCCCAGACGGACCGGTCCAGCGGCAGGTCGAAGGCGGAGAACAGCCTGCGGCGGTTCTCGAGCACCGCCGCCGGGTCGTCCCCCACCCCCAGGCCGAGGTTCAGGGAGGCGTAGGGGAAGGCGCTGACCCCGCCGGTCCGCGTCGACACGAAGGCGTCCACCCCCCGGCTGGGGAGCGAGTCGAAGCGATACACGGCGAGCCCGTCGCGTTCCTGGCGGCGCACGTTCAGTCGACGGCGACCGTCCTGGAGCGGTCGCCCCGGCAGACGTAGATCGTCCCGGCGGTCCCTTCGCGGCGCGGGCGCAGCTTCGCGTAGTAGGCGGCGGAGCCCAGCAGCTGGGCGTGGACGACCCACCTGCCGCGACGGTTGGTGTGCGTCGTGCCCACCAGCACGGCCGGACCCGGCCGCAGGCGGTACAGCCTCACCTTGCGGGCTCCCTCGCAGGCGCGGTTCGGAGACTTCACCCGACCGTGGAAGGCGGGCGCCCGCTGAGAGATGGTCACCTTCGAGTCGATCCTGACGATGCGGGTGGCGGACGCCGGCGACGCCGCGAGGACGGCCGCCGCCGCCACGGCGAGCGCCGGCGCGGCGAGCGCGAGACTACGCCTGCGCCGTATCTCCATCCTGCGCACGATCCGATTGTAGAGCGGCTGCGGCCCGGGCCAGCTCGTCCACGTACCTCGGGCGCTCAACGCCGGGTGCAAGGCGCTCGTCCGGTTGGGGCTCGCCCGCCGTCAGGCGCAGGCCGATCGTGCCCGCCCAGACCGGCAGCTTGTAGTCCTCCTCCTCGTCGACCGGCCCGCCGTCCCTGACCTTCGCGGAGGCTTCCTCCAGCGGGAGGCGGAGGACCGAGGTGCCGCGCAGCTCAGCCTCGCTGGGCGGCCGCACGTCCGCCCAGCGCCCCGGCACGAGCTTCTCGGTGAACGCCTCGAGCGCCCGGCGCTTGCCCTCCGCCGTCTCGATCCGCTTCGCCTGGCCGAACAGCACCACGGAGCGGTAGTTGACCGAGTGGTGGAAGGCGGAGCGGGCGAGGACCAGGCCGTCGAGCAGGGTCGCGGTGAGGCAGACCTCGGCACGCTCCGCCTCGCGCAGGGTGCGGCTGGCCGCCGAGCCGTGCAGGTAGACGTGCCGGCCGACCCGTGCGTGGAGGGTCGGGATCACGACCGGAAAGCCTGCCTCGTCGACCGTGCCGAGATGGCAGACGAGCGCCTCGTCGAGGATCGCCTCGACGGTTCCCTCGTCGTAGGCGGCGCGCCGTGGCACCCGCCTCACCCTCGTCCGTGCTCTTGCTTGCATCTGTTATGGTACAGATAGGTTGTCTGAACTGACACAGTATCGCATCGGCGGCAAGAGCGCCACGGAGATCGCCGCCGGCGTCGAGCGCGGCGTCGAGCGGGGCGCGCTGCGCCCCGGTGAGGCGCTGCCGGCGGTCCGCCCGCTCGCCACCGAGCTGGGGGTCAGCCCGGCGACCGTCGCGGCCGCCTTCGCCGAGCTGCGCTCGCGCGGCCTCGTGGTGACCAGGGCGAGGAGCGGCGCCTACGTCAGCTGGCGGCCGCCGGTCGCCGGGCCCTGGTTCGGGCCGCTCGTCCCACCGGGCGCCCGCGACCTCGCCAGCGGCAACCCCGACCCCGAGCTGCTGCCCGACCTGGCTCCCTTCCTGCGCGAGCTGACACCGCCGGGCCAGCTCTATGGCGGCAAGCCGGTCCTCCCCGCGCTGGGCGAGCTGGCCGCGGCGGAGTTCGCCACGGCCGGGATCGCCGCCGACCGGGTCGCGGTGGTGAGCGGCGCGCTCGACGGGATCGAGCGCGCCGTGCAGGCACGCCTGCGACCGGGCGACGTGGTCGCGGTGGAGGACCCCGGCTACGCCGGGCTGTTCGACCTGCTGCGGGCGCTCGGGCTGGCGCTGCGCCCGGTGCCGGTGGACGGGCGCGGGATGATCCCGGCGGCGCTCGGGGAGGCGCTCGGCGAGGGCGTCGCGGCCGTGATCGTCAACCCCCGCGGTCAGAACCCCACCGGGGCCTCGCTCGACGAGGAGCGGGCCGGCGAGCTGCGCAAGGTCCTCGACCTCCAGCCGGACGCGATGGTCCTCGAGGACGACCATCTCGGCCCGATCGCCGGGGCTCCGCGTCTCACCCTGACCGCCGGGCGACGCAGCTGGGCGGCGGCGCGCTCGGTCGCCAAGTCGCTTGGGCCCGACCTCCGCGTCGCCATCCTCGCCGCAGACGAGCAGACGATCAGCCGGGTGCGCGGCCGGCAGGCGGTCGGCCCGCAGTGGGTCAGCCACCTGCTCCAGCGGTTGGTCGCGGATCTCTGGTCCGACCCGGGGGTTGCCGCAACGCTGCGGCACGCCAGCGAGGCCTACCGCGAGCGCCGCGAGCGCCTCCTCGCCGCTCTTGCGGAGCGGGGGATCGAGGCGGGGGCGCCGGCCGGCATCACCGTCTGGATCCCGGTCCCCGAGGAAACGGCGATCGTCCAGGCGCTGCTGGAGGCGGGCTGGGCGGTCTCCCCCGGAGCGCCCTACCGGCTGCGGGGCGAGCGCGCGATTCGCATCGCCATCGGCGGCCTGCGGGAGGGTGAGGCGGAGCGACTCGCCACGGCGATCGAGGAGGCGATGCGCCCCGCCCGCGGCACGCGGACGGCCTGATCCCCCTCCCTACGCTGCTACCGTGATCGGGTCGGGTCGGCGCCGTAGTCGCCCCGAGAGGTTCCGTTCCTCCGTGTGCTCTCCGCGCTCAGGGGTCGCTGGATCTCCCTGCACCGCCGAAAAGGAGTCACACGATGGAGGTCGGCATCGCGCTTGCGCTCGTCGCCGGTCTGATGACCAACCTCGCCGCGCTGCTCAAGCATCGCGGCTGCCACCGGGTCGCGCCGGTCCGCATTCGGCAGCCGCTGCGCAGCGCCCGCACACTCGCGGCGTCGCCGTGGTTCGCCGCCGGCTGGGGGCTGGCTGCGATCGCCTGGCTGGTCCACGTCGCCGCCCTCTCGCTGGCGCCGATCTCGCTCGTGCAGGCGGTGCTCGCCGGCGGCGCGGTCACCCTGGCGGTGATGTCGCAGCGGATCTTCGGCGACCCGGTCGAGCGCCGGCAGTGGCTGGCCCTGCTGCTCGGCGCCTCGGGCCTCGTCCTCCTGGCGCTCACCGTGCCCCACTTCCACGGCAGCCACTCCGGCTTCTCCACCGCCGGCATCCTCGGCTTCGAGGGAGGGCTCGTCCTGCTCGCCAGCGGCATCGCGCTCGGCCACCGGGCCGAGCGGCTCGCCGCCCGCCGCGGCGTCCTGCTCGCCGTGCTCGCCGGGATCCTCTTCGCCTTCGCGGGAATCGCGATCAAGGGACTGACCGCGGTCGGCGGCGTCTCGATCGCGGTCGTCGCCCCCTGGGTCGCGCTGACCGTCGTCTGCGGGGCGCTCGCCCAGTACGCGGCGGTGGCGGCGCTGCAGCGCGGTGGCGCGATCGAGACGATCGGCTTGATGGGCCTGGTCGCCAACGCGGCCCAGATCGCCGGCGGCGTGCTGGTCTTCGACGACCCGCTCTCGCCGACGCCGCTGGGCATCGCCCTGCAGGCGACCGCCTTCGCGATGGTCTGCCTCTCGGCCATGCTGATGCCGGCCCGCCGCACCGCCGCGGCGCTCCCCGCTTGATCCGGTCCCAGCCCGACGCTTGTCGGCATCTTCTCGGCCGAGACGCTCCGCCGGCCGGCCCTCGTCCAGGCGTTTGTTTCCGCAGATTGCGGAATCGGGCCGCCGCCACCCCTAGCGCTCGCCGGACCAAGCCGCTAGGTTCGTTTCTGCGGCCGGCAGAGAGAGGAACCCGCGGAAGCCCACCGGGACCGATCTCGAAGGCGGCGCAACGAGCTTCTAAGCGCGAAGGCTACGCGCGAGGCAGGCTACGAGCGTCGTCACCGGCCGCTTTTCCGTGCCCCGAGTCGCGTCCGGCGCAGCGCCTAGCGTTGCCTCTGGCCTGGGAGCGCCTGCCCGTCCAGGCCCGCGACCGGGGCGCTTGCCGGGAGCGCGGCGTCGTCGGCGGACCCCGGTGAGCAGCCGCCGCGACCTAGCCCGCCCGCTCCCCTTGCTGCCGAGCTCCGGCACGACGACCTCAGCCAGATCGCCGTCTTCCTCGCCGCAATCGCGAGCGCGTGCCGCGAACGGGGGAGCCGGGACGCGGTGAGAGGGCTCTCAACCGCCGCTTAGCGGCTGTTTACGCCCCAGCCTCATTCTCTCGCGACGTGAACGACAGGCGGGCTGACCGGCCCGGGAAAAGGGCGCGGCAGGCCAGCCGCATGCGACGCCGGCGCCGCCGACTCCTGCTGCCGCTGGCCGCGCTGCTCGCGATCGCCGTCGTCGCCCTCGTCCTGGGACGATCGGGCTCGGGCGGTGGAGGCGCGCCCACCGCCGCCGATCCGGCCGTCAGGACGATTCTGGTCGCGCGCCTGGCCAAGCCGCTGCCCGCCCCGATCTCGGCCGAGTCGGTGGTCGGCCTTCCGGGCGGGCCGCTGATCCTCGGTGGTCTCGACTCCTCCGAAGCGTCGGTCAGCGGGGTCTTCCAGCTCGATCGCACCGCCGCCCGCCTGAGCCCCGCGGGGACGCTGAGCGGCCCGCTGCACGACGCCGCGGCCACGGCGCTCGGCGATCGGGTGCTTGTCTTCGGCGGCGGCACGGAAACCAGCAGCGACGAAGTGCAGGCGCTGCCGGCGGCGAACGGAGCGGTCGCAGCCAACGCGACCGCCAGCCAGATCGGCCGCCTGCCGACCGTCCGCTCCGACCTCGGCGCGGCGCCGATCGGCGGTCGCGCCTACGTGCTCGGCGGCTATGACGGCAGCTCGCCGCTCGACTCGGTCCTGGCGACCGCCGACGGCAGCACGTTCCGCCAAGTCGCCACCCTGCCCCAGCCGGCCCGCTACATGGCGGTCGCCGCGTCGGGAGGCAAGCTATACGCATTCGGCGGAGAGACCGCGAGCGGCGGTGCCAGCGGCGCGATCCGCGAGGTGGATCCGAAGGCGGGAACCGCCAGCGTCGTCGGCCACCTGCCGCAGCCGCTATCCCACGCGAGCGCCGTCTCCCTCGGTGGCCACGTTTACGTGCTCGGCGGCGAAGGACCGAACGGCGGCGCCGGCGACCGCATCTGGAGCTTCGATCCGGCGACCGGGAAGGCGGCGGTCGCGGGGCGGCTGCCCCGGCCGGTCGCCGACGGCGGCGCGACCACGGTCGGCTCGACCGGCTACCTGATCGGCGGCAAGGGCAACCGTGGCGAAGCGCTGCCCAGCGTCGTCCTCCTGCATCTCAGGCGGGTGAGGGCGGCGCCCGCAGAACCGAAGTCCACCGCGACCGCAGCCAAACCTGCTCGCCACGGCCAGCCGGCGCCCTTCCGCGGGCGACTGCTGATTGCCGACCGGGGCAACGACCGGCTGCTGGTCGTCGACGCCCGCAAGAAGGTGCTCTGGCGCTACCCGTCCCACGGCCACCCGGCGCCTCCCGGCGGCTTCTACTTCCCCGACGACGCCTTCTTCACCCACCACGGCAGGCAGCTGATCGCCAACGAGGAGCAGGACGAGCGGATCGTCCGCCTCTCCTTCCCGCGCGGCAAGGTGCTCTGGACCTACGGCCACGCCGGCGTGCCCGGTTCCGAACCGGGCTACCTGCACGAGCCCGACGACGCCTACCTGTGGCGCGACGGGACGATCTCGGTCGCCGACGCGCAGAACTGCCGCATCCTGCTGATCTCGCCGCGCAAGAAGGTGCTGCGTCAGTTCGGCGACCCCGCCTCCTGCGAACACGAACCGCCGCACCGGCTCGGCTCGCCGAACGGCGACACGCCGCTGCGCGACGGCAATCTCCTCGTCTCCGAGGTGAACGGCTCCTACATCGACGAGATCACCCGCAAGGGCAAGCTGGTCTGGAGCGTGCAGCTTCCGATCGCCCACCCCTCCGACCCGCAGCAGCTCGGCCGCGACCGCTACCTGGTCGCCGACTACACGAGGCCGGGCGGGATCTACGAATTCGACCGCGCCGGCAAGATCCTCTGGTCCTACCATCCCTCCTCGGGGCCGGGGATGCTCGACCACCCCAGCCTCGCCGAGCGCTTCCCGGGCGGCCTGATCGCCGTCAACGACGACTACCGCCACCGCCTCGCGATCATCGACCGCCACAGCGGCAAAATCGTCTGGCAGTACGGCCATACCGACCAACCCGGCCGCGGCCACGACCGCCTCAACACGCCCGACGGCTTCGACCTGCTGGCGCCCAACGGAGTCACGCCCACCCACCGCTACACGGGCTGATCGCTACGTCTGCTCCAGAGTCGCCCTCGCGCCGCTGAGCGGCAGCGCTCAGGCGCCCGGGCAGGGAGCCGTGCTGGGATCCCGCAGCGAGCCGTCCGGCATGATCGTGTTGCAAAAGGTCGCGCCGCCCAGCTTGGCGCCGCCCAGCTTGGCGCCCACCAGGCTCGCCTCGCCGAGGTTCGCGCCACCGAGGTCGGCGCCCCGCAGGTCGGCGCCGTCGAAGACGGAGGAGCGCGCGTCGGCGCCCCGCAGGTCGGCCTTCCCGAGCTTCGCTCCGGTGAACGCCGACAACCCCAGCGTCGTCCTCCGCATCGACGCTCCGCTGAGGTCGGCGTCGGCGAACGAGGTGCCGCCGAGCTGGGCGCCGTCGAGCCGCGCGCCGGCCGCGCGGCCGAAGGCCAGCGAGCCGAGCTGGAAGTTGACGCCACGCAGGTCGGTGCCGCGCAGGTCGGCGTAGGCGAGGAAGCCGCCCTGCAGGCTGACTCCGCGCAGCTTTGCTCGGCGGCAGCGCGTGAACGCCTCGATCCGACAGCCCCGCACCCGAGCGCCGCTCTGCACCTGGGTGCCGGTCTGAAGCGCGTAGATCGCCGGGAACAGCGGGCTGTCGGCCGAGACGACGATCGGCCGGGCGTGCTTCGGTCCGCTCCTGATCTGCCCCGGGCAGAGCCCCTTGCGCGGGGCGCGGACGCTGCCGTTCGGCATCAGCGTGTTGCAGAGGCGCGCCCCGCGCAGGTCGGCGCCGCGCAGGCGCGACCCGGTCAGGTCGGCGTTGGTGAGATCGGCGCCGCGCAGGTCGGCGCCGCGCAGGTCGGTGCCGTTGACGTCGCTGTTGGAAAAGGTCATCCCGCGCATGTTCGCGCCGCGCAGGTCGGAGCCGACGATCGCGCCGAAGTAGCCGTCCGAGCGAGCCAGCCGGGCGCCGCGCAGGTCGGCGTTGGTGATCCCCGAGAAGGTGATCTTCGCGCCGCCCAGGTCGGCCCCTTGCAGGCGGGAGAAGCTGAGCGAGGCACCGATCAGGCTGGCCCCCCTCAGGTCGGCCCGCCGAAGGTCCGCGTAGGACAGCAGCGAGAGGGCGAGGGAGCCGCCGCGCAGGCGCAGCCCCGTCAGGTCGGCGTGAGCCAGCTGCCCGCCCGCCAGGCTGCTGCCCGCCAGCCGCGCCCCCGGGCAGGAAGCGTTCGGCACGATCGTGCAGCCGCCCACCGATTCGCCGTAGCCCACCTGCGGGCTCTGCTCGGCACGCAGCAGCAGGTAGTAAGGGTCGCCGGGCGGCACCTCGACCTGCCGCTGCGCTGCGGACGCCGTTGCCGCGGGCGCCGCCGCGGACGCCATGACGAGCAGGACGGCTCCAAGGCGGCTATTGAAGAGCATCGGCGAGCCAGCCTAACGGGCTGCGCCGCAGCCCTCGGCCATGCGTCCTTCGCTGGTCAGGCGGCCGCTCCGGACGAGAGCGGCGTCGAAGCGACGCTGTAGACCTCCCACTGGTCGGGCACGCCCTTCAGCTCGTGGCGGCCGAACGCGTTGAAGTCGACGCCGGAGCCGGTGGCGAGGTCGCGGACGGTCCGCGAGGTGAGCACCTCCCCCGGCCCGGCCAGTGCCGAGATCCGCGCGGCGACGTGGACGGCGATGCCGCCGACGTCCTCGCCCATCAGCTCGACCTCGCCGGTGTGCAGCCCGGCCCGCACCTCGATCCCCAGCGAGGGCATGTCGTCGGCAATCGCCCGCGCGCACTCCGCCGCCCGGGTCGGCCCGTCGAAGATCGCCAAGAAGCCGTCGCCGGTGGTCTTGATCTCGCGCCCCTCGAACCGGGCGAGCCGCTCCCGGATCAGCTTCTGGTGCTCCTCGAGCAGGTCGCGCCAGCGGCGGTCGCCCATCTCGGTCGCCAACCGGGTCGAGTCGACGATGTCGGTGAACAGCACCGTCGCCAGCACCCGCTCCGGGGCCGGCGCCGGCCGCACCCCGGTGAGGAACTCCTCGATCGGCTCCAGCGCCGCGTTGACATCCCCGACCCAGGGGAAGTGGTCTTCGCCCTCCAGTTCGACGAGCCGGCTGTCCCCGATCTGCTCGGCGAGCCAGCGCGCCCCGCGGACGTTCACGGCGCGGTCGTTGCGCCGGTGCAGGATCAGGGTCGGCGACTGGATCAGCGGCAGGGCACCGCGCACGTCGGTGTCGAGGAACATCTCGAAGAGCTGCTGGACCCGCATCGGGCTGGCGGCCTGGCGCTCGAAGCGGGCCTGGAAGTCGCGGGCGTGGGCGTTCTCGGCGAGGCTCGGCGAGAAGATGTCGATCGTCGCGCCCTGCCCCCACAGCGGTCCGACCAGCTCCTCCTGCGCTTCCTCGACCGCCTCCCTCTCTGGAGCCCATGGGTAGTCGTCTGCCCTGGTCGAACGCGCCATCCCGCCCCACAGGACCAGCGCCGAGGTGCGCTCGGGGTAGGTGGCGGCGAACAGCATGCACATCGTCGACCCCTCCGACATGCCCAGCAACGCCGCCCGCTCGGAGCCGGCGGCGTCCATCACCGCGCGGACGTCGTCCATCCGCTCCTCGAGGGTCGCCGCCCTCGCGACCGGGTCGGAGAGGCCCACCCCGCGCCGGTCGAAGAGGATCACCCGGGCAAACGAGCCGAGCCTGCGTATGAAATAGGTCTGCGCGGGGTTCTCCCAGAGCAGGTCGATGTGCGAGACGAAGGGGAAGGCGAGGACCAGGTCCATCTCCCCCTCGCCGACCACCTGGTAGGCGATCCCGACGTCGCCGCTGCGCGCGTATCGGGTCTCCGGCCGCATCCTGCGGCCCCACACTACGCCCCGCGGGCGCGACGTCAAGCTCCGACGCCGAGCAGTCGATGCTTGCTCAAGCAGGAGCTCCTTCGGACCGCATCGTCCGCACGTCCTCCGCGGTAAGCGCCTTGCCGCCGATCGCCCACTCGCCGCTCGGGGTCTCGGTGATCACCGTATGGGTCACCGGGCGTAGCGGCTCGCCCTCGACCTCGACCACCGTCTCGGAGACGCGCTCGACCAGCTCGCGCTTCTCCTCCGGCGTGAAGACACCCTCGATCACCTTGATGTCGATGAATGGCATGGGACAGCTCCCTTCTCTTCGCACCTCACCTCAAGCTCGATCGTCGTCGCCGCCGGAGTCGACATCGCAGCGAACCTCGACCGGGACCCCGTCGCGCAGCGTGTCGAGCGTTACGCAGAGCCGCTCGGCGCTGCTCGCCAGCGCGTCCACCAGGCGCGGATCGGTGCCGGCGGCCGGCTCGATGCGCGCCCCGACCGCCAACCAGCGGAAGCCCGGCCGCACCCCCGGGTCGATCGCCATACAGCCGCGGACGTCGACGTCGCCGGTGACCTCGACCTCGAGGTCGAGCAGCTCGACCCCGAGGTGATCGGCGATCAGCCGGAAACTGTTGTCCATGCAGGCAGCCAGCGCGGCGCAGAGGAGCTCGCCGCCGTTGGGCGCGTCGTGCGGGCCGCCAAGCTTGCGATCCGTCCCGTAGCGCCACACCAAGTCGTCGTACTCGGGGGCGGTCGCGACCACCCTGCCATGCATCGCGTCGCTGTCGGGCGCGCTCACCGCCCGCACGCGCTTGAAGGTGATCGCCTCCTCGGGGTGCTCGGCGTAGAGCTCGCGCAGCGGCTCCTGGCGCTCGCGCACGACGGACTCCCTCGTTGCTCCTCGGCCCATGGTCGGCTCTCCTCTCTCCTCTGTAATAGCACGATCGGTCGTGCTAAAGCGTAGCAAGGAATGGCACGACCGGTCGTTAAGCTTGGGGCATGCCTACGCAAACCGGCGAGAAGACGCGCGCCGCGATCCTCGCGGAGGCAGCGCGGCTGGCGACCGTAGAGGGGCTGGAGGGGCTGTCCCTGGGTCAGCTCGCGACCGCGACCCAGATGAGCAAGAGCGGGCTGTACGCCCACTTCGGCTCGAAGGAGGAGCTCCAGCTGGCGACGATCGAGGCGGCGCGCGCGACCTTCATCGAGGAGGTGGTGCGGCCGGGTCTCGCCGCGTCGGAGGGGCGCGAGCGGCTGATCGCGATCTGCGACGCCTTCCTCTCTCACGTCCAGCGCGAAGTCTTCCCCGGCGGCTGCTTCTTCTCGGCTGCGGCGGCCGAGGTCGGCACCCGGCGCGGCCGGGTCCGCGACGCGGTCGCCGCGCAGCAGCGCGATTGGCTGGGCCTGCTGGAGCGGCTGGCCCGGGAGGCGCAAGAGCGCGGCGAGCTGGGCGGCGACGAGGACCTGCGCCAGCTCGCCTTCGAGCTGAACGCGATGCTGGTCGCCGCCAACACCGCCTTCCTCCTGCAGGGCGACCGGACCGCCATCGCCCGGGCGCGGGGCGCGATCGCGCAACGACTGGGCGTCAGTGCTTTCCCGCCGCTCTCCTGAGCAGATCGCCCAGCGTCCGCTGGTCCGCGGCAGAAAGGCCCGCAAGCCAGGGCGGGGGCTTCTCGACCGCTCGGATCAGGCGGACGCGGACGCGGCGCCCCTCGGCGGTCAGGGCGATCAGCTTGACGCGACGGTCGTCCTCGGAGCCGGTGCGGGTCGCCAGGCCGCGCTCTTCGAGACCGTCGACGATGCCGGTGACGTTCGAGTTGTCGCAGTCCAGGACGCCGGCCATCTCGCTCATCGTCCGCGGCCGATCGAGCGCCCGCAGCGCGCCGAACGACGACGGGCGGAGGCCCAGCTCGCGGGCAGCCGCCAGGAAAGGCGGCGGGTAGACGAGCTGCGCCAGCAGCCCCCAGGCCTCGCTCGCCAGGTCCTTGCCGGGTGACGTCCCGCGGGCCCTCCTCGCCTTCGCCTCGGCCATCGGAATACATCATAACCTCAATATTTTGTAATCTCAATTATTGAGGCTCACAGGGAAGTTGCGAGGCACTGGAGCGACGATGGCGGTTGACAGCGGAGAGCGCGCGGGGATCGAAGTCGAAGGGCTGGTGCGCGAGTTCAAGAACGGGCCGCGAGCAGTCGACGGGATCGACCTGCGGGTCGCGCCGGGGGAGATCTACGGCTTCCTCGGGCCGAACGGGGCCGGCAAGTCGACCACGGTGCTGATGCTGACCACCCTGCTGCCGCCCACCGCCGGCACGGCGCGGGTCGGCGGGCGCGACATCGTCAAGGAAGGGCCCCGAGTGCGGGCGTTGATCGGGGCGGCGCTGCAGGAGGCGGCGCTCGACCCGCTGCTCAGCGGCCGCGAGCATATGCGCCTGCAGACGGCGCTGCACGGGTTGCCGAGGGCCGAACGCACCGCACGCGGGGATGAGCTGCTCGCCCGAGTCGGCCTCTCGCAGGCGGCCGATCGCAAAGTCGGCGGCTACTCGGGCGGGATGAAACGGCGGCTCGATCTTGCCCTGGCCCTGGTGCACGGCCCGCGGATCCTCTTCCTCGACGAGCCGACCACGGGTCTTGACATCCAGAGCCGCACCGCCCTCTGGGACGAGGTGGCACGGCTCGCCGCCGAGGAGGGGGTGACCGTCTTCCTCACCACCCAGTACCTGGAGGAGGCCGACGCGCTCGCCGACCGGGTCGGGATCATCGACCGCGGGCGGATCGTCGCCGAGGGGACCCCGGCCGCGCTGAAGGCGGCGATCGGCCGCCCGACCGTGGAGGCGGTTCCGCACGAGGCGACGGACCGCGAGCGGGTCGCCGCAGTGCTGTCGCGCTTCGGCGAGGCGGGCGAAGGCACGCGGCGCGAGGGCGCCTCGGTGCTGCTCGAGGGGGGCGAGTCGCAGCTGGCCGAGGTGGTCCGGGCGCTCGACGCCGAGGGGATCGCGATCGAGCGGCTGCAGCTCCACGCCCCCTCGCTCGACGACGTCTTCCTCGCCAAGACCGGACGGTCGCTGGAGGGGGCCGAGGATCAGCCCGCGCCCGAGGCCGGGAGCGAGGAGGCGGGGGCGGTCGGAGGGTGAGCGCAGCCCTGCCCACCCAGGTCGGCCAGCTCGCCCGTCGCTCGGTGCTGCGCACCCTGCGCCAGCCGGCCCAGATCGTCTCGGCGCTGGTCTTCCCGCTCTTCCTGCTCGCGGTCAACTCGGGTGGGCTCAAAGACGCCACCGACCTGCCGGGCTTCCCGACCGACTCCTACCTCACCTTCGCGCTCGCGGTTCCCTTCATCCAGGGCGCGCTGTTCTCTGTAATGAACGCCGGCACCGACCTGGCGCGGGACATCGAGACCGGCTTCCTCAACCGGCTGGCGCTGACCCCGCTGCGCGGCGCTGCACTGCTCAGCGGCCTGCTCGCCGGTGCGGTCGTGCTCGGCCTGATGCAGGCGGCGACGTACCTCGCGGTCGGCCTGATCGCCGGCGCCGAGCTTGCCGCCGGAGCCCCGGGGGCGCTGGTGCTCGTCGCGCTATCGGTGTCGCTGACCGTCGGCTTCGGCTCGATCGGCCTGTTCGCGGCGCTGCGCACCGGCTCAGGCGAGGCGGTGCAGAGTCTCTTCCCGGTCTTCTTCGTCTTCCTCTTCATCTCCTCGATGGCGCTGCCGCTCGACCTGATCCAGACCCAGTGGTTCCACGACGTGGCCAGCGCCAACCCCGTCTCCTACCTGCTGCAGGCGTTCCGCTCGCTGCTGATCGAAGGCTGGAACGCGGGCGACCTCGCGCTCGGCTTCGCGATCTCCGCGGCAATCCTGCTTGCCGGCATGTACGCGGCGGCGACCGCGTTGAAGTCGAGGCTGGTGCGAACGTGAGCCGCGGGATCGCACTCGCCGTCGCCTGGCGCAGCGTCCACAACTACTTCACCAACCTCGCCTTCCTGCTGCCCTCGATCGTCTTCCCGCTGTTCTTCTTCACCGCCTTCGCCGGCGGGCTGTCGGCGGTCGGCAACCTCCCCGGCTTCGACTTCCCCAGCGGCTACACCGCCTTCCAGTTCGTCTTCGTGCTGCTCCAGTCGGCGGCCTTCGGCGGCGTCTTCACCGGCTTCGGCATCGCCCGTGACTTCGAGGGCGGCTTCGCCCGCCGCTTCCTGTTGGCGGCGACCGATCGGCGGGCGATCGTCGCCGGCTACGCGCTGGCGGCGCTGACCCGGGCGGCGGTGACCTGGGCGGTGCTGACGACGGTGGCGCTGGTCGCCGGCATGGAGGTCGGCGGCGGCGGCGTCGACCTGTTCGGCCTCTTCGGGCTCGCCGTGCTGGTCAACCTCGCGGCAGCCCTCTGGGCGGCGGGGGTGGCGATGCGGGTCCGCTCGCTCCAGGGCGGGCCACTGATGCAGTTCCCCACCTTCCTCGTCCTCTTCCTCGCCCCGGTCTACGTGCCGCTCGACCTGCTCAGCGGCTGGATCCACGCGGTTGCCTCAGTCAATCCGATCACCGCGCTGCTCGAGGCCGGTCGCGGCTTCATCTCCGGCGAGCCGACCGTGGTCGCCCTCGCCTTCGCGATCGCCATCGCCCTGCCGCTGCTCTTCGCGCTCTGGGCCAGAGGCGGGCTGCGCCGCGCCGAAGCTGCGGGCTGAGCCGGGCCGCCGTCTAGCATCGCCCCTCATGGAGATCTTGGTGGTCGAGGACGAGGCGGCGATCGCGGACTTCCTGACCCGCGGTCTCGAGGGCGAGGGCCACACGGTGCTCACCGCCGCCGACGGGGTCGAGGGAGAGCGGCTGGCGCTGGGCGAGGGTGTCGACCTTGTGATCCTCGACCGGATGCTGCCGGGCAGCGACGGGATGGAGGTGCTCGCGGCGGTGCGGCGGGCGAAGCCGGCGCTGCCGGTGATCCTGCTCACCGCGAAGGGGGAGGTCGCCGACCGTGTCGAGGGCCTCGACGCCGGCGCCACCGACTACCTGACCAAGCCCTTCTCCTTCGAGGAGCTGGCGGCGCGGGTCAGGGCGCACCTGCGCCGACCGCAGGGCGAGGCGGGGGTGGTGACGCTGGAGGCCGCGGGGATGCGGCTCGACCTCGTCTCGAGGCGGGTCGAGCGCGACGGGCGGTCGATGCGCCTCCCCGAGCGCGAGCTGGAGCTGCTCGCCTACCTGATGCGCCGCCCCGGCCAGGTCTGCACGCACGAGGAGCTGCTCTCCTCCGTCTGGGGCTACGACCACGACCCCGGCACCAACGTCGTCCAGGTCTACGTCGGCTACCTGCGCCGCCGCCTGGCGCTGCCCGACTCGCCGGCCCCGATCGAGACGGTGCGCTCGGTCGGCTACCGCCTCGCCGAGCGATGAGGGGAGCCTGGTCGCGGCTCGGCCGTCGCGGGCGGCGGGCGGTCGTCGTCGGCACGATCGTCCTCGCCGCCCTGACGGTGCTCTTCCTCGCCGTGCTCGACCAGGTCGCCGACGAGTCCGGGCGGGTCGGGCGCGGGGAGGCGCAGCTCGAGGTGATCGTCGCCTTCCTTCTCGCCGGAGGTCTGATCCTTGCCGCGGCGCTGCTCGCCGGCTACTGGGTCGACGCCGCCTTCTCGCGGCAGCGCCGCTTCGTCTCCGATGCCTCGCACGAGCTGCGGACGCCGCTCACCGCGATCCGCGGCCAGCTCGAGGTGCTGAGCCGGCAGCGCAGCCCGGACGCCGCGGAGGTGCGGCGGGTCGAGGCCATCGTGGGGGGGGAGCTGACGCGAATCGAGCGGCTTGTGGACGAGCTGCTCGCCCTCGCCCGGCTCGATGAGGCGGCGCCGCTGCGGATGCGCCGCTTCGAGCTGGGCCCGTTCCTGCGCGGCTTCGCCGAGAGCGAAGCCGGCGCCGGGGTCGTGCTCGGCCTCTCGCCGGCGGGCACGCTCGCCGCCGACCCCGACCGGCTGACCCAGGTGCTGCGCAACCTGGTCGGCAACGCACGCCGCCACGCCGGCCCGGGCGGGCGGGTCGAGGTCTCGGCGGCGGCGCGCGGCGGGCGGCTGGCGATCCGCGTCGACGACGACGGCCCGGGGATCCCGCCGGCCGAGCGCGACCGCGTCTTCGACCGCTTCCATCGCAGCGAGGCGGCCCGCGGCCGTGACTCGGGGGGGAGCGGCCTCGGGCTGGCGATTGCCCGCTCGATCGTCGAGCTGCACGACGGCCGCATCCGAGTCGAGGACTCGCCGCTCGGAGGCGCCCGCCTCCGCGTCGAGCTGAGCGGCTTCGAGGGTGAGAAACCTCTCACCTGAGCGTTAAGCGACTGTAAGCGGGCGCGGGCAGCATCGCGCCGGTGTACAGCGAGGCCAGAGCCGCGACCCGCGACGGCGTCGCCAGTAACGCCCGGCTGACCGGCGGCGCGGCGGCGATTCTGCTCGTCCTGCTGGCGCTCGAGGGGGCGACGATCCCCTTGATCGGCAGCCTGGTCGGCCCCCACGTCTTCATCGGCATGCTGCTGATCGGACCGGTCGCGCTGAAGCTGGGCAGCACCGGCTGGCGCTTCGCCCGCTACTACCTGCACGCCCCCTCGTACCGCGACAAGGGACCGCCGCCGCTCCTCATGCGGTTGCTGGCGCCCGGCGTCATCCTCACCACCCTGGCGCTGTTCGCGACCGGCGTCGCCCTGGCGATCGCCGGTCCCGCGCACCCGACGCTGAAGTTCCTGCACAAGGCCAGTTTCATCGCCTGGTTTGCGGTGATGACCGTCCACGTGCTCGGCCACCTGCTCGAGGTTCCCGCGCTGGCGACGCCCGACTGGCGGCGCGCCGGCGGCCGCGAGGCCCACCTCGCCGGCTCCGGCCTGCGAGTGGCGGTTCTGGCTGTCTCCCTCGTCGCCGGCCTCGCCCTCGCCCTGGCGACCGTCTCGCTGATCGGGCCCTGGCTGTCGGTCTCGCTCGGCGGCTGAGCGCCCCCGAACCCTGCCCCGGGCCTCGTCATCCGGCCTCCGAGTAGGCGGGCTCGACCTCGCCCTGGGTCGGCTCGGCCTGCCGCTGGCGGGCGGGCTCTTCGCCAGCGTCCCGAGGAGCGGAGATTGTCGCAAGCGACTGCGTTGGCGCGGTGCCACCTGGCCCGACGAGGAAGTGATGGTCAGTGGCGGCGGCCGAAGCTGTGGCCGGCCGGGGCGACCGTGCGCAGCTGGGCGACGGCACGGCGCCGTGCTTCGCAGGCGCGGGCGATCCGCCTCGCCTTGGCGAAGGCCTCGGCGGTCAGGCTCGGCGCTGGTGGTGTCGGCTCCGTGCGCTCCAGCTCGCGCAGCTCGTCGACGACTACGTTGGTCGTCCCTTCGCGCCGCTCGAGGCGACCCCTGGCACGAACCAGGGGCGAGGCGCGGACCTCGGCCCGGTGGCGGTCGTAGACCGGCGGCGGGACGATCAGGTTGACGGTGCCGCGCTCGTCTTCGAGCAGCATGAAGACGATCCCCTTGGCGGTCTCGGGGCGCTGGCGGGCGACGACCATCCCCGCCACCTCGACCGTCGCCCCGTGTTCGACCCGCTCGAGGTCGGCGCTGCGCAGCAGTTTCGGGTCGAGGCCGTCACGCAGCATCGCCATCGGGTGCTCGCCCAGCGTCATCCCGATCGAGCGGTAGTCGGCGATCGCCTCCCCCCACTCGTCCAGCGGCTCGAGCGGCGGCGCGCCCGACGTCTCCAGCGGCAGCGCCATCTGCGTCCCCTCCCCGTGCCGCACCCCGGTCGCGACGGCTCCGGCCTGCCAAAGCGCCCTCCGGCGGTCGGAAGGCGTGCCTTCCACCAGGTCGTCTAAAGCGCCGGCCCAGGCGAGGCGCTCCAGCCCGTCGCGGCTCACCCCCGAGCGCGAGGCGAGGTCGGCGATCCCCCGGTAGGCGCCGCCGCGCCCGCGCTCGGCGACCAGGCTCTCCATCTCCCCCTCCCGCACCCCCTTCACGTAGCCGAGCCCGATCCGCACTGCGAGCCCGCCGCGCACTTCCCCTTCCACGTGGCAGAGCACGCGGCTGCGGTTGGCGTCGGGGCCGGCCAGCCGCACGCCGCGGCGCTGCGCCTCGTGGACCAGCGCGTCGGGCGGGTAAAAGCCCATCGGCTGCTCGTTGAGCAGCGAGCAGAGGAACTCCGGCGCGTAGTGGATCCGCAGCCAGGCCGACTGGTAGGCAAGCAGGCCGAAGGCCGCCGAGTGCGCCTTCGGGAAGCCGAAGCCGGAGAAGCCCCGGATCTGCTCCCAGACCCGCTCCGCAGTCTCCTCCGGCACCCCCCGCCCGTTCGCGCCGGCGACGAAGCGCCGGTGGAACCCCTCCAGCGCCGCTTCGGAGCGCTTGCGGCTCATCGCCCGCCGCAGCCCCTCCGCCTCGGCAGAGGAGAAGCCGGCCAGCGCAATCGCCACCTCGAGCACCTGCTCCTGAAAGACGATCGTGCCGAGCGTCTCGCCCAGCACCGGCTCCAGCAGCGGGTGCTCGAAGGGGACTTCGAAGCCGGGATCCTCGCGCAGCCGCTTGCGCCTCTCTATGTACGGGTGGACGGCGCCGCCCTGGATCGGGCCGGGCCGAACCAGCGCCACCTGCACGGTGAGGTCGTCGATGTCGCGCGGCTGGGTGCGCGGCAGCATCTGCATCTGGGCGCGGCTCTCGATCTGGAAGACGCCGGTCGTCTCCGCGGCGCGGATCGACTCGAAGGTGGCGGCGTCGTCGAGCGGGATGCGCGAGAGGTCGAGCCGCTCGCCCCGCGCCCGCCCCACCTCCTCGACGCAGCGCTCAACCGCCGAGAGCATCCCCAGCCCCAGCAGGTCGATCTTCAGGAAGCCGGCGTCGGCGCACGAGTCCTTGTCCCACTGGACGGTCTGCCGCCCCGCCATCGCCGCCGGCACGACCGGGCTGACGTCGAGCAGCGGCCGGGTCGAGATCACCATGCCGCCCGGGTGCTGGGAGGCGTGGCGGGGCAGCCCGAGTGCCTCGCCGGCAAGCGCGAGCAGCGCCCGCCAGCCGGGGGCGGCGGCGCGCTCGGGGCCGATTGCGGCGACGACGTCGCGCTCGACCTCGCCCCTGCGCTCGTGGAAGCCGACCGTCTTCGCCACCCGCTCGATCTCCGCCGGCGGCAGGGCCAGCGCCTTGCCGAGGTCGCGCACCGCGCCGCGCGGGCGGTAGGTGGGGAAGGCGGCGACCAGGGCGGAGCGATCGGCGCCGTAGCGCTGGTGGACGCGGGGGATCAGCCTCTCGCGGACGTCGCGGGGAAAGTCGAGGTCGATGTCGGGCATCGCCGTGGCTTCGTCGTTGAGAAAGCGGCCCGCGAACAGCTCCGCCTCGACCGGGTCGACGTGGGAGAGGCCGGTCAGGTAGCAGACGATCGAGCTGACGCTGGAGCCGCGCCCCCGGCCGGGGGGGAGCACGGCACGGGCCGAGCCGGGGCCGCGCACCTCGAGCGCCACCTCGCGGGCCAGCTCGAGCAGGTCGCGGTGCAGGAGGAAGAAGCCGGAGAGGCCGAGCTTGCGGATCGTCGCCAGCTCCTGCTCGAGGCGGCGCTCGGCGTCGGCGCGGCGGCGCGAGCCGGCGTAGCGCTCGGCGAGGCGGGCCCGGCAGGCCTCGGCCAGCTCGCGGTCGGCGCCGGGGTTCTCGGAGCCGGGGTAGCGGTAGCCCAGCTCGGCGGTGAGGTCGAAGCGGAGGCGCTCGGCGAGGCGCAGGGTCTCCGCCACCGCCTCCGGGTGCTCGGCGAAGCGGGCCGCCATCGCGGGCGGCGAGACGAGCGCCGAGCTGGAGTTGCCGCGGCGGCGCGGCTCGCAGGCCTCGAGGGTGGTCCCGAGGCGCACCGCGACGAAGGCGTCCTGGAGATGGGCGCGGCGGCGGGCGTGGGAGTGGACGTCGCCGGTCGCCACGCTGGGAACGCCGAGCCGCTCGGCGAGACCGGCGAGCCAGCGGTTGCGGGCGCGGTCGTGGCGCCACCAGGGGCGCTGCAGCTCGACCCGGAAGCGGTCGCGGCCGAAGGCGGCGAGCAGGCGGCGGGCGAGCGCCGCGCCGCGGGCCGATTCGCCGCGCTCCCAGACGCCGGCGACGGCGCCCGAGCCGGCGCAGCCGGAGAGGCAGAGGAGGCCACTGGCGTGCGCTTCGAGCTGCTCCGGCGTCGCCCACGGCTGCTCCGCCGTGCGACCGGTGTTGTCGCGGGTGTGCGAGTGGGCGGCGGTGAGCAGCCGGCAGAGGTTGCGCCAGCCGACGGAGTCTTCGACCAGCAGGGTCACATGCGCCAACTCCTCCGCCGGCGGGCAGGTGGTTATGGTCAGCTCGGCCCCGGCGATCGGCCGCACCCCGAGGCCCTTGCAGGCGTGCGCGAACTCCATCGATCCCCAGACCCCGTCGTGATCGGTGAGGGCGAAGGCCGGATAGCCGAGCTCGTCCGCGGCGCCGGCGAGCTCGGTCGGCGTCGAGGCCCCGTCGAGGAAGGAGAAGGCGGAGTGGGCGTGCAGCTCTACATAGGGGGGGTCCACCATCAGCACCGCTGCCGGTACCAGCGCCCACCGCCGCTGCGGAAGACGACCACGTTGCGCCCGTCGACCAAGACCAGCTCGAAGTAGCGCCGTCGAAGCGGCCGCGGCATCCACCAGCGGTCTTCGACGACCCACTCCTCGCGCACCGCCGCCACCCCAACCCCCTCGACCGCCCGCGGCCCCCCGCCGGGACCCCCCTCCACCCGCACCGATCGGGGCGCGTAGAGCTGCCGCGGCGCAGGCGTCATGACAACGCCTCCCGCTCCGCTCCCGGCGCGAAGAACCAGGAACCAATGGCCCTCACAGTCCCGGCACCGGGAATGGGGTCAGCATCGCGCGGCGCTCGGGGACGCGGGAGTCGGCGTCGACCGGCAGGACCTTGAGCAGCGAGTCGGCGCCCTGGGCGGCGCGAACCTCACGCAGCGCCGCGCCGAGGCGGCGCCGGCGGGACTCGTCGCCGCGCACCGCCAGCTCGAGCTGGTCGTCGGCGCGGGGACCGAGGCCGACCGCGCGAAGGCGCAGCGAAACGGCGGGAGCGGGCAGCGACTCCAGCTGCGGCATCAGCACGTTGCGAAGCGCCCGGGCGTCGGCGGTCGGGCGGCCGAGGCCCCGATCGACGCTCCAGCTGCCGCCGTCGCCGAGCAGCGCGCCGAGCCGCAGGGCCAGCAGCGTCCGCCCCTTGCGCCGCGGCGCGACGAGCAGGCGGTCGATCAGCAGCTCGAGCGCCCGCTCCAGCCGGTCGCCGGCGGTCCCCTCCGGCAGCTCGATCTCCGTGGCGAGCTCCTCCCAGGTGCCGCGGCGATGGACGACGAGCAGCTCGTCCTCGCCGCGGGCCAGCCGCAGGGCGCGCAGCCCGGGCGGCCCGAAGCGATCGGCGACCCAGTCGGGCGAGAGCGCCGCCAGCTCCCCCAGCGTCCCGATCCCCAGGCGCCTCAGGGTCTCGACCAGGTTGCCGGCGTCGCTCTCCGCGAGGCCGAGCCGCTCGGCGACCGCCGTTACGGGAAGTGCGGAGATGGTTCGCATGCGAACGTATGTTCGTACACGAAGGGAACAAAATCAAGTCCCGAAAGACCGCTCCCCCAGCCCAACGGCGAGGAAGGGAGTCAGTCCTCGTTCGCGACCGCCGCAGCCTCAGCCGAGCCCAGGTACGGCGTCAGGGTGAACTCGACCAGGTCGGGGAGCAACTCTTCCAGCTCCTCGGCGCGACCGGCGATGATGCGGCGTGAGATCAGCGAGACCATGCCGCCGACCAGCGCTTCCTCGGTCGTCGGCGAGAGCCGCGCAAGCACCTCCGGGGGGCGTCCCTCGCGGCCCCTCTCGAAGTAGGGAACGAAGCTCTGGATCGCGGCGTCGTAGCGCTCGACCACGGCCGGGCCGGCGACCAGGGCCTCGACCATGCAGAGCTTTGCCAGGCTCGGCTCGGCGGCAAGGAACTCGAGCATCGCGCCGATCGCCGCCCTGATCGCCTGCGGCCACTCCTCCTCCTCCTCGAAAGCGGCGGAGACGCGCTCCCGCAGTTCGCTCATCACCGCGTCGTAGGCGGCGACGAAGCACTCGTCCTTGCCGGCGAAGTGCTCGTAGAAGGTGCGACGGGAGACCGCGGCAGAGCGCGTGATGTGGGCGATCGTCGTACCCGAGTAGCCGTGCTGGGCGACCGCCTCGGCGAGACCGGCGATCAACCGCTCGCGTTGGTTGTGGGTGACGAACTCACGCGGCAGGCCGTGGCGGCCCGGCGGCAGACGCGACAGCTCCGGCGGGTAGACCTCTGCCTCGACGGCGGGCTTGGCGGGTTTGGTGGAGCGTCTCCGGGCCACGACCATCCGACCATATCGCTCCGGCGGCCCGGAATCGCCGCGAAGCTCCCTGGCAATCTTCTCGCCGAAGAGCGCGTGGCGTTTTGGCGTGAAGCCAGGAGCCTGAGTTGCCGGCATAGGACCTTCGATCCCTGCCTCAGTCGGGGTGGCCATCGATCGGCGGTGGCGCTTCGGAGGCGGTTTGCTTCGCGGCCTCGCCGCCGATGTACGGGGTGAGCGAGAACTCGACCAGCTCCGGCCGCAGCTCTTCTATCTCCTCCACCTGACCCATCACGATCCGCTGGTAGAGGATCCAGAAGATCCCGCCGACGATCGTCTCCTCGAGCGTCTCCGGCAGCTCCTCCCCCTTCGGCGAGACCGTGCGGCCCATCCGGAGGAACGGCACGAACGCCTGCAGCGAGCTTTCGTAGCGCTCCACCGCGGCGGGACCGGCGGAGAGGGCCTCGACGATGCAGGCACGGGCCAGGGCGGGCTCCGTGGCGGCGTAGTGGAGGAACGCCGCGAGGCCGACGTTGACTCGGGCGGGCCAGCTGTCGACCTCGCTGGCCGCGTCGACGACCCGCTGCAGCGCCCCCTCGACGCCGAACTCCAAGGCGGCGAGGAAGCAGTCCTCCTTGGAGGAGAAGTTCTCGTAGAAGGTGTTGCGCGCGATCCCGGCGCGACGCACGATGTCTGCCACGGTGACCGACCGGTATCCCTTCTCGACCGTCTCCTCGGCGAGCGCCGCGACGATCCTGGCGGGCTGGTGCTGGGCGATGAACTCGCCCGATAGCGGGTGCCTTCCCGGCGGCATGCGGATCGCCTGCGGAGCGCGGTCGGCCACCGGACCCAGGCTACTCGCCGGTTCGCCGGTTTCAAGCTGGACGAATCCGCTCTACCGGCAGGCCTTCTACGACAGCTTCGCCGTGAGCAGTTACAGGCGCACCAGATTCGGCGCTTCCATGCCCTTCGTGACGCCACGGAAGTCGATCGTCTGAGAGGCGCGGGCAACGACGTCTTCGTAATCGAGCTGGGGGTGGGCCGTGACGATCACGGCGATGTCGGCGTTGGCCAGGCCCTCGTTCAGGTCCACAGAGGCGAGGCCGAGCGCGGGAAGCTCCGGTACGTGGGGGTCGTGGTAGTCGACATCGCCGCCCTGCTCCTTGAGGAGGCCGACGATCTCCAGAGCGGGAGACTCGCGGGTGTCGCCCACACCGGGCTTGTAGCCGACGCCGAGCACCAGGATCCTGGAGCCCTTGACGGGCTTTTCCGCGTCATTGAGGGCTCTGGCGACTCGTTCCGCACAGTAGGCGGGCTGGGCCCGGTTCACCTTGCCGGCCAGCTCGATGAACTCCGGATAGAAGTCGTGCTCACGGGCCTTGAAGGCGAGGTAGAAGGGGTCGACCGGGAGGCAGTGGCCGCCCATCCCCGGGCCGGGGTCGAAGCGCATGAAGCCGAACGGCTTGGTGGCGGCGGCCTCGACCACCTCCCAGACGTCTATCCCGAGGCGGTCGCAGAGTTGGGACAGCTCGTTGACCAGAGCGATGTTGACCGAGCGGAAGATGTTCTCCAGCAGCTTCGCCAGCTCCGCCGCCTCCGGGGCAGAGAGGACGACCACCTCGTCGCATACCAGCGAGTACAGCTGGCGCGCCCGCTCGGAGCAGGCGGCGGTCAAGCCACCGAGGAGCTTCGGCGTGGTGCGGACCGTGTAATCGGTGCGGCCCGGGTCGATTCGCTCCGGCGAGAAGGCGAGGTGGAAGTCGTCGCCGCCGGCCAGCCCGGAGCAGCGCTCGAGGATCGGCAGGAGCTGCTCGCGGGTCGTCCCCGGGTAGGTCGTCGACTCCAGCACGACGAGCTGCCCTCGCCGCAGCACCGCGGCAACCCCTTCGGCCGCCGCCTCGAGGTAGGCGAGGTCGGGCTCGCGCGAACCGGTGAGCGGGGTGGGGACGCAGATCACGACCGCGTCGCAGTCGCCGAGATCGGCATAGTCGGTGCTGCCGCGCAGCTTCTCGCGAAGCGGCGCGAGGACGCTGTCGGGAATGTCCTCGATGTAGCTGCGGCCCGCGTTGAGCGCCACCATCTTGGCCGGGGCGGAGTCGACACCCACTACCTCGTGCCCCGCTTCGGCGAAGGACACGGCGAGCGGCAGGCCGACGTAGCCGAGGCCGACGATCCCGATCTTCGGCATCAGGGCCCCCGCTCCGCTCGCTTGCGAAGAATCGGATCTGCGCGCTGCACTCGCTCGGCACTCACGGGGCGGCAGTCTAGGTACCGGGGAGGTTGGACAGGCCACAGCTCCTGCCCTAGATTGGATGAGATGGACTCGCCGCTGGCCTCGGAACCGCGCAATCCCCAGACCGCGCGTCGCGGACTGCCCCGCGCATACGCGGTCCGCTCGCAGCGCGAGCGGCTGCTGGAGGCGATGGTCCGGGTGGCGACGGCGAAAGGCTACGAGGCCACGACCGTGACCAACGTGGTCGAGTTCGCCGGGGTATCGCGGGCCAGCTTCGATGAGCTATTCGACAGCAAGACGACCTGCTTCCTCGAAGCCAACGACGCCGTGTTCGACGTGCTCGTCGCCCACGTGACCGCCGCTTTCGAGGCCGCCGCCGGCGAGCCCTGGCCGGTGCGGATCGCCGCGGCGCTCGAGGCGCTGGTCGGGCTGCTCTCGGTCGAGGCCGACATCGCGCGCATGGCGATGGTCGAGGTGACCGCAGTCGGCGACGAAGCCCGCGCGCACTACAGAGCGGCGCTGGGGCGCTTCACGCCTTTCCTCGAGCAGGGCCGCGCCTACTCGGGGCGAGGCGAGGCCTTGCCCGCCGACACGGCGCGCTTCGCGGTCGGCGGCGCCACCTCGATGATCTTCGACGAAGTCCGTGCCGGCCGCGGCCCCGAGCTGAAGCGGATCCTCCCCGACCTCGTCTTCGCGGTGCTGATGCCCTACCTGGGGCCGGAAGCGGCAAAAGAGGAGATGCGGCGGGTCACTGCAGAGGGGTGAGAAGCGTTCTTCCCTAGACCCCGTCTCCGTGACGACCTTCGCCGGCTGAGAAGCGGGCGGCGCCTTCGACGGCGATATGGAGGGTCTCGCGGCCGAGCCTGTGCTCCAGGGAAAGGCCTTCGGCGAGGGGCAGGCCGAAGCCCTCGAGCGCGGCGCGACGGTCGGCGAGCATCGTCTCCTGCGGGAAGGAAGCGATGCGCTCGGCGAGCTCCAGAGCGCGCTCCAGGTGGCCGCCCGGCGCGACGACCTCATTGACCAGCCCGATCCGCAGCGCCTCCTCGGCGCCGACCGGGCGGCCGGTGAGGATCAGCTCCAGAGCGCGGCCCATCCCGATCGTCCGCGGCAGTCGCTGGGTACCGCCGTCGACGAGCGGCACCCCCCAGCGGCGCTCGAAGAGACCGAAGGTGGAGCCGCGGGTGGCGATCCGCAGGTCGCACCAGAGCGCCAGCTCGACCCCGCCGGCGAGACACCAGCCGTCGACCGCGGCGATAGCCGGCTTGGCGGGGGTAAGGCGGGTCGGCCCCATCGGCCCCTCGGGATGGTCGACGTCGAGGTCGAGCGCCTTCAAGTCGGCGCCTGCGCAGAAGGCCTCGCCGCCGGCGCCGGTGAGGACGAGCACACGCGCATCCTCGTCCGCCTCGAACTCCCGCAGGCCCTGCCGAAAGCGCCGCGCGGCCGCGTCGTCGACCGCGTTACGGCGACGCGGCCGATCGATCGTCAGCACCGCGGCGGCGTTGACCCGCTCGTAACGAAGCTCCTCGCCCATGCCTGCGGCGCATCCTCGCACAGGCGCTCGGAGTGAAGCCCGGGTGCGCACTGGCTACGCTGCCCCGATGCGGATCGACGACATCCTCGCCGCGAAGCGGCCCGTCTTCTCGGTCGAGTTCTTCCCGCCGAGGACCGAGGAGGCAACGGAGCAGCTGTTCGCGACGGCGCGTTCGCTGCGCGAGCTGGAGCCTGACTTCGTCTCGGTGACCTACGGGGCCGGCGGGTCGACCCGCGAGGGGACGGTGGAGATCACCCGGGCGCTGAAAGATGAGCTGGGGCTCGAGACGATGGCCCACCTGAGCTGCGTCGGCGAGACGACCGAGGGGCTCTCGGCCACCCTCGACCGGTTCGCCGCGGCCGGGATCGAGAACGTCTTCGCGCTGCGTGGCGACCCGCCGCGCGGGCAGCGCGACTTCGTGCAGCCCGAGGGCGGCCTGGGCAGCGCCGCCGAGCTCGCCGCCTTCATCGACGCGGGCTGGGACTTTACGATCGGCGGCGCCTGCTTCCCCGAGGTGCACCCGGAGGCGCCCGACCTCGCCACCGACCTCGCCTACCTGAAGACGAAGGTGGAGGCCGGCGCCTCCTTCCTGATCACCCAGCTCTTCTTCGACAACCGGGTCTACCTCGACTTCGTAGCGGCGGCGCGGGAGAAGGGCATCGACGTGCCGATCCTCGCCGGGGTGATCCCGGTGGCGAGCTTCGCGCAGACCAAGCGGATCTGCGAGCTGTGCGACGCC
>Ga0210144_1000195_pt1 | contig 35500 bp, 33 predicted proteins | sample Muzzi_PWA_D2_FD_185532 | JGI IMG/M metagenome (GOLD analysis project Ga0210144, IMG submission 185532) | Wetland microbial communities from San Francisco Bay, California, USA, that impact long-term carbon sequestration - Muzzi_PWA_D2 (SPAdes) | ecosystem: Environmental > Aquatic > Marine >...
CGGGCGCCGCCCTGCGACTCGGCGAGAAGGAGGTCGGGCGGATCGGCAGCGCCTGCGTCTCCCCCGCCCGCGGGCCGATCGCCCTGGCGGTCGTCCGCCGCGAGGCGGAGCCGGGCGCCGAGCTGGACGTAGGTGAAGACGGCGTTACGGCACGCGTCGTCGACCTGCCGTTCGGCTAGATTCAGCAGCGATGGGTGGCCGGAGAGGTAGGCGACTGCTGGCGGCGCCGCGTGCGATAGCGCTCGCGCTCACCCTCCCCCTCGCCGCTCTGGCGGCGGCGATCGCCGGCTGCGGCGCCGAAGAGCGGGTCAGCGAACCGCGCCCGCAGCCGCCCACCCGGGTCAGCGTCGCGGTCACCGCCGACAGGATCACCGTGCAGCCTTCGCGGGTCGCGATCGGTCCCGAACCCACCCAGCGGCTCCCCCAGAACGCGCACGCCGGCCAGCCCCCGATCCGCTCCAACGTGCCGCTCGACGTCACCCTCGTCGCCGCCAACCTGACCCCTTTCGAATCGCACCTGGAGGTGCGCGGCAGGGGCAGGAGCGCGACCTCCGAGCCGCTGGTCGCCAACGGCAACGTCACCCTCCAGACCAGCCTGCCGACCGGCGTCTACCGGGTCAGCGCCGCCGACATCCCCGGCGCCAAGCCGGGCCGCCTCGTCGTCGGCCCGTACCGCTCCTCCTCGGAGAACGACGTGCTGCTGCCGTAGGCCACTGCAAGCCGCCTATCTGTCTGGGGCCATCGTCACGATCGTGATGTGATCGTGGTCTTGGCAATCGCCGTCGTCCTGCTCGCCGCCGGGCTGCTCTACGTGCTGCTCTCGGGTGCGCGCACCGAGGCCCCGCCCGCGCCCGACCTCGGACCGGCGATCCAGGAGGCGACCTCGAAGGCGGTAGCCGACCTGCAGCGGATGAACGAGGAGTCGCGCAAGGTGGACGTCGCCGCGTCGGAAGCGGCCCTGCAGAAGCGCGAAGCCGAGTTCCGCCGCCTCACCGAGCCGATCGGCGAGAACCTGAAGCGGATCGAACGCGAGGTCTCGACCCTGAGTCGCGACCGCAAGACCGCCGACGGGGCGATGCAGACGCTGCTCGGCGAGATGAAGGCCGGGCTCGGCGACCTCAACACCCGGACCGGCACGCTGGTCAAGGCGCTGCGCCAGCCGAAGACGCGCGGCGAATGGGGCGAGGTGCAGCTGAAGCGCTGCGTCGAGATCGCCGGCATGACCGAGCACGTCGACTTCGAGGTGCAGCAGACCCTGCACGGCGAGGACGGCCTGCTGCGACCGGACGCTGTCGTGATGCTGCCGGGCGGGCGGCGGGTCGTGGTCGACTCCAAGGTCCCGCTCGACGCCTACCTCGAGGTACTCGAAGCCGAGGACGAAGCCGGCCGCAAGGGCGAGCTGCTGCGCCACGCGCGCCAGGTCCGCGACCACATCTCAAAACTCGCCTCGAAGCGCTACCAGGACCAGTTCGAGAGCGGCGAGACGCCGGACTTCGTGGTCTGCTTCATGCCGTCGGAGGCCGCGCTGCACGCCGCCTTCGAGGCCGAGGCCTCGCTCTACGACTACGCGCTAGAACAGAAGGTCCTGATCGCGACCCCGACGACGCTGGTCGGCCTGCTGCGCACGATCGAGCTCGGTTGGCGCCAGGAGCAGATCGCCGAGCAGGCGCAGGAGATCGCCGCGGCGGCACGGGAGCTGCACAGCCGCATGGGGGCCTTCCTCGGGCACTTCGCGAAGGCCGGGCGCCAGCTCAACTCGGCCGGCGACGCCTTCGACAAAGCGGTTGGCTCGCTCGAGACCAGGATCGTGCCGCAGCTTCGACGGATCGAGGAGATGGGCGCCGCCTCGGGCAAGGAGCTCGAGGAGCCCCACCGGGTCGACCACAAGGTGCGGCCGGTCGTCGCCGAGGAGCTGCGCGAGCTCGAAGCCAAAGTCTGAACTAGGATTGCGGCTCCCCGCAAACGACCCCCACGGAGGAGCCGGTTTGGCCGTCGACACCAGCGAAGTCTCGAAGTTGGAGGTGGAGCCCGGAACGCTGCCGGAGACGATGGCGGCCTGGGTGATCCGCCAGGAGCGCGAGGGCGAACCGACCGACGCCTTCCAGCTCGAGCAGATCGAGGTCCCCGAGCCGGGCGCGTTCGAGGTGATCGTGCGGGTGATGGCAGCCGGGGTCAACTTCAACAACGTCTGGGCGGCGCTCGGCAAGCCGGTCTCGGTCTTCGGCTACGGCGACCACCCCGAGTACGAACACCACATCGGCGGCTCCGACGCCTCGGGGGTCGTCTGGAAGGTCGGCGAGGGCGTCACCCGCTGGAAGCCGGGCGACGAGGTGGTGATCCACTGCAACCAGGCCTCCTACGAGGACGTCGAGGTGCACGGGCTCGACCCGCTCGCCGCGCCGAGCCAGAAGATCTGGGGCTACGAGACCACCTGGGGCTCATTCGCCCAGTTCACCAAGGTGCAGGCCCAGCAGCTCCTCCCCCGCCCCCAGAGCCTCTCCTGGGCCGAGTCCTCCGCCTACGGGCTCACCTACTTCACCGCCTACCGGATGCTGATCGACCAGTGCAAGCTGCAGCCCGGCCACAACGTGCTGATCTGGGGCGCCGCCGGCGGGCTCGGCGTCTTCGCCACCCAGCTCTGCGCGGCGGCCGGCGCCAACGCGGTCGGCGTCGTCTCCTCCGAGGAGAAGGGGGAGCTGGTCAAGCAGCTCGGCGCGGTCGATTACGTAAACCGCCGCGAGTTCGGCGAGATGATGCGCACCCCCGAGAACCTCGCCGACCCGGCCGCCGAGAAGGAGCGCTTCAAGGCCTCGCGGGCGTTCGCCAAGCGGGTCAAGGAGATCCTCGGCGACGCCCCCGACATCGTCTTCGAGCACGTCGGCCAGGCGACCTTCCCGACCTCGGTCTTCGTCGTCAAGCCGTTCGGCAAAGTGGTGATCTGCGGTGCCACCTCCGGCTTCCAACTCGACTTCGACGTGCGCTACCTGTGGATGCGCCAGAAGCGGATCATCGGCTCGCACTTCGCCAATGCCTACGAGTGCATGCGGGCCAACCAGCTGATGGCGGAGGGCAAGGTGCGGCCGGTGCTGTGGAAGACGATGGGCTTCGAGGGGGTGCCGGAGGCACACCAGCTTCTGCACGAGAACAAGCACCTCGGCAAGATCTCGATCCTGGTCGGGGCAGAGTCCGAGGGCGAGGGCCGCAACGAAGACGGACCCGGAGCGATCCGGGCCGAGGTGGGAGCGTAGAGATGGCTGAGGTTTGCACGCTGGACTGGCACATCGCCCCCTTCCGGGCCGACCGCTGGCTCGACCTCTGGGAACCCGCCGCGGCGCGGATGCCGGCCTTCGGCGCCCGCAGCTGGTCGCTGACCCGCTCGGTCGACGACCCGCTCTCCTTCCAGCAGACCTCGGTCTGGGAGAGCCGCACCGACTTCGAGCGCTACTGGTATTCGGAGGAGATCGAGAGGGCGCGGGCGGCGATCATCGACCTCGCCGACCTGCCGGTCCTCCCCGCCTGGCACACGGTCCTCGCCGCCGAGTCGTAGACGGCACGCCGCCTAGCTTCGCTCCAGCGGGGCCAGCGTCAGCCCGGCGGCCTTCAGCTGGTCCCAGTAGAGCTCGGCGGGCTCGCGCGGGCCCGACCAGACGATCGCCTGGCCGGTGTTGTGGATCCGCTCGGCGACCTGGTGCCCCTGCTCGAGCGTGACGCCGGGCAACACCCTGGCCAGCGTCTCGGCAACGTGGTCGAAGGTGTTGTGGTTGTCGTTGCGGACGATCACCCGCCAGTCGCCGCCGAAACCGGAGCCGGGGCCCGCTTCGCGTGGCTTCTCGATCGTCGCCGGCATCGCCCGCATTATGGTCGAGGCGGCTCCGAAGGCGCCAAGCCGGCTCTTCCCCCCTCGCATCGTCAGCCTTGCGGTCGGCCTGTCGGCGTTCCAGTTCTCGGGCGATGGTAGCCTCCCGGCGTGCGTGCTAGGTGCGGCACACGCGGCAAGGCGAGAAGGCGTCGCCTGCTCTCGGCCATCTACGCATTCGGGACCGTCGCTAACGTCGCCTACTGGGTCGCCTTTGCTGCTGGTCCGGCCCGCACCGGTGAGAGTGAGGAGTACCTCGACTTCGAGCGCTCATTCCCGCTCGCCGACGCCTACCTCGCAGCGCTGAGCGGCACGGCCACGATCGCGTGTTGGCGCGGCGACCGCCGGGCGCTCCCGGTCGGGCTCATGGCATCGAGCGCATCGATCTACCTCGGCTGCCTGGATGTCCTCTACAACCTGCGGCACGACAAGTACAGCAACCTGGACGCCGCGATGGGGGCCGAGGTGGGGATCAACGTGGCATCGTTGGGACTCGGCGCGTTTTCGGCACGGGCGTTATGGCAATGGCGCGGCGACTTCCCCCCGCTGGATCCCGCTCGCGACTGAGGATCTGCCGCCGAACCAGCGACCTCTCGCGTGTGAGGCCCTCAGTACGGGCTCGGAACGCGGAGGACGACGTTGTCGAAGCTGGCGATCGCGCCCTTGGCGTTCCCGATCGCGCCGACCGAGAAGCCGGAGGCCCTCCCCTGGAGTTCGCCGGCGGCCGGATCGGTGACTTCGGCGACCAGCTTGCCGCCGACGTAGCCGAGGATCCGGCAGTTGCCCTTTTCGGGCCCGCTGGTGACGTTGAAGGCGCTCAGCCGCAGCTCGTTGGCGCGGTCGGCGCCCTGCACGGTTTCGACGTTCTTCTCGACATGCAGGTACTTGACGCTGCCGTCGGCCAGCACCTTTCGCAGCTGCGCCTTGCGCTGCAGGGGGAAGACGGCGAGCTGGTAGGCGGAGCCGTCACTGCCCGCTCGCAGATCGAGCGCCAGGAAGGCCTTGCGCTGCACCGGCTTCGGCGTCTTGCTGAGCAGCCGGGCGACCGAGGCTGCCTCCAGGTCGCGCCCGACCACCGGCGTGCGGTAGGCGCACTCCCCGGTCGCTTTGCCGACCAAGACCCGGAAAGCCGTTTCGGAACCGCCCCGCCCGCAGCGTTCGCCGAACAGCTTGGCGATCTGGCCGCGCTGCGCTTTGGTCTCCATGTTGTTGCGGTAGACGCCGACCGGGGCGGCCCCGGCGCTCGCGGCCAGGGCGAGCGCGGCGAGGAGCGCTACGGGCGCGGCGCTTTTCTGTAGGGGTCTCACGCTCACGGCAGCCTAAACACAGCCTCGGGCAAAAGATGCGCGCTGTGACGCATGAACGCCGTCTTTCCCGCCGGCCAAATATCATTCGTGGCAATGCCCGAGCACCGGCTTCCCGAGCGCGACCGTCCCTGGGTGATGCGCACCTACGCGGGTCACTCCGACGCGCGCCGCTCCAACGAGCTGTACCGCCGCAATCTGGAGAAGGGCCAGACCGGCCTCTCGGTCGCCTTCGACCTCCCCACCCAGACCGGCTACGACCCCGACCACGTGCTCGCCCGAGGCGAGGTCGGCAAGGTCGGCGTCTCGATCGCCCACAAGGGCGACATGCACCAGCTGTTCGACAGCATCCCGCTCGACGAGATGAACACCTCGATGACGATCAACGCGACCGCCGCCTGGCTGCTTGGCCTCTACGTCACCGTCGCCGAGGAGAACGGGATCGAGCGCGCCAAGCTGAAGGGCACGACCCAGAACGACATCATCAAGGAGTACCTCTCGCGCGGCACCTACGCCTTCCCGCCGGAGCCCTCGATGCGGCTGATCGCCGACATGGTCGCCTTCGCCGTCAACGAGGTGCCGAGCTGGAACCCGACCAACGTCTGCAGCTACCACCTGCAGGAGGCCGGGGCGACGCCGGTTCAGGAGATCGCCTACGCGCTCTCCACCGGGATCGCGGTGCTCGATGAGGTCAAAGCGCGCGGCCAGGTCGCCGAGGCCGACTTCCCGAAGGTCTTCGGCCGCATCTCCTTCTTCGTCAACGCCGGCATCCGGCTGGTCGAGGAGGTCGCCAAGCTGCGCGCGATGGGCCGGCTCTGGAACGAGATCGGCCGCCAGCGATACGGGGTGAGCGACGAGAAGATGCTGCGCTTCCGCTACGGCGTGCAGGTCAACAGCCTCGGCCTGACCGAGTCCCAGCCGGAGAACAACGTGCAGCGGATCGTGCTCGAGGCGCTCGCCGTGACCCTGAGCCGCGACGCCCGCGCCCGCGCGATCCAGCTGCCCGCCTGGAACGAGGCGATGGGCCTGCCCCGCCCCTGGGACCAGCAGTGGAGCCTGCGCATCCAGCAGGTGCTGGCCGAGGAGACCGACCTGCTCGAGTACCCCGACCTGTTCGAGGGCTCGGCGGTGATGGACGGCCTGGTCGAGGAGCTGAGCGAGGGCGCCCGCGCCGAGATGGCGGTGGTCGAAGAGCACGGCGGCGCGGTCGCCGCCGTCCCCTACATGAAGGCCCGCCTGGTCGAGTCGCACCGCGAGCGGGTGGGGCGGATCGAGAGCGGCGAGCAGAAGGTGGTCGGCCAGAACGCCTACACGGAGACCGAGGACTCGCCGCTCACCGCCGGGGCCGACGGCGCCGTCCTCACCCCCGACCCCGAGGTCGAGCGAGAGCGGATCGAGGCGCTGGAGCGCTGGCGGGCCGCGCGCGACGACGGCGCCGTGCGGGCCGCCCTCGACGAGCTCGGCCGGGTCGCCCGCGACGAGAGCGCCAACGTGATGCCGGCGACGATCGCGGCGGCGAAGGCCGGGGCGACGACCGGCGAGTGGGCCGGCGTGCTGCGCGAGGCGTTCGGCGCCTACCGCGCCCCGACCGGGGTCGAGGGCGCCGCCCCGCCCGGCGACCGCGAGGAGCTGGCGGCGGTCCGCGCCCGGGTCGACGAGGTCTCCGGTCGGCTCGGGCACCGGATCAGGATCCTGATCGGCAAGCCGGGCCTTGACGGCCACTCCAACGGCTCCGAGCAGATCGCCCTGCGCGCCCGCGACGCCGGCATGGAGGTGATCTACCAGGGGATCCGCCTCACCCCCGAGGAGATCGCCGCCTCGGCGCTGCAGGAGGACGCCGACGTGGTCGGCCTCTCGATCCTCTCCGGCTCCCATCTCGAGCTGGTCCCCGAGGTGGTGCGGCTGCTGCGCGAGGAGGGTGTCGAGGCCCCGGTCGTGGTCGGCGGGATCATCCCCGCCCCCGACGCCCAGCGCCTGCGCGAAGCCGGCGTCGACGGCGTCTACACGCCGAGGGACTTCGAGATCAACCGGATCATCGCCGAGATCGTCGCCCTGGTCGAGCAGCGCGCCGCGGCCGGCGCGGCCGCCTGACAGGCGGGGAAGCCGCGACAGCGCCACAATGACCCGATGAGCGAGACGGACGACGAGCGCTCGGCTTGGCTGCGCTGCTACCGCTGCTGGTCGCAGAACCTCGAGATTCAGATCCACTACGACGCGATCCGCCGCGTCGACCCGGAGACGGGCGCCCCGGCCGAGGGCATCGACGAAGTCCAGGAAGCGCTGGTCCAGTGCCTCGACTGCATGCACGACCAGCCCCACCTGGTCCTCCAGGACGAACGCGTCGTGCCGATCGAGGACCGCTGGGAGCGGATGGTGACCGGCACGCCCTGGGTCGCCTCCTGCACGGTCACCGTCGACCACGACCGGGTCGAGAGCTGCGCCGGCCCGGAAGCGGCCGAGCTGCTCGCCTACGGCGCCTTCGGCGAGGCCGGGGTGCGCGAGTTCTTCGCCCACGTGCGGTTCCACAAGCACGAGGAGGAGCGGATCGTCGTCCACATGCTGGTCGAGCTCTACGCCCGCTCCGCCGAGGAGGCGACCGAGGTGCTCGAAGCAGCCGCCCACGGCCCGCTCGAGATCACCTCGCTGGCCGAGGAGTCACGGCCGCCCGCCCACGCCTCCGACGAAGCGCACTGAGGTCCCCTCCAGCTGCGCCCGCGAGTAAGGCGGCAGATAGCGGTAGTCGGGATCGCGCAGCGCAGCGTCGAGCGGCCAAAGAGTCCTCTCCCAGGTCAGGTCCCGAGCCTGCGCGTAGGCCTCGTCGCTGACTCGCTGCCACTCGGCCGGATCGGCGAGCGACTTGACCACCTCGACGAAGGTGTCCTCCTCGTAGGCAACACAGCCCTGGATCAGCTCCATGTGACGTCGCCAGCTTGGGACCAGGACCGGAAGGCCGTGTGCAATGTACTGAAGGGTCTTCGCCGAGAACCCCTCGCGGCGCAGCTCGTCGGTCGAGCAGGTGAGGAGGCCGATCTGGTAGTCGCCCAGCACCGAGGTTGGCGCCCAGCCAAGGTAGTTGAGGCCGAGCGATGGGTCGGGAGGCGGCCCGCCGTAGACGTCGATGGGGTACAACTTCGAGAGCCGCGAGAGGAGCGGCAGGTTGATGAAGCGGGAGCTGAGCGAGCTGAGGAAGACGATGCGCGGCGGGCTCGCGAACCGTGCCCGCTCCGGGACGGGTGTGCAGCCCCAGTTGAGCTGCAGCAGGTTCTCACCGCTGATCCCGTAGCGGGTGACGGCGTATAGGGCGTAGGTCTCCCAGTGAAAGGAGAGGAGGTCGACCCGCTCGTACAGCCCTGCCTCCCAGCGCCGGAGGCGGCGATGCTGCGCCTCGGTCAGCATCCCCTCGAAGTAGAGCTCATCCGCCCACGGGGTCGCACAGTCATAGAGCATCGTCGCGGACGTGGGCACCAGCATCAGCTCCGAGTCGAATGGGTGCTCGCCGACGATCAGGTCAAACTCGTCGAGCGACAGCAGCGAGCGCAGGATGCTGCGCCGCAGGCGCATGCGGGTGCGGAGAAAGCGGTAGGAGAGGTGTCGCCTCCCCCAGCTCCACCTGCGTGCGAAGAGCAACGATGCGAGCTGCAGCAGGTAGAGGGCGAAGCGCCTCGGCTCCGGGTACGGCAGCTTGGTGAGCACCGATCCCTCCCGGTTGGAGGCCCGACTGAGGCGCAGCGTGTCGAAGAGCTCGACGTCGTGGCCGCGCCCGCGCAGGTAGCGCGCCATCTCGACCGGCTTCTGTCCGTTCGCGTAGCGGTCCACCGCGCCGACGATGAGAACGCGCTTCGCTCCTCCGTTCCGCTCGCCAGTCGTGGCACTCGAGGCGACAGCGTGCATTGTCCATGTATATCGGGTCGTGCTCTCGCCAACGCGGCGGGCCCGGCCCCGCCCTATGTTCCAGCCCGCGGCGATCGAATCCGGCCGCATATGACGAAGTTCCTGCGGCGCCTCATCAAAAGAACAGGGGCTAGACCGTGGCGGCGAGGGGCTCACGGTGGCCGAGCGACTTCGACGAGGACGAGATCGCTCTCGTCAAGGCCGTATCGATGAGACGTCAAATGGAGCGGCGAGACGGCGGAGACGCTGCTCGCCTCCGAGCCGGACAGCGACTCGTCGCAGTTGCGGGCGCGCGCGGCAGCGGGAGGCGACGACGAGTATTTCCGCGATAGTCCGCCGCGACCGTTCCTGGTGCGGGTCGACCGCGGCGGTTTACGAATCGCAGTCAAGCCCGCGAGCGAGCATGGCTGATACCACCCGCGCGCGAGCCGCTCACAAGGCGGCTCCGACGCCCTGCTTCGCGGCGCGGGTCGCCCTGACCACGAACCTGTAGCTGTCCAGGGCCAGGGGCCGGCTCATGAGCAAGAGCCCGACATGGAGGAGCGCAGCCGCGATCAGCCCGCCCGCGATGCCGCTCGCGAGCGTCGCTCCGGCGCTCGTTGCAAACAGCCAGCCGACGGCACCAGCAAGCGTCGCGATGGACAGCGGAACGCTCAGCACGCCGAGGAGGTTGACGCCGGTCTTCCCGTGCACGGCGCGCCCCAGCACCACCGCCTCCGCGACGGACGAAACGAGCCAGCCGACGCCCCCCGCGGCGATGCCGACGAGCGGAAGCAGCACCGCCGTGACGGAGAGCCATATGAGCGCCTGGAGGAGCACGGAACGCAGGATGATCGAGGAGTCCCCCGTTGCGTACAGGTAGCCCTGCGTGGCGACAGACACCGAGCCGCTGATCGCCAGACCCAGGCACGCCGGCGGCAGGGCGGTCGCCGCTTCCCGCCAAGCCTCGCCGAACACGCTGGGCACCAGTCCCGGTGCGGAGGCGGCCAGCGCCGCCATCACCGTCGACACCCCCACCGCGGCGATGCCGCTCGAGCGCGTGATCACCGGAGCGACCTCGTAGCGCAGGGAAACCCACCGTGACATCGCCGGGAACGAGACGCGCCAGAGCGCCTGCAGGAGCAGTTCCGGCACCTGCATGAGGCGCGTGACGAGGCGCCAGAGGCCGAGCGTGGACACCCCGGCGATCGCCCCGACCACGGCGTTCAGAAGCTGTTCGCGCAGGATCCACGTCCCGTTGATCGCCTGGAAGCGCACCCCAAAGGCCATGAGCGGCCGGATTCGCTCCCAGCTGAAGTGCGGCGCCAAGAACCCGATCGGGCCCACTCGGACCATGAGCACGGCGCCGACGACGGAGCGCCCGACCATCGCGATCGCCACACCCTCGACGCCGAGCCCCGCCGCCGCCAGCGCGACCGCGGCCACGTTGAAGACGAAAACCTGGCTGACCTCCACGGCCGCCATCGGGCGGTAAGACAGTCCCCGCTCGAGCAGAATCCTGCTCGGAAACTGTAGGACGGTGATCGGCATCGAGGCCGCCATCACCGTGATCGCGAGGCCTGCCTCCCCCGCCACCGGCAGCGCGATCGCCGCGGTCACCGCGAGGCAGATCAGCGTCACGCCCAGCTGCAACGCGGTGAGGCTCGCGAGCTCCTTCCCATCGGGTGGCCGCTCCCGACGAATGAGCCCGGCTCCCAGCCCTCCGTCGGCGAGCAGGTTCCCGATCAGCGTCACCGAGATCCCAATCGCGATGATCCCGAAGTCGCTCGGGTTGAGCAGCCGCGCCAGCGCGACCGTGCCACCGAACCCGAGCACCAGGATCGCGGCTCCGCGGCTCGCAATCAGAAAGACCCCGGCCGAGGCCCGGTCCGTCAGCTCGGTCCCGCTCAGCAGGGGATCGGCGTTCTCGGCCGGCCACGGATCGGAAGGCGCCTCGTTCATGCCGCTTCCCTCACCGGATCGCCGGCCGCCGGACCCGGCGTCAGGCTCCCGTCGCGTCCCGCTTACGCCGCCAGGCCGCGAGCCGCGAGCGGATGCCGAACCTCCCCAGCTGACGCCTCGCCTCACGGGCGATCGCGGCCTGGGCGGCGGCGCGGCGACGGTCGGCGCGCCCGATGGGACCGCCGCGAAGCCTCAGGGGCAGCTCGTGCGACTCCAGCCGCACGGCGACGTCGGGTCCGAGCAGCAGGCGGCTGACTAGGCGGGAGTAGACGTTGGCCGCGGTTGCCTCGAGCCAGGGCTTTCCCATGGTGTGGTGGAGGAGGAACGGTTCGGCGCCGTCCGCAAAGCGGCAGACCAGGCTCGCCTCGTCGACGAGCTCGAGCCCCTTGAAGGGCGGGTGCGGCGCCAGGCGATGCTCGAGGATTACTAGCTCGTCGTCCTCGAGCTCGGCCGCCAGAACGGCGTTGAGCACATCCTGGTCGACGAAGTAGAAGGGATCGTCGAGGTTCGCCGACTGGACAAACGTGCGGCGGAAATACCGAGACGGGCGCGTGCCGTCGCCAGACGGCTCCGTCCCGATTGCACCCTGACCGCTCATCCACGGGTCGTAGATGCGAGCCCCGATGGCGGCCGGTATTACGAGCTGGCCGGCGTTCACGTATGGTCGCCTGCGCAGCTCGCCAAGCGAGAGCGCGGCGCGCCATGCCGGGAAGAACCTGTCGTCGTTCGGGGGGTCGTTCATCACCGCCACCAGCCGACCCCGCCGTGCGTCCTCGACCAGCGCGGCGAGAGAGCGGGTGACGATGATGTCCGCATCGAGGACGATCGCGATTGCGGCGGGTTCGAGGACCGGGCCGTACGGGGCGAGGAAGCCTGGCGGGACGCCCTCCGGCCCAGGGACCAAGCGCACGTGCGGCGCGAGCCGCCCCCGCTGCTCCTCGGTCAGGCCGCCGTCGAGAAGGACCATCGGCTCCTCGTGGCCGACAAGGCGAAGCGAGTTCAAGAGAGCGACCACACCCGGAAAATGTGCGCTGTTAGCAGCTGAGTAGAACGCCGTCTGCGTGATTGCCATATTGCAAAGTCAGAGAGTGAGGCCGGTCCCTGCTGAGCGTGGTCGTCCAGCATGCTATAAGGACCGCTTCTTTAGACTCGGGGTGCCGACTAGCATTGCCCACCCAGCGGATGTGCCGCTCGGGGCACAGTCTCGAACCTAACTCAGAGAGGAGCATCGCGTGATTGCGCTGGTCACCGGCGCTGCAGGGTTCATTGGCTCACACCTGTGCGACCTGTTGCTGGCCGAGGGCGATCGGGTCCGTGGAGTCGACTGCTTTACGGACTACTACCCGCGCGAGCGCAAGCTGGCCAATATCGCGGGGCTCACGGCGACTGAGGGCTTCGAACTGATCGAAGCCGACCTCGCCGATGCTCCGCTAACCGACCTGCTCGCAGATGTGGATGTCGTCTATCACCTCGCTGCGCAGCCCGGGGTGAGGGCCTCGTGGGGCAACGAATTCGAGCTGTACGCACGCAACAACGTGCTCGCCACCCAGCGCCTGCTGGAGGCGTGCCGCGAACAGCGCCCCGCCAAGCTGCTCTTCGCCTCGAGCTCCTCGATCTACGGCGATGCGCACTCCTACCCGACCGCCGAGATCACGACGCCACAGCCGGTCTCCCCGTACGGTGTGACGAAGCTCGCCGCCGAGCACCTCTGCGGCGTCTATCGGACGAACTTCGGCCTGGCGACGGCAGCCCTCCGTCTGTTCACGGTGTATGGGCCCCGGCAACGACCCGACATGGCGTTCGCGCGTCTGACCGAGCTCGCCGTCGCTGGCGGCACCTTCGAGCTCTACGGAGATGGCGAGCAGACCCGCGACTTCACCTATGTAGGCGACGTGGTGCGGGCGATGCGCGACGCCGCGCGCTCGCAGTGGCTCGGGGTGGCCAACATCGGCGGCGGCGTCCGTGTCTCGATGAACGAGGTCATCGAACGCCTCTCGAAGCTCTGCGGGCCGATCGACGTCGAGCGCAGGCCACCCAGCGCCGGCGACGTGCGCGACACCGGCGCTGACACGAGCATCGCGGCGGCCGGCTTCGGCTATCGCCCCCGGACCACGCTCGAGGAGGGCCTGCGAGCGATGGTCGAATGGCAGTCCAGTCGACAGGCGGTACGCAGGTGACCCACGAGTGGCCCGGCCCGCCCCCGCCCGTCGTCACGCTCGACGAGCTGCCCGAACCCCCGAGCGGGGGGCAGATCAAGGTTCTTCATGTGATCACCAAGTTCGTCGCCGGGGCCGGCGGCAATACCCTGCTCACCGCGCTGGGGACCGACCGCGAGCGCTACGAGGTCTGGGTGGCGGGGTCCCCGGAAGGGTCGCTCTGGGAGCGGGCCGAGGCGAACGGAGTCAGAACCGTGCGGATGAGGCGCTTGCAGGAGGTCATCGCGCCGCTTGACGATCTGATCGTGCTGGTCGAGCTTACCCGCCTGATGCGGAGCGAGCGTTTTGCGATCGTCCACACCCACTCGAGCAAGGCCGGCGTGCTCGGGCGGTTGGCAGCCTGGCTCGCCCGCACGCCGGTGGTCATCCACACGATCCACGGCTTCAGCATGCACGACTTCATGGGACGCGGTCGGCGCTGGGCCTACCTGACGATCGAGCGGACGATCCGCCGGCTCACCGACGAGTTCATCGCGGTGGCCCCGGCGGTGGCCCGCGAGGCCGTCGAGAGCCGCCTTGCTCCGCCCGCCGGGGTGACTGTCATTCCCTCGGCGGTCGAGCTCGACCAGATCCCGACCGAGGGCGAACCGCAGCTGCGCGAGGTGCTCGGCATTCCGCCTGACGCGCCGCTCATCGGGACCGTGGGTCGGCTCGATTACCAGAAGGCACCGCTTGACTTCGTTCGCATGGCTGCCGACGTCGCTGCCGCAATGCCGCAGGCATCCTTCGCGATGGTGGGGGACGGGCCGCTGCTCGAAGACGCGCGTCGGGAGGCCGACCGGCTGGGCGTCAACGTCGTCTTCACCGGATTTCGCCCCGACGCGGCGCGGATCGCCGCCTGCTTCGACGTCTTCGTCATCTCCTCCCTCTACGAGGGCCTGGGCCGCGCGCTGACCGAGTCGCTCGCCTCCGGTCGGCCGGTCGTCGCAACCGCGGTGAACGGCGTCGTCGACCTGGTTGCGCACGGATCGACGGGGCTGCTCTGCGCCCCGGCCAACCCGGACGCCCTCGCTCGTTCCGTCCTATGGCTCCTCGAGCACCCTCACGAGGCCGAGCAGATGGGCAGGGCGGGAGCGGCCCGGGTGCGCGCTCTCTTCCAGCCGGACACGATGACCATGCTCGTCGAGCAAGTCTACGCGCGCTTGCTCGGCCTCCCCGCACCGGCAGCGGATAACGTCGCCGCTCCGGCGGTCGGCGACGCCGTCGGCTCCTCGTAAGCCGGCCCTGCGTCAGTCCCAGACGGGGACGCTGGGCTTCGGCAGGTTGATCGCGTCCAGGCGCTCGTAGGCGTACGCGTAGGCACCGCCCGGTGGAAGCGAGACGCCGTTCAGCACAGTGCCGATTGGCTGCTTGCCGATGGTTTCGAGGTACTCGGCGGCTATATTCAGCTGGTCGGATTGGGTGGAGGTGGCACGAGTCACCAGAAGGACGGCGGCCGCCGTGCGGGCGATGCTGCTCGCGTCGCTGACCGGAAGGAGCGGCGGCGAGTCCATGATCACGAGGTCCGAAAGTTTCCTGAGGGACTCCAGCAGCGTGACGAGCCGGTCGGATTCGAGCAGCTCGCTGGGGTTCGCGGGGGGCGCACCGCTCGAGAGGACAGCCAGCGGAAGGGACTGTTCGTTGTGCAGCCTCTCGGGCACTTCGTCGGCGAGCGCCTCGCTCAGGCCTGGGCCCTCGCGCAGGCCCAGCAGTTCGCTCAGCCTCGCACTGCGCATGTCACCGTCGACCAGCACGACGCGATGACCGGCCTGCGCGAAGGCAAACGCGAGGTTGGCGGCAATCAACGTCTTGCCCTCCCCGGCAACCGCGCTGGTGACGAGCAGCGAGTGGAGATCGTGCTCCATCGTCAGGACCCGCAGGTTCGTACGCAGCCTACGGTACGCTTCGGCCTCGACCGAGCTGGAGTGCTCGACCACCACCAGGGGACGGCTGGATGCTTCCCGATCGAGCGGAATCGACCCGAGGACCGGAGCGCCTGCGACCGCCTCGATGCTCGCGTCGTCCCGAATCCTTCGATCGAACATCTCACGCACAACCGCCCCGGCGATTCCGAGCAGGAGGCCAAGCACGACGCCGACGACGATATACACCGCCTTGCCCGGGGGCTCCGGACTCGTTGGGAGTTCCGCCGGGCTGCTCACGCTGACCTTCACCGAGGCGCGCTTGTTGGACCCCGCACCCGGGCGGCTGGGGGACCCGGTCGATTCGAGCGAGGCAACGAACTTCGGCAGCACGCGTCCTACCGAGTTGGCGATTTCTCGAGCCTCACGTGGTGAGGAATCTTCCGCGGTCACGTTGACCAACACTGTTCCGGCAGGGACACTGGTGCTGATCGCCGACTGAACGAACTGCACACTGCGTTGGAGGTTCAGTTCGTCGATCACCGCTTCGGCCAGCGCCGGGCTCGAGACGAGCCGCGCGTAGGATTCGGCTCGTGCCTGAGACGCCAAACCGCCTTGGTACACTTCCGACGGTGTGAGGTTTCGCGGCGTAACCGGGGTCGAGACGAATAGCTGAGTGTGTGCCGCATACACATCTTTGCGCGTCCATCCGTATGCCGCGGCGGCCCCGGTACAGATAAGTACCGTCATAAGGATCAGTACCCAGTGGGCACGGACTATCTGTACGTATCGCTTGGCTTCCAATCTGCTTTCCTGCCGGTTCGGGGATTGAGAACCGACCAGGATAGACGATGGCTCAGGCGGTCTACCGGACGAGTCGAACATCTCAGACCCCCTTCGGGGTCGCTTGCTGGGCGCCCCTGTAGTAGGCGACAATCTCCCGTGGCGAGAGCTGCCGCTCGGAGCGGCGACCGAGGAAGTAATAGGCCGATGCGTCGTCCATTGCGTACATGGTAGGAACCAGCCGGTCCAGATAGCGCATCCAGAGGAACAGGCCGCGCGCCAGCTTTCCCGCCAGCTCGGAGCGGAGCAGGCCGCGGATGAGGTGATCGACGCTCGCCAGCAGCTGCGATCCGGGTCCGGCTACGGGGCCGGCCGAAATCTCCTCGAACTTCCGGAAGAGGAAGCGGTGGCCGCTGCTGGTGAAGCGGGTGAAGTCGTAGGCGCCGGCATGGACCGGCTGCAGGAACGGTGTCTCAGCGTAGACGAGGCCCTCCGGCCGCAGGACACGGTGGATCTCCGCGACGACCCGGTCGGGCTCGAGGACATGCTCGAGGACTGCCTGGACCAGGACTGCATCAACGCTCCCGGAGGCAAGGGGGATGTCGTGCGCGTCGGCGATGAACTGCACCTGCGGCGAGCCATAGATGTCGAAGGCCGCAACGCGCGCGCGATTCCCGGCGTAGAGGGCCTCGACGCCGTTGCCGATCGTCCCCCCGCCCACGACGAGGACGAAGGGCTGGGCGTCGCGGAACATGTCCAGGAGCGCCTCCACGTTGCGGGCGGCCACCTCGTTGCGTGGCTTCCACCAGGACCGCAGACGAGCAGCGATGCGGTCGGTGGGGAGGCGGCGCCGTCGGCCCGAGCCATCAGCGAGCGCCGGCAGCTGTGCGCGGTCGAGAACGCTGTGGTCGAAGTCGACGAGGGCCGGCCACCTTGCGGCCAAGGGGAAGGCGGCCGGAGCGGCGAGGGCACAGGACTCCGAGCTGCAGCGAAAGCCCCCGCCGTCCTCGGTCAGCGGCGACCGGCAGCGCGGGCAAGCGAGCACGGGCACGACTTCGGCGAGGTTCATCAAGCCCATCGGCACACCAGCCTAATCGGCAGCCAGAGCTAATTCCTGAACAACGGATCGCCGAGCAGCATCCTGTAGGCGCGGGCCGTCGCCACGGCATCCGGCCAGCTGCGCTGCGCCAGGGCCCGCGCGAGACGGGCCGGCAGCTCGACCGAGAGCGTAAGCGCCACCAACAAGCACGCCTGCCATCGAGGCCAATGCGATCGGGCATAGATCTGCCTGCTGCGCAACGAGTGATAGAGGCGCAGGTCCCGAACCTGGTCCGAGCTCACATTCCCGACATGGAACGCCCTTGCCTCCTTGAGGAAATACGACCGGAAGCCAAGCTGCCGGGACCGTATGGCGAAGTCGACGTCCTCGAAGTAGATGAAGTAGCGGGTGTCGAAGCCGGCCAGCCTGGTGAAGAGCTCGCGTCGCACCAGGTAGAAGGCGCCGATCACCTGGTCGACGTAGCCGCTCTCCCGGGTCTCCGCCGGGCTCAGGTGATGGCTCGGGAACGCCTGCGGCAGCAGCCGGTCGAGGCCGGACATCTTGCCTAGCGTCACTCGCACGGTGGGAAACCTCTCGCAGGAGATCGCCGGGCCGCCATCGGGGTTGAGAATCTGCACGCCGCAGATTCCAACTCCGGCCGAACGCTCCCCGTCCATGAAGGCGCCGACTACCGAGAGCGTGTCCTCGCAGAGTCGGGTATCGGGGTTGAGGAACACCAGGTAGTCCGCCTCGCTCCCGGCGGCGCCCTGGTTGCAGGCCGCCGCAAAGCCAACGTTGGTCGTGTTGCGGATCACCTCGAGGGGCAGGTCGAGACCCTTCAGCCCGTCAGCGGACCCATCCGAGGAGGCGTTGTCGACGACAGTCACGCGAGCAAGGCCTACGTCGTTTCGGTTGGCGGCCACGACCGTGCCCAGACACTCCCGGAGGTAGCTGCCCGTGTTCCAGTTGACGATGACGATGTGGATCAACCCGGTCACTCGCGCAACCCCACCGCCGCTCGCCACGTGGGCAGCCACGCGTCGAACGAGTAACGTCGGCGGACGACCTCACGCGCCCCACGGCCGAGCTTCGCCCGCTCCTCGACCGGCGCCTCGAGCAGACCGGCGATCGCATCGACCCACTCTCCAGTGGTGGCGGGCGCCGGCATGCCGAGCTGGAGGAGCAGCGCGCGGTTTATCCCAACCGGGCTGGCGACGACGGGTACGCCGGCAGCGGCGTACTGGAGGATTTTGTAGCCGCACTTGCCGCGCGTGTAGGGATCATCCGGCAGCGGTGCGAGTCCGACGTCAATCCCGGCGAGCAGCGCATACTGCCTCGCCTCGGACCAGGGGACGCGGTCGATCAGCGCCTCCAGCTCCCCGAGCCTGGGCTCGCCGGTGCCGATCAGAGTAAGGCGAGCGCCGCTTCGCCGGTGAACCTCCGAGAGCGCGGGAGCGACGAGACGCAGATAGGCCTCGTTGTCGGCCGAGCCTATCCAGCCTAGCCGGGGCGGATCCGCCACCGCGTAGTCGAGCTTCTCCGCGTACCGCTCCGGTGCGACGCAACTAGGGATGACGACGACGTCGTCGTTGTGCTGTGCCGCCCACTCGGCGAGTGTCGGGTTGCCCGCAATCACGCGATCGGAGTTCTCGACCGCGATCACAGCCTTTGCCGCCTTGGGGGCCAGGCGGCGCAGCCGTCCGCCGTCTCCCCAGTCCGTGTGGAGCGCGTCGTCGAAGTCGTAGACGGCGAAGCCGGCGCGCTCGACCAAGCGTCGCTCGAGCCCGCCGCGGCTGATGGGGGAAGCCTCGCGATGCAGCAGGAGGCGTTCGGGCTGCGCCGCCGCGATGCGGCGCAGCCGCACCTCCGCAGCCAGCACGGCCGCCGGGCGCCTTGCGAGCTCGAGTGGCCTGGCGTTGCAGTGCGAGACATAGCTGCTGACGGTTCGCGGCTCTTCGATGCGATCGAGCCACTCGAAGACGCGCACACGCGAACTCGGCCCACTTCGCCCGTACGGGGTGACGGCGTAGATCACGAATCGGCGAGCCTGCTGGTGACGGCACTCGCTTCTGCCGAACGCATCGCGGCCACCACGAGCCCGACGCCTAAGTAGAAAAGCACGCGCAGCACCGTCCCCTCGAAGCTCGACTCGAACACGAACAGGACGAGTTGAACGATCAGCGTGTATGCGATAACCCCCGCCAGGAGGTTCGAGCGGCGCGCGAGAGCGAAGGCCACAAGCCCACACAGCGACAGACCGACCACTATTCCCAGCGGAATGCCGTAATACACCACCTGCTCGAGAAATGCGTTGTGAACGTCTTCCTTGGCGACGTTGGTTTCCTCGACATGTTTGCGCGCCGCGACTGTTGCGATCAGTGCGTTGAGTTCATTCTGCTCTTGTTCCGGCTGAGCCGGCTTGACCCCGCCGCCGTAGCCGAGCATCGGGCGGCGCCCGATCTCGCCGAGGGCTTCGGACGCCAACTTGGACCTTTCCTCGACGTTGGTGAGCGTGAGTCGCGCCGCAAAGTACTCCTGCGTGGCCGGGTTGACCGTATAGAGCACAGCGAAGCCGATCAAGGCAAACGTCACTGCCGCGAGGATCCTGCTCCACAGGCCAGACCCGCCGCCCGCGCGGCGGCGCGAGGCGGCGACGGGCGCGTAGAGGATCCCGGCCAGCAGCAGAGCGAGAAGCGCGCCCCGGGACTGGGTCATGGCTATCGCGGCCAGGGTTATGAAAGCAGCCACTATCAGGCGGCGATCTCTGCGGTGATGCCCCCAAAAGAACAGCAGTGGCGCCAGCATGGCGAGGACCGTGGCGAGATTGTTCGATCGTCCGAGAATCGGGTGCGAGAGTCGGGTGTAATAGGAGATGTAGTCGCCGGAGCTTTGGGACAGGCCCACCTGCTGCGGTTCGAATCCGGGCACGTGCAGGAGCAGCAGCACGCCGGGGATGATGAGCAGGTATGCGTACCGCTTGACGAAGCTCATTATCCGGTCCGTTGACATGCCCGACAGTTCGCGCACGACGAACAGATAGGCGATCAGCCCCTCCACGTAGACAAGAACCGCGCGTAGCGTTTCCGCGCGGTCTTCCGACCACACGAGGGAGGCAGCGGCGACGAAGAACGGAACGCAGAGAAGCGCGAACAGCGGCAGGTAGCCGAGGTCTATCGGTCGGCTGGCCAGGTCGAGGAACAGCGTCACGGCTGCCACGATCAGAAGCAGGTCGAGGATCGAGATCGAGTGGATAAGCGGAATGCTCGTCGGAATGCGGTAGGGCATGGCCGCCGCGATCAGGACGAGCATCAGGAAGATCCGCGGCGACGTCGCCTTCGTCGAGCCGTGTTCCGCCGCCGACGCGATGCGCAGCGGTCGCCTGAAGGCAGGCCCTGCACCCGGGCCGGCGACGGCTACGTTGCCTTGGCTCGCTGTCATCTCGAGGCTGTCGATCGTTGGAGTGGCGGCTCGCGGCCGACCGCGGCGCTTAAGGAACTCGCGCACCTCGCCCGCGCCGATCCGGCTTGCAGAGCTTAGGGTACGGCATGGAAGGCCGTTTCCCGGGAGCGCTCAGCAGGCTGGGTTCGTGATCGTCATTTCGCTGGAGCCTCCTGTATAGGTGTTTCCAGCGACATAGACTTCGCAAGATTCGTCAACGGCCGCCATGGTTCCGTTTGTCATCGGCACCGTGTTCCCGGTGACCTCGAGATTGTCGACGCCGGCCAGCTCCATCGCGGGGGGGCCCTGCTTGCTGTCGGCGGCGTTGCCCGTGATCGTTACGCCTTTCGGCCGGTAGGTTGGGTAAAGGCTCGCGATCCGCAGCCCCTCGCCGCCGACTTCGTTGTTGGTGAAAGTCTGGGTGTCGATCGGCGCGTTGCCGATCAGCGACCATGCGTACAGGTGGTAGGTGCCGATGCGGTTGGCGTTGAACACGACATCGGAAGCGCCGAAGCCGCTGCCAGAATTCGGCTCCACGTCGAAGACCGTGTAGCCGATTCGAGTCGCCCTGACGCCTTCGACCAGGATGTTGTTCCCCGCCGTGACCGACACCGCGTTGCGGCCGATGCCTTCGCACGAACCGCCGCGCACCGTCCCCGACGACCGCGTGTCGCCAAGGCCGAAGTACACGCAGTCCCCGCCCATGTCGCTCGCCGAGACGCCTTCGATCACCGCGTGCGTGCCACGGAGGTCGATCCCATGGGAGTGTTCGATCGAGGCATTGAAGACTCCGCCGTTGGCATAGGAGCCGATGATCGCCAGGTTGCGGATGACGACGTGCGAGTTCCAGACGCGCCAGATCGCCCGTTGGTCTTCGGGCGGGTCGAACGACCTGAAGGTCGCTCCGTTGCCTTCGATCGTCAGCGCCCGGGCGGTCAGCGCCAGGGTGCCCTCGATCCGGTAGCAGGCGCCTGGCGCAAAGGCGACGGTCGAGCCGTCGGGCGCCGACCCAAGCCAGGCGAGGATCTTGCTGGTGACGTCCGCGCCGCAGGAGCCGTCGACCGACGCGGGCACCGTGTACGCGGACGTCGACCCTGCGACCGTCCAGCTTCTGCTGGCTGGCGTCGGGTCGACGTTTCCCGCAGCGTCGATCGCACGCACCAGGAAGGTGTGGGCGCCTTCCCCGAGGGTGGTGTAGGCCTTGGGGGAGGAGCAGGCAGAGAAGCTCGCTCCGTCGAGCGCGCACTGGAAGCCGGCCACGCCCACGTTGTCATTACCGCTGAACGAGAACGAAGCCGAGGTGGACGTGCTGGAAGAGCCTTCGGCCGGACCGGCGCTGATCCTCGTATCGGGTGCAGCGGTGTCGGTCGATTCCGTGTCGGTCGATTCGGTTTCGGTTGTTTCTTCGCTCGTTGCTTCGGGGGAGGGTTCGGTCTGGGTCGGTGAGACGACGGACCAAGAGCGTTCGGCCGGGGTCAGGTCCCGGGTGCCGTAGCGGTCGACGGCGTAGACGGTGAAGCGGTGCGAACCTATGGACAGACCGCCATAAGTGACACCGGGATTGCAGCGACTGGGCGGCGAGGCATCCAGCGAGCAGTAGAACTTGGCTTTCGCCGGCGAGGAGGACTTGAAGGAGAATTCGGCGCTGGTCGAGGTCGTCTGCGAACCCTCCACGGGCCCGTTGACGATCGTGGTCTCCGGCGCCGTGGTCACCTTCAACTTCCCTCCACCCTTGTTGGACGACACGCGCAGCATCGGCGTGTAGCCCTTCACGGACGCCTGCGCTGACCGCCTTCGCTGCCTGGGCAGCCTCCACATGGCTCGTCTGCGGGCACGGCGTCCGCGTGGCAGCACGGCCACGCGAAGGATGTGCCGACGCGTTCGCGCGGCTCGCCGGACAATCGACGGTCGGACCCTGGTCCTGCCCAGGCGGGCCGCAACGATCGACCTGTGCTCGAGGCCGACTATCCGGAACTTCTTGACTGCGTTGTGGTGCTCGCCCTTGTGGTGCTTGCTCCCAAGCGCCCGGAAGGTGTGGACCTCCGCCTCGGCTCCTCCGGCAGCTGCGAGGAGCACGACGCCGGCGAGAGCCAGCGCGACGAACGCACCCCCTCTGCCCAGGATGCTCGATGCCGTATGTCCTTGGCGCATGCGACAGCCATCGGCGCAGCCAAACGCCGCTCGATACCGAGGGGCCCACGTGTGGACGCTTGTCTTAGGGAGCCGAGCTGTCGAGCCCTGATTTGCACGGCATCTTGCTCCGGTCTATTACCGCTGAGGACGCGCGAAGGCTTCGCGAGTCTGGCGCGCGACCGCCCGGTTGAAGGCGGCGGGATCGACCCGTTCCCGATTCATGATCCGCCGCTTCGCCTCTTTGATGAACGGGTCCCTGCGACTGAGCAGCTGAGCGTGGGCGATCTCCGCTCTGGCGGAACGGAAACGGCCCGCCCGCGCGTCGAGCAGAGCGAGCTCCATGTGCGGATACCAGGCCTGTTCGAGCTCGAGGGCCCGCTGGAAGGCGCGCCGCGCACGCCGCTTCTCCCCCAGGCTCACCGCGATCGTCCCTTCGGTGGTCCGTGGTTCGCTCGAAAGCGGGTTGAGCGCTGCGGCGCGATCCAGGTCGTGAAAAGCCTGTCGAGGTTCGACCTGCCACCTCGAAGAAGCCGTTTCCAGGTAGCGCAGCGACAGGTAGGGTGGCACCAGGGCAACGAGCGCCGCGAGCGCCAGCGCCAGCGCGCAGACGATGCCGACCGCCCGCCAACGGCCCGCGCGAGCATCGCGCCCCTCCTCAGCCGCGGGGTCGCGCGCCACGGCCATCCCGATGAACAGCAACCCCAGCGCCGGACCCGCCAGCGCCGGAATCTCTTCGAGCCAATCGAAGGAGGCGTGCACGAAGAAGTACGCGGCCACGGCAAGGCAGGCGACGGTGGCGGCGCGGCGATTGCGGTCGAGCCGGCGCAGCGGCCTCAGCGTCGAACCGAAGGCAACGAGCAGGAACGCAAGCAGCAGGGCGATGCCCACGACGCCGCCCTCCGCGAGCACCCGCAGCCAGATGTCGTGGGCGTAGCGGGAGTACTTCGGCTCATGGCGCAGCGCCGTGTACCGGCGCCCGAAATTGCCGGCGCCGACGCCCGCGACCGGATGCTCGCTGAACAGATCGAGCGAGACCCTCCAATAGTCTGGCCGCTCGTACAGGGTAGTCTTGGTGAAGCGCGTGCTACCGGAGCCGGGCTTTTCCCCGTTGAGGGCGCGAACCTCCTCGCGGACGAAATGGGTCACCCGGCCGCTGTGGACGAGCACGAGCGTTCCGGCCGCCGCGAGGACCAGCGCCACGGCGCCGATCTCGGCTGCTCTGACCCGCTTTCCCCCCGTCGTTTCGGGGTCGATCACACGCTCGGCCAACCCCAGCGCGATGCCAAGGATGCCCGCCAGCGGCGCGGTCCAGGCAATCCGGATTGCCGCATCGTCGATCGCCGGCGCCACGCTGTGACCGGCCTTCGCGGTCGAGTAGACGTCGAGGATCGGGGGAGCGGCCAACGCCAGGACCCCGGCCACGATTCCCAGGCGGGTCGCAAGCCGAAGGCGATCCGGCGCGATCGCCACGTACAGCAGGACGACCGCGATCCCCCCCAGCGCCGCGGCGCGACTCTGCGTCAAGAGATAGAACTCGATCAAGAAGGTGGCCGTGGCTAGAAACAGGCCCTGCAGCGGCGCGGGAACCCGCCGCTGGTAAGAGAGGGTGAGCGCCGGGAAGAAAGCCATCACGGCGAGGGCGGCGTTCGCGTTCACGTAGCCGATCGGGTCCTGAAAGCGAAACGCATACAGGAAGCCGCTGAACTCGGTCGCGTTGACGGCTCCGAGCAGGCTGGTCGCGCAGACGCCCGCGACCCCGATCGACCACGCCGCGAGGAAGACGCTCGCGGACTTGCCCGACCACGGCATGAGCGCCAGGATCCACGCGATCAGCAGGAAGACCAGCAGCTTGTTGGAGGCTTCCAAGGCGCTTCCCGGCGAACCCGCCCAAAGCAGCGACAGGTAGCTCCAGGCCACGAGTCCTCCGAGCAGCAGGAGCGCGACGCGCGCTGCCCTGACCCGAGGAAGGGCGCGCCCACCGGCGAGGACCATGACCGCGAGCAGCGCCAGGAGGGCGATCCCCGCCGGGTACCAGTACCGCCCAAAGTACCCGCCACTCTGGTAGGTCGCGACCAACCAGGACGCCAAGACAAGCACCGCGGGAAGGAACAGCCCGGCTCGCGACCGCGTGAGCGTCGCGTCGACGCGGCCAACGGCCGCACGCAGCCGGGCCACCCCCCTCCCCCCGTTCCCGGCTTCGATCACGATGCGGCTAACTCTGGCACGAATCTAGCGACGACGGGAACCATCGCCAGCCCGGCGAACCGCCGCGCAGCACCCTCAGCCGGCGATAACGTGCCGGAACAATGAGGGTTCCACTTTTCGACCTGCGCCTGGACGAGCGAGACCGCGATGCGGTCGATCGGGTGCTCCGCTCCGGTTGGCTGACGATGGGACCGCGCACGGAGGAATTCGAGCAGCGCTTTGCCGAGCACCTGGGGGTGAAGCACGCGGTCGCCGTGTCGAGCGGCACCGCTGCGCTGCACCTGGCGCTCTTGGGAGCCGGCGTCGAGCCGGGCGACGAGGTCATCGTTCCGGCGATCACCTTCGTCGCCACCGCCAACGCGGCTCGCTACTGCGGCGCATCGCCAATCCTGGCCGACATCTACGGGACGCACGACTTTGGGATCGATGTCTCGGACGTCGAGCGGCGGATCACCTCGCGGACCAAGGCGGTGTGCGCGGTCCATTACGGCGGATACGCGGCTGCGGTCGGGGAGCTGGCCGCCCTCTGCGCCCAACACGGGATCGCGCTGATCGAGGATGCGGCACACAGCCCCAGCGCGACGGCGCCGGGGTCCGACAGGAAGCTCGGGACCTTGGGACTGGCGGGAGCATTCAGCTTCTTCTCCAACAAGGTGCTCTCCTGTGGAGAGGGGGGGCTGTTGGCGACCGACGACGATGCCGTCGCCGCGCTGGCGCGTAGCCGCCGATCGCACGCGATGACCTCCGTCACCTGGGATCGGCACCGTGGCCACGCACAGACCTATGACGTCGTCGAGCTCGGGTTCAACTACCGAATCGACGAGATCCGATCGGCGCTGCTGACCCAGCGGATGAGGGGCCTCGACGCCGACATCCAGAAGCGGCGGGCGCTCGTGACCACCTATCGCGAGGAGCTGAGCCGAATGCCGGGCGTCGCCTTTCCGTATTCGGACTCGGACGTGTCCCGCAGCTCCTGCTACATCATGCCGGTCACGGTCGACGATCCAGGCAGGAGGGACGCGCTTCGCAGCATCATGTTGACGCGACACGAGGTGCAGACAAGCGTCCTTTACCCCTCGATAGCGGACTTCACGGCCTACCGCGAGGCCAGGTCCGATTCACTCCCCCGCGCCGACCTGGTGGCGAGCAGCCAGGTGACCCTACCCCTGTTTCCGCACATGGACACTGCTCAGCAGACGGCCGTGCTCGACGCTCTCGGCAATGCTCTCGAATCGGCAGCGGACCGTTAGCCGGCGGGCGATCGCTGGCGAAACGCGGCCCCTTTGCCCAGCAGCCGCGGCTCGATCCGGTCGAATTCCAGAATGGCGCGCTCATAGTCGTCATGGCGGCCGATGTCCAACCAGAAGCCGCCGAACGGATAGGAGCCGACGCGCTCGCCTTTCGTTATCAGGGCCTGGATCAGCTCGGGCATGTCGAAATGTTCGTGCGGCGGAATGCAATCGACGACGCGCGGCTCGAGCACGTAGACCCCCGTGCTGACGACGTACGGCACCTGCGGCTTCTCGTCGTAACCGACCACCTCCGGGGCCCCCGAATCCGATTCCGCGAGATGCAGGACCCCGTAATCGGTCTTCACCACTCGCCGGTGGGAGGCGATCGTCATGGCATTGCCAGAAGACCTGTGTGCATCGAACAGGGCCCTGTAGTCGAGGTCCGTAAGCACGTCGCCGTTCATCACCAGGAAGCTATCGTCCATTCTCTCGATGGTCGCGAGCGGTCCCGCCGTGCCGCGCGGCTCGCTCTCCTCGTGATACTCGATCGAGACCCCGAGACCGGATCCGTCGTCAAACACCGCACGGATCAGATGGTCGAGGTAGCCCACCGCGAGGGTGAGCTGTAAGAATCCGGAATCCCGCAGCTGGCGCACGACGATCTCCAGGATCGCCCGATCGCCGATCGGCAACAGCGGCTTGGGGAGGACGGTGGTGTAGGGCCCCAGCCGCTCGCCTTTGCCGCCGGCGAGAATGATCGCGCGCCTGCCCCGCTCGCGATCGGCCGCCGGCGAAGCTGAGGGATGGACCCGGACCGGGCTCACGCCGTCAACGCCTCCGCAGTCTCATCTCGCCGGTCTGGCGGTGCACGGCCACTGCGCGCCGGAGCAGAACCGCGGCGACGGTCCAGAAGAGGATCCGCAGGTTGAGCCATACGGACTGCTCCGTCGTGTACATCTGGTCCAGCGCAAGCTTCTGCGGCAGGAGGCGGTCAACGTAGTGCGCCATCGGATCATTCGGATCGAGAATGAAGCTCTCTTCGGCGAACGCGAGCTGCGAGAACCCCGTCATTCCCGGCCGCACCTGGAGGATCACATCGTAATCCCTTTCGAACATCTCGACGAAATGGGGATCCTCGGGACGAGGCCCGACCAAGCTCATTTCCCCGATCAGAACCTGCCAGAGCTGAGGTATCTCGTCGAGCTTGAAGCGGGCGAGCAGGGAACCAACCCGGGTGAGACGATGGTCTTCGCCCGAGGTGAGGCTGGAGCCGGAGGCGCCGTCGGTCATCTTGCGGAACTTCAGCAGCCGCAGCTTGCGCCCCTTGTAGCCGACACGTTTGGCCCGGTAGAGAATGGGACCGGGCGAATCCAGCTTGATCAACACCACCGCGATCGCGATCAGCGGAAGAAGCAGGAGCAGCAGGATGCCGCTCGAGAGAATGTCCAGAACGCGCCTGGCGACCGCGTCCAGGGATACCGAGACCCCACGGCGGGCAGGCAGCGGTGGAGACCGGAGCCCCAGGGCGGCCGAATCCGCCGATGCCGCCCGACCCGTTGACCCGGCCCGACCTGCCACCGCCGGGCCCGCTGGGGCAGCCGGACTCGCGGACGCAGTAGCGTCGGTTCTATATGTCGGTTCTTGAGGCAAGTCTCGCGAGAGTGTGAGTGAAGGGATCTCGTTGTACGGTCGAGATTACATGACCATAGTTGAGAAACCGATACTTCATTAAAGATAGCTACTCCAGATCTTAGCGATGGGTTTTTCCGCCCCGCGTCGCAACCGCCTGACCGGCGCCGACGCTCGTCGCTCGAGATGGGGCCAGTGGGTGCATCACTAGCTTCTTCGGCAACCGAGGCTCCCGACTTGACGGTTGCGGCCATCCGCCCGATTCCCGATCGCAACGCCGCATGCCGCGGTTCGTTCTCCGCAGCAGGCTGGCTTTTAATCATCGACTTTTTAGGCTAAGATGCTCAAGAGGCAACGTGGCTGGCGTGTCGTCGCCCAGCCGTTGACGCCGCCAAATCATTTGTGAATCGGAATTCGACGACCTAAGGAGCTTTGGTATGAAGATTGCAGCGTCGGTTGCGGTTCTCAGCACCTGCTTGATGCTTGCGCTCGGAGGCACCGCTCTCGCTCAGTCCAATCCAACCCAGGACGCATACGGCGGCAGCGCCGGACAGCAGGTTGAACAGGTGGGCGGCAACCCGAGCAGCACAAACCCTGCGCCGACCTCGGCCGCGTCGGGCAGCGCGACCGTGGGCGTGCTCCCGTTTACGGGCATGCAGTTGCTTCTGATCGCAATTGCCGGCTCCGCGCTGATCGGCACCGGGCTGGTTCTGCGGCGCTCCGCTCGCCGCTCTTCCGAGTAATCCCCAATCCGCATTAGGCGGTGTTCGTGAGCGCCGCCGCGAACGGGTCACCGAAACGCTTCGAGTCGAGGCTGGCGACGATCTCGCCCACCCCGCCGGGCACTCGCATCCTCGGCTGGAAGTCCAACCGCTCGCGAATCTTCTCGAAGCTCACTTTGTAATCGCGAGGGTCCTCGTCCCGAGGAACGAAGCGAACCTCTCCATCCGGGACGCGTGCGGCGATGATCTCGACGAGATCCAGCTTGCGGTAGTTCTCGGCGGTGCTGCCGACGTTGAAGACCTCGCCGGCCACGGCGCCCAGCGGCGCCTCCAGCACACAGCCGATCGCTCGCGCCGCGTCGCCGACGTGAACGTAGGGGCGCCAGAAGAGCTCTCCGAACACCTCCAGCTCCCGACCGGCCCAGAGTTCGCGCGTGAACTCGTTGACCGTGAGGTCGAAGCGCATCCGCGGCGCCACTCCATAAAGGGTCGCGAATCGCAGGCAGGTCCCTCCACCATCGGTGTCGAGCAGCTGCTTCTCGATCTCCACCTTCTGCTCGGCGTAGAGGGAGACCGGGGCGAGCACGCCCTCCTCGTCGATCGGGTCGGTCGGATCGCTCATCCGGCCGTAGTTGGAGCAGGTCGAGGCGAAGATCGACCGCTGCACTCCAAGTCGTCGTGCCGCAGCGAACAGCTCTCGACTGGCGTCGACGTTGACGGCAGTCGCCAGCTCGGGGTCGCGGGAACAGGCGGGGTCGCCGACGATCGCCGCGAGGTGCACGAGGGAGTCGGACTCTTCCAGGAGGCGATCTTGCATCGTCTCGTCGCGAACGTCCCCCTCGATCAACTCGATGCCGTCGCCGATCAGCGCTTCGGCGACCTGGCGCTGGCCGTACATGAGGGAGTCGAGGACTCGAACGTGGTGCCCCGCACGCCGAAGTTCGGACGCCACGACGGCGCCCAGGTACCCCGCCCCGCCGCTGACGGCGACGCGCACCTTCAGCCCTGCGGGCGGCGCGGCACCAGGACGAGACGCTTGAACTCGGCGACCAGGACGCCGTCCTGGTTGAGGACGCGGGTGTGGACCCTGACCGTGCCGCGGTCGGGTTTCGATTTCGACTCGCGCTTCTCGAGCACCTCCGTCTCGCAGAACAGCGTGTCGCCATGGAAGACCGGCGCCGGATGGCTCAGTTCCTCGGTCGCCAGGTTGGCGATCGCCTTGCCGGAGATGTCAGAGACCGACATGCCCAGCGCCAGCGAGTAGACGAGCGGACCGACGACGACGTTGCGGCCCTGCTGCGACTGCTTCGCGTAGACGTCGTTGACGTGCAGCGGGTGGTGGTTCATCGTGATCAGGCAGAACAGGTGGTCGTCGGCCTCGGTCACGGTCTTCGCCGGCCAGTGCTTGTAGACGGCGCCCACCTCGAACTCCTCGAGGTAGCGGCCGTAGGCGTGGGCGCCGGACGCCTCGCGCTCGGCCTGGTCGGTGGTCAGCTCGTAGGTCTGCTCGCTCATCGGTTGCGGAATCTCCTTGGTCTCGGGACTGCGCCGGATGCTATCCGCGCGGCGGCCGAGGCGGCCCGCGAGGCGCTCAGCGCGCCTTCTTCAGACGTGCCCGCTGCTCCTGCTTTTCAACCACCTGGGCCACCAGCTTCTTCACGTTGGAGTCGCCCGTCGCCTTGATGTGGCCGGTCTCGACCGCCCTGCGGTAGGCCTTCAGCGTGCCTTTCTCGGCAAGCTCGTTGAACTGCGGCCGGTCGATCTCGACCAGGACACGCTCGTCCTGGGCGAGGTCCTTGCTGATCTTCGGCCCGGGAAGCTCGACCCGGTAGAGCTGGATGTCGCCGCGCCCCCGCAGCTCCAGCCCGAAGACCAGCTTCAGTTTCTGCAGCGCGGGGACCTCCGCCTGGAAGCGCTCGACGGCGGTCTTGATCAGCTCCGCAGTCGAGGCCATCGGCCTAGATCTTGTGCCGCTGGAGGAGCTTTTTGCCGATCACCATGCGCTGGATCTCCGAGGTCCCCTCGCCGATCAGCAGCAGGGGCGCGTCGCGGTAGAGGCGCTCGATCTCGTACTCCTTCGAGTAGCCGTAGCCGCCGTGGATGCGGAAGCACTCCTCGACGCACTCCTTGCCGGTCTCCGAGGCGAGCAGCTTCGCCATCCCTGCCTCCAGGTCGGAGCGCTCGCCGGCGTCCTTCAGCCGCGCCGCTTTGCGGGTCACGAGGCGCGCCGCCTCGACCTTGGTCGCCATGTCGGCGAGCTTGAACTGGATCGCCTGGTGCTGGGCGATCGGCTTGCCGAAGGTCTTGCGCTCCTGGCTGTAGCGGAGCGCCAGCTCCAGGGCCCGCTGAGCGATGCCGACGCCGCGCGCCGCGACGTTGACCCGCCCGACCTCGAGCGCGTCCATCATCTGCACGAAGCCCTGCCCGACCCCGGCCTCCTCGCCGCCCAGCACCCGCTCCGGCGGGCAGCGGTAGCCATCGTAGATCAGCTCGGTCGACTCGACCCCCTTGTAGCCCATCTTCTTGATCTTCGGCGGGATCGTCAGGCCCGCGTAGTCGCCCTCGTTGACTTCCTTCCAGGGCTCCTTCTCGGTGATGAAGCAGGTCATCCCCTTGTAGGGCGGCTCGGCCTTCGGGTCGCTCTTCATCAGCACGAAGACGACGCCCGAGCCGAGCCCGTTGGTCACCCACATCTTCTGCCCGTTCAGCTCCCAGCTGCCGTCCTCGCCCTTCTTCGCGGTCGCCTTGATGCCCTGGACGTCGGAGCCGACCTCGGGCTCAGACAGCGAGAAGGCGGCGCGGATCTCGCCGCTCGCCATCTTCGGCAGGAAGTGGTCCTTCTGCTCCTCGGTGCCGAACTTCATCAGCAGGTAGGAGCCGATGAAGTGCGTGTTGACGACGCCGGAGATCGAGATCCAGCCGCGCGAGAGCTCTTCGACGATCATCGCGTAGGTGGTCAGGTCGAGCCCCATGCCGCCGTACTCCTCGGGGATCGTCACCCCGAACAGGCCCAGCTCCTTCATCTGCTCGACGATCGGCTCCGGGAAGGAGTCCTCGTGGTCGTAGTACTCGGCGTTGGGGAGGATCTGCTCGTCGACGAACTGGCGCACCATCTCGGTGATGTCGCGCTGGATGTCGGTCTGCTCGCTGTAAGCGGCGGTCTCTACGGCCATGGCTCCTGGTCGGGTCGGGTGCGGGGCCTCGAACAATATCGGCGTCGCATTCCAACGCGCCGAACACGGAGTCTGTAGGGTCACTCATACATGCGTCCAGTAGGCGCGGGGCAGTCGGTGGCGGGGGGATCCTGCTGACGAGAAGAGTCGCATGAAACGCGGTCTTCTGCTTTGCCTTGCAGCGGCATCGCTCCTGGTCGGGGTCGCATCGGCGCAGGCACACGGCCTGATCGCCCCCGTCGATGCCTGCCCTGGGCAGTCCGCGCACGGCGCTTCGCCCGCGGAGCAGGAGGCGGCGATGCTGTGCATGACGAACTTCGCCAGGCACGCCGTCGGGCTGGCGCCACTCGCTGACTCGGTCGAGCTGGATCGCTCCGCCTCCGGCAAGTCCGGCGACATCCTTCGCTGCGACAGCTTCAGCCACTTCGCATGCCACCGCGACCTCGTCTACTGGATGATGCGAACTGGCTACCTCCCGTCCCGGTGCTGGAGGGCCGGCGAGAACCTCGCCTGGGGGACCGGGCGGTCCGGCGCCGTGCGCTCCATCTTCGGCGCATGGATGCACTCGTCCGAGCACCGCCGCAACATCCTCGGCCACTACGCCCAGATTGGCATCGGCCTGCGGGTTGGCAGGTTGGGAAAGTGGAGCGACGCCCACGTCTGGACCCAGCACTTCGGCTCGCATTGCGCCGCAAGGCGCTCGCGTCGCTGAGCGAACCGGTCGCAAGCTCGGCGGTTCGCGGTCCGGCAACCTGGAGATGGGACAATGCCATCCGTGCGCCGCGCGCTCCGCATCCTCTCGATCGCCCTGATCACCGCCGGCTTGGTGCTGGTCGCCGACATCGCCGTCACCCTCCTCTACAAGGAGCCCCTCTCTTCGGTCTACGCGGCGATCCAGCAGGACCAGGCGGCCAGCGAACTGAGCGAAACCGAGGCGCAGTACCCCGACCGGGCCGCCCGCCGCGCGATCGCCCGGGTTCGCAGTCGGACGCGGCGGATCGCGACCCTGGCCCGGCGCTTCGGCGCCCGGGCCAGGGAGGGCGAGGCGATCGGTCGCATCCGCGCCCCGGCGATGGACGGGCTGAACACCGTGGTCGTGCAGGGCACCGATACCTCCAGTCTCCAGAAGGGGCCCGGGCACTACCCCTCGACGCCGCTCCCCGGACAGGGAGGCACGGCCGGGATCGCCGGCCACCGGACCACCTACGGGGCCCCGTTCCGCCACATCGACTCGATGCATCGAGGCGACCGCATCGTGCTCGAAATGCCCTACGCGACGATCGTCTACCGGGTGCAGAAGACAGCGATCGTCGACCCCACCGACGTCTGGGTGGTTGACGGCGTCGGCTACGAGCGACTCGTGCTCAGCTCGTGCAATCCCCTCTACAGCGCAACGCAGCGCTTCATCGTCTTTGCGAGGGCGGTGCGGGAGAGACTCCCGGCGCGGACCCGCCACTCGTAGTTCCGCTGCCCTGCGGCGCAGGCGAGCCCGTGGAGATTTCCGATGCGTCGCGACCGCCGCCGATGACGACGACCAGCAGGTAGGCGACGACGAGGCCGAGGACCAGGCCGAGCAGGACGCCGGCCACCAGGTCGAGCTTCCTCCCTCGCCCGGTCACGCCGAGAGCGGTAGGCGCTGGAGCCGCTGGAGGCGCTCGGCAATTCGGTCGGCGCGGGCCGTAAACTGGTCGAGACCGTCCTCGCCGCGCCGGGGCCGCGTTGCCCGCCGGGCCCGGTCGGGAACGGCGCCGGCAGGTCGTCCGGATCCCTGGCGGGCGGCAACGGCGGCGCTGGCCCGCTCGGCCAGCCCAGCGGCCCGGCGCGCCTGCTCCGCCGCGTCGAGCGCCGCGGCGCCGACGGTCATCACCGCAGCCTCGGAGGCGCGCGCCGTGGCGAGCGCCTCGTCGATCCGCTCGACCAGCTCGCCGAGCAGCGGCGGGCGGGCGCGCTCGGGCAGCCGCCACTGGTCGGTGTTGTCACGGATCGGGGCGCCCATCCCCTCAATGTACGGCGGGCGGGCGTGAATCCCTGCGCTGCGCCGGCTCCGGCTCCGCGGTCGACATTTGAGTCGGATGGCGAACCAAACCTCGACCGCGCCGCTCGACTAGATTGCGGATCGACCCATCCCTGACCCGAGGAGCAACTTGAGACACCCCAGAGACTTCTTCCAGCCGCTGGCAATCGGCGCCCCCGAGCCGCTGCGCGAGATTCCCGTCAAGCCGTCGCGGATGATCCACTTCCTCGACTTCTCGAACGAGAAGATGGTCGCCAAGGCGGCCGACATCGCCCAGCAGACCGACATCCTGCTCGGCAATCTCGAGGACGCGATACCGGTCGACCGCAAGGAGGCCGCCCGCGCCGGCCTGATCGAGGCGGCCACGAAGTCCGACTTCGGTCAGACCTCGCTGTGGACGCGGGTCAACTCGCTGGAGAGCCCCTGGGTGCTCGACGACCTGACGACGCTGGTCGGCGAGATCGGCGACCAGCTCGAGGTCGTGATGGTGCCCAAGGTGGAGGGCGCCTGGGACATCCACTACGTCGACCGCCTGCTCGCCCAGCTCGAGGCGAAGGCGGGGCTGGAGCGCCCGATCCTCGTCCACGCGATCCTCGAGACCGCGCAGGGCGTCGTCAACGTCGAGGAGATCGCCGCGGCCAGCCCGCGCATGCAGGGGATGAGCTTCGGCCCGGCTGACCTCGCCGCCTCGCGGCGGATGAAGACGACGCGGGTCGGCGGCGGCCACCCCGGCTACCGCTCGATGGAGGACCCGGCCGACCCCGAGAACCCCGAGGCCGACCGGGTCACCGCCCAGCAGGACCCCTGGCACTACTCGATCGCCCGCATGGTGGACGCCTGCGCCTCGGCCGGGATCCTGCCCTTCTACGGCCCGTTCGGGGACATCAAGGACACGGCCGGCTGCGAAACCCAGTTCCGCGCCGCCTTCCTGCTCGGCTGCGTCGGCGCCTGGTCGCTGCACCCGGCGCAGATCAAGATCGCCAAGAAGGTGTTCAGCCCGCCGCCGGACGAGGTCAAGTTCGCGAAGAAGGTGCTGGAGGCGATCCCCGACGGCCGCGGCGTCCATATGATCGACGGCAAGATGCAGGACGACGCCACCTGGAAGCAGTGCAAGGTGATGGTCGAGCTCGCCGAGCTGCTCGCGGCAAAGGATCCGGAGCTGGCGCAGGCCTACGAGCTGTAGGGCGCCCGGCGCCGGGCCTCAGCCCAGGCGCCTCTCCAGGTCGGCGAGCTGCTGGTGCAGCTGGTCCGGCAGGTGCTCGCCGAAGCGGGCGAAGTGCTGGTGCATCGCCGGCAGCTCGACCTTCCAGTCCGCCGGGTCGACCGCGAGCAGCTCCCCCAGCTCATCGTCTGAGATCTCGAGACCCTCGGTGTCGAGGTCGCCGGCCGCCGGGACCAGCCCGATCGGGGTCTCCTCCGCCTCGGCGGTCCCCGCGCAGCGGCGGAAGACCCACTCGAGCACGCGGCTGTTCTCGCCGAAGCCGGGCCAGAGGAAGTTGCCCTCGTCGTCCTTGCGGAACCAGTTGACGTAGTAGATCCGCGGCAGCTTCGCCCCCTGCCGCTCGCCGATCCTCAGCCAGTGGGCGAAGTAGTCGCCCATGTGGTAGCCGCAGAAGGGCAGCATCGCGAACGGGTCGTGGCGCAGCTTGCCGACCTCGCCCGCCGCGGCGGCGGTCGTCTCCGAGGACATGATCGAGCCGAGGAAGACACCGTGCTCCCAGTCGAACGCCTCGCGGACCAGCGGCACCACCTTGGAGCGGCGGCCGCCGAACAGGAAGGCGTCGATCGGCACCCCGGCCGGGTCCTCCCACTCGGGCGCGATCGACGGGCAGTCGGCGGCCGGCGTGGTGAAGCGGGCGTTGGGGTGCGCCGCCGGCCTGTCGGAGTCCGGAGTCCAGTCCTGGCCGTGCCAGTCGGTCAGGTGCGCGGGCGGCTCGCCCATCCCCTCCCACCAGACGTCGCCGTCGTCGGTCTTCGCGCAGTTGGTGAAGATCGAGTCGGCGGCGACGGTCCTCATCGCGTTCGGGTTGGTCTTCTCGCTGGTCCCGGGGGCGACGCCGAAGAAGCCCGCCTCGGGGTTGAT
>Ga0210144_1000196_pt1 | contig 35401 bp, 37 predicted proteins | sample Muzzi_PWA_D2_FD_185532 | JGI IMG/M metagenome (GOLD analysis project Ga0210144, IMG submission 185532) | Wetland microbial communities from San Francisco Bay, California, USA, that impact long-term carbon sequestration - Muzzi_PWA_D2 (SPAdes) | ecosystem: Environmental > Aquatic > Marine >...
AGCATCAGCAGCGGCAGACCGAAGGCGTCGACCGGCACGGCGTCGCCGGCGGCGGGAACGTCCTTGCCGAAGCCGATCGCGGTCCAGGTGGCGGCGAAGACCGCGTCGCGCTCGACCGCGAGATAGCCGGAGTCGAGGTAGCAGGCATTGGGCAGGCCGCGCGCTTCCGTGATCGGCTTGAGGACCGCTTCGAGGTCCGCCTGCGACAAACCCGTGCCGTCGATCGCCATCGCCTCCTCCCGGCCCCGGCCCCGAAATCATGGGCCCTGAAAATTGCCCGGCCCGAAGTGGAGCAGACCGGCTTGGCCGTCAATCGGCGGACGAGTCATCTCGGGTTGACCTGAAATCATGCGGCGGTCCCCGCCGGCCTGTCCCTGCATAACAATTTGAAATATAGCGCCTATTTGTGGCGGCTCCGGCCCGGACGCGCTTCGGAACCGGCCCGGCCGGACGGCCTTCGGGAGCGGTCGCGCAGGGCGCCGGACCGCGAAATCCGCCGATTTCGGAAACTCACGACTTTGTGATGGCCGTCACAGAACGCGGCCGGCGCGGCGCGTAGGGTCCGCGCCGCTGTTGGGGGGCGGTGCGGCCGAGGGCCGGCGGCCGATCCGCGGCGAGAGACTTCCGGACCGGCGGAGGGGCCTCGAGAGCCCGAGGACCGGGATCCGAACGAACGAGAGGGACGAGTTTCATGGCGAGCCACAGCGTCAACGGCACCACCTTTGCCTTTACCGACGAAGGCACCGGCCGGCCGATCGTGCTGCTGCACGGCTCGGCCGCCTCGGGCGGACAATGGCGCGCCTATCGGCAGGACCTCATCGATGCCGGCTTCCGCGTCCTGGTGCCCGACCTCTACGGCTACGGCGGCACCCCGGCCTGGTCCGGGCAGGGCCGGCTGCGTCTCGCCGACGAGGCGGCGCTGGTCGAGGCGCTGCTCGATCTCTGCGGCGAGCCCGTCGATCTGGTCGGCCACTCCTATGGCGGCGCGGTCGCGCTGCACGTCGCCCGCCATTACGGCGCGCGCCTGCGCAGCCTCACGCTGATCGAGCCGGTCGCCTTCCACCTGCTGTGGAACAGCGACCCCTGGGCGGCGCGCTACTTCGCCGAGATCCGCGACCTGGCCGATGCCGTCTGGGCCGCCATGAGCAACGGCGACTACCGCGGCACCATGGCGCGCTTCACCGATTATTGGAGCGGCGAGGGCGCCTGGTCGCGGCTCGCCGAACGGCAGCGGACCGCGATCGCCGCGGCGGCGCCGAAGGTGGCGCTCGATTTCTGGGCGACGATCACCGAGCCGACCACGCTGAACGACCTGACCGAGATTTCGGTCCCCACGCTTGTCGTCGCCGGCGGCCGTTCGCCGGCCCCGGCCCGGCGGATCGTGGATCTGATCGAAACGGCCTTGCCGTACGCCAGGCTGAAAGTGGTCCCCGACGCCGGGCACATGTTGCCGCTGACGCACGCGGAGGTCGTCGCCCGGCTGCTGACCGAGCACCTCCTGCCCGCATCGGAAGAGCCGCGGGCGGCGGCGTAGCACCCGTTCAATCCGTATCATCCAACCTGAGAGCTAGAGAGAGGGAATTTCGTTATGACCGAGACCGTGAACCCCGAAACGATAGTTTTGCACGCGGGTTACCGCGCGGACGAAAAGACCGGCGCCGTGGCGGTGCCGATCTATCAGACCACGTCGTATCAGTTCGCCAGCACCGAGCACGCGGAGAACCTCTTCGCGCTGAAGGAGCTCGGCAACATCTACACCCGCGTCATGAACCCGACCTGCGACGTGCTGGAGCAGCGCATCGCCGCGCTGGAAGGCGGCGTCGCGGCGCTCGCGGTCAGCTCGGGCCAGGCCGCCACCGCCATCGCGATCCAAAACATCGCGCGGGCCGGCGACAACATCGTCAGCTCGACCGACCTCTACGGCGGCACCTGGAACCTCTTCGCCAACACCTTCGCCACCATGGGCATCGAAGTGCGCTTCGTCGATCCGGCCGATCCCGAGGCCTTCCGTCGCGCGACGGACGACCGCACCCGGGCCTACTACGCGGAAACCCTGCCGAACCCCAAGCTCAACGTCTTCCCCATCGCCGAGGTGGCGGAGATCGGCGACGAGCTCGGCGTGCCGCTCATCGTCGACAACACCGCCGCCCCGATCCTCTGCCGGCCGTTCGAGCACGGCGCGCACATCATCGTCTACTCGACGACCAAGTACATCGGCGGGCACGGCACCTCGATCGGCGGCGTGATCGTCGACAGCGGCCGCTTCGACTGGGAGAAGCATGCCAAGCGCTTCCCGATGCTGAACCAGCCGGACCCGAGCTACCACGGCGCGGTCTGGACCGAGGCGGTCAAGCCGCTTGGGCCGATCGCCTACATCATCAAGGCGCGGGTCACGCTGCAGCGCGACCTCGGCTACGCGGTCAGCCCGTTCAACGCCTTCCAGTTCATCCAGGGCCTGGAGACCCTGCCGCTCAGGATGCGCGAGCACTGCCGCAATGCCGCGGCCGTCGCCAACTTCCTGAGCCGGCACCCCTCGGTCACCAAGGTGATCTACCCGGGTCAGCAGAGCGGCGAGACCCGCCGGCGCGCCGACGCCTACCTCAAGGGCGGCTATGGCGGCCTGGTGGGCTTCGAGCTCGCCGGCGGGAGCGAGGCCGGACGGCGTTTCATCGACTCGCTGCAGATGTTCTACCACGTCGCCAACATCGGCGACGCGCGCAGCCTGGCGATCCATCCGGCGAGCACGACGCACTCGCAGCTCTCGGCCGAGGATCGGCTGGCGACCGGCGTGTCGGACGGCTACGTCCGCCTGTCGGTCGGAATCGAGCACATCGACGACATCCTGGCCGATCTCGACCAGGCGCTGGCGTCGACGGGGGCCCGGGCCAAGGCGGCCTGATCCGCCGGGCCCGATCCCCGGGGAAAGGGCGGGGCCGCCAGGACGGCCGGCCCCGCCTTCCACCCCCGCCGCTTTGCAGCGGCAACGCGGGAGGAAAGCCATGTCGATCGTTTTGCCCAACGGACTGCCCGCTCTCGATATGCTGGCACAGGAGGGAATCGACGTCCGTGGCCGGCCCGGCCAGGGCGTCGCGACACGCCCCGGAACGCTCCGCATTGCCCTGCTCAACCTCATGCCGGTGAAGCCGGTCACCGAGGCGCAGTTCGCGCGCCTGCTGGGCGCCGGCCCCTACGATGTCGAATTGACCCTGCTGCTGCCCGACGGCTACGAGCCGAAGACGGTGCCCGCGGCCTACCTGCGCCGGTTCTACCGGCGCTGGAGCGAAGTCCGCGACTGGACTTTCGACGGCCTGATCGTCACCGGCGCGCCGGTCGAGACGCTGCCCTTCCGGGAGGTGCTGTACTGGAACCAGCTGACGCAGATCTTCGACTGGAGCCAAAGCCACGTCGGCAACAGCTTCCACATCTGCTGGGCGGCACAGGCCGCGCTGCACTATTTCCACGAGGTCCCGAAGCACACCCTGCCGCGCAAAGCCTTCGGGGTCTACCGCCACCGCGTGCGGAATTGGGGCGTGCCCCTGATGCGCGGCTTCGGGGCCGAGCTGGCGATTCCCGTCTCGCGCCACACCGAGGTGCGGGCCGCGGACCTGCCGCGCGGCCGCGGCGTCACCGTGCTCGCCGATTCGCCGGAGACCGGCCTGGCGCTGCTCGCCGACCGGCCGCGGCGCGCCTACTACATGTTCAACCATCTGGAATACGACTCCGACAGCCTGGCGCGGGAATACCGCCGCGACCTAGCCTCGGGGAAGCCGGTCGGCCTGCCGGCCAATTACTTCCCGGACGACGACCCGGCCCGTACGCCGGTCAATACCTGGCGTGCGCCGGCGCGGCTCCTGTTCCGCAATTGGCTGGCCGAGCTGCACGGGGCGTCGGCCCGCGTGGCCGCCTGAGCGCTGGTGCGCCTCAGAAGCGGTTGATGACGGTGACGCCGGTGCCGGCGTTGCGGTCCATGGCGGCCAGCGCCGCGCCGGCCTCGTCCAGGGGAATCGTCTTCGTGACCAACCGCGCCGGATCCATCCGGCCGGCGCCGATCATCTCGAAGAGCGCGGGAAAGCGGCTGGCGGCGATGCCGCGCGTGCCCATCAGCGTGAGCTGCCGCGCGTAGACCAGATCGAGCAGCGGAATCGTCGGCTCGGCGTGGCGGCCGACCGGCATGCCGATCTGCACGTGGCGGCCCAGCTTGCGCAGGCCGGCGAGCGAGTTGTGGAACGTCTCGGTGATACCCAGCGCGTCGAGCGAGACCTGCGCGCCGCCGCCGGTCAACTCGCGCACCGCCGCGCCGACGTCGTCCGCGCGGCTCGCGTCGAGCGTTTGCGTCGCGCCCAGCCTGCGGGCCAGATCGAGGGCGGTCTCGTTCACGTCGACCGCCAGCACCGCCGCGCCGAGCGCGGCGCCGATCATCACGGCGGAGAGCCCGACGCCGCCGCAGCCGTGCACCGCAAGCCATTCGCCCGGCCGCAGGTCGGCGCGCTCGACCAGGGCGCGAAACGCCGTGGTCACGCGGCAGCCCATGCCGGCGGCGGTCACGAAGTCCATGGCTTCGGGCAGGCGCACGAGATTGAAATCGGCATGCGGCACCGCGGCCCGCTCGGCGAAGGCGCCCCAGGAGGAAAAGCCCAGCACGTGCTGCTCGGCGCAGACCGTGGGATCGCCGCCGAGGCAGTCGCGACAGCGGCCGCAGGCCAGAATGAACGGCGCGGTCACCCGGTCGCCCTTGGCGACGCGGCGGCAGTCCGGCCCGACCTCTTCGACGACGCCGGCGAATTCGTGCCCCGGAACGTGCGGTGCCACCACATCCGGATCGACTCCCTTCCAGGCATGCAGGTCCGAGCGGCAGACGCCGCAGGCCTCCACCCGGACAATGGCCCCGTCGGTCGGGCAGGCCGGCTCCGGCACGTCGCGGATCGCGAGCGGGCCCTCGAACCGGTCGAAAATCGCCGCCCTCATGCCGTCTCTTCCTCAAGCGAATGCGCTCCGCAGGGTCGGGACCCTGCAGAGACACATTCGCGCATGAACGCGCGGTCGTTCAAGGGAGGATGACGGGCGGGACGACCCGAGGCCGCGGTCGAACGTCAGTCGTCCGCCCGCTTGCGCCCCGTAAACATGGCTGTGATCAGGTTCTCGCGGTGCATCAGGCTGCTCACGACGACGCCGACCAGATGCCCGGCGATCAGCACCACGAGCACGTCGGCCGAGACGGCGTGCAGGTTCTCGACCCAGGCCACGCCCCAATAGGCATCGCTGATCTCCATCCAGCCGCTGACCGCGGTCACCAGGAGCGCGACGAGCAGGACGACGATCATCACGCCGCCCGCGGGGTTGTGGCCGAGGTAGCGTGGCGCCCGATGCTGCGCCATCGCGCGCAGGTAGCTCGCGAGCCGCCGGCGGGTCGGCACGAAATCGCTGAACCGCGCATGGCCGGTGCCGACGAAGCCCCAGACAAGGCGGAGCATGACGAGACCGAGCACGACGTAGCCGGCGGTATCATGCAGCAGGCCTTTGCCGACCGAGAACCATGCCACAGCGACCCCGGTCACCAGGACCCAATGGAACACGCGCACCAGAGGGTCCCAGACCCGCACGTTCCGCGATTCGCTGCGGTCGCCGGTCAACGTCGTGCCGTAGGTCATGATCAGTGCTGAACCTTGAGGACCTCGCCGGTTGCCGGGTCGTAGTAGACCTGAACCCGCTTGCCGTCCTTGTCGTAGCCCTTGATCTGGTAGCAGCCGTCGTCCGCCCGCACGCCGCGCACGTCGTAGCCCTGCTCCTTGGCCTTGGCGGTGATGGCGTCCTTGCTCATCCACTCCGACTGCGGGTGATCCGGGCACGTCTCGTCGGCCGCCAGGGCCGGCGTGACGATTGCGGCGACCCCCAGCATGGCCAGGGCAACGGGTAATGCGGCACGGAATCTCCTTGCCATGAATACGTCTCCTTGCGTTGTGGTGCGGGACTGTCCCGATGGCCGCCGTTATAACGGAGGCGCCCTGAACCGCCGATGACGGGGCTTGTCATTTTCCATTCATCTTCGGATCACTAGAATGACACGATGATGCTCCTGCCCCTTGGGGTCCGGCTGGGCTGGGCGGCCGCGCTGACGGCGGCGACCCTCCTGCTTGCCCCGGCCGCGTACTCCGACGAATATCTGCCGGATCACGAACGGGCCCGTGCCGCGCTCGAGGCCGGCGAGATCGTGCCGCTGAGCGAGATTCTGGAGCTTGCGCGGGCACGCGACCCGGGCCAGGCGGTCGAGGTCAATCTCGAGCACGAAGACGGGCGCTGGATCTACGAGGTGGAGATGGTCACCGGTGACGGACGGGTGGTCCGGACCAACTGGGACGCAAAATCGAAGGCGCTGCTCGACCGCCATGAGGGCCTGGAAGAGAGCGGCAACTGATGCGCATTCTCCTAGCCGAAGACGACGCGCGCATCGCGAAATCCGTGACCGCGGCAATCGAGGCGTCGGGCTACGTCGTAACCCATGCCGGCGACGGTGAATCGGCGGAGTTTCTCGGTCAGACCGAGGATTTCGATGCCGTCGTGCTCGACCTAGGCTTGCCGAAGATGGACGGCCTGACGGTGCTGAAGACCTGGCGCGGCGCCGGCCGCGACATGCCGGTGCTGATCCTGACCGCACGCGACACCTGGCGCGAGAAGGTCGAGGGCATCGACGCCGGGGCGGACGATTACCTGGCGAAACCCTTCGAGACCGAAGAGTTGCTCGCCCGCCTGCGCGCGCTCATTCGCCGCTCGGCCGGGCACAGCACCGCGATCCTGCGCTTCGACAGCGTCGAGGTCGACACGCGCAGCAGCCGGGTCGCGGTGGACGGCGCGCCGGTCGCGCTCTCGGCGCTGGAATACCGGGTGCTCGCCTATCTCATGCACCACGCCGATCGCGTCGTTTCGCGCACGGAGCTTACGGAGCACATCTACGACCAGGACTTCGAGCGCGACAGCAATACCATCGAGGTCCTGATCGCGCGCCTGCGGCGCAAGCTCGGCGTCAACATCATCGCGAACCGCCGCGGCCTCGGCTACTTCCTGCGCGCGCCGTCGTGATACAGCGCGGCAATCTCCGGTTCCGGCTCCTGGCCGGCGCGGCCGTCTGGATCATCGTGGCCCTGGTCGTTGCCGGCCTCGGGCTGTCGCATCTCTTCGAGGCCGAGGTCGAACGCCGGCAGGTCGACGAGCTCGTCAACCACTTGAACCAGTTGACCGCCGCACTGCAGGTCGACGGCGACGGCCAGCCGATCCTGGTCGGGACGCTGAGCGACCCGCGGTTCCAGCAGCCCTACGGCGGGCTCTATTGGCAGATAACGGGCAGTGGCGTCACGCCGCTCAGATCTCGGTCGCTGTGGGACTTTTCGCTCGATCTGCCGACCGACGTCCTGCATCCCGAGCGCGTGCATACGCACGACCTGCCCGGCCCGGCGGGAACCCGGCTGCTCGTGGTCGAGCGCGGCCTGCGGCGGCAAGGCCCCGCCGACGGCCTGCTGCGCGTGGCGGTCGGCGTCGACCGCGCGACGATCACGACGGCGGTGCAGGCCTTCGACCGCGCCCTCTTCGTTTCGCTCGCGCTGCTCGCGGTGTCGCTGATCGCGGCCGCGGTGGTCCAGGTCTGGATCGGCCTGCGGCCGCTCGCCGGGCTGCGCAGCGGGCTGGCGGCCATTCGCGCGGGACGCAGCCGCCACCTCGACGGCGCGTTCCCGAACGAGGTGCAGCCGCTGGTCGACGACCTCAACAGCCTGCTCGTCCACGATGCGGGACTGATCGAGCGGGCCCGCGCACAGGCGGGCAATCTGGCGCATGGCCTGAAATCGTCGCTTACCTGCCTGATGGCCGAGAGCGACGATTTGGCGGCGCGCGGCGATTCCGCGGCGGCACAGCGCATCCGCGCCGAGGTGACGCGGATCCGGCGCCACGTCGAACATCACCTCGCCCGGGCACGGGCGGCGGGCGCGCGCGACCTGCCGGGCGTGACCTGCAACCTGCGCGCCTGCACCGAGCCGCTGCTGCGCGCCTTCAACAGGCTGGCCGCGGGGCGCGACATCGAGATCGCGACCCGCATCGACGCGGCGCACAGTTTCCGCGGCGAGGCGCAGGACCTCGAGGACATGCTCGGCAACCTCATCGACAACGCCTGCAAATGGGCGAAGCGCCGGGTCGAGGTATCCAGTGCGGTCGATGGCGACCGGCTGGTGATCTGCGTCGACGACGACGGTCCCGGCCTGTCGCCGGCGCAGCGCGAGGAGGTCTTCGCGCGCGGCCGGCGCATCGACGAGTCGGTGCCCGGCTCCGGCCTCGGCCTGACCATCGTGCGGGAGCTGGCGGAACTCTACGGCGGCTCGGTCGCGCTGGAAGCGGCCCCCTTGGGCGGCCTGCGCGCCCGCCTGCGGCTGCCTGCCGGCCTCGGCGAGGCGCGCGGCTAGCGCAGCGGCAGATTGCCGCTCGCCCGCATGAGGCGCGCGACCGTGGACTCGGCGGTCACGGCGTCGAAGCAGCGCGCGACACGCGGCATGCCGGTCAGGAGGTCCCGCGCCCGCGGGTGCCAGGCGATCAGCATCGCGAGATAGAGGTCCGCGACGGTCATCTGCGCGCCCTGCAGGAAGGGGCCGGTCGCGGCGAAGAGATGCTCCTCCACCAGGCGCCACTGCTCGTCGAGCCGGTCGAGCGCCCAGCGCCGCACGCGCGGCGCGTCGGCCGCGTCGAGCGCGAAGCGCTCCGGGAAATCGCAGGGCTTGCACGCGGTCTGCAGGGTGTTCGTGAGGAACACGAGCAGGCTGAGGAACGGGCCGCGCGCTTCCGTGCCGGGCGGCGGGGCGAGCGGCAAGGCGTGGCGCTCGCAGAGATAGAGGCAGATCGCCGCGGCCTCGGTCATGACCTGTCCCTCCGGCGTGCGCAGCGCCGGGACGAAGCCTTTCGGATTGATCGCCAGATAGGCGGGCTGTCGGTGCTCGCCCTTGCGAACCTCCACCGTCACCGTCTCATAGGATAAGTTGCCCAACTCGAGAACGCAGTGCGGCGCGAGCGCCGCCGTTCCGCGGCACCAGTAGAGCGTGTACATCGGCGGCAGGGTCTCCGCAGTGACTCGAATTGGGCACGATAGGAGGAGCGGCCGCATCGGCGCAACCGCGACGGCGGTGCGCGCCCGCCGCCGTCGGCGAGCGTTAAGCTCCTGGAATCGCGGATGGAAGTCGACCGGCGCCGGCGTGCGCTCGCGGCGCGGGGAATCGGGGGCTGGTTCCCGGACGGTCTTTGCGGCTATTTTGTCGCAAAACAAAACGCAGGGAGTGCAGTCATGACGGAGACCGGCACCGGCGCGAAGCCGGCCGAGCCCTACGTTCTGGCCTCGGCCGCCTCCGGCGTCATGCAGTTGATCGAGCACCAGGGCGGCGACGTCGACAGCATCTTCGGCCGCGCCCGGATAGACACGGCGCGGCTCGACAGCCCCCTGAACGAGCTCAGCCTGAAGCAGTACTGCTGCCTGTTCGAGGAGGCCGCGCGGCAGACCCAATACGACAACTTCGGCCTGCGCTTCGGCAACGGCTTTCTGCCGCGCCAGCTCGGCGCCTTGGGCTACATCTCGATCACCTCGCCGACCATGGCGGCCGCGCTGCGCAACCTGTCGTACTATTTCCCGGCGCATCAGCAGAATTCGACGCTCGCCATCCGGCAGGAACGCGACCTCCTGCGCCTGGACTATCAGATCACCGACGGGCGGATCGTCAATCGGCGGCAGGACGCCGAACTCTCGCTCGGCATGTTCTGCAACATCTTCCGCAACTGCCACGGAAGCCGCTGGACGCCGGTCGAGATCCACTTCGAGCATCCCGCGCCGATCGACGGACGCGAGCACGAGGACTCCTTCGGGGCGCCGGTGTTCTTCTCGCAGCCGACCAACTCCATCGTGTTCCGCCGCGGCGATCTCGATGCCGTGATGCCGGAGCACGATCCCTACCTGTTCTCGCTGATCGAGCCCTTCCTGCGCGGCCGGCAGGCGCGCCAGGGCCGGCACGACGACCTGATCGGCCTGGTGCGCCATCAGATCGAGGCGCAGTTCTCCGGCGGCAACCCGCAGCTCGCCGGCGTCGCCGCCGCGCTCGGCATGACCAGCTGGACCCTGCAGCGCCGGCTGCGTGACCAGGACGTCTGCTTCGCGGACCTCGTGCGGGCGGTGCGCCGCGACCTTGCCCTGCGCCACGTATCGGAGCCGCATATCCCGCTGACCGAGGTCGCCTTCCTGCTCGGCTATTCCGAGCTCAGCGCGTTCAGCCGCGCCTTCCGGCAGTGGACCGGCATGGCCCCGGCGCGCTACCGCCGGCGCCACGGCAAGCACTGATCCGCGCCGCTGATCCGCGCGCCGCAGGGGGTGGCGCGGGCGGCCCGCCGGCCCCATATCGAATCCTGCCGTGAATGACGACGGGCGAAGGGTAAGGCGCGTAGGCCCCGGCCGGACGCGCCGCGAACTGCTCTGCGGTCTGGGGGCGCTCGGCTTCGCCGCCGGGATCGCCCCGGGACTCGTCCCCGGCATTGCCCCCGGGCGGGCGGCCGCGGCGACCGGGCCGATCCGGACGCGGGCCATCCCGGCGAGCGGCGAGCCCATCCCGGTCATCGGCATGGGATCCTGGATCACCTTCGACGTCGGGCACAATCCGGCGGAGAAGGTGGCGCGGATCGCCGTGCTGCAGCGCTTCTTCGACGCCGGCGGCGGCCTGATCGATTCCTCGCCGATGTACGGCTCCTCGGAAGAGGTGATCGGCTACTGCCTGGGGAAGATCGCCAACACCCGGGGCCTCTTCGCCGCGACCAAGGTGTGGACCCTGTCCGAAGCGATGGGGATCCATCAGATGGAATCCTCGCGCAGCCTGTGGGGCGTGCCGCGGTTCGACCTGATGCAGATCCACAACCTGCTCGATTGGCAGACGCACATCGAGACGCTGGTCGCGTGGAAAGCCGCGGGCCGCATTCGCTACATCGGCATCACCACCTCGCACGGCCGGCGCCACGCGGCCTTCGCACGGCTCATGACGGAGCTGCCGCTCGACTTCGTCCAGTTCACCTACAACATCCTCGATCGCGAGGCGGAGCGCCACCTGCTGCCGCTGGCCGCCGAGCGCGGCCTGGCGGTGATCGTCAACCGGCCGTTCCGGCGCGGCGCGCTGTTCGACGCGTTCGAGGACAAGCCGCTGCCGGATTGGGCGGCGGAATTCGACTGCCGCAACTGGGCCCAATTCTTCCTCAAGTTCATCGTCTCCCATCCGGCGGTGACCTGCGCCATTCCGGCGACCAGCCGCGTCGATCACATGGCCGAGAACATGGGCGCGGCCTACGGCCGGCTGCCGGACCCCGATCTGCGCGCGCGCATGGTGCGCTACGTCGAAGATCTTTGAGCGGGCCGTCCGCCGGTCAGCGGCCGGCGCGGCCCAGGGCGCGCATATAGTCCAGCCACCTGGCGCGCGTCTTGTCGGACGCCGCATCCACGGCGCCGAACAGGGTCTCGCACACGGGCGCGATGCCGCAGAACTTGAGGATGTTGCGCTCCAGGCTCTTCAGGCTATGCGCCAGGAAGAACCAGCGGTAGACCAGGGCAGGCATGCCCATGGTGACGACGACGCGGGCCGACTTTCCGGTCAGCAGCTTGCGCCAGGGCTGGCCGGGCGCGGTCGCGCCGGCGGCGAAGCCGGGGCGCAGGACCTGCTCGAGGAAGCCCTTCAGAAGCGCCGGCATGGTGCCGAGCCAGAGCGGGTAAATGATCACCAGATGGCTCGCGGCGGCGATGGCGCCCTGCGCGGCTTTCAGTGTCGCCGGTACCGTGCCCTGGTCGAAATCTTCCTTGCTGCGCAAGAGGAGAAAATCGAGCTCCGCGACCGCAACGCGCTCGACCTCGTGTCCCGCCTCCGCGGCCCCGGCGGCATAGGCGTCGGCCAGCGCGCGGCACAGGCGCTCGGGGCGGGCATCCGGATGCCCCTCGATGATGACGATGCGTGACGGCATGCCGGGCCTTTCGGGCGGCAAGGTGGGGAATCGGCGGGGCTTTGACAAGATGCCGCGCCGCGATTGCGATGGCGGCGGACTGGCGCCGCAAAAAAAGAACCATCCCGTTCTTGGGACGGGATGGCCTGGCGGAGCGGGGGAACGCCTATTCGTGCGCCAGGGTGACACCCTCGCAGAACATGGCTGCGTCGCTCGGCAGTTTGGTGGCCCAGTCGCAGTAGGCGCCCTCGAGTTTGGCGCCGACCAGGACGGCGCTCGACAGGTCGACCTGATTGAGGTCCGCGCCCGCGAGGTTTGCACCGGTGAGGTCGGTCCCGGTCAGGACGGCATCGGTGAGATCCGCCCCACTTAGGTCTGCATTCCTGAGGACGGCGCCCGAGAGATCTGCCCCGGTCAGATCCGTGCCGGTCAGGTCGACTCCGGTCAGGTCGACCGTTGCCAGCTTGGCGCCGCTCAGATCGCACCAGAGGCAAGCCGCATGATCGACCGTCACCGAGCGGTACTGCGTCTCGTCGAACGCCAGGGCGCCGAGCGATCCGGTCGTCAGCAAGAGAGCCGTGATTATCAGCATCCAGCGGTTCATGGGTTAGCCCTCCTTCCTTTTGCCATGAGTCGGCAGTTTAGGGAGAGGGCGTGCGCTGGTCGTTCGGAGCGGCGTTACCAAACAGCCGGTGAACGTTGCGACGGCCGTTAATTCGGCGTTAAATTTTGGAAAAGTGAAAAAAATGTGGCTTCGGTCCCTGGAGCGAGGAGGACTCCCGATGAAGTCGCTGCGCCTGGCGCTGCTCGGCGGCTTCCGAGCTCGCGACGCAACCGGCCGAAGGGTCGACATCGCGGGCAGCAAGGCGACCTTGCTGCTTGCGTACCTCGCACTGCGGCCGGGCGAGGTGCTGTCGCGCGAAAGGCTGATGGCGCTGCTGTGGAGCGAGCGCGCGGAGAGTCAGGCCCGCGGCAGCCTGCGCCAGGCCATTTGGGCTCTTCGTCGGGAGCTCGGCAGGCTCGACCCTTGTCCCCTCGTTGTCGACGACGGCGGGCTGAGCCTGGATCCGAAGGCGGTCGAGAGTGACGTCGATAGCCTTCAGAGGCTCGTCGCCGAGGGATCCACGAACGCCCTTTATGCCGCCGTCGCTCTCTATCGGGGGCCGCTTCTAGAAGGAGTCCGGATCGGCGATCCGGCCTTTCAGGAATTCGTGCGGAATGAGCAAGAGCGAACCCACGACTTGGTTGTCGACGCCTACACGCGATTGCTGGGAGACCGCTCAGGCGACAGCTCCGACCAATCGCGGATGGAAACGGCAAAGCGTCTGCTGGAGCTCGATCCGCTGCAGGAGGCTGCGCATCGTGCCCTGATGCGGCACTACGCGCAGAAAGGCCAGGCCAGCCTCGCGATCAAACAGTATCAGACCTGCGCAGAGCTTCTGCGGAACGAGCTTCAGATCGAGCCCAGCCCCGAGACGCAGGCCCTGATCGACGAGATCCGGTCGGCGCGGCCCTGCCCATCGAGGCAGCCGAACGGCCCCTCTCCGGCAATGGAGGGGACCATCGGCGCAGACGGGCGTGACGCGCCGCCGCAGGAGAAGCCGTCGATCGCGGTGCTGCCCTTTCTGAACCTGAGCGGCGATCCCGAGCAGGACTACTTCAGCGATGGCATTACCGAGGACATCATCACCGCCCTTTCGCGGCTGCGGTGGTTCCTGGTCATCGCGCGTCATTCGAGCTTCGTCTACAAGGGGCGGACCATCGACGTAAAGCAGGTCGGACGCGAACTCGGCGTACGCTACGTCCTGGAAGGAAGCGTGCGAAAGGCGGGCAATCGCCTGCGGATCACGGCCGAACTTGTCGACGCGGTGAGCGGCGCCCACCACTGGGCCGAGCATTACGATCGCGAGCTCACCGATATCTTCGAGCTGCAGGACGACATCACCCAGAAAGTCACGGCGACGATCGAGCCGAAATTGATGGCCGTCGAGGGTACGCGGGCGCAAAGCCGGTCGCCGGAGGATCTCGGGGCATGGGAATTGGTCGCGCGCGCGATGACCCACTATGGCCGCATGACCACCGAGGAAAGCGAAACGGCGATTGCGATTCTTCGGCAGGCGGTTGCGAAATATCCGGACTACGGGCCGGCTCACAGCCTACTCGGTTTCGCCATCCTGGTGTCCGGGCACGTCGGCTGGCTTCTGGAAAGCCACGATTATCATTATACGGCCGAGCTGGCGCGCCGCGCGGCACGGCTGGACGACAAGGATCCCTGGGGACGCCTCGCCTTGGCTTATCTCGCGTCCGCCGGGCGGCAAAGCGACGAAGCGGTGCGCGAGTACATGCGCGAACTGTATCACTACGCAGCCGAACTGGCACACCGCGCGGCGCGACTGGACGACGAGGATCCCTGGGCCCATCTCGCTTTGGGATACCTCGCGTTCACCGAGCGGCAGACCGACGAGGCGGTGCGCGAATACATGCGCGCCTTGGACCTAAACCCGAACTTTGCCACGGCCTATGGCTATCTCGGCTGGGCGCTGGTCTTTGATGGCCAGTCGGAGGAGGCGATCCGCTATTTCCAGCAGGCGCTCCGCATGAGCCCCTACGATCCGCTGAAGGCGTTCTTCTATTCCGGAACCTGTGTCGCTTATTACTACGCGCATCGCTATGACGAGGCCGTCGGATGGGGCCGCAGAGCCATTCGGGAACGGCCCGGCTTCAGCGCCGCGCACCGCATTCTTTGCGCCAGCTTGGCGCAGGCCGGCCGGAAGGAGGAGACGCGCCAGGCGATGAAGCGACTGCGTGAGGTACAGCCCAATGTATCGATTTCCTGGATCGAACAGTACGTTCCCTATACGCCGCGGGCGATGCCGCATTTCCTCGAAGGCATGCGCAAGGCCGGGCTCGAGTGATCCACGCATGCACCGCGGAGCAGTCTGAAGGGAGTTCGGATCAGATTGTCTCCGCGGGAGCCATGCGGATCGCGGCGCGCAGGCCGGTCGCGAAGCGCACGATCCAGGTGCTGACCCGGGCCACCAGGGAACACCGCTCGCCGACGCGTGCCGGCTCGTCTGCACGGGCGCGCGGCGCGTGCGTCTCGGCCTCGCTGGCGACGCTGATCGCATTGACGAAAGCGCCGGCCGGGGTCACGTCGGTGATACGAAACATGGACATCTCGGGCTCCTCTGGCTGTCGGGGCGGCGACCGCTTCACCGCCGTTCGTTGGAAATGAGGCTACCCGAGGGCCGTGAAACGCCCGTTCGGACGCCGTGAAGCGACGGCGCGCAGCGTGAAATGCGTGTTGTGCGGTCCGCGAATAATTCGTGAAATGCGAGTGCGGCGGCTATTTCGCAGCTGCGAAGACAGGCTATGCGGGGCAGGGTACAATCCGTGACGGCCTTGAAAATCGAGCTTCTCGGCGGGTTCTCGGCCCGGCTCGGCGGCGGCGAGGCGCTGGCGCTCAAGGGCCGCAAGACCCAGGCGCTCTTGGCCTGTCTTGCCTTGGAACCAGGAGAAGCGCACGCCCGCGACCGGCTGACCGGCCTGCTGTGGGGCGACCGCGGCGAGGAGCAGGCCCGCGGCAGCCTGCGTCAGGCCCTGGCCGAGCTGCGCCGGGCGCTGGGCGTGGCCAATGGGGACCTGCTCATCGCCACGCGCGATACGGTCGCCCTAGACGGGCGGGCCGTGGCCAGCGACGTGGCCGAGTTCGCGCGGCTGGCCGCGGCCGAAACGCCGGCCGCCGCGGCGCGCGCCGCCGCGCTCTATCGCGGCGACCTGCTGGACGGCATGGAGATTCCCGATGCCGCCTTCCAGGACTGGCTCGCGGTCGAGCGCGCCCGTCTGCGCGATCTGGCGCAGCGCGTCATGACCCTCCTGCTCCGGCATCAGTCCGATTCGGGCGACACCGCATCGGCCGTCGCCACGGCGCGCCGCCTGCTGGCGCTCGACCCGCTCGACGAAGGGGCGCACCGCGCGCTCATGCGGCTCTACGCCGAGGCCGGCGACCGCAGCCTGGCGATTCGCCAGTTCGAGGCCTGCCGCGAAGCGCTGCAGGCCGAGCTCGGCCTGGAGCCCGAGGCGGCCACCCGTGCGCTCGCCGAGGAGATCCGCCGGGGCCCGGCGCGCCCGGATACAGCCTCACCAGCGGCCCGCGCGGCGCCCGCGACGGCCGCGGGCGGCGAAGGCGTTGCCGCGACGGACAAGCCGTCGATCCTGGTCCTGCCCTTCGCCAACCTCTCGGGCGACGCCGAGCAGGAATATTTCTCCGACGGCATCACCGAGGACATCATCACCGAGCTGAGCCGCTTCCGCGAGCTCTCCGTCATCGCCCGCACGACGTCCTTCCACTACAAGGGCCGGACCCCGAAGGTGCAGGAGGTCGGGCGCGAGATCGGTGTCGCTTACGTCGTGGAAGGGAGCGTGCGCAAGGCGGGCAACCGCGTCCGCGTGACCGCGCAGCTGATCGACGCGGAGACCGACAGCCATCTCTGGGCCGAGCGCTACGACCGTCCGCTCGAGGATATCTTCGCCGTGCAGGACGAGATCGTGCACACGACGGCCTCCACGGTCGCCGGCCGCATCGACGCCCTGCGCCGCCATCGCGCGACGCAACTGAGCGAGGACTCGCTTGCGGCCTACGACCACGTGCTGCGCGGCAAGGCTTTGGCCTACCGCTTCTCCCGGGACGACAATGCGCGTGCACGTGAACAGCTCGAACGGGCCATCGTCCTGGATCCGACGAATGCCGAAGCGCACGCCGCGCTCGCGCTCGTCCATGTCCTGGACTGGATGGCGCATTGGGTGACCGACCGGAAGGCGTCGTTTGCCGAAGCCTTTCGGCTGGCGCAGCGTGCCGTGACGCTGGACGAAGCCGACAGCCGGTCGCATTGGGCGCTCGGCGAGGTGTTCCTGTTTCAGGGGCAATTCGACAAGGCGGGGTATTACCTGAAGAGGGCGATCCAGTTGAACCCCAACGCCGTCGAGGCGCTCGGCATGCATGCGTTCTACCTGACCTGCGTCGGGGAACCGGAGCGGGCGGTGCAGGAGTTCGAGAGGGCCCAGCAGCTCAACCCCTTCGACCTGAGTTGGATTCCCTGGCTCAAGGGCATAGCCCATTTCGTCGCCCGCCGATACGATGAGGCGATCGCCAGTCTGGAGCGGGTCGAGGTCCCGATCGGCGAGGTCCAGGGCTGGCTGGCGGCGAGCTACGCCCAGGCCGGGCGCCCGGAAGACGCGCGCGCCGCACTGGATGCCTTCCTGCAGGAGAACGAACGCAGCATGGTGGTCTTTCCGGGGCGGCGCCTGCGCGACTGGGAGGACTACTGGCACGCGGTGATCGAGTTTCGCGACCCGGCGGAGTTCGACCACCTCTTCGCCGCGCTGCGCAAGGCCGGCTTTCCCGATTGAGCCGACGACGGCGGACGGCCGCCGCGTCGCCTCAGTGGTCGCGGCCCTGGATCGCTTCGAGCACCTTGGTGATGTGGTCGCGCGCGCGGGCCACGCCCTCGGGGCGGCCGCTGATGAACAGGCGGCCCGAGGCGCCGATCATCTGGACGTCGACCAGGGTGTTCTCCGGCGCCACCTTCTCCGCCTCGTTGGCGGCGACCGCGGCGAAGAGCGCCGGCGTCATCTCGTAGACGAGCAGCGATTCGCCGGGCATGATCATCGAGGCCTCGCGCAGGCGGTTGAGGATGACCGCGTGCATGTCGGTGACGTCCTCGATGATGTCGGAATAGAGCACGCGGGGCTTGAGCTGGTCCGCGGCCTTGGCGCCGATGCCTTTCAGGACCGCCTCGCCGGCGCGGTTGAGCGCGTCGAGATCGTCGCTGTGCAGCTCCAGCACGCCGAACTGGCGCTCGACGAAAAGGATGCCGGGCTCGACCTCCGGCACCGACTTGACCGCCAGGTCGATCACCCGTTCGATCAAGAGCGCCGGCGCGACCTCGACGATGAGCGAGTTGGTGCCCTCGAGCGGCGGATAGCCGCGCGCCCGGAGCGGCGTGCCCATGTAGGCCGCGAACTGCTGCCGCAGGTTCTCGATCAGCAGATAGACGCGCAGTTCGGTCATCGCATGGCTTTCCGGCGGTCGTCTCCGGCGCCCCGGCCGCAACCGGGCCCCCGCGCGGGGCGGGAGCCCGGACCCGGTGAGGACGCCAGGGAAGAGCTACTTCCGCGAGCCCGAGGTTGCCGCGGTGAAGTGCTTGGAGACGTCCGCGTGCGGGCGCGGGATGACGTGCACGGAAACCAGCTCACCGACCGACGAGGCCGCTTCGGCCCCGGCCTCGGTCGCGGCCTTCACCGCGCCGACGTCGCCGTTGATGATGACCGCGACCAGGCCGTCGCCGACCTCCTCGCGGCCGACGATGGTCACGTTGGCGGCCTTGACCATGGCGTCCGCGCCGGCCAGCGCCGCCACGTAGCCCTTGGTCTCGATCATACCGATTGCATTGGACATGGCTTTCTCCTCACCAGTTGACGGTTATCTTCACCCGGAGCCTCGCGCGCCTCAGCGCTTGGTCTCCTCGTCGATCGATCCGATGATCAGTGCATCGACCGGCACCTTCTTCCCGCCGAACCAGGCGGCGGCGACCGATCCCTGGACCACCAGCACGCGCTCTCCCGAGCAGCAGCCGAGCGGATCGAAGGCGACGACGCGCCCGCCGCCGTCCATCTCGATCTCCAGAAGGCCACCCTTGGGCAGCGCGTCGAGCCGCTTGGTGGACCAGACCGATCCAACGACGTTTCCTCGTTGCATCACTTTTCCCTTTCGAGCTTGAGGCCCAGTTGCCGGGCCTTGTCGCGGGCCAGGGGCGTGACCACGACCCGCTTGCCGAGGATGACCTGCTGCCCGCCGCGGGCGAGCGCGATCACCTTGCTTTCCGACAGGACGCCGGCGTCGATTCGCTGCGGCATGCCGTTCCGCGGCGCGGCGGGCGCCGCTGCACCGCCGGTGCGCAGGCGGAAGTGGTGCTGCCCGCTGTCGAGCGCGGCGCGCCCGCCGGGCGCGTCGCAGAGGCGCAGCAGCCGGGCGACGAAGGCCTGCAGGTCGCCGTCGCCAGCGATCGTCACCTCCTCGACGACCGGGCCCGCTGCGCCGTCCTCCGCGCCCTTGACGGCGGCACGCGCGGCCGCCGCCGGCACGATCTCGCGCAGCACGTCGCGGATCACCGCGCGCAGGGCCTCTTTATCCAGGGATCCGCTCATCGCCCTCGATCATGCCTCTTCAATTCAGGTTCCTCAGCGCGCGCTCGGCCGCCTCGGCCGCCATGCGCACGTCCGATTCCGGGCCGCTCAAATAGAGCCGCCCGGTCGCCCCCATCATGCGGTAGTCGACGATCTTGACGTCGGCCGCCTTCTCGGCCTCGTTGGCCGCCAGGATGGCGTAGGCGGCGGGCCGCATCTCCAGCACGAAAAGCGATTCACCGGGCAGGATCATGGAGCCCGACTTGTTCCGGTTGATCAGGAAGGCGTGCAGGTTGTCGATCCGAGTGACCACCTTGGCGGCCAGGATCTCCGGCCGCATGGCCTGGTCCTCGGAGGCGCCGAGGTCCTCGAGGACCTGCGCCGCGGCGGCCTTGACCGCCGCGGTCGAGCGCGAATGGAACTCGAGGTAGCCGAACTGCCGCTCGACCACCAGGATGCCGGCCTGCACGTCGGCGTGCTTGAGCGCGACGTCGGTCAGCCCTTCGATGTCGAGGCCGGGCGCCACCTCGATGATCTGCGCCGCCATGTTGCTGCGCGGCAGGAAGCCGCGGATGAAGGTGCCGAGATAGCACATGGTGCGCGGCTGCAACTGGTCGATGAAGATGAAGGAACGCAGCTCGGCCATCGCTCACTCCGACAAGAGCTGCTTCAGCTCTTCCAGGACGATGCGCCGGATTTCGTCGCGCATCGCGGCCGCCTCGGGCTCCGGTGCCGGCCGCGGGGCCGCCGCCGATGCGCCGTCCGATGCCGGCCCGCTCCACGGCTCGATCCCAGAGAAGTCGCCGAAGGGCTCCTCGGTGTTGTAGGCGATGCGCGTCCAGTTGATCAGATGCTCCGGCCCGACGTTGTCGCCGACCGAGCTGCGCCCGAAATAGCCGGTCCCGATTGTGAACGACGGCGCCAGGTTGGTGCCGAAGCCGGCCGCGCCCTGGCTGCAGGGGCTGTTCACCACCACACGCAGCGCCTTCACGCGGCTGCCGAAGGCCATGATCGTCGCGGGGTCGCGGCTGTGGATCGCCGCCGAGTGGCCGCCACCGATCAGGCGCAGCATGCTGTGGCTCAAGGCGATGCCGTGCGCGCGGTCGCCGGCGCGCAGGAAGGCGAGCACGGGACACAGCTTCTCCTGGCTGAAGCGCTCCTCGCGCGCCACGCGGTCGATCGGTGCCAGCAGCACGCGCGTCTTGGCCGGCACCCGGATCCCGAGCGTCTCGGCGATCCAGGCGGCCGACTTGCCGAGCGCCTCGATGTTGAAGCCCTTCTCGTGGAACAGGTAGCCGCGCAGGCGTTCGCGCTCCTCCTCGCTGCACAGATAGGCGCCGGCCCGCTTCAGGTGGCCCAACAGCTTGTCGGCGATCGCCTCTTCGGCGATCACCGCGGACTCGTTGGTGCAGAGGATGGAGTTGTCGAACGACTTGCTGTCGACGATGCGCTGCGCCGCCTTGGCGAGGTCGGCGCTGCCGTCGACGAAGGCCGGCGCGTTGCCCGGCCCGACGCCGATCGCCGGATTGCCCGAGCTGTAGGCGGCGCGCACCATCGCCGTGCCGCCGGTCGCCAGGATGACGTCGATCTTCTCCGAGCGCATGTAGGCGTCGATCAGCGGCACGCTGGGCTCGCGCACCACCTGGATCACGCCTTCCGGTGCGCCGGCCCGGTGGGCCGCCTCGACCATGTGCTCGATCGCGTCGATCGAGCAGGCCTTGGCCGCCGGATGCGGGCTGATGACGATGGCGTTGCGCGTCATCAGGCAGCTCATGATCTTGAAGTTGACGGTGGAGATCGGGTTGGTCGAGGGCGTCAGGGCGAAGACCACGCCGGCCGGGCGGGCGATCTCGACGATCTTGTCGGCCTCGCGGATGCGCTTGCCGACGAAATCGTGGTCCTTGTAGTGCTCATAGAAGCCGGTGCTGGTGATCTGGTTCTTGATCGCCTTGTGCTCGGCGACGCCGAAGCCGGTTTCGCGCACCGCCCAGTCGCCGTAGTCGCGCGCCCGCGCCGCGCCGGCCTCGGCCACCGCCCGGGCGACCGCCAGGGTGCGGGCCCGGTCGAACCCGGCGAAGGTCCCGGCCGCCCAGCGCGCGTTCTCCAGGGTCATGTCGACCCGGCTGAGCAGCTCGTCGTCGCCCTTCAGCAGTTCACTCGGCCGCATCCTTCGATCCCGAAGTTGGTCCCTGGGTGTCGCCCGCCGCGGCCCGGCCGCGCGGCTCCGGCCGGCCATGGCGGGGCAGGGTGACACTGTGCCGCGGCGGCCGGCCGATCGCTTGACAGGGGGCAACGAAAACTTGACAGCCTCACAGGGAATCCCGGGCCGCGCGCGGATATCGGGGCGCTCATGCCGCGCCCTCGCGCCGGCGCCGGGCGTTGCGCTCGACCAGGTCGACCCAGCGCCCGGCGAGCTCCCGCGCAGCCGCCGCGGCGGTCCGCCCGTACTCGGCGTACTGGCCCCCGATCTCCGCCATCAGGGCGGCCGGGTCGCGGCCGGTGGCGTGCGCCTCCTCGGTGCTCCAGTCGCGCAGCATCGCTTCCGTCACCTCGAGGTGGCACTGGAAGCCGTAGACCGCCTCGCCGATGCGCAGGGCCTGATTGAGGCCGTCCGCGCCGCGCAGCAGCAGCGTCGCGCCGGGCGGCAGATCGAAGGTGTCGGCGTGCCACTGCATGACGTGACAGCGCGTCGGCAGGGCGCCGGCCAGCGGATCCTCCGCGGCCTCGGGCGTGCGCTCCAGGCCGTGATAGCCGAATTCCTTGGCCCGGCTCTCGTGGACCGCCCCGCCCCAGGCCCGGGCCACCAGCTGCGCGCCCAGGCAGACGCCGAGCACCGGGCGGGATTGCTCGGCGCTGGCGCGCAGCAGCGCGAGCAGCGCCGGGAAATGCGGGCAGACGTCGTCGGCATTGGCCGACATGAAGCCGCCCATCACCACCAGGCCGTCGAACTCGGCGGGCGACGCCGGCAGGGCGTCGCCTTCGACCGGAAACCGGGTGTCGATGGTCAGGCGCCGCTCGCGCAGCACCTCGGCGATCAGGCCGGGCAGGCCGGCGCGCGCATGCTGCAGGATCACCACGCGGGGCGCGGCGGGACGCTCGGCCGGCATGGCGCGGGCGGCTCCCGCCTCAGGCGGCGCGCCGCGCTCCCTGGCCGCGCACCTCGCGCCGGGCCAGGCCGACGGCGCGCTCAAGCCGCTCCAGCAGCTCCTCGCAGACGCTGCGCTCCAGGAGGACGCCGGGCTTGAACTGCAGCACCCGCGGGTCGAGCGTCGAGAAGATCGCCCAGACGCCGTTCTCGTAGAGCTGCTTCATGACGAACATCGCGCCCTTGGGGTGGTCGAACTCCAGGCCCATCACCGTCCCGTTCTGGCGGATGCCGACGAAGAAATCGCCGTAGATGTCCTGGATCTCGCGCAGGCCCTGGCCGAGGTAGCTGGAGACGTAATGGACCATGGTGCGGACCTCGGGGCGCTGGACGATCTCCAGCACCTTCATGGCGACCAGGCAGCCGAGTTCGGCGCCGCCCATGGTCGACATGTGGCCGAAGCCGTCCTCCTTGAGCCAGCCGGCGCAGCGCGGGCTGGCGACGGTGCAGGCGATCGGGTACATGCCGCCGCTGATGCCCTTGCCGGTCACCAGGATGTCGGGCGTGACGCCGTACTTGGTGATGGCCCACATCTCGCCGGTGCGCATCAGGCCGGTCTGCACCTCGTCGGCGATGTAGAGGGCGTCGTACTTCTCGCATAGCCGCTTGACGCCCGGCAGGTAGCCCTCCTGCGGCATGGGAAAGCCGTAGGTCGCCGGGATGGTCTCCATGATGACGGCGGCCACGTTGCGGCCCTTGAGGGCGCTCTCCATGGCGTCGAGGTCATTGAAGGGGACGTGCGGGAACTCGTCCGGCCGGTCGCTCAGGAACAGCTTGGAGAAGCGGTCGTCGCCGGTGCAGACCGCCAGGCCGGTGTGGCCGTGATAGGCCTTGATGACCGAGACGATCTTCTTCTTCTGCATGGCGTGGCGGGCGCTCTTGATGGCGAGGTCGATCGCCTCGCCGCCGCCGCTGCCGTACATCGTGTACTGCAGGTCGCCCGGCATGCATTCGGCCAGCTTCTCCGCCAGCGCCGTGCGGCACAGGGCGGGGAAATGGTGGTTGCCCATGTCGAAATGGTCGACCGCCCGCTTGAGCAGGGCGACCAGCTCGGGATGGCGGTGGCCGATGTTGTAGGTGCCGCCGTTGAGGTGGACGTCGATCAGCCGCCGCCCGTCCATGTCGTAGAGGAAATAGCCCTCGCGCCGGTCGATCACCAGGTCGACGCCGAAGTCCTGCCAGGCCTGCGTCTTGCCCGGGTTCCAGAAGGTCTTGGACTTCTCGAGAAATTCCTCCTTCTCGCGGCTCATGCTGTCCCTCCGGCTTGTCGTTGTCGGCCACCTCGGCGCGCGGGCGGGCGCGGCACTCCGGCGAATCCCATGCCACCCTCTCCGCAGGCTAGCCGCGCCGTGAGTAGGCCGCTTGACAGCGGGCCGCGGCAAACTTGACATCCGGCTACGGGAGGCCCGGCTAGGAAATCTCCGCGAGGTAGCGCTCGGCCAGATAGCGCTCGGCCAGCTCGCAGGTGCCGGCGGTGTATTCCGGGCCGAGCTCCTTGGCCAGGTCGGTCTCGCTGTGCGAGCCGATCCAGGCCAGGATGGTCATGCGCCGCAGCATCAGGAAGGTCGGAATCTCCGCCTTGTCGGCGGCCGAGAGCGGCCGCACCGTCTCGTAGCCCGCGAGCCAGCTCTCGACCAGTTCGGGCACGTCGTCGCGCGTCTCGATGAAGCTGAGCGCGGTCGCCAGATCGTAGAGGAACCAGCTCAGGCCGGAGTCGTCGAAGTCGATGACCTTGGTGGTCTCGCCCTCGATCAGCAGGTTGGCGAGGCGCAGGTCGGCGTGCACCAGGCTGAAGCGCTCCGCCCCCTTGCCGTAGGCCTCCAGCCGCTCCTCGATGCGCGCGACCAGCCGCTCGAGCAGCGCGACGCGCTCGGCGTCGAGCGCCGGGCCTTCCTTCCAGTCGCCCCAGTTCGGGGTCTCGCCCAGCATGTGCTCGAAGTCCCACTGCAGGCGCTCGAAGCCGGCCGGGCGCTGCCAGTGCTGCGAATGGCGGTGCAGGCGGGCCGAGACCTCGCCCAGGCGGCGGAACGGCGCGAGCAGCTTGTCCTCGTCGGGCTCCCGGCCATCCAGGAACTCGAACAGCACGCAGTGCCGCGGCTTCAGGCCATCGACCGTGAGCGTGGTGATGAGCGCCCCGTCGGGCGAGGGGATCGGAGTCGGCGTGATCACCCCGGCCTCCTCGCGCAGCGCCTTCATCCAGGCGAGCTCGCAGCCGATCCCGTTCTTGGTGTGATAGTCGTCGCGGTGAACGCGCAGCACCCTCTTGCCGCCGTCCTTGGGATCGTCGATGCGGAAGGTGGTGTTCTCGGAGTGGTTGATCATGGTAACGGCCGAGTCCGGGTCGAGGCCATAGACCGGCAGGGCCGACCCGGCCATCTCGCCCAGGCGTTCCAGCAGCAGATCATGCGGAAGTTCGTCGTGCGCCATGCTCTCCTCCCCTCGACGCGCTTCGTTGCGGTTGCCCGGATTGCGCTATCCCTCGCCGTCCGCGGCCTGCGGGCCCCTGTGGCCGTGTGTCCGTCGGAAGGCCCACATGATGGCGAGCGCCACGGCAAGCAGCACGGCGACGCCCACGACGGTCATCGTGCCGACCGCTGGAACCAGCGGCGAATAGCCGGATACCATCTTGGCGTAGAGCCATTCGGGCAGCGTCAGGTCGGCCCCGGTGGTGAACAGCGACAACGGGAAATTGCCCCAGGACAGCAGGAAGCTGAACAGGCCGGCCGAGACGACGCCCGGCATGATGAGCGGCAGCGTCACTTCGCGCAGGACCTGCCACGACGTGGCCCCCAGGTCGCGCGCCGCCTCCTCCAGCGCGGGATCGAAGCTGTAGGCCTGGATCGCCATGACCAGCGTGGCGATCGGCGCGATCCACACGAGATGCGCGACGATCGCCGTCTGCCACGTGGGGATGATGCCGAGAAAGTTGAACCACAGCAGCAGCGCCAGGCCCAGCACGCTCTGCGGAAAGAAGATCGGCAGCAGCAGGAAGCGCTGAAAGGCCTTGCGCCCGCGCCAGTCGTAGCGGGCATAGGCGAGGGCCCCGAAGAAGCCGATGATGATGCAGATCGCCATGACGGCCAGCGCGATGGTGAGCGACGTCCACAGCAGGTCGGCGATCGTCAGGTCGTCGAAGGACTTGGCGTACCAGGCCGTCGTGTAGCGCGTGATCGGAAAGCTGAAGTAACGCTTCTTGGAGAACGACGCCAGCGTCACCGCGATGATCGGCATGTAGAGGAAGAGCATGGCGACGATCGCGTAGGCGTAGAAGCCGATGCGCTGGCGCCTGGTTATGTCGATCACCATGTCCGCCTCACGTCTTGCCCATGATCCGGTCGAGGTCCACGCGCCGCAGCACGAAATAGGCGACGAAGCCGATCAGGATGATGAGGACGACGGACAGCGCAGAGCCGAGCGGCCAGTTCTGTCCGTAGGTGAAGGCGGTCTCGATCTCGTCCGCCATGACGATGACCTTCTGGCCGCCGAGCAGCTTGGATTCGGCCATGGCGCCGGCGCAGAGCACGAACGTCAGCATCGAGCCGACCAGAATGCCCGGCAGGGCGAGCGGCAGGTCGATCTCGCGCATCACCGTCCAGCGCGAGGCCCCCAGGTCGCTGGCCGCCTGGCGCAGCTCTTCCGGCACCATGGCGATGCCGAGCACCAGCGGGAACAGCATGAAGGGTAGGTAGACGTAGACCAGCCCGAAGATGATGGCCGGTACGTCATAGAGCAGGCTGTCCATCTCGATGCCGAGCCAGGCCTTGAGGCCGCCCGACAGCAGCCCGCCCTTCATCAGCACCAGCACCCAGCCGAACAGCCGGATGTTCTCGGAGACGAACAGCGTCAGGACCACCAGCACCGTGATCACGTTGGCGAATGTGCCGAACACCTTGGCCATGGCGAAGGCGAGCGGGTAACAAACGACCAGCAGGATGACGACGGTCGCGAAGGACAGCCCGAGCGACCACAGCAGCGACTGGTAGTAGGTCTGGTTGACGATGGTCGCGAAGTTCTCCAGCGTGGGCGCCTGCAGCAGGCTGAAGGTCTTGCCCGGCATCACGCTGAAGCCGAAGATCACCAGCAGCGGCGCGACGAAAATCGCGGCCAGCAGGACCAGCACCGGCAGGCTGCACAGGAATCCCTCGCGGTTCTGTTCGCTCTGCATCGCCGAGGCTCAGCTCTCGGCGGCGAGGACGCGGCTGTCCTCGACGTCCCAGCCGATCAGCACCGTGCTGTCGAGGTCGCCGGTGTAGCGGTCTTCGCGCAGCTTCTCGACGCTCAGCATCTTGCCGTCGACCCGCACGTGGTACTGCACGCGCGAGCCCAGCGCGTATTCGTTGTAGACCGTGCCCTCGAGCACGCAGTCCGCCGCCTCGCAGGGCGCGAGGAAGCGGATCACCTCGGGCCGGACCATCAGGATCCCCTCTTGGCCCGGCTGCAGGCCGTCCTCCGGCGCGGCGAAGGTGCCGTCGAACTCGGTCGCCTCGAGCCGCCCCTCGCCGCCGGCGCGCACCTGGAAAAGGTTCACCTCGCCCATGAACTCGGCGACGAAGCGGTTGACCGGCTCGTTGTAGATCTGATCCGGGTCGCCGACCTGCTCGATCTCGCCCTTGCGCATGATGGCGATCCGGTCGCTCATCACCATCGCCTCTTCCAGCGAATGGGTGATGTAGACGAAGGTCTTGCCGGTCTGCCGGTGGATGTCCTTGAGCTCCTTTTCGAGCGTCTTGCGCAGGCGGAAGTCGAGCGCCGAGAGCGGCTCGTCGAAGAACAGGATTTCCGGATCGAATGCGAGCGCCCGGGCCAGGGCGACGCGCTGCTGCTCGCCGCCGGAGCACTGCGTCACCTTCTTGTCGTAGTACTCCTGCGGTAGGTGCAGCAGGGAGATCAGCTCCAGGGCGCGCTTGCGCCGCGCCTCCGGCGCCACCTTCCGGATCTTCAGGGAGAATTCGATGTTCTGCCCGACCGTGCGGTGCGGGAAAAGGGCCAGCGACTGGAACACCATGCAGGTCGGCCGCCGGCTGGCCGGCACGTCGTTGATGCGCTCGCCCCGCAAAAAGATGTCGCCCGCCGTCGGCCTGTCCATGCCGACCAGCAGGCGAATGAGCGTCGTCTTGCCGCTGCCCGACGGCCCGACGATGGTGATGAACTCGCCATCGAAGATGTCGAGATCGATTCCGTTCAGGGCGGAGAACTCCCCGAACTTCTTGGTAATGCCCCGCAGCTTCAGGGCAACATCCCGCTCTGTCCCCGACACGATTCACTCACGCCCTGGGTTGAAGATGTTACGGTTTGCAGAGGCGCCGGACCCGGCGCCCGGCCGGATAACCGGCGCCGCCGGCCGCGCGGGGCCGACGGCGCCGTCCGGCATCGGTCAGGTTTCGCGCTTCGCGGTGTTGTAGATCGCCAGCATCGCGTCGTAATCGGGGTTGATGGCGTAGTCGACCGAGTTCGCCATCTCCTGCTCGAGGGTGTCCCACTGGATGGCGTCCAGTTCCGCCTTGTCGAACTGGGCGAACACCTCCGGATTGGCCATCTGCGAGATCGGGTTGTAGGTGCCCTCGGCGAAGGCGACCTTCTTGCAGGTTGACGGCCGCTGCACGTATTCGAGGAAGGCGGGCGCCAGCGTCGACGGGTTGGGATTGTTGACCAGAGACGTCACCTCGACCCAGATGATGCCGCCCTTGCCGCCCATCGGGCCGCCGCGCGGGGTGATGCCGCGGACCTGCGTCTCGCCGTCGTAGCGCGCCGGCGAGGCGGTGTAGGTGCCGCCCGTGAAATAGGCGTCGATCTCGCCGTTGATCAGCGCCGTGTTCATGGCGACCAGGTCGTCGGACAGGAACTTCGCGCCCTTGAAGACCTTCCGGGCCATCGCCTCGAAGGCCTTCATCTCGGCGTCGCTGTGTTTCTTGTAGGGGTCGATGTCGGCCGCCACGCACATGTGCATGATGTTCCAGTTGTCGTAGGTCAGCAGGCCGTAGCGCCCCTGCATGGACTTGTCGAGGAACAGCTTGAAGCCCTGGTCCTCGGCCATGTCCTGCGACACCTTGTTCGTGTTGACCACGAAGCTGAACGGCCCGAAGCGCTGGACCATGCCGATCAGGTCCTTGCCCGTGGCGTCCAGGGCGTAGGGATAGGGGCCCTGGAACTCCGGCATCATCTTTTCGAAATAGGGCTCGAAGCGGGCCCGGTCGAGCGGCTTGATCAGCCCTTCCGGATACATCTGGTCGCGTGCCCAGGGCTGGTTGAGATTGATCAGGTCCCAGACATTGACCTCGCCGGCGCGCAGCTTGTTGATCATGTCGGGGTCAGAGGTGCCGCTCTCGGCGTTGACCTTCGCCCCGGTCTCGCGACGGAAGGGATCGAGCACGTCGCTCGTGTTGTAGCCCTCCCAGCACAGGATATTGAGCTCGTTCGTGCGCTCGGCCCGAGCGAGCCGCGGAAGTCCGCCCGCTGCGCCCAGGGCCGCGACCGCGCCGGCCGTTTTCAGCATCTCGCGACGTGTGATCATTGCCTTCTCCTGTCGGTTTGTTCTCCCGGGCCCGTTCAGTCCGGACCTTGGCGCATTATAGCACCCCGATTGGCCGGGCCTAGCGAAGCGGCCTGGCGCCGCGAACCTGTCATCCGCGGGCGAAAGCGCCGGCCCCGTCCCGGAACCCCCTCGGAATGGGCCCGGCCCGCTCGACACGGACCCCGCCCACAGCACGGCACTGTGCCGCAGCGCGCCGCGCGGAGGCTTGACACAGGAGGACAAATTCTTGACAGGCGCCCGGACGCATGGCGCCCGGGCTTGCTCAGTCGCCGGGGCGACGAACGTCGCTCCCGAACCGCGACCGCGACGCCGCGATTCGCGGCGCCAAAACGGCAAGGACGGGTTACGCCGCCCGTCGCTGATTTCGCCCGCCGCCCGCGGCAGGCGACGGCCGCTCGCTGCCGCTTCCGCCCGCGGCCCCGCCGGCGACCGGCGTCAGGCGCGGCTTCGATGCCGGACTCCGACCGCGACGCAGGAAGACCAGCACGACCGCCAGCGTGACCATCATGCCGGCCAGCTCGGCCCAGCCGAACGCGCCGGCGGCGGCGATCCCCGTGATCAGAAAGGCGGCGCCGAAGGCGATTCCGCCGACCAGCCAGAGGACGACAAGGTTTGCAATGAAGTCGGAGCGCGTCCAGCGCGGCGCGTCGGCGCGGCGGGTCTGGGCGGCCGCCCAGGCGAACACCGCGACGGCCGCGGTGATGAGACCGAACCCGAGAAAAGTGGACATCGTGGACCCTCGATTCTGGTGAACGGCCGCCACGCAGGGGCCGTGAGGGATTGGCGTCCGGCTCCGTGCCTGTCGCGTGCGGTCGACTGAATGTGGGGTGGCGCTGACCGCCTCGTGAAGAGGGCGGGAAAAATAATTCTGCCCCGGCGGCCGCGGACCGATTTGCGCCCATACCTACGGCGCAGGCCCGAATGCGCCCGCGTAATATAGTTAATAATAAAACTTTAGATAATTTTCGGGAATGGAAGAATAGATTGAATTGAAGGCACAATTCATGTATCTTTTGTAGAGATATGGGAGTGTGTCAAGGGAGGCCGTTAATAATCAGTCGGCTGAGAACAGCGCCGGCCGGCCACAGGACAGGTGACATACAGGGGAGACTCGAAATGATCGCCGGCAATACTCTCCGGATTTTCCAGGCTGCGCGAAACTTTACGTTCGCGCTGGGCCTCGCCGCGCTGCTGACCGGCGCGGTTGCGTCGCCGGCCCGGGCGGCCGGCGCGCAAGCGCCGACCGACTTCGTGCGCGCCTTTGGCGACCGGGCGGTTGCCGTGCTGTCCGACGGCGACCTGGACGCGCGCGGCCGCGAGGCGGCCTTGAGGCAGCTGCTGAATGAGAATTTCGACGTGCCGATCATCGGCCGGTTCGTGCTGGGGCGCTACTGGCGCTCGGCGAGCGAGGCGCAGCGGACGGACTTCGCCGTCCTCTTCGAGGAGACCATCGTCTCCACCTACGCGCGGCAGCTCGGCCGCTACGCCGGCGAGACGCTGGCCGTTGAGGGCGTCCGGCAGAGCGACGCCAAGGGCGCCCTGGTGGGCAGCCGCATCCTGCGCAAGAGCGGGCCGCCGATCGCCGTCGACTGGCGCCTGCTGCGGCGCGGCGACGACTGGCGCATCGTCGATGTCGTGGTCGAAGGCGTCAGCATGGCGCTGACCCAACGCGCCGAGTACGCCGCCGTAATCCGGTCGAGCGGCGGGGTCGCCGGCCTGATCGACCGCCTGCGCATCAAGGTGACGCAGGCCCGCTCGGCAATGGCGCAGGAGGCGAGCAGTAAGAACTGAGTCATGACCGCGACCGCCCGTTGGGGCGTGGCGGCCGCGGATGTGGGAGAACCGGCCTCGATACGAGGCCATCGGCTTTGGGGAGCCGAGCCGTAGGGGAATCCAAGGGGAATCAGGGAAGGGTGTTGTCATGGCTGAAAACGGACTGGGATACGGCGCCCGGCACGACCGGGCGCTGGCCCGGAGGCTGCGCGCGGCGGCTCCGGCATTTGTTTGTGCGCTGGCCTTTCTGCTGACGGTGCCGAATGCGCTGCGCCCGGCCCATGCCGAGTTCGACGACGGCGCGGTCACGGACCGGCTCGACGAGAAGGCCGAGATCTTTCGCCGCTGGGTGCCGCTTGCTCTGCGCGGCGACGCCTTGGCACAGTTTCGCCTCGGCCGCGCTTACGTGACCGGCCGCACCGAACCGGAGGACTTCGTCGAGGCCGCGCGCTGGCTGCGCAAGGCGGCGGAGCAGGGCCTGCCGCGGGCGCAGAGCGACCTGGCGGTGCTCTATCAGAAGGGACTGGGGGTCCGGCAGAGCTATGTCGAGGCCTACGCCTGGCTCGACGTCGCCGCGGAGCGGTTCGGTCTGGGCCGGCGCCGCGACCAGGCGCTGGAATTGCGCGACATGCTGGCCGCCTTCATGACCCCGGCCCAGCGCGACCGGGCACGGGCCCTGGCCGCCGAGCGCCGCCGCGCCATGGGCCTGACCGGCGAGCGCGCCGAGCCGGCGCCTTCGCCCGGCCCGGGCAAGCTCGATCCCTAGGTGGTCGCGCCGGCAAGCGGCCCCGGTCAGCGATAGCCGGCGGCCAACGGGTATCCCTGCGCGAGGGCATCAGTCGACCTCGTGCGCCGCCAGGAACATGGCCCGCTCGAGGGCGGCAAAGAATTGCTGGTACGGCTCAGGTTCTTCGATGGGGTGGATGTTGTATTGCGCGTTGGCGCGCACCAGGATTTGCGTTTCGCCACGTGGTCGCACGGTCACGGTCATCCGAAGCTGATAACCGTCGAGCTTGGTCGCGCTCACGGTCCCGAGGAGCGCATCGGCCTTGTCGACGACGAAGCTCAGGTCCTGCAAGGTCGCGATGATCGTGCGCAGCGTCTTTTCCCGGTCGGTCGTGTCGAACGCGCGCGTCTGAAAGCTGCGCAGCTCGACCTGGCTCTTGGTCGTTGCCAGAACCTGCTGGCGCGAATCGGTTTGGCACGCGGCCAGCGCGACCATGATCAGGGGCGCGAAGAGCAGGATGGCGATACGGTCCTTCATATCTGGTGCGCCTCCAGAAAGACAGCCTTGGAAAGCTTTTCAAAGAAGCCCTGATAGAGCGCCGGATCCGTCAGGCCTTCGACCTTCGAGACCTGGTTGTTGGTATTCCAGACGATGCGCTGGAAGGTGATGCGAACCGCGATGCCGCCGTCGTCGGGTCCGTGCGGCCGCGTCACCAGCGAGGCACGAATCCTCTGCCGCGAGTCGATCGGCATGACGGCGCCCGTGACGAGGGCCAGGAGGAGGGCGCCGGCGACCTGGCCGGCTTCCGTCGCGTCGCGGTCCTTCGACGCGACGATGAGCCCTAGGTCGGTTTCGCTCTCGTCGATGTTGAACCCGAGGTCTTGCAGGACCGCCGCCGAGGCCGACAACAGTGCGGCCTCGTCGGTCGTCTCGAAGCGGCGGGTCTGCGTCTGGCGTTCGACTAGGCTCTGTTCCGTCAGGCGCAAGGCGCCTTCGGGATTAGTGGCGGTGCAGGCTGCCGTGATGAGGGTTGCCGCGATCGGGACCAGGAGAATGCGCAACGCCCGGGGCATCGCTCGGGACCCATTCAGAAATTGGAGCTGTGATAGGCGAAATCCCGGACCCGGTTCGACTCGTCATATTTGATGATGACCGTGAGCGTGCGTTGGCTTGTCGAGCTCGCACCGGCCGAGCCGCTGTAGTACGGCGACGCGCTCCCGCCTGCCAGGCCGTCGCCGAGCAACGCACCGCCCAAGATTAGGGTGGATACTCCGCCGCTGCTGCTGGAGTACACGCGTTCGGTCGATATCTTGTCATAGATCCAGACTTGACGACCCTGCTCGTCGGTCGAAACGATATTCGGCGCGCCAAGCACCGTTGCGATGTCGCTTGCGGGCATGCCGACGCGGATCTCGCGCTGTACGGTGCCCACGGTCATGCGGTCGCCTTGATCGTCGCGCACCGCGGCGCGGTGTTCTTGTGCCGACATGCAGCCGCCGAGGATCAGCAGCGCCGGCAGGCAGAGCGCTAGGGGGCGAAATCGCATCTCGGATCCCTCCCTTCATCGCCGAGTCCCGGATCGCGCGGCCGACGGCCTTGCGCGGGCTCGCTTCCGGCGTGCACGGAGCGTCGGATCAGGTCCGCGGCCGGCGCTCCGCAGCCGGTAAGGGGAGGCTAAGCGTGCAAGAGGGAAAAGCGAACGGCTTCGGATTGCAGGAGCATCCGTCTCAGAACGGCCAGACCCAGAGGATCATCGGCACGGAGACCGCGACGATCAGCACCTCGAGCGGCAGGCCCATGCGCCAGTAATCGGCGAAGCGGTAGCCGCCCGGCCCCATGACGAGGGCGTTGTTCTGGTGCCCGATGGGGGTCAGGAAGGCGCAGGACGCGCCGACCGCCACGGCCATCAGGAAAGGGTCGCCGCTGACTCCCAGGCCGGTGGCGATGCCGATGCCGATCGGCGCCATGATGACGGCGGTCGCCGCGTTGTTGAGGATGTCCGACAGCGTCATGGTCGCGACCATCAGCAGCACCAGGGCCACCACGGGGGGCTGGCCGCCGGTCAGCTGGCGGATGACGTCGGCGACGGTCTGCGAGGCGCCGGTGCTCTCCAGCGCGCCGCCGACCGGTATCAGCGCGCCGAGCAGCACGATGACCGGCCAGTCGACGCCGTCGTAGAGTTCGCGGATCGGCAGCAGGTTGAGCAGAACGGCGGCGGCGACGGCGCTCGAGAGCGCGATCTCGATCGGCACCAGCCGGAAGGTCGCGGCGGCGATCGCGGCGGCGAAGAGCAGGATCAGGGCGGGCGCCTTGTGGCGCTGTCCCATGCTCAGGCCGCGCGCGGCGAGCGGCAGGCAGCCGAACGCGGCGAGCGCCTCGGGCACCCGGTCGCTCTCGCCGTGCAGCAGCAGGACGTCGCCGACCCGGAAGCGGAAGTTGCGCAACCGTCCGCGGTAAGGCCGGCCCTGCCGCGCCACGGCGAGCAGAGTGTAGCCGTACCGCCCGATGAGCCGCTGCGAGGCGACGCTCTGGCCCTCGAGGCGCGAGCGCGGCCCGACCACGGCCTCGACGAGGGTATTGCCCGCCTCGCCCAGGGCGGCGGTCCCTTCGCCGCCGTTGGCGGCGAGATCGAGGCCGAGCGCGGCGGAAAACTTGTCGAGCGCCTCGGGCGCCCCCTCGATCACCACGACGTCGCCGACCTCCAGTCTCAGCCATTGGGTCCGCGGGCTGATCATGCGCTCGTTGCGGATGACGCCGACCACCAGCACGTCGACGTCCTCGGTCGCCTCGGCGACTTCGTCGAGCGTCTTGCCGACCGCCTTGCCGTCCTCCTTCACCGTGGCCTCGGCGACATAGGATTCGATGTCGAAGACCTCGGCCGGCGCCGCCCGTGCGCGTGCCCGCTGGGGCACCAGGCGCCAGCCGATCAGGGCGACGAACAGCACGCCGGCCACCGCGGTGACCAGGCCGACCGGCGTGAAGTCGAACATGCCGAAATCGCGCCCGGACACCTCGCCGCGATAGGTCGCCACGATGATGTTGGGCGGCGTCCCGATGACCGTCACCAGGCCGCCCAGGATCGAGCCGAACGACAGCGGCATGAGGACCGTGGCGGCGGCGCGCTTGGCCTTCTGCGCCGTCTGCATGGCCACCGGCATGAGCAGGCCCAGGGTGCCGACGTTGTTCATGAAGGACGACATGACGGCGGCGATGCTGGACAGCGTCGCGATGTGCGACCAGGTGTGTCCGGCGCTGGGCTCGACGATCTTGGCGATGCGGTCCGTCGCCCCGACGTTGCTAAGCGCGCGGCTGAGCACGAGGATCGCCGCGACCGTGATGGTCGCCGGATGGCCGAAACCGAGGAAGGCCCGGTTCGCCGGGACGAGGCCGACGACGACCGACACCATCAAAGCCAGGAGCGCCACCACGTCGTAGCGCCAGCGGCCCCAGGCGAGCAGTACGAACAGCCCGCCGAGGATCGCGAAGAGGACGATCTGGTCGGAAATCTGGATGCCCCCGAGTTGCATGGTCCCCGCCCTGGTCGCCGCCGCCCCGGCGCGGGCGGCTCGTCGGCCTGCCGCGGCCTTTCGACGGCGGCGACTGTAACGGCCACGGCCCGACCCTGCCAGCGCCCTGGTTTCGCCGCAAAAGCCCTGCTATATCAAGGGCGGCAGGTGTGACAGTTCGCCCCGTCGGGGCGGGCTCGTTCGAAGAGGCCGAGAGATGCAGCGTGCCATGCAGGCCGGAAGGCGTCTCCTCCGCGCGCGCCGCCCCGCCGGGGCGGCCATCGCGGCGATGCTCTGTGCGGCCGCTCTGCTCCTCGCGCCCGTGCTGCTCCGGGCGCAGGACGTCTCGTTCTTCCGCATCGGCACGGGCTCCACCTCGGGCACTTATTTCCCGATCGGCGGGCTGCTGGCCAACGCCATCAGCAAGCCGCCGGGCAGCCGCGACTGCGACCAGGGCGGAAGCTGCGGCGTCCCCGGCCTGATCGCCGTGGCGCAGTCGACCGAGGGCTCGGTCGCGAACATCCGCGGCATCGCCGACGGGTCGC
>Ga0210144_1000197_pt1 | contig 35371 bp, 33 predicted proteins | sample Muzzi_PWA_D2_FD_185532 | JGI IMG/M metagenome (GOLD analysis project Ga0210144, IMG submission 185532) | Wetland microbial communities from San Francisco Bay, California, USA, that impact long-term carbon sequestration - Muzzi_PWA_D2 (SPAdes) | ecosystem: Environmental > Aquatic > Marine >...
CCCGCCCCGGCGCCGCCCCGGCCCGCCGGGCGCCGGCCGCCGCCGCGACCGGCTCGCTGCGGGGCATGCGCAGGGCCACCCCGTCACGCTCCCCCTTGAGCACCTCGAGCCCCGCCGCGGTGAGGCCCAGCACGGGCCGCGTGTTGGGTCCGTCGCCCACGTTCTCGCGCTTGAGGAGCCCCTGGCCCACGAGCTGCTCCAGCAGGTCCGCCACGTCCCGCTGCTTGAAGCGCGCCAGCAGGCCGTACGTGCTCAGGGCGTCCAGCCGGTGGCGCCGCACCGCCTCGGTGCTGCCCCCCGCCAGGTGGGCCGCCACGGTCTGCACGCCGAAGCCGGCGCGCCCCGGGCCCGCGCAGCGGGCCACCCCCGACAGCAGCTTGCGGGCGAGCTCCGTGGCCTCCACGGCGGCCTCGGCGGGGGTGTCGGCGTCGGAGCGGCACACGTCGCAGGCGCCGCACGGCGCGTCGCCCGTCGCCTCCCCGAAGTGGGCCAGGATCGCGGCCCGGCGGCAGCGGCGCGCCAGGCAGTACTGCTCCATGGCGTCCAGCCCGGCCAGGGCGTGGCGCCGCTTGGCCTCCACGGCGGCGAAGTCCAGGTCCGGCGGCTCGTCCCGCAGGAGCTTCAGCCCCCGGCCCCGGAAGGGGGGCGTGTAGTCGATCGCCCCGGCCGCCTCCAGGGCGTGCAGGCCGCGCAGCAGGGCGTCGTGGTCCACCCCGGCGTCGGCCTCCAGGTCCTCCAGGGTCACCTCCACGGTGCCCGCCCCCTCGGGCAGCCGCAGGTCCAGGGCGTCCAGGATGCGGCGCCGCACCTGGGCCCGGGCCCCCACCTTGCCCCGGTCGCGCACCCGGATCGTGGCCGGGTTGTTGCGGGGGTTGAGGCGCACCAGCCATTCCGCCTCCTCCAGCAGCTTGAGGGCCGCCGACACCCCCATCTCGCTGCCCTCCAGCCCGGTGCGGGCCAGCAGCTCCTTGTGGGACAGCTCCACGATGCCGTCCCGCGCCGAGGCCGCCAGCTCCGCCCACATCCCCCGCACGAAGGCCTCGGTGGGGTGGGAGGCGTTGATGAAGAATTCCTGGGTGAAGCGGTCCCCGGAGCCGTACAGCACCGTGCAGCGCGCGGGCTGCCCGTCGCGCCCGGCGCGGCCCGCCTCCTGGTAGTAGGCCTCCAGGGTGCCCGGCATGTCGTAGTGCAGGACGTAGCGCACGTCCGCCTTGTCCACCCCCATGCCGAAGGCGTTGGTGGCCACGATCACGTCCGCCCGGCCGGCGAGAAACCGGTCCTGGGCCCGGGTCCGGTCCGGGTCCGGCAGCCCGGCGTGGTAGGTGGCCACCTTCAGGCCCATGCCCGCCAGCTGGGTGCTCGCCTCCTCCACCCGGCGCCGCGTGGCGCAGTAGACGATCCCCGGCCCTTGGGTCCGCTCCACGAACGCCGCCAGGGCGTCGCGCTTGCGGGTGCCGGCGGTCACCTCCAGGAACAGGTTGTGACGGTCGAAGCCGGTGACGTAGCGGACGGGCTCGGACAGGCCCAGCAGGGCCACGATGTCGTCCTGCACCTCCGGCGTGGCGGTGGCGGTCAGGGCGGCCACCGGCGGCCGCCCCAGGCGCTCCACGGCCTCCCGCAGGCGCAGGTAGGCGGGGCGGAAGTCGTGCCCCCACTGGCTGATGCAGTGGGCCTCGTCCACCGCCACCCGGGCCACCTTCACCCCCGCCATCTCGCGCATGAAGAAGCGCGAGGCAAAACGCTCCGGCGCCACGTAGAGCAGCCGCACCGCCCCGTCGCGCACGCGGCCCATCACGTCCCGCACCTGGTCGAACGACAGCGTGGAGTTGACCGCCGCCGCCTCCACATCCAGGGCCGCCAGGGCGTCCACCTGGTCCTTCATCAGGGCGATGAGGGGCGAGACCACCAGGGTCACGCCGTCGATCAGGCAGGCGGGGAGCTGGTAGCACAGGCTCTTGCCGCCCCCGGTGGGCATGACCACGAGCACGTCGCGGCCCGCCAGCACGTCGCGGACCACGGCCTCCTGCCCCTCCCGGAAGCCCGCGTGGCCGAACACCCGCGCCAGCACCTCCCGCGCCCGCTCCGGCGCGGGGGCCGCGGGCGGCGCGGTGAAGGGGGCGGATGGGGAGGGGTTCAAGGCGGCGGCTCCGGTTGCCCGGCAGTCTAGCGGAACCGCCGCGAGGGGGGAAGGCCGCCCGCACCGCCCCCCGCGCCGGGGGCCCGCGGCCGGGCGTTATACTCCGGGGCATGGCCTTCACCGTGCTCATCGACGGCTACAACCTGATCGCCGAGCTGTGGGGCATGGGCCGCGGCGGCCCCACCCTGGAGCGGCAGCGCGCCGACCTGCTGGCCCTGCTGGGCGACTACCGCCGGGTCCGCCCCAACCCCCTGCACGTGGTGTTCGACGGCTGGCGCGCCGGCGAGCCCACGGGCGGCCGGGAGCGGGTGGCCGGGGTGGAGGTGACCTTCTCGCCGAAGGGCGTCACCGCCGACGAGGTCATCCGCGACCTGGTGCGGGAGGGGGGCGCCGCCTACCTGGTGGTCAGCAGCGACGCCCAGGTGCGCCGCTGGGCGACGGCCGCCGGCGCCGACGTGGCCGACGCCGCCACCTTCGCCGCCCGCCTGCGCGCCGCACCCGCCCCCGCGGCGGAGCCCGGGGAGGGCGGTCCGTTGGACGTGGCGGAGACCGGGGACGAGGACGCCGCCTGGTCCGGCCACACCGTCAAGAAGGGAAACCCCCGGCGCCGCTCCAAGCGCCAGCGCGCCCTGGACCGCAAGCTGGGGCGGCTCTAGGCGGGGGCGTCCGGCGGGGCCTCCTCGCCGGCGGCGGCCTGCCGCTCTTCCGGCGCCTCCAGGGCGGCGGAGGGCGGCGGCGCCTCAAGCTGCACGCGCTCGATTCTCTCGAAGCGGGACGTGATCTTGCGGGCCGAGATCCCCACGCTGTCCACGTCATCCTTGGCCTGCCGGATGTGAGTGGCCAGCTTGTCCATGCGGTCCTGGAAGCGCCCGAAGTCCTTGGCCAGCGCCGTCAGGTGCTCCTGGATCACGTGCACCTGCTCCCGCGTCTTGGCGTCCTTGAGCACCGCCCGGGCGGTGGTGAGCACGGCCATCATCGTGGTGGGGGAGGTGATGAAGACCCGCCGCCGGTTGGCCAGCTCCACCAGCTCCGGGTGGTGGGCGTGGATCTCGGCGAACACCGCCTCGGCGGGCACGAACATGAAGGCCCCGTCCGCCGACCGCCCCGGCAGGATGTACTTGCCCGCGATCGCTTCCACGTGGGCCTTGACGTCCTGCTTGAACTGCCGTGCCGCCGCCTGCCGCTCCGCGTCCGGGAGGGCGGTGTCGAACATGCGGCGGTAGTTCTCCAGGGGGAACTTGGCGTCCACCGCCACCGTCCCGGTGGGGGGCGGCAGGAACAGGGCGCAGTCGGCCCTCAGGCCGTTGCCCAGGTCGTACTGGAGCGCGTAGGCGTCCTCCGGCAGGGCGTCCATGACGAGCTGGTGGAGCTGCACCTCGCCGAACACGCCGCGGGACTTCTTGTCCGAGAGGATGTCCTGGAGCGAGACCACCTCCTTGGACAGGTCGGCGATCTTGCGCTGGGCCTCGTCGATGATGGTCAGGCGCTTGACCACGTCCACGAAGGTCTCCTGGGTCTTCTTGAACCCCTCGTCCAGGCGCTCGGAGACCTTCCCCGAGATCTCGGTGAGCTTGCGGTCGGTGAGGCCCTGGAGGTCGGCGAAGCGCTTGTTGAGCGTGTCCGTCGCCAGCTTCATGGTCTCCTGCAGGCTCATCGAGGTCTTGCGGGTGCCGTCCGCCACCGACTCCCCCAGGCCGACCCGCAGGTCCCCCAGGGTCTTCTCCGTGTCGGCCTTCAGGCGGGCGATGGCCTGCTGCACGTCGGCCAGCTTGCGCTCCGTCAGGTCCCGCAGCTCGCGCTCCTGCTTGAGCAACTGGTCCCGGCTGGCGTCGGTCAGCTCCCGGTGCTTGACCTCGAAGCGCTCCCCCATGCGGGCCACCACGGTCTCGGCCCCGGCGGAGACGGCCTCCTTGAGGGTCGCCTCCATGCGCTCCAGGCGCGCCCCCTCGCCGGCCCGGCCGCGCCGCAGCTGGGCCATGAGCCCCAAGGCCAGGCCCGCGCCCACGGCCGCCGCCGCCAGCACCACCGCCACGGTCGTGCCGTCCACGCCCTACGCCTCCCGCCCCCGGCCCGGAGGGAACGCCGCCGCCAGCCGCCGGGTCACCGGGCCGGGACGCCCGTCCGCAACGGGCCGGTCGTCCACCCGCACCACCCCGATCACCTCGATCGTCGTGCCGCTCAGGAACACCTCGTCGGCCCGTTCCAGGTCGGCGGTCGTCAGGGGCCGCTCGGCGGTCTTCAGGCCCGCCTGTCGGGCCAGGTTCAGCACGTAGGCCCGGCTCACCCCCGCCAGGATGCGGGGCCCCAGGGCGGGGGTGGCGACGACGCCGTCCTGCACCGCAAACAGGTTGCTGCCCGCCCCCTCGGCCAGGGTGCCGTCCGGCGCCGCGAACAGGGCCTCGAAGGCCCCGGCCTCCTTGGCCGCCTGGCGGGCGAGCACGTTGGGCAGCAGGTTGAGGGACTTCACGTCGCACCGCCCCCAGCGGAGGTCGGGCGTGGTGACCACCGCCACCCCTGCCGCCTGCACCGCCTCCGGCAGGGAACGGATGGACGTCACCGTGAGCAGGGTGGTGGGGGGCACGTCGGGGAAGGCGTGGTCCCGCGGCGCCACCCCCCGGGTCACCTGCACGTAGAGCTTCGCGTCCGGGTAGCCGGCGCTTTCCAGCGCCTCGGCGATCCACCCCTCCAGGTCGGGCCGGCCCCAGCGGGGCCGGATGCGCACCGCGTCCAGGGAGCGTTCCAGCCGGTCCAGGTGGTCTTCCAGCAGGAACGGCGCCCCGCCGTAAGTGCGGATCACCTCGTACACCCCGTCCCCGAACAGGAAGCCCCGGTCCTCGACGGACACGCGGGCCTCCGCCAGGGGGCCGAAGGTTCCGTTCAGGCAGGCGATATCGGGCATGGGAGACGGGAACCCGCCCGGGGGCGGGTCAGACGGTCCGGGGGGGCCCTGCGCGCAGCAGCCGCTCCACCCGGCGGGCGGGGAGGGGGCGGCCGAACAGGTACCCCTGCACGCCGTCGCACCCCTCGTCCTTGAGGACGCGGAACTGGTCGCGGGTCTCCACCCCCTCGGCGATCACGGACAGCTTCAGGCCCCGGGCCAGGGCGATCACGGCCCGCGCGATGGCCACGTCCCCGGGGTCGGTGGCGATGTCGCGCACGAAGCTGCGGTCCAGCTTGAGGATGTCCACGGGGAAGCGCTTGAGGTAGCTGAGCGACGAGTACCCCACGCCGAAGTCGTCCACCGAGATCCGCACCCCCATGTCCTTGAGGCGGGCCAGCAGGGTGCCGTTGCGGCGGGTGTCTTCCATCAGGGCGCCCTCGGTGATTTCCAGGGCGAGCTGGTCCGGCGCCAGGGCGGCGGCGTCCAGGGCCCCCTGCACCACGTCCGGCAGGTGCCCCTGCCGGAACTGGCGGGCCGAAAGGTTCACCACCATCCGCAAGGGTGCCAGCCCCGCCTCCCGCCAGGCCCGGCTCTGGGCGCAGGCGGTGGCCAGCACCCACTCGCCGATGGGGACGATCAGGCCCGTCTCCTCGGCCAGGGAGATGAAGCGCGACGGGGGCACCAGGCCCAGCTGGGGGTGGTGCCAGCGCAGGAGCGCCTCCACCCCGAACAGCTCGCCGCTGAGCACGTCGAGCTGGGGCTGGTAGAAGAGCACGAACTCGTCCCGCCCCAGGGCGTGGCGCAGGGCGGTCTCCAGCCGGACCCGCTCGCTGGCGGGGCGGGCCATCTCGGGGGCGAAGGCCGCCAGGGTGTTGCGGCCCCGCTCCTTGGCCCGGTACATGGCGGCCTCGGCGTTGCGGATCAGGCCGTCCGCCCCGACGGCGTCCTCCCCCGCGTGGCTCAGTCCGATGCTGGGGGTGATGAAGACCTCGTGGCCGTCCACGTTGAACGGGTGCGACATGGCCTCCAGGATCGCCGCGGCCCGGTCGCGGGCCGCCTCGGCGCCGCCGCCGGGCACGATCAGGGCGAACTCGTCGCCCCCCAGGCGGGCCACCTCGCCCCCGAGCGCGCACCGCTCCAGGCGCAGAGCCACGGCCTGGAGCAGGCGGTCGCCCAGGGCGTGCCCGAGGGAGTCGTTGACGGTCTTGAACCGGTCCAGGTCCAGCAGCACCACGGCCACCGGGCCCTCGGCGTCCCCCCCGGCAACGCTGGCCGCATCCAGCACCGACTCCAGCCGCTCCCGGAACAGGGCCCGGTTGGCCAGGCCCGTCACCGGGTCCAGGCGGGCCCGGCGGGCGGCCTGCTCCTCGCTGCGGGTGCGGTCCATGGCGCGGCGGATGCGGGCCACCGAGATGCCCGCGCCGGGCATCTTCACCAGGTAGTCCTGGGCCCCCGCCTCCACCGCCTTGAGGGCCAGGCCCTCCTCCCGCTGCGCCCCCATCACCACGATGGGCACGCCGTGGGCGGCGGCGCGCGCCCCCTTCACGCCGTCCAGGCCCCCGCCGTCGGGCAGCGAGAGGTCCAGCAGCACCACGTCGAAGGCCTCGGCCTTCAGGCGCCTTGCGGCCTCGTCCAGGGAGCGGACGTGGATGACGTTGAAGCGGTCCGGGTCGGCCCGGTGGAGCATGCCCCGCACCAGCAGGGCGTCCTCCAGGTCGTCCTCCACCAGCAGTGCCTTGATCACGGCGGGCTGTCGCATGGGCTGTGGTTGTGGGTCCCCCGTCGGGTCGGTCGGGTGGGTTTCCGGTCGGCGGCATTGTAGCCCAACGGGCACGGCCCACCAAGGCGCCCGCGGCCGAAATCCGCGCGCCGTTGACAGCGCCCGGGCGGCCTTCTTACACTACGCGCTTGCCCGAACCCGCCATTCCGCTTGGCGCCGAAGTGGTGAAATTGGTAGACACGCTAGGTTCAGGGTCTAGTGGGGGAAACCCCGTGGGAGTTCGAGTCTCCCCTTCGGCACCATCCGCGATACACGAGGGGCCGCGCCACGCGCGGCCCCTTTCGTTTTCCCGGCCGGCGCGTTAGGGCGCCGCCGCCTCCCCCAGGCCGATGCGCGTCCCCTCAACGACGCCGTGGGCCTCCAGCCACCCCTCCGTGCCCTCCACGAAGTGCCGGGCCGGCACGTCCGGGCCGTACTCGGGGCACGGCATGCGGGGGCAGGGGGGCAGCGAGCGGGCCGTCCCCACCACCCGGCCGTCCGCGTCCAGCCACGCCACGTCGATGGCGAAGCGGCAGTTCTTCATCCAGATCCGGCGGGTGCCGTCGGCGGGGTAGCTGAACAGCATCAGGCGGTCGGGGGGCAGCGAGGGGCGGAACATCAGGCCCTGCCGGCGCTCTTCCGGGGTGGCCTTCACCTCGGCCTTGAGGCGGCTGCCGTCGGGCAGCGCCAGCCAGCGCCAGTCGACACCGGCTGCGGGCAGGGGAGCGAGGAGGGCGAACAGCAGGAGCCCGGCGGCGAGCCCGGCCGCCGCGCCCGCCCCCCGAACCCGCGCCACCCTAGCCCAGCTCGCGGGCGAACGCCTCGTAGCGGGCCACCTCGGCCTGGTTGCCCACCACCAGGGGCACCCGCTGGTGCAGGTCCGTCGGGACGATGTCCAGGATGCGCTCGGTGCCGGTGGTCGCGGCGCCGCCCGCCTGCTCGGCCAGGAAGGCCATGGGGCTCGCCTCCACCAGCAGGCGCAGCTTGCCGGTGGTCAGGCGCGGGTCCTTGGTGTCGGCGGGGTAGAGGAACACCCCCCCGTCGATCAGGTTGCGGTGGAAGTCCGCCACCATCGCCCCGATGTAGCGGTGCCCCAGGGGCCGCTTGGATTTTTCGTCCACGGCCTTCGCCCAGTCGACCCAGGCCCGGGTGGGAGGCGTCCAGTAGGCGCTGTAGCCCTCGTTGATGCTGTAGTACTTGCAGCGCTCGGGGAAGCGGATCTGGTTGTGGGAGAGGATGAACTCCCCCACGGTGGGGTCCAGGGTGAAGCCGTACACCCCGTGCCCGGTGGAGTAGACCAGCACGGTGGACGAGCCGTACATCACGTAGCCCGCCGCCAGCTGGTCGCGCCCCGGCTGGAGGCAGTCGCTCTCCTCGGCCATCTTGCCGGGGCTCTTCTTGGGCAGGATCGAGAAGATCGTCCCGATGCTGGCGTTGACGCCGATGTTGCCCGAGCCGTCCAGGGGGTCCATGTTGACCACGTACTTGCCCGCCCACCGCTCGGGCACGATCACCGGCCGGGCCACCTCCTCCGAGCCGATGGCGCACACCCGCCCGTTGCGGGACAGGATGCCGATCAGCAGCTCGTTGGAGTAGACGTCCAGCTTCTGGACCGACTCCCCCTGGATGTTGATGTCGCCGGTGCCGCCGATGATGTTGTTCAGGCCCGCCCGGCGCACCTCGCGGGAGATCACCTTGGCGGCCACGGCGATGTCGTAGAGCAGGTTCGTGAACGTGCCGGAGACGGGGCCGAGCTTGCGCTCCTCCTCCAGGATGTGGCGTTCGATGGTCCTGAGCGTCATCGGGCCCCCTGGCTCCCCCGCTACCGGTAGTTCTCGAACTGGAGCGGCACGCCGTAGTCGCCCGCTTTCAGCGCCGCGATGGCGGCCTGCAGGTCGTCCAGCTTCTTGCCCGACACCCGCACGCTGTCGCCCTGGATGGCGGCCTGCACCTTGGTCTTGAGGCCCTTGATCGTCTTGACGATCTCCCGCGCCTTGTCCGTCGGGATGCCCTGGGCCAGGGCCACCCGCTGCCGCACGGTGCCCCCCGCGGCGGGCTCCACCGGACCGTAGTCCAGGGCCTTGAGGGCCACCCCGCGCTTGACCAGGCGCTCCTCCAGCACCCGCACCACGGCCTGGAGCTTGGCCTCGTCGTCGGAGGCCAGGGCCAGGTGGTCCGCCTCCAGGGCCACCCGGCTGGCGCTGCCCTTGAAGTCGAAGCGCTGGCCGATCTCCTTCATCGCCTGGTCCACGGCGTTCTTGACCTCCTGCAGGTCGAGCTTGGACACCACGTCGAAGGAATGGTCTGCGGCCATGGGCTGCCCCCCGGCTGGCGGCCGCCCCCGGACGGGGGCGGCGGCCGCCGTCAGGAGAACATCGCGCCGAGGATGATTCCCGTGAGCACCAGGCTCGCGATGATCGTTCCGATCGTCCAGTTGCGCAGCGGCATGTTGTCCATCGCCACCGTCCCTCCAGGATTTCCGTTGGACATGCGGGTCTTCCTCTCTCGCGCCGAAGCGGGCTCCACGCGGGAGGCCCCCCGGCCCTGCTCGGATTCCGTTTGTATCAAAAACGGCCCCGATTATAGGGACCCCGCCGGGGCCACGGCAACCGGGGCGGCGCCCCGGGGCCCCGGCCCGGGAACGCTTTGGTGTATCCTTTCGCCCCGTGAGCGCTGCCCCCTTGTTCCCCTGGCGCCGGCCCCCTGGCGAGCGGCACGGGGTCGCCACCTGGCTGCTGGTGCTCAGCGGCGTGGTGGCGGCCGGCGTCCTGGCCGTCATCATCTGGATCGGCATCCTGGCCGCCGGCCTGCCCGACCTGAAGGGCCTCAAGACCTACGCCCCCAGCTCCGTCACCCGCATCTACGACCGCGAGGGCGAGGTGATCGGGGAGTACTACAGCGAGCGGCGGGTCTACGTGCCCCTGGAGCGCATCCCGGCCCCCCTGATCCAGGCGGTGCTGTCCGTGGAGGACTCCCGCTTCTACTCCCACATGGGCATCGACCTCGTGCGCATCGGCGGAGCGGTGGTGGCCAACCTCACCAAGGGCGGCCTGCGGGAGGGGGGCAGCACGATCACCCAGCAGCTCGCCCGCACCCTGTTCCTGTCCAGGGAGAAGACCTTCACCCGCAAGATCCGCGAGGCCCTGCTCTCCCTCAAGATGGAGCGGGTGCTCTCCAAGGACCGGATCCTCGAGCTCTACCTCAACGAGATCTACCTGGGCAACGGCGCCTACGGCGTCCAGGCCGCCTCCCAGGCCTACTTCGGCAAGGACGTGGGCGAGCTGACCCTGCCCGAGTGCGCCTTCATCGCGGGGCTCCCGAAGGCGCCCAGCCGCTACACCCCCTACAGCAACCCCCAGGCGTCCAAGCGCCGCCAGGGGGTGGTGCTGCGCCGCATGGTGGACGAGGGGCACATCGACTGGACCGAGTACCAGGCCGCCTACGCCGCCGACCTCACCTTCAAGCGCCCCCGCTCCGTGGAGCGGGACGCCCCCTACTTCCTGGAGGAGGTGCGCCAGCACCTGGCCCACGCCTACGGCACCGACGCGGTCTACCAGGGCGGCCTGGCCGTCTACACCACCCTGGACGCCCCCATGCAGTCGGCCGCCGAGAAGGGCGTCAAGAAGGGCCTCAGGGCCCTGGACAAACGCCAGGGCTGGCGCGGCATCGTGGGCCACCTGTCGGCGGAGGAGGTGGAGATGCGCCTCTCCAAGGCCCCCCGGGCCCGCATCCGCACCGAGCTCGTGCCGGGCGAGATCTACGAGGCGGTGGTGCTCGACGTGGCACCCGACGGCGTGACGGTCCTGGTGGAGGGCCACGAGGGTCCCGTCCGGGCCGCCGACATGGCCTGGGCCCGGCGCCGCCTGACGGGCCCCGACGTGCTGCACGACGTGGAGGTCTACCGCAAGTTCGACCCCGTGCGCTTCCTGTCCCGGGGCGACGTGGTCCACGTGGGGGTCAAGTCCACCCGGCCCCTGGCCTTCACCCTGGAGCAGATCCCCAAGGTCCAGGCCGCCCTGGTGGCCCTGGACCCCCACACCGGCGAGATCCGCGCCATGGTGGGGGGCTACGACTTCGCCCTGAGCCAGTTCAACCGCGCCCTCCAGGCCCGCCGCCAGTCCGGCTCGGCCTTCAAGCCGGTGCTCTACGCCGCCGCCTTCGACCGGGGCTTCTCCCCCGCCAGCATCCTCATGGACACCCCCATCGTGTTCGAGGACCCGTCCAACGGCCGGGTGTGGAAGCCCGAGAACTACGAGATGCACTTTTACGGCCCCATCTCCGTGCGGGAGGCCCTGGTGCACTCGCGCAACGTGGCCACCATCAAGCTCCTGCAGCAGGTGGGCGTCGCCCCCACCCAGGCCTTCGCACGCCGGGTGGGCATCACCTCCGACCTGGCCAACGACCTCTCCTTAGGGCTCGGCTCCTCCAGCCTGGGGGTGCTGGAGCTGACCCGGGCCTACGCCGTGTTCGCCTCCGGCGGCATGCTGGTGGAGCCCTACTTCATCCGGCGGGTCACCGACCGGACCGGGGAGGTGCTCGAGGCCGCCGAACCCCAGGCCAAGCGGGTCGTCTCCGCCGAGACGGCCTACCTGATCTCCAACGTCCTGGAGGACGTGATCCGCCACGGCACCGGCCGCCGGGCCCGCTCCCTCAGGGCCCACATCGGCGGCAAGACCGGCACCACGAACAACTTCACCGACGCCTGGTTCGTCGGCAGCAGCCCCAACCTCTCGGTCGGGGTGTGGGTCGGCATGGACGACCACACCAGCCTGGGGAACAAGGAGACCGGCGCCCGCGCCGCGCTGCCCATCTGGATGGACTTCATGCGCGCGGCCCTGAAGGAGCTGCCCGACGAGCCGTTCACCATCCCCCAGGGCGTGGTCTACGCCAAGGTGGACCCCGAATCGGGCCTGCTGGCGGGCCCCGACCGCTCCGGCACCGTGGAGGTGTTCGCACGCCGCTACAAGCCCACCCGGGAGGTGCGCGACGAGGTGCGCTACGAGCGCTTCCTGGAGTTGGACATGGGGGAGAACCCCCGATAAAATAAGCGGCTTATGTCCGCTTCGCCCCCATCGGCTCCGATGCGCCTTCCGGACTGGATCGCCGGGCGGCCTCAGGCCTTGAGCGCCGGCGACGGCCTGCGCCGGGTGCTGCGCGGCGCAGGCCTCGCAACCGTGTGCGAGGAGGCCCGCTGCCCGAACCTGGCCACCTGCTTCGAGCGGGGGGTGGCCACGTTCATGATCCTGGGGGCCACCTGCACCCGCGCCTGCGCCTTCTGCGCCGTCCACACCGGCACTCCGCGGCCCCCGGAGCCCGACGAGGCGGAGCGCCTGGCGAACGCCGCGGCGGCCATGGGCCTGAGGCACGTGGTGATCACCTCGGTCGACCGGGACGACCTCGCCGACGGCGGCGCCGGGGCCTTCGTCGCGGCGATCGCAGCCGTGCGCCGCCGCCTTCCGGACGCCACCGTGGAGGTGCTGACCCCCGACTTCCGGGGCGTCCCCGGCGCGGCGGACCGCATCGCGGCGGCGGGCCCCGAGGTCTTCAACCACAACCTGGAGACCGTGCCGCGCCTCTACGACGCCGTGCGCCCCGGCGCCGACTACCGCCGCTCCCTGGACCTGCTGGCCCGGGTGAAGGCCCTGGCGCCGGCCGCCGCCGTCAAGTCCGGCCTCATGGTGGGGCTGGGCGAGACCGACGCCGAGCTGCTGGCGGTGCTGGCCGACCTGCGGGAGGCCGGCTGCGACGTGCTGACCCTGGGGCAGTACCTCCGGCCCTCGGCGCGCCACCGGCCGGTGGCGCGCTACCTGACCCCCCACGCCTTCGCCCGCCTGAAGGCCGAGGCCGAGGCCCTGGGCTTCGCCCACGTGGCGGCCGGGCCCCGGGTGCGCAGCTCCTTCAACGCCGCCGCCCACCTGAAGGCGCTGCGGCCTCAATCGGACCCACGAACGTGAGCGAATCCGGGCCCCAGACCCCCCCGCGGCGCACCGGCGACCCGGGCTTCAGCCAGGACTTCCACCGCATCAGCCGGCTGCCCCCGTACGTCTTCGCCACGGTCAACGAATTGAAGATGGCCGCCCGCCGGCGCGGGGAGGACATCATCGACTTCGGCATGGGCAACCCCGACCAGCCCACGCCCAAGCACATCGTGGACAAGCTCTGCGAGGCCGCCCACGACCCGCGCAACCACCGCTACTCCCTGTCCAAGGGCATCTTCGGCCTGCGCAAGGCGGTGTGCGCCTACTACAAGCGCCGGTTCGACGTGGACCTGAACCCGGACACCGAGGCCGTGGTCACCATCGGCTCCAAGGAGGGGCTCTCCAGCCTGGCCCTGGCGATCACCAACCCCGGCGACGCCGTGCTGGCCCCGAACCCGTCCTACCCGATCCACCCCTACGGCTTCATCATCGCCGGCGCCGACATCCGCCACGTGCCGATCCGCAAGGACCTGGACTACTTCGAGGAGCTCACCAAGGCGGTGCGGGACTCCTGGCCCACCCCCAAGGTGCTGCTGGTGAACTTCCCCTCCAACCCCACGGCCCAGGTGGTGGACCTGGCCTTCTTCGAGAAGGTGGTGGACTTCGCCCGCGAGCACGGCATCCTGGTGGTCTCCGACCTGGCCTACGCCGAGATCACCTTCGACGGCTACCGGGCCCCCTCCATCCTCCAGGTGCCCGGCGCCAAGGAGGTGGCGGTGGAGTTCTACTCCCTGTCCAAGACCTACAACATGCCCGGCTGGCGGGTGGGCTTCTGCCTGGGCAACGCCCGCATCATCGGGGCCCTCGCCAAGATCAAGTCGTACCTGGACTACGGCATGTTCCAGCCCATCCAGATCGCGGCCACCGCGGCCCTCAACGGCCCCCAGGACTGCGTGTCCGAGCTGTGCCGCATGTACCAGTCCCGGCGCGACACCCTGGTGCGGGGCCTGGATCGCACCGGCTGGCCGGTGGACAGCCCCAAGGCGAGCATGTTCGTCTGGGCCCGCATCCCGGAGGCGCACCGCGCGATGGGCTCGCTGGAGTTCACCAAGTTCCTCCTCAAGGAGGCCAAGGTGGCGGTGAGCCCGGGCATCGGCTTCGGCGAGTACGGCGACGACTACGTGCGCATCGCGCTGGTCGAGAACGAGCACCGCATCCGCCAGGCGGTGGCCGGCATCCGCCGGATCCTGTGACGGCGGGCGGGGCGCCCCGGCCGGGCCGGGCCGCGTGAAGGGGACGAGCGGGCAGGGGACATGACGAGTCGCATGAACGAACGCGTGAACGTGGCGGTGATCGGGGCGGGGACCGTGGGGGGCGGCGTGGTCGCCCTGCTCACCGGCAACGCCGACGTGATCGAGCGCCGCCTGGGCGCGCCGCTGCACCTCGCCCGGGTGGCCGACAAGGACCCGGCCCGGCTGGCCTCCCTGAAGCTTCCCGAGGGCGTGGGACGCCCCGATGCCTTCGCCGTGGCCGCCGACCCGGAGGTGGACGTGGTGGCCGAGCTGATCGGCGGCACCGGCGTGGCCCGGGAGGTCATCCTGGCCGCCTTCGCCGCCGGCAAGCACGTGGTCACCGCCAACAAGGCCCTGGTGGCCAGCCACGGCGAGGAGCTGCTGGAGGCCGCCCGCAAGGCCGGCGTGCAGTTCGCCTTCGAGGCCGCTGTGGGGGGCGGCATCCCGATCCTGCGGGCCCTGCGCGAGGGCTTCACGGGCGACCGCATCCGCTCGGTCCACGGCATCATCAACGGCACCGCCAACTACATCCTCACCCACATGCGGGAGGACGGCGCCCGCTTCGAGGCGGCCCTCAAGGAGGCCCAGCGCCGGGGCTACGCCGAGGCCGACCCCACCTACGACGTGGAGGGGATCGACGCCGCCCACAAGCTCGCCATCCTCATCGCCCTGGCCTTCGGCGGCCGGGTGCGCCTGGAGGACATCTACACCGAGGGCATCACCGGTGTGACCCCCACGGACATCCGCTACGCCCAGGCCTTCGGCTGCAAGATCAAGCTCCTGGCCATCGCCAAGGAGGTGGAGGGGGAGATCGAGGCCCGGGTCCACCCCACGATGGTCCCCGAGAAGGAGCTCATCGCCCGGGTGGAGGGGGTCTACAACGCCGTGGCCGTCACCGGCGACTTCGTCGGGCCCACCCTGTTCTACGGCCAGGGGGCCGGGGCCCGCGCCACCGGCAGCGCCGTGGTGGGGGACCTGGTGGACGTGGCCCGGGGCATCCGCTCGGGAAGCGCCGGCCGGGTGCCCCCCATGGGGTTCCAGCCGGAGGCCCGCGGGCCCCTGGCCATCCGCCCCATGGCCCGCATCCGGTCCCTCTACTACCTGCACTTCAAGGTGGTGGACCAGCCCGGCGTGCTGTCCGATATCTCGGGGGTGTTCGGCCGCCACGGCATCAGCATCGCCCGGGTGATCCAGGACGGCCGCGCCCGCGGCCAGACCGTCTCCCTGGTGATCATGACCCACCGGGCCGAGGAGGCCGCCGTGCAGGCCGCCCTGGCCGAGATCGGCCAGCTCTCCTGCATGCGCGCCCCCGCCACCCTCATCCGGGTGGAGTCGGATGAGGATTGACCCCGAACCCGTCCCGGGCGCCCCCGCGCCCGCCGCCGGAGGCTGACCCATGCCCCGCTTGTGGCGCGGCCTGATCCGCGAATACCGCGACTACCTGCCGGTCACCCAGGCCACCCCCGTGGTGACCCTGCAGGAGGGGAACACCCCCCTGATCCCGACCCGGCGCCTGAACATGGCGATCAACCCGGACATCGAGATCTACCTCAAGTACGACGGCGCCAACCCCACCGGCTCGTTCAAGGACCGGGGCATGACCATGGCCGTCTCCAAGGCCAAGGAGAAGGGCGCCGCCGCCATCATCTGCGCCTCCACCGGCAACACCTCGGCGGCGGCGGCCGCCTACGGCGCCAGCGCCGGGCTGGACGTGTTCGTGCTGATCCCCGAGGGCAAGATCGCCCTGGGGAAGCTCGCCCAGGCCATGGCCTACGGCGCCCGGGTGCTCCAGATCCGGGGCAACTTCGACCAGGCCCTGCGCATCGTCAGCGAGATCTCGGCGGGCTTTCCCATCACCCTCGTGAACTCCATCAACCCGTTCCGCATCGAGGGCCAGAAGACCGCCGCCTTCGAGGTGGTGGACCAGCTCGGCGGGGCGCCGGACTACCACTTCCTGCCCGTGGGCAACGCCGGCAACATCACCGCCTACTGGAAGGGCTACCGCGAGTACCACGAGGCCGGCCGCTGCCGCGCCCTGCCCAGGATGATGGGGTGGCAGGCGGAGGGCGCGGCCCCCATCGTGCGCGGCCATGTCGTCGAGAAGCCCAGCACCATCGCCACGGCGATCCGCATCGGCAACCCCGCCAGCTGGAAGGGCGCCGAGGCGGCAGCCCGGGAGTCCCGCGGCAAGATCGACATGGTCTCCGACGACGAGATCCTGGAGGCCTACAAGCTCATCGCCTCCCTGGAGGGGGTCTTCTGCGAGCCCGCCTCGGCCGCCTCGGTGGCCGGGCTCATCAAGGCCAACGCCCGGGGCATGTTCCAGCCCGCCGACCGGATCGTCTGCACCCTCACCGGCCACGGCCTGAAGGACCCGGACGTGGCCCTCAACGTGATCGAGAAGCCCCACACGGTGGACGCGGAGCTTCCCGCCGTGCTGAAGGCCCTCGGCTTCTGACCGTGACCGTCCTCGTCATCCTCGACGGCCTGGCGGACGCGCCGCACCCGCGCCTGGACGGCCGCACCCCCCTGGAGGCCGCCGCCACGCCCCACCTGGACCGCCTGGCGGCGGCGGGGGAGGTGGGCCGCTTCGCCCCCACGCCCCCCGGGGCGACCCCGGGCAGCGACGTGGGTGTGCCCGCCTGCCTGGGCCTGGAGGCCCCCCGGCGCCCCGACCGGGCCCGCCTGGAGGCCCTCGGGCGCGGGGTCCCCGTGGCCCCGGATGCGGCGGTGGTGCGCGCCACCTGCGTCCACGTCTCCGGTCCCTGGGGCGCCCCCGGCACCCGCCTGACCGCCGTCGCCGACCCCCATTCCACCTCCGCCGCCGTGGCGGCCCTGGCCCCGGGCCTCGCCGCCTTCGGGGCGGGCCTGCACCCCGATCCCGCCGGCCGCCACCTGGTGGTCCTGCCGGAGGCGCCCGACGCCCTGCCCCTTCCCGCGACGCTCCCGCCCCACGACCTGCGGGGCCTGCCGGTGGGGGCGGGGGGCCCGCTCCCATGCCCGGAGCTGTGGACCTGGATCGCCGGGCGCCTGCCGGGGGACCTGGCCCTGTGGCCCTGGGGCATGGGCGACGGGCTTCCCGTCGGGGAAACGCCCTTCGGCTGCCTGATCGCCGGGGTGGACCTGGTCCGCGGCCTGGGCCGCGCCCTGGGGCTCGAAACCCCCGACGTGCCCGGCGCCACCGGCGGGCCGGACACCGACCTCGGCGCCAAGGCCCGCGCCGCCCTGGCGGCCCTGGAGCGTCACGCCGCCGTGGCGGTCCACGTGGAGGCCCCCGACCTGGCCGCCCACCGCCGCGACCCCCGGGCCAAGCGGGACCTCATCGAGCGCATCGACCGGGAGCTCATCGCCCCCCTGGCGGCGCGGCCGGGCCGCCGCCTGGCGGTGACCGCCGACCACGGCACCGCGTCGGCCACCGGCCGCCACCTGGACGCTCCGGTGCCGTGGCTGCTGGCGGAGACGGGCGCCCGGCCGGCCGCCCCCGGCGGGTTTTCCGAGCGGGCCGTGGCGGCGGCCCCCGTGCTGGACCGGGCGGCCTGGCGCGCCCGCCTGTCCGCCCGACTGTCCGCGGTGGCGGTGCCGTGCTGATCGTCCAGAAATACGGCGGCACATCGGTCGGGGACCTGGAGAAGATCCGCAACGTGGCCGCGCGGGTGGCCCGCACCCGCGCGAACGGGCACCAGGTGGTCGTGGTGGCCTCGGCCATGGCGGGGCAGACGGACCAGTTGGTGGGCATGGCCCACACGCTCAGCCCGGAGCCGTCGGCGCGGGAGATGGACCTGCTGCTGTCCAGCGGCGAGCGGGTGACCGTGGCCCTGCTGGCCATGACCCTCAGCGCCCTGGGGCACCCCGCCCAGGCCTTCACCGGTCGCCAGGTGGGCATCGTGACCGACGCCAGCCACACCCGGGCCCGCATCGAGCGAGTTGACGCCGAGCGCCTGACCAAGGCCCTGGGCGAGGGCTACATCCCGGTGGTGGCGGGCTTCCAAGGCATCAGCCCGGGCTCGGACGTCACCACGCTGGGGCGGGGCGGGTCGGACCTGACAGCCGTGGCCGTGGCCGCGGCCCTCAAGGCCGACCGGTGCGACATCTTCACGGACGTGGATGGCGTCTACACCGCCGACCCGCGCATCGTCTCCGGGGCCCGCAAGCTCGACCGGGTCTCCTTCGAGGAGATGCTCGAGCTGGCCAGCCTGGGGGCCAAGGTGCTGCAGACCCGCTCGGTCCTGTTCGCCATGCGCCACGGGGTGCCGGTGCAGGTGGCGAGCAGCTTCAAGGACGAGCCCGGGACGCTGGTGACGAGGGAGGATGCGGCAATGGAACAGGTGGCGGTGTCCGGGGTAACATACGATCGGAACCAGGCCAAGCTCACGCTGACGAAGGTCCCGGACCATCCGGGGGTGGCGTCGCGCATCTTCGGGGCCCTGGGCGCGGCCGACATCCTGATCGACATGATCATCCAGAACGTCAGCCACGACGGCACCACGGACATCTCCTTCACGGTGCCGCGCCCCGACGTGGCCCGGGCGGACGAGGTGATCCGTAAGCTGCGGGTGGACGAGCAGCCCCTCCAGGTGGAGGTGGACGACCACATCGCCAAGATCAGCGTCGTGGGGGTGGGCATGCGCTCCCACACCGGCGTCGCCAGCCGGATGTTCGACACCCTGGCGGAAGAGGAGATCAACATCCAGATGATCAGCACCTCCGAGATCAAGATCTCCTGCGTGATCGCCGAGCGCTACACCGAGCTGGCCGTGCGCGCCCTCCACGACGCCTTCGCCCTGGGCACCCCGCCGGGAGCGGGGACCCCGTGACCGCCCCGCGGCCCGAGGGCGCGGCCGAGGGGGGCCAGGCGTCTTCTCGCCGGACGCCTGAGCGGGTCGATATCTACGACACCACCCTGCGGGACGGCTGCCAGGCGGAGGACGTGGCCCTCTCCGTCCACGACAAGCTGCGGGCCGTGCGCTACCTGGACGAGCTGGGGGTCGACTACATCGAGGGCGGCTGGCCCGGCTCCAACCCCAAGGAGACGGCCTTCTTCGAGCAGGCCCGCGACCTGGAGCTGAAGAACGCCCGCGTGGTCGCCTTCGGCAGCACCCACCGGGCCGGCGTCCACGTCGAGGACGACCCCAACGTCCAGGGACTGCTGGCCTCCGGCGCCGACGCCGTCACGATCTTCGGCAAGAGCTGGAACTTCCACGTCAGCGAGGCCCTCGGCATCCCCCTGGACCGCAACCTGGAGCTGATCCGGGACACCCTGGCCTACCTGAAGGCCCACCGCTCCCTGGTGTTCTACGACGCCGAGCACTTCTTCGACGGCTACAAGGCCGACCCCGAGTACGCCCTCACCACCCTGGAGGCCGCCGCCCGGGGCGGGGCCGACGCCCTGGTGCTGTGCGACACCAACGGCGGCTCCATGCCGTGGGAGATCGCCGACATCGTCCGCGCCGCCGCCGCCCGGGTGGACGTGCCCTTGGGCATCCACTGCCACAACGACAGCGAGATGGCCGTGGTCAACACCCTCGAGGCCGTGCGGGCCGGGGCGGTGCAGGTGCAGGGCACCATCAACGGCTTCGGCGAGCGCTGCGGCAACGCCAACCTGATCTCCGTGATCGCCAACCTGGAGCTCAAGATGGGCGTGAAGTGCCTGCCCGAGGGGCACCTGGAGCGCCTCAAGGAGACCTCGGCGGGGCTCTACGAGCTGGCCAACCTGCCGCATCGGAAGCACCAGCCCTACGTCGGGGAGTCGGCCTTTGCCCACAAGGGCGGTGTCCACGTCTCGGCCGTCGAGAAGGACGCCCGCACCTACGAGCACGTGAACCCCGACACCGTGGGCAACTTCCGCCGGGTGCTGATCTCCGACTACTCCGGGCGCAGCAACGTCCTCTACAAGGCCAAGGAGCTGGGCCTGGACCTGACCGAGAGCGACAACCTCCCGGCCGAGATCCTGGCGGAGCTCAAGGACCTGGAGGCCTCCGGCTTCCAGTTCGAGGGCGCCGAGGCCTCCTTCGAGCTCTTGATCCGCAAGGCCCTGGGCACCCACCGGCGCTTCTTCGACCTGCTGGGCTTCCGGGTGATCGTCGAGAAGCGCGGCGCCGACGGAGGCTCGGTTTCGGAGGCCACCGTCAAGGTGCGGGTGGGGGAGGAGGAGCAGCTCATGGCGGCCGAGGGCGACGGCCCGGTCAACGCCCTGGACGTGGCCCTGCGCCAGGCCCTGTCGCGTTTCTACCCCCAGGTCAACGCCTTCCGCCTGGTGGACTACAAGGTCCGGGTGCTCACCGGCGCCCACGGCACCGCCTCCCGGGTGCGGGTGCTGGTGGAGAGCGGCGACGGCCACGGCACGTGGGGGACCGTGGGCCTGTCCACCAACATCATCCAGGCCAGTTACCAGGCCCTGGTGGACGCCATCGAGTACCGACTGATGCGCGACCTGGAGCCCCCCCACCGGCACGAGCCCCGGCCCGACGCGGAGGCCGCCGCCCGCCGCGCCTGAGCCGCCCGCCGGGCGGGCAGGGGGAAGGGGCGCCGCAGGAACGCCCGAAGCATGGAAGAGACCGGCATCGTCCTCGACGCCGCGGGGGGCACCGCCACCGTGCGCATGACCGCATCCCCGGCCTGCGACGGCTGCGGCCAGGCCTCCGCCTGCCACCCCGGGGAGGGCACGGTTCGCACCCTCACGGTGCGCGACCCCCTGGGGGTGCGCCCCGGCCAGGCAGTCACCGTGCGCCTGCCGGGGGCGGGGGTGTGGGCCGCCATGGGGCTCGTATACGCCTGGCCCCTGGCCATGCTCCTGGTGGGGGCCTGGGCCGGCCACCGGGCCGGGACGGGGGGCGAGCAGGCCGACCTGCTGGCGGCCGCCGGGGCCCTGGCGGGCCTGGCCCTGAGCTTCCTGATGCTCCGGGCCTTGCGCCCGTGGTACGAGGGGCGGGCCCTGTTCCGCCCCGTGATCGTGGACGCGCGGGGCGACGACGCCGCCCCGCCCGCCTGAGGATGCTCCGGCGCAACCCACGAATTTCATTTGACTTTGCGTTTTTCCCTTCGTAAGCTTCGGAGGCTTCCGGCCGCGCCCGGCCGCCGACGTCGGCGGAGCGTGGCGAAGCCCGCCCGGTTTCTGGAGTCGAGCCCATGCGCAAAGCCGACATCGCCAACCTGCTGCACGAACGCCACGGCATCCCCAAGCGGGAGGCGGCCGGCATCGTCGAGATCATCCTCGACGAGATGAAGGAGTGCCTCGCCCGGGGCGAGGAGGTCAAGATCGCCGGATTCGGCAACTTCACCGTGCGCCAGAAGCGCGAGCGCAAGGGACGCAACCCCAAGACCGGCCAGGAGATCGGCATCGCGCCGCGCAGGGTCGTCACCTTCCGTGCCAGCCCGGTCTTTAAGCAAAGTGTCCTTAAGGCGCGGCCGTAAGCCCGTCCCGCCCCCGGACGGGGACATCCCCGACAGGCTGTTCTTCAAGATCGGCGAGGTGGCGCGCCTCACCGGCCTGGCCCCGTACATCCTGCGTTACTGGGAGACCGAGTTCCCCCAGATCCGGCCCCGCAAGAGCGCCGGCGGCCAGCGCGTCTACCGCCGGGAGGACGTTCTCGCCATCGTGGAGATCCAGCGCATGCTGCACCGCGACGGCTACACGATCGCCGGCGCCCGCCGCAAGCTCGCCCAGCGCCCTCGGACCGCCCCGGCCGACGCCCCGGGCAGCGCCCCGGCCGACGCGTCCCCCGCCGACCCGGTGCGCAAGGCGCGGGAAGGGTTGCAGGAGATCCTCGACTTGATGGACAATACCGCCTCCCCTCGGGCCGAGACCCGAACCGATCCGGGGCGTGGCGCAGTCCGGTAGCGCACACCCTTGGGGTGGGTGTGGTCGCTGGTTCAAATCCAGTCGCCCCGACCAGTTTCACGATGCGGAAGCCCCACAAGGGCTTCGTTCACATGCCGGCGGTTCCGTATACCCTGCGGGCCGTCCGGCAGCCCCTTTCTTCCCGCCCAGGAGCAGAAGGCCCCCCCGGGCCGCATGACCCCCCCGCATGAGCCGCATCCTCGTATCGAACGACGACGGCATCGCGGCCGAGGGGCTCGCCGCCCTGGCCCGCGCCCTGGAGGCGGTCGGGGAGGTGTGGGTGGTGGCCCCCGAGCGGGAGCAGAGCGCCGCCAGCCACTCCCTCACCCTCCACAAGCCCCTGCGGGTGTACGAGGCGGGCCCGCGCCGCTTCGCCGTCAGCGGCACCCCCACCGACTGCGTGAACATGGCGGTCCACGAGCTCATGCCGGGGCCGCCCGAGGTGGTGGTCTCCGGCATCAACCGGGGCGCCAACCTGGGGGACGACGTGACCTACTCCGGCACCGTCTCCGCCGCCATGGAGGGGACCCTGCTGGGCATCCCCTCGGTGGCCGTCTCCCAGCTCTTCTGGGAGCCCGCGGACTTCACGGCCGCCGCCGACTTCGCCGCGGCCCTGGTGGGGGGCCTGCTGGAGGGCGCCCGCGGCGGGCGCCGCCTGCCCGAGGACACCCTGCTCAACGTTAACGTCCCCGACCTGCCGGCCGACCGCATCGCCGGGGTGCGCTGGACCGTGCAGGGCAAGCGCCGCTTCACCAAGGAACAGGTGATCGAGAAGGTGGACCCCCGGGGCCGCAAGTACTACTGGGTGGGGGGCAGCGAGCTGGAGTGGGTGGGCAACCCCGACTCGGACCACACCGCCGTGACCGCAGGCTGCATCTCCGTCACCCCCGTGCACCTGGACCTGACCAACCACAAGGCCCTGGAGACCCTGGCGGGGTGGAACATGGAGTGGCATGGGCGCCGCTATTCCCGCTGAGGGGGGGCCCGACCCGGCCCCCTGGACCGAGCTGCGCCGGCGCATGGCCGAGGACCTGCGCCGCATGGGCATCACCGACCCCGAGGTGCTGGCGGCCTTCGCCAAGGTGCCCCGCCACCTCTTCGTGCCCCTGGGCGAGCGCGCCTTCGCCTACGCCGACGGGCCCCTCCCCATCGGCCACGGCCAGACCATCTCGCAGCCCTACATGGTCGCGGCCATGACCGAGGCCCTGGGGCTCACCGGCGCCGAGCGGGTGCTGGAGGTGGGCACCGGCTCCGGCTACCAGTGCGCCATCCTCGCCGAGCTGGCCCGGGAGGTGGTCACGGTGGAGCGGGTCCCCGAGCTGTCGGCCCGCGCCGGCGAGGCCCTGCGGGAGCTGGGCTACGACAACGTGACCCTGGTGGTGGGGGACGGCACCCTGGGCGCTCCCGAACACGCCCCCTTCGACGCCATCATCGTCACCGCCGGGGCCCCCGCCGCCCCCGGACCCCTGCTGGCCCAGCTCGCGGAGGGCGGCCGCCTGGTGATCCCCGAGGGCGACCGGGGCCTGCAGACCCTGATGCGCTACACGAAGCGCGGCGGCCGCACCGAGGCCCGGGAGCTGATGCCGTGCGTGTTCGTGCCCCTGATCGGGGTCCACGGCTGGAGCGGGTGAGCCCATGCTGCACGGCCTCTACGACTGGATGCTGGGCTGGGCGGACAGCCCCCACGGGACGCTGGCCCTGTTCCTGCTGGCCTTCGCCGAGTCGTCGTTCTTTCCGCTGCCGCCGGACGTCCTCCTGATCGCCATGGGCCTGGGCCACCCCGAGCACTCCCTGTGGTACGCCGCCGTGTGCACGGCCGGCAGCGTGTGCGGCGGCATGTTCGGCTACGGCATCGGCCGGGTGGGGGGCAAGCCGCTCCTGGACCGCTTCGTCTCCAAGCGGACGACCACCCGCATCCACAACTACTTCGAGCGCTACGAGGCGTGGGCCATCGGCATCGCCGGGTTCACCCCGGTGCCCTACAAGGTCTTCACGATCTCGGCCGGGGCGTTCTGGATCAACTTCCCCCGCTTTGTCCTGGTGTCGTTCCTGTCCCGCGGCGCCCGCTTCGTGATCGTGGGCACCCTCATCGCCCTGTACGGCGAGGCCGTCAAGCACGTCATCGAGCGCTACTTCAACCTGCTCACCATCGCCTTCGTGGTGCTCCTGGTGGGCGGCTTCTGGCTCACCCACCGCCACGGCCGCAAGGCCGCCCGCGGGGAGGCGGAGTAGCGGAAGTGGCCCTTCGGATCTTCAACACCCAGACCGGCCGCAAGGCGCCGTTCATCCCCCTGGACCCGGCGGGGGAGCGGGTGGGCATGTACGTCTGCGGCGTGACGGTGTACGACCTGTGCCACATGGGGCACGCCCGCTCCGCCGTCACGTTCGACGTGATCCGCAGCTATCTGGCCTGGCGCGGCTACGACGTGACCTTCGTGAAGAACTTCACGGACATCGACGACAAGATCATCCACCGCGCCGCCGAGACCGGGAAGGACTGGCGCGAGGTGGTCGCCGAGAACATCGACGCCTACTACGAGGACATGCGCCGCATCGGCGTCGCCCCGGCGGACGTGGAGCCCCGCGCCACCGACTCCATGGACGCCATCGTCACCCTGGTGCAGGCCCTGGTGGAGCGGGGCGTCGCCTACGCGTTGGACGGGGACGTTTACTTCGAGGTGGCCCGCTTCCCCGGGTATGGCAAACTCTCCCACCGCCGCCTGGAGGAGATGGAGGCCGGGGCCCGGGTCGAGGTGGACGCCCGCAAGCGCAGCCCCCACGACTTCGCCCTGTGGAAGCGGAGCAAGCCCGGCGAGCCCGCGTGGGAAAGCCCCTGGGGCAAGGGCCGCCCGGGCTGGCACATCGAGTGTTCCGCCATGTCCATGGCCTGCCTGGGCGAGACCTTCGACATTCACGGCGGCGGCCGCGACCTGCTCTTCCCCCACCACGAGAACGAGGTGGCCCAGAGCGAGGCGGCCACGGGCAAGCCCTTCGTGAGGCTGTGGATCCACAACGGCTTCGTGAACGTCAACGCCGAGAAGATGTCCAAGTCCCTGGGCAACTTCTTCACGATCCGCGAGGTGTTCCAGGCCCTGGAAGAACAGGGCCACGCCGAGCCCCAGGCCCGCGAGATGGTTCGCTACTTCCTGCTGGGCACCCACTACCGCAACCCCCTGGACTTCGACCCCGACGCCATCGTGGCCGCCAAGGAGGCCCTCAACAACCTCTACCGGGTGTTCGAGAAGCTGGGCGAGGCCACGGCCGCGGGCGAGGTCCGCCCCGAGGTCACGGCCCTCCTGGAGGCCCACGAGGGCGCCTTCCGGGACGCCATGGACGACGACTTCAACACCCCCGCCGCCCTCGCCGCCCTCCAGACCCTGCGCGGCCACGTCAACGCCCTCAAGGACGTGCGCGAGGCCGAGGCCGAGGCCCTGAGCGCCCGGATGCGGGAGACGGGGGGCGTGCTGGGCGTGCTCCAGGTGCCGGTGCAGGAGTGGGTGTTCGGCACCGTCGTCGGCAGGGGCACCGGGACGCTGCCCGCCTTCGCGGCGGCGGGGACCGGGACGGTCACCCCGCCGGCGGCGATGTCCGCGGAGGAGGTCGAGGCCCTCATCGCCGAGCGCAACGCCGCCCGCGCCGCCCGGGACTTCGCCACCGCCGACGCGATCCGCCAGCGCCTCCAGGCCGCCGGGATCATCCTTGAGGACCGCCCCGACGGCACCACCCGGTGGAAGCGCTAGGCATGGCCCGCCGCCCCGAACGGCCCGACCGGCCCGGACGCCCCGGGCGTCCCGGCCCCCCCGAGGGCCGCGACCGGCCCCGGCACCCGCCCCGCGCCGCCCCGCGCCCGGCCCCCCCGGCGGCCGGGGAGGGGGACGCGGCGGAGGCCGAGGCCCGGCCCGGGACCGTGTACGGCGTGCGGCCCGTGGCGGAGCTGCTGGAGGGGGAGCCGGACCGCCTGGTGCGGCTGCACTTCCTGGAGGGCGCCCACGGCCACGCCCTCGGGCGGCTCGTGGCGGCGGCCCGGGGCCGCAAGGTCCCCTTCGCCTTCGAGCCCCGCCAGCGCCTGGACGACCTGGCCGGCACCGACAAGCACCAGGGCGTCGTGGCCCAGGTGGCGGCCGTGCCCTACGCCGCCCTGGAGGAGGTCATCGCCCGCGCCGAGGCGGCGCCGCCGGGGCTCGTCATGGTGCTGGACGGGGTGGAGGACCCCCGCAACCTGGGGGCCATCGTGCGCACCGCCGAGGCCGCCGGCTGCCACGGCCTGGTGGTGCCCAAGCGCCACGCCGCGCCCCTCACCGACGTGGCCGCCAAGGCCTCGGCCGGGGCCTCCCTGGTCCTGCCCCTGGCCCGGGTGGACAACCTCGTCCGGGCCCTGGAGAGGCTCAAAGAACACGGCTTCTGGATCTACGGCCTCGACGCGGCCGCCCCCGAGCCGGTGACCGCCCCCGACTACCGGGCCCCGGTGGCCCTCGTGGTGGGGGCGGAGGGGAAGGGCATCCGGCCCCTGGTGAAGAAGGCCTGCGACGCCCTGGTGGCGATCCCCCTGAAGGGCCGCACGGCATCCCTCAACGTCTCGGCCGCCGCCGCAGTCGCCGTGTTCATGGTGGTTTCGCGCCGGGAGGGGTGGGGAGCGGGGCGGTGATGGTTTATACTTCGAGGTTCTGAGCGCACCCATGGAGGATTCACCCACACCCAGCGTCGAGGTGGACCTCCTGCGCGTCCTCGCCGACCGCGAGGAGGCGCAGGAGGCGTCCCGGGAGGAGGAGACCACCTCCGGCCCGCCGACCACCGACGTGGTCCGCAGCTACCTGCGCGACATCCGCCGCTCCCAGCTGCTCACCTTCGAGCAGGAGCAGGAGCTGGGCCGCCGCATCCAGGAAGGCGACGACGAGGCCCGGCGGCGCATGATCGAGTCCAACCTCCGCCTCGTGGTCTCCATCGGCAAGCGCTACGTCAACCGCGGCCTGCCGTTCTCGGACATCATCGAGGAAGGCAACCTGGGCCTCATGCGGGCCGTGGAGAAGTTCGACTACACCAAGGGCTTCAAGCTCTCCACCTACGCCTCCTGGTGGATCCGCCAGTCCATCGAGCGGGCGATCATCAACCAGTCCAAGGTCATCCGCCTTCCGGTCCACGTGGTCGAGCGGGTCAACCAGTACTTCAAGGCGGTCGAGCAGCTGCTCCAGGAGCTGGGGGAGGACCCGCCCGTGGAGCGCATCGCCGAGTCCATGGGCAAGACCGTGAACGAGGTGGAGGATATCCAGGGCCTGCTCCAGAGCACCTACTCCCTGGACAGCCCCGTGGGGGACCAGGAGGACACCCCCCTGGGGGACCTGATCGAGGACACCCGCATGGCCGCCCCGTCCTCCAGCGCCGAGGGGATCATCCAGCGGGAGCGGATCGTCCAGTGGCTCGGCGTGCTCAAGGACAAGGAGCGGAAGGTGATCATCTACCGCTTCGGCCTGGAGGGGGAGGAGCCGAAGACCCTGGAGCAGATCGGCAACATCTTCGGCCTCACCCGCGAGCGGGTGCGGCAGATCGAGGCCGCGGCCCTGGCCAAGCTGCGGGCCCTGGTGGCCGAGCAGACCCTGACCGCCAACGAATTCCTGTAGGGCCCCGTCTGGAGGGGCCCGTTGTCCGGGGCGGACGTGCGATGGACCTGAAGCGCTACATCCGGGAGGTGCCGGGCTTCCCCAAGCCGGGCATCAACTTCTACGACATCACCACCCTGCTCAAGGCCCCCGAGGCCCTGGCGGAGGCGGTGCGCTCCATGGCCGAGCCGTTCAAGGACGCCGGCGTGGTGCGGGTGGTTGGCACCGAGGCCCGGGGCTTCATCCTGGGGGCCCCCATCGCCCTCTACCTGGGGGCCGGGTTCGTGCCGGTGCGCAAGCCCGGCAAGCTCCCCGCCGCCACCCACCAGGCGAGCTACGAGCTGGAGTACGGCGAGGACACCCTCTGCATCCACCAGGACGCCATCCGCCCCGGCGAGCGGGTCCTGATCGTGGACGACCTGCTGGCGACGGGGGGCACCGTGGGCGCCACCGTGGAGCTGATCCGCAAGCTCCGGGGCGAGCTGGTGGGCATCTCCATCCTCATCGACCTCAAGGAGCTGGAGGGCTGCCCGGCGCGCCGCCAGCTGGACGGGCTCAAACGGCACGTCACCCTGACGTACTGAGGGCCGCCGTGCGCGTGGGGGCCTGGGCCGCCCTAGCCGTCCTCCTGGCGGGCTGCGCATCGCCGGTGGAGGGCCAGCTCGAGACCGCCTCGGGGCTGATGCGCCAGGGGGACTACGAGGGCGCCCTGGCCCTCTACCAGGGCGTGATCGAGCGCGTCCCCGACGCCCCCAACATCCACGTCAACATGGGCTTCGCCCTCTCCCAGTTGGGCCGCTACGAGGAGGCCATCACCCACTTCGAGGCCGCCGGGGCCCAGAAGGCGCCCCCCGGCCTGGAGGCCACCCTGCTGCACGACTGGGGCATGGCCCTGGAGAAGCTCGACCGCCTGGACGAGGCCGCCGCCAAGTTCGAGGCCGCGGCCCGGGCCGACCCGGCCCGGGCCGGGGTGTACGTCAACTGGGGCAACGTGCTGGTGCGCCTGAACCGCCTGGACGAGGCCGCCGACCGCTATGCCGACGCGGTCAGGAACGACCCCGACTCCGCCGTCGGCTGGTTCAACCGGGGCTACACCCTGGAGCGCCTGGATCGGGTCCAGGAGGCCCTGGAGTGCTACCGCACGTTCCTGGGCCTGAAGGGCGACGTCCCCTCCAACCTCCAGGAGCACGCCCGCGTCTTCGTGGCCCAGGCCGACGCCGCCGCCAAGAACGGGGGGCGGGGCCTGTGACCCCCCGCCCGGCAGGGGCGGGCCGCGCCCTGGCGGCCGCGCTGGCGCTGCTGGCCCTGGGCGCCTGGGCGGCACCCGCCCGGGCCGAGGAGGTGCTGGTGGTCAAGAGCCGCGACCTGCGCCTCTACGACGCCACGGTGGAGGGCGTGCTGGGGTCCTACCGGGTGGACCGGGGCGAGCACGTCACGGTCCTCAACCTGGCCCGGCCCACCCCCGCCCCGGCGGCCGGCTGGCGCCCCGACGTGGTGGTGGCCGTGGGAGCCCCCGCCACCCGCTACGCCACGGCCCACTACCCCAAGACCCCCATCGTCTACACGATGGTGGTGCGCCCCGACCGCCTGAAGCTGACCCCGTACACGATCGGCATCTCCATGTTCGTGCCCCTGGCCGACATGGTGGCCACCCTGCGCCTCGTGTCGCCCAACATCCGCTACGTGGGGGTGTTGCACGGCCCGGAGCACCGCCAGATGGTCGCCGAGGCCACCGCCCGCCTGAGCGGCTACGAGGCCCGCATCGTGCCGGTGGAGCTGACCGACGAGCGCGACCTGCCGCGCCTGGCCCGGCGCCTGGTGCTCCAGTCGGACGCCATCTGGATCGCCCCCGGCACCGTCACGGGCGTGGACGCCTTCCAGTTCCTGCTCAAACTCTCCTTCGAGCACCGGGTGCCGCTGGTGGTGGACGCCCCCGCCATGGTCCGCTCCGGGGCCCTGCTGGCCATCTCCCCGGACCCGGTGGACCTGGGGCGGCAGGCCGCGCGCCTGGCGGGCTACCTGCTGTCGGGCGAGGGGCTGCCGCCCGACAAGCTCTTCCACCCCGACATGGAGAACCTCGCCGTCAACCTCAAGACCGCCCGCTCCCTGGGGATCCAGGTGCCCCCGCTGCTGGTGGAGTTCGCGTCCGTGGTGGTCAAGTGAGCCCGCGCCCCAAGGACCATCCCGCGCCCGCCGTCCCGCCCCACCGCAGCGTGGTGGCGAAGGCCCTGCTGGTGCTCGTGCTCATCGTGGTCACGGTGAGCCTCGTCAGCGGCTACTACGCCCTCTTGGGCGCGCGCGCCCTGCTGACCGGCCAGGTCACCGAGCGGGGCCTGGTGCTGGCCCGCAACCTGAGCATCAACGCCGGCTACGGGGTTTTCACCGAGGACCAGATCACCCTGGGGCGCCTGCTGGACGGCGTCATGGCCGAGCCCGACGTGCTCTTCGCCGTCGTCACCGACACCGACGGGAAGGTGCTCGCCAAGGCCGTGCGGTCCGGCCAGGACGCCGCCCTGGCCCGGGTCCTGGGGGCCCTGCCCGCCGGGGACCGGGAGGGGGTGGCCGACGAGCGTGCGGGGGACCAGGCCTTTCTGCTGCTCTCCACCCCGGTGCGCACCCGCGAGTCGGTCATCGCCGACGAGGAGGAGGCGTACCTGATCTCGTTCCTCGACGTGGGCTTCTCCCCCGACGAGCGCCTCGACATGCCACGCGAGGAGCACACCGTCTACCGGGGCAACGTCCACCTGGGCCTCTCCACCGCCGACATCGGCGCCGGCATGGGCGACGTGTCGCGCAAGGTCATCCTGCTGGCCCTCATCGTGATCGCGGCGGGCATCGCGGTCTCGGCCGTCCTGGTTCGCCTGCTCACCAGGCCGCTGCTGAACCTGACCCAGGTGACCGCCCGGGTGGCCAAGGGCGAGCTGGGGGCCAAGGTGGACGCCCGCGGCCACGACGAGCTGGCCCTGCTGGGCCGGGCCTTCAACCAGATGACCGAGGCCCTGAAGAGCCGCGACGAGCAGATTCAGAAGAGCCAGGAGCGCCTGGCCGCCGCCAACCGGGAGCTGGGCGACCTGAACGCGCACCTGGAGGAGCGGGTGGCCCAGCGCACCCGCGAGCTCCAGGCCACCAACCGGGAGCTCGTGCTCGCCACCGAGCGCAAGAGCCGCTTCATGGCCAACCTGGCCCACGAGCTGCGCACCCCCCTGAACTCCGTGATCGGCTTCTCCGAGGCCCTGCGCGACGGCCTGCTGGGGGAGCTCAACGAGCGCCAGCTCAAGTACATCAACAACATCGTCACCAGCGGCCGCCACATCCTGGAGATGAGCGGCGGCATCCTGGATCTGGCCAAGATCGAGGCCGGCACCATCCAGGTGCTGCTCGAGCCCCTCGACGTGGGCCGCTCCCTGGAGGAGATCGTCACGATCACCGAGCCCCAGTGGAGCCAGAAGCGCCTCTCCCTGGAGCTCCACACCGCGGGACTGGACGGCGAGCACGCCTGCACGGCGGACCGGGGCAAGTTCAAGCAGGTGCTCTACAACCTGGTGAGCAACGCGATCAAGTTCTCCCCCGACGGCGGCGCCATTGACGTCGCCGCCGCCAACCAGGCGGGGGAGCTGGAGGTGCGGGTGAGCGACCACGGTCCCGGCGTGCCCGAGGCGGAGCGGGAGGAGATCTTCGAGGAGTTCCGCCAGCTCGCGGACGGGGAGTCGGCCGGCGGGTCCGGCCTGGGCTTGTCCATCACCCGCAAACTTGTAGAATTGCACGGCGGCCGCATCTGGGTGGAGGCGACCCCCGGGGGCGGGGCCACCTTCGTGGTGCGCCTGCCGGAAAACCCCACGCCCCCGCCCGGCGCCACCCCCGGCGCCTGACCGGCGGGGCCGGCACAGGGAGACCCATGGCCAAGATCCTGCTGGTCGACGACAACCCCCAGAACATCGAGCTGCTCTCGCTGCGCCTGAGCGCCGCCGGCCACGAGACGGTCGAGGCCCGCGACGGCGAGGAGGCCATGAAGCTCCTGGCCCAACAGGCCCCCGACCTGATGATCCTGGACCTCCAGATGCCCAAGGTGGACGGCCTGACGGTGCTGCGCACCCTCAAGGAGAAGCGCATCGAGGTCCCGGTGGTGGTCATCTCGGCCTTCGCCACGGTGGAGCGGGCGGTGGAGGCCATGAAGGCCGGGGCGCTGGACTTCATCACCAAGCCCTTCGACCCCACCCACCTGGAGCTGGTGGTGGAGCGGGCCCTGGAGCGCACCCGCCTGGAGAGCCGCAACCGCTTCCTCACCGAGGAGATCAACGCCCGCTATCACTTCGTGCTGGGCCGCAGCGAGGCCATGGCCAAGGTCTACGAGGTCATGCTGCGGGCCGCGGGCGGCACCGGCCCGGTGCTGATCCAGGGGGAGGGCGGCACCGGCAAGGAGACCGTGGCCCGGGTGATCCAGAAGGAGTCCGAGCGCGCCGAGGGCCCCTTCGTGGCGATGCAACTGGCCGGCCTGGCCCCGGAGGAGCAGGAGGCTGAGCTGTTCGGCACCCCGGGCCGCAAGGGCAAGGTGGAGCTGGCCGCCGGGGGCGTGCTGTTCCTCGACGAGATCACCCGCCTGGAGCCGGCCGTGCAGGAGAAGCTGGCCACCCTGGCCGCCACCCACGGCTTCACCCGGGTGGGGGGCACCACCACGATCCCGGCCGACGCCCGCCTGATCGTCTCCTCCACGGTGGACATCAACGACGCCGTGCGGGACGGCAGCTTCCGGGCCGACCTGCGGGCCGCCCTGGCCGACTCCCAGATCGACCTGCCGCCCTTGCGCGAGCGGCGCGAGGACATCCCGGAGCTGGCCGACTACTTCGTGGAGAAGTACAACCGCGAGGTGGGCCGGGCCCTGTCGGGGGTGAGCCCCCAGGCCATGGACGCCCTCACGTCCTACCACTGGCCGGGCAACGTGCGGGAGCTGGCCAACATGATCGAGCGGGCCGTCTCCACCGGCCGCAAGGACCGCATCGAGCCCGCCGACCTGGGAATCGCCGTGCGGGGCATGGTCTCCGCCCGCACCCCGTCCGGCGGCCCCGCCTTCCAGGGCAACTACCGCCAGCAGGTGCGGGAGGCCCGCCGCCAGATCGTCCTGGCGGCCCTCACCGAGGCCGAAGGCGAGACCCCGGCGGCGGCCGAGATCCTCGGCCTGTCCGAAGGCACCGTGGAGCGTCTGCTGACCCTGCTCAAGATTCGCCGCTGACGCCCCGCCGCTGACGGCCCGGCGGCCGGCGGGGCGGAGTGGGGGCCAAGGGGAGAGGGCCCTAGTTGACCGTGGGGTCCGGGGGCATGGAGGCGTAGATCCCCAGCATCCCGCCCGTCCGGCCCATGATCTCCTGCCAGAGCCGCTCCGGGTGGCGGGTGAAGACCGCGTCCGGGTCCCCCGGCAGCACCAGCCACGCCCCCTCGTCGATCTCGTCCTCCAGCTGGCCGGGCCCCCACCCGGCGTAGCCCCGGTAGGGGCGGAATTCCCCCGTGATCCCGAGCCCCGTGGCGGCCTCCTTGAGGGCCTCCAGCGTCCCGCCCAGGGCGATCTCCGAAAAGATGGGCAGGAACCCCTCCACGGGCGAGCCGCCGCGGTTGAGGATCAGGATGCGGTCGGTCTGCACCGGCCCCCCCATGTAGACCGGCACGTCGGAGCCTTGCAGGATGTCCTGCTCCGGGAGGGCCTCCGACAGGCGCAGGGGTGTGGGGCGGTTGACCACCAGGCCCATGCTGCCGTCCTCGCCCGCCTCGCACAGCAGCACCACGGTCTGTTTGAAGTTGGGGTCCACCAGGGACGGCAGGGCCACCAGCAGGCTGCCCTTCTCCAGGGGCGCCCGGAGGATGTCGAACGGGGCCTCGCTCACGCCCCGTCCCCCCGCCAGGCATCCAGAAAACGCCCCAGGTGGGGCCGCTCGCCCCGCTCGGCCTCCAGGTAGCTCACCAGCTCCGCGACGGCGGCCTCGTGGGCGGCCGGGCTCGTCGTGCCCCGGAGCAGCTCCCAGCGCAGGAACACCAGGTAGGTGTTGAGCACATCCGTCTCGCAGTAGTCCCGGATCGCGTCGATCCGCCCGGCGGCGTGCAGCGCCGCCACGTCCTCGCCGGCGGTCTCCAGCTTGCCGGGCAGCCCCAGCACCCGGCACACCTCGTCCATCCGCACCCGGGCGCTGGCGCCGTGGTCCGAGAGCACCTCCAGCAGGTCCGTGTGCCAGGCGTCGGCGTAGCGCTGGGTGTAGTTCTCCCACTTGTTGGAGGTGTCGAAGAAGCGCGGCGCCGACAGGCCGTGGAGCATGGCCCGGTACTTGAGCACCGGCAGGTCGAAGCTGCGGCCGTTGTAGGACACCAGGCGCGGGCTGGCCTGCTCGATGTAGCCGAAGAAGCCCTCGATCAGCTCCCGCTCCGAGCTCTTGGCGTCGCCCCCCGAGGCCAGCCGGGTCAGCGTGTAGCGCACCTGCCCCGGCGCCTCCGCCTGGGCCCCCTCGGCCCGCTCCACCGTCCCCTGCAGGTACGAGATCGCCACCACCCGCCAGAACGGCTGGCGCAGAAAGGCGTTGCGCCCCTCGGTCACCTCCAGGTGATAGGCGGTCAGCGCCTCGTCCACCTCCGCCTCCGGCGCGTCCGGCAGGTCCAAAAGCCGCCGCCCGGCGTCCAGGTCGGGCACGGTCTCGATGTCGAACACGAACAGGTTGCGCTTGGGTGTCACGCCGTGGCCTCCGCCGGGGGTTCGTCCCTATTGTGGGGGACCGGCCCCCGGCGCCTCAAGGCGGGCAGGCCTCTACGAGACTCGAAAAGCCTTGTCGTTTCCGTTACCTTAGGCTGTCCGGGAAAACGACGGGGGTACCTAGGGTGAACGAGGAGCCAGAGAATTCGGCGCGGGCGCGCCGATTCCATTTAAGGGACATTAGAAGCCTCCCCACGCTTACAGCGGTAACGATTGGGGCGCGTTGCGCCCTCCGCGTGCTGCCAAGCGCGACGGACCCTCGAGACTTCCCGGAGGAGGTGCGCGAATCGGACCTCTGCGGTATAGAGGCCGCTTGCCTCGCTGCGGCCCTTTCGATCGTTGGAGCGTCCGTTGGAAGGCCTAACGAGGCTACGCACGTCGCCACCATGGTCGCGCACGACGCTGTCCGGGCAGCCGGTGCGGTTGCCAGTCAGGCCATGGTTCCGGCTGCGAAGGCGGCCGCGACATCCGCCCGCTCCGTCGCGTCTGCCGCTGCGCGTTTTCTTGACGGTCCCGCCACGGGGCTCAGACAAGCCTCGACGGCGGCTGCCATGGCCGCCGTCGAGGCCGCTGGCCCCGCCGTTGAGGAAGCGACACGAGTCGATGTCAAGTGGTTGAACAACCCGGCATATCGACAGGACGTCCATGCCCTTCTGAAGTCCCCCTTATGGCACGAGTTGCCGGTTGGCTGGAATTCGATCATCCAGCGTTGGGAGGCCTCCCTTGCCGGTCATCCCGAGCTGGTGGCTATGGCGAGCCGACATCGCCAGATGCTGGAGGGCACTTTCGCCTGGGACGAAGCGCCAGGCATCGTGGAGGCGTGGTACGAGCGCTACCAGACGGGCGCGATGAGGAGAGATCGGGTCGAGAGTCTAGCCCCACAGAGTCCTGCCACTGATTCCACGGAGATCCAGGAGGCCGGGCGTGACGGCTCCCCGAGCGCTCTGCACGATTCCCCCGCTGCCGCGGACCAGCTTGGCCGCGAGCGCCTGGTTATGGCCATGGCGGAGACATTCGCTGATCCGGAGCAGGGGACCCCGATAACCGTCGGGCTCTTTGGCGACTGGGGCGCGGGGAAGAGCTCCGCAATGGACCAACTCCGGCGGCGGCTCCAAGCCGACAAATGGGGCCGATTCGATATCGCGTGGTTCAACGCATGGGAGTACGAGAACACGGACAACTTGGCAGCCGGTTTGGCGCAGGAGACCGTCAAAGGGCTCAAGGCC